>OODM01001122.1_pt1 | contig 12172 bp, 5 predicted proteins | sample 1671471 | NCBI WGS metagenome assembly OODM01 (sample SAMN06348160, study PRJEB24527) | human gut metagenome | biome: human gut; feature: ankylosing spondylitis patient; material: feces | host: Homo sapiens | place: China | collected 2015-10 | reverse complement strand
GGCGCCCGTGCCGCAGCTGGGCGAGATGGCCGCCAAGGCTGGCGTCGCCCTGGTCGACGCGGGTATGTTTGACGCGGCGCATTCGCTCGTGCACTTCCTCTCGAGTTTGGACGTCGCGCCCAACAGCTTCGACGTGCTCGCCTCGGTCCGCCGCTCCCTCGTGCAATAGTCCCAATCGGGGACAGGTACAAATTGAGTCATTTCGCCACGGCAACGCCGGCCGCCCAGATGAGGGGCGGCCGGCGTCATGTTGTTGGCAGGCGTAATTCGCGCCTGTCCCCAAGCGAGGCGTTTCCGCGCAAGCCGCCCGCGGCGCCCGTGTCCACGCTTGCCGATGGGTGTGCAATTGCATCCCCGCGCGGGGGTAGGCTCAGGCCATACGGCTGTCGTGCGGGGATGCACAAGGCACCTCGCACGCATTTTCGGCGCGAATATCTCGCGCTGGGAAAGGGAGGTGTCCCATGGGTGCACCCAAGACTGGCAATGTGAGGAACGTGGTGCTCGTAGGCCAAGGCGGGGTGGGCAAGACCTCGCTCGCGGAGGCCATGCTCCACCTTTCCGGCAAGACCGCCCGCCTGGGCGGCCACGACGGCACCAAGCCCACGCTCGACTACGACGCCGAAGAGGTCAAGCGCGAGTTCTCGATCTCGACCGCCATCGCCCCGATCGACTGGAAGGGCGCACGCATCAACGTGCTCGACGCCCCCTGCTATCCCGATTTCATCGGCGATGCCTACGCGGCCATGAGTGTGTGCGAGACCGCCCTGTTCGTGGTCGATGCCGCCGAGGGCCCGCAGCCCACCACCGTCAAGCTTTGGTACGCCGCCGAGGATCTGCGCCTCGCCCGCGCCGTGTTCGTGAATCGCGTGGACAAGGAGAACGCCGACTTCGATATGTGCCTCGACATGCTGCGCGAACGCTTTGGCATGCGCTTGGGCGCCGTCACGCTGCCCTGGGGCACTGGCGAGGATTTCAACGGCATCATCGACCTCGTTCGCATGAAGGCCCGTCATTGCGACGGCACCAAGCAGACCGAGACCGAGATCCCCGAGGAGTACCGCGCTGCCGCCGAGGCCGCGCATGAGACGCTTTGCGAACTCGTGGCCGAGGCCGACGACGAGCTCATGGAGAAGTACCTCGAGGGCGAGTCCCTCACCCAGGAGGAGGTCGAGGGCCTGCTCGCCAAGGCCATCGCGCATCGTCTGTTCGTCCCCGTGTTCGCCGGTTCCTGCGTGAAGGAGCAAGGCGTGAACTCCCTCATGGACGACGTTGCCACCTACTTCCCCGCGCCCACCGACTACGGCGAGATGCCGCTCATCGACGGTGACACCCTCAAGATCTCCTCCGAGGACGATCGCCCCGTGGTCTTCGACTTCAAGACCCTGAACGACGCACAGCAGGGCCGCCTGTCCTTCCTCAAGGTGCTCACCGGCACCATCGAGCCGGGCATGGAGCTCGTCAACGCCCGTACCCGCAAGGGCGAGCGCCTGGCGCACCTGTACGTGATGTGCGGCCGCGAGATGACCGAGGTCGGCCATGCCTACGCGGGCGATATCGTTGTCGTTCCCAAGATGTCCGCCGAGACCGGCGATACCCTCTCCGTGACCGGCAAGGTCGAGGCCGCCGCGTTCAAGTTCCCCAACTCCCAGTACCGCATCGCCATCGAGGCCGAGAATCGCTCCGACGAGGATAAGCTGTTCACCTTCATCGAGAAGGCCTGCGAGGCCGACCCGACCATGAGCATCGACCGCGACGAGGAGACGGCCCAGACCATCATCTCCGCAGTGGGCGAGGCCCAGGTGTCCGTGCTGCTCAATCGTCTTGAGGATCGCACCAAGGTCGCCGCGCACATCGTGCCGCTGCGCATTCCGTATCGCGAGACCATCCGACGCGTGGCCTCCGCCCGGGGCCGCCATAAGAAGCAGACCGGCGGCGCCGGCCAGTTCGGCGATTGCTACCTGCGTGTCGAGCCGCTGCTCGACGGCACCGAGTACGAGTTCGTCGACGAGGTCGTGGGCGGTCGCATCCCGCGCGCACTCATCCCCGCCGTGGATAAGGGCGTCCAGGAGACCATGAAGGACGGCGTGATCGCGGGCTACCCGCTCACCGGCATCCGCGTGGCTTGCTACGATGGTTCCTATCATCCGGTCGATTCCAACGAGATGGCCTTCCGCACGGCCGCGCGCATCGGCCTCAAGAAGGCATGCGAGGACGCCGATCCCGTGGTGCTCGAACCAATGGAGAACATCACGGTGACGATTCCCGAGAGTTACGCCGGTGCGGTGATGGGCGACGTGTCCGCCAGCCGCGGCCGCGTGACCGGCATGGATTCCAATGACCGCGGAGAGACCGTGGTAACCGCCACGGTGCCCTACGCCGAGCTCGTCGATTACGCCACGCGCCTGCGCTCGCTCACGCGCGGTACGGGTGACTTCACGATGGAGCCGGCCGGCTACGAGCAGGTTCCCTATGACGTGCAGCAAAAGCTCGTCGAGATCTTTGAGCACAATCGCGCCCAGGGTAGGTAGATCACGTTCGGAGCGAGCGGATCGCGCCCCGTCTTTTGCACTAGGCGCGGTTCGCCCGAAGTTTGACGTGTAAGGCCCGGTATGTCGAAAGGCATACCGGGCCTTTACATGCGGGGCGGTTGTTTATTGTCTGCCTATTCAGTTCCTTACACGGTTTCGCATGAGTCTGACGCGGTCGTTGCGGCCCTCTGATGCGTGGGCCCGAGGATTAATGGGGCATATGTACACGAATGGATGGAGCAGCATGCCGCATTCCCATAGCACCGACCGCACCGGAATCTCGCGCCGCGGGTTCGTGACCCTCTCGATCGCCGGCGCGGGTGTAACCGCCGCCGCTATGACCGCGCCCGAGGCCGCCTACGCCGACGAGCCCGCCTTGGCGCCCGTGGTCGCGGATTACCCGAACCAGATCAAGATCGCTCATCTCTCCGATACGCACTTCTTCTCCAGGCGCCTGTACTCGGACTGCCCGGACTTCACGATCGCCGAGCATTCCGATCGCAAGATGTTCCGTGAGTCCGGCGACATCATCAAAAAGGCCATGGATGAGATCGTAGCCTACCAGCCCGACCTGGTGATCCTTTCCGGCGACCTTACCAAGGACGGTGAGCTCGCCTGCCATCAGGACATTCACGCGATGCTCTCCGACGCCAAAAAGCGGCTCAAGGCCGCGGGCAAGGAGACCCAATTCGCCGTCATCAACGGCAACCACGACATCAACAACGATCTGAACGTCCGCGACTTTTCCGGCGGGTTTGCCGAGCATACCGACCTGGTCGACCCCCTTGCATTCAAGGATCTCTACGCCGACTGCGGCTATGACGACGCCATCGCCATGTTCGACCAGGGCGGCTCCAAGGGCGGCAGCCTCTCCTACGTGCTCCGCCCCGTCAAGGGCGTGACCCTCATCGCCGTCGACTCCTGCAAGTACTCCACCGACCAGAACGGCCTTGATGTGGACGAGCACGTCACGTCGGGCGTTGTGGGCGAGAAGCTCCTGCAGTGGATCGAGAGCCAAGCCAAGCAGGCCCGCGCCGCCGGTGACATCGTGTTTGTGACCCAGCACCACGGTGTGGTCCCACACTTCTCCATGGAGCCGACGCTCATGGGCGAGTATCTGGTCGACAATTACGAGGAGTGCCAGCGCCGTTACGCCGATGCCGGCGTCTCTGCGGTGTTCACCGGCCATATGCACGCCAACGACATCGCCAGCATCACCACCGAGGCGGGCAACACCCTCTTCGACATCGAGACCTGCGCCACCGTGACCTATCCGAGCGACATCCGCTTCGCGACGCTCGGTTGGGAGCGCGAGAAGGGCACCGCGAACGTGCATGCCACGCTCGCGCTCGAGAGCCATCCGCTTGGCTCCGTCGATTACACCGACTTCGACAGCGGCTCCGTGACCCGTATTCCCAACATCGAGGAGTACGGTCATGAGCGCCTGCTCACAGTCGACGTGGTGAAGACCATGATCGCCGATGCCTTGGTTGCCCCGATGCTCGATCAGGCCGCGGCCAACGGCGGTGTGAAACCGCTCTTGGCCCAGCTCGCCAGCGGTCTCGGTATTGGTGACGGCACCGCTGCCGCACTTGACGGTGCGCTGTTCGGCGCCGTTTTTGGCATGCTGCCCCAGAGCGCCGACGAGGCGTTCATCGTTGAGATCCCGATTCTCGGGAGTGCGGGCATTTGGGCGAACCCCGAGAACCAGCGCGTGATGGTCCAGAAGATGGAGGCGAAGGCCGGTGTGGAGCCTTATGCGCTCACGTTCGACGCCAGCGCCATGGCTGCTGTCCAGAGCGCTCTCGTGAGCGAGCCCATGGCAGCTGCCGCAGGCTGGTCCTACTACATCAGCGCCGAGTCGCTCGCCAAGTTCCTTGTCCCCGTCTATGCGGGCCTCGACTCTCTGCTGGTTTCCGGCGGTAGAGACCAGGTCCTCGACCTGCTGCGCACCCTGGTTGAGACCCTGGTCAACCAGAAGGTCGCCGACGGGGCCAACAGCCTCTTCGACCTCATCAAGTTCGCCTACGGCGACCATCTGCACGGCGACGAGACCTGTCCCGAGTGGGTCGAGACCGCGACCGCCCAGATCAAGCTCACCGGCGACGACGCCGAGGGCAACCCTGCGGCTGACGGTTCGCTTACCAGCTTCCTGCGCGCGACCATCAACGACGAGGTGGCCCTGGATAAGCTCAACGCGCTGCTGAAGGGAATCAAGATCAACCTCAAGGACCTGCTGGTCAAGGAGAAGGGCAACATCGCGATCGATATCGCGCTCGGCGCCATCAAGGACCTCGGTGCGATCTTTGGCCTGCTGGGAGAAACCCCTGGCAACATGATTCCCAATATCACGGCGCTTGCCGAGTTGGCGCACGGCGCGCTGTATTCCCTCACGCACGACGAGAATCAGCTTGGCGACCGTGTGAATACGCTGGCGACCGACTTGGTCGATCCCGACTGGAAGCCCGGCGGCGGCTCCACGGGCGGTGACGGCGGCAACGGCAATGGTGGCGGTAGCGGTAGCGGCAACGGTGGCAACGGCTCCAATGGTGGCAATGGGACCGGTGGCAGCGGCAACGGCGACAGCACCGGTGGCAACGGCGCCGGAGGCTCCACCGGCGGTTCTGGCAACGGTGGTTCCACCGGAGGCAGCGGTTCCACCGGTGGCGTTGGCAGCAGCGGCACAACCGGCGGCAACGGTGGCTCGAGCGGGAATGGCTTCGGCACAGGCAACGGATCCACCAGCGGTAGCGGTGGTTCTGCCAGTGCGATCACCGGCTCCGGCAAGCCCTCCTCGGGCAAGCTTCCCCAGACCGGTGACACCAATACCTTCGCCGCGGCTGCCCTGATGGGCCTGAGCGCTCTCGCCGCCGCCATCCACGCCGGTTCTCGCAATGAGGCGCTCGATTCCCAGGACACCGAGCAACTCTAGGCAAAGCGCGCTCAGGTGCAAGCTCCGTCATCCATATCGGTTTCCGCGGCAAGGGAGCTTATCTCGAATGCCGAGGATTTTGGCCTGGTGAGCTGCGAGATGTGCTTCGCGCTTGGCTTATCCCGGGACGCCGAGGGCCTTGTACCCGGTGAGCCGGGGGTGTACTCCGCGCTCGGTCTACCCCAGGGTGCTGAAGGCTTCGTGCTTGGCGAGTTGCGAGATATGCTCCGCAATCGGCTTGCCTCGGACACCGAGGAACCTGGGCCAGTGTTGAGTTTATGCGCGATTGGAGGCTGTGCACGATTTATCTGTCGCTGTAGGAGCTTGTGAACGAATCGTTCACAAGCTCCATTTTGTTGACGCCTCTACCTGCGGAAATGATGGACCGCCAACACCCCAAATTTCGAAACCGTGCATAAGCTCCAATCGCGCATAGCCTCCAACCGCACGCGGCCTATCATCCGTGGGGTTGCCGCGCCGGCCTCCAGCCTTGCACGCCCGTCATCCACGTGCCGCCGCGTATGGCCTCCAATCTTGCGCGGCCTATCATCCATGGGGTCGCCGCGCATAACCTCCGTCCGCATGCCGCCCATCGTTTACAATCTCCAGCCACGTGCAACCTCCAACTCCACGCTGCCTGCCTTCTGCGGGGCCGCCGTGTATGGCCTCTGAATCGACAGGTCTTGCAGGGAGGGTGGGCTGTCTTTTGTTCACCGCGCGGGCGGGCGGAGGGTTTGGGCACGGTGGTTTTCCATAGGCCTTGCCTGGAACTGGCCTGAATCTGGTCTTCGTCTGCTCGCACTGAACAGATTGAGAACAGCTGCAAGCACAGGTCACGCGGCACTTTTCATAATTGTCTCCAACGATACGAGGCTCGTGATTGAAGATGCAGACATGAGCCTCGTGTTGTCACATAGAACTGCCTGGGCGCTACATCAGACGCCCTTGAACCCGCGTGATGTACGTGGCTCGCTGCCTGCTGAGTTCCAGACATTGGCACCGGGGCCGGTCGATATGTACCTGGTTGAGCGGGCGCGAAGGCTTCTCGTCGCGCGCGGTATCCCGTACGAGCATCTGGACAGGATGGACGTCTCGGTTCTTCGCGCGTGTGATCGAAGGTCCGGTCATGGCGTCTCAGCGCATGTTTGGTCGCATCCGATACCGCCCGGCGGGTTGCTCCGACTCGATAAGGGGATCTTTGTCGTTTCGCCGTTGCTGTGCTTGCAGCAGTTGGCAGGATCGATTCCCAGGCGTGAGCTCGCCGAATGCCTAATGGAGGCGTGTGGGCGCTACGCGGTGCCGCCGAATGGTGACGCCATGGTTTCGCGTGAGCCGCTCGTCTGCGTCGACGATGTGCGTCGGCTTTGCGCGGATGCCGTGGGTCAGCGGGGTGTGAACAACCTGCGGCGGACGCTCAGATTTGTGCGTGATGGGGCGCGTTCCCCGATGGAGACAGCGTTTTTTCTGATGCTCCTGTTTCCCAGGAGGTTTGGAGGTGAGGGGATTGAGAGTCTTGAGATGGCTTATCGCATCGAGGTGGCGGGGGAGGCGCGCCTGCTGACAAGGCGTTCGCACTTCGAATGCGACGCGTATCTTCCGCAAGCGAAGGTCGATTTGGAATACAACGGAATTCTGCATGAGGAAGAGGGTCAAATCGCAGTTGATGTCGAGAGGGCGAACGCTCTGGAGGCTATGGGGTATCGAATGATGACGATCACTCGTCAGTCATTTTTTGATGGGGAGGCCTTTGGAAGACTGATGAGGGCTATCGAGCGCAGGTCGGGGCATCGGCAGGTACGCGTGGACTCGGACTTCTTGAAGCGGCAGGAGGAGCTGCGGCGGTTCGTGCTCAGGAGGTATTTGGCCGAAAGCGGAGTCGCGGACGATGAGGCTGACGCGCTTGAGGAGATGGCTTGAGCTCAGCTCTTACAGATCGTCCACCAAGGCGGTGCTTTTGGCGTAGGCGGTGCTCTTGGCTTCGAAGAAGTCGGTCTTCACCATGTTGGCGTTAGAGTACTGGCTTACCCATGCCATGTCTGCGGGTTCAGTGCGATACCCCTCGTAGAGTTGGCCGAATCCCAACGAGCTCCAACGAAGATTGCCCAGGTACTTGATATAGCCTTCGACCATGTCGCCCGTGAGGCCGGGAATCGCATCTCCCAGCACGTACCTGCCCCAGGCGATTTCCTGGCGCACGCCTTCTTCGAGCATCTCGCGCAGCATCGTCACGTTCTCGTTGGAAAACAGCTGCGGCTCTTCTTTTTGCAGCTCCAGGATGATGCTGCGGAACAGCCACAGATGTGTGTTCTCGTCACGGTTGATGTAACGGATCTCCTGCGCGCTGCCGGGCATCTTGCCCATGCGCGCGAGGTTGTAGAAGAACATGAAGCCGGAGTAGAAGTACACGCCCTCGAGAATGTAGTTCGCCATGAGGACGCGCAGGAACGTGCGGGCATCGCGGTGCTCTTGAAATTCGTTGTACAAATCGCCGATGAACGTGTTGCGCGCAAGCAGATGCTCGTCGGTCTTCCACTGGTAGAGGATCTCGTTGCGCTTGGCCGGGTCGCAGATGGTGTCGAGCATGTAGGAGTAGCTCTGCGAGTGCACGCTTTCCTGAAACGCCTGGATGGACAGGCAGAGGTTCACCTCGTTGGCGGTGATGTACTCGGCGATGTTGGGCAGGTTGGCCGACTGCAACGAGTCGAGGAATACCAGGAAGGAGAGGATCTTGTCGTACGCGGCGCGCTCGGCTTCGCTCAGGCGCGGGTAGTCCTTGACGTCTTGGGTGAGATTGATTTCCTCGGGAATCCAGAAGTTGTTCATGGCCTGGCGGTACCAGCTGGACACCCAGGGGTACTTCATGTTGTTGAAGTCGTTGAGGTTCGTGGTGTTGCCTCCGATCATGCGGCGGTCGCGCACGTCGAGGTCGCCGTTGGGGTTGAAGAGAGGCTTTTTGACGAGGGTTTGGTTGTCGGTGAGGGTCATGGTATCGCCCTTTCAGGACGGGATGGATTGGTCTGCAGACGTGTCTTTGGGCTTTTAGTATACGATACAAAACAAGAAACAGTTAGGCTATGCTAAGCATCAACATATCGGTATCGAAGCCGAGAGAAACACCAGATATTGCGTTTGCGCACTCAGATAGCAGGGAGAGGCAATGACGGAGACCGGCACCCCGGATGTGGGATTCATAAAGAAGCGGGACGGCCGCAGCGAGCGCTTCGATGGGGCGAAGATCGTCGAGGCGATGAGGCGCGCTTTCGAAGACGTGGCTGACGAGCAGGCCGCTGCCCGTGGCCTGATTGCGGGGCATGGGGCGTCTGCGCCGGCGGTGTCCGCCGACGAGCTGGAGGCACTTCTCGCCAGCATTGAACAGGCCATGGATCGTGATGCCGTCGATTGCGTTGAGGGGGTTCAAGACCTGGTTGAGCGCGCGCTCATGGAGCGCGGCCATTTCGAGGTGGCGAAAAGCTACATCCTCTACCGCCATGAGCGGGCCGAAAAGCGCGCGGTTCGTGTCGAGCTCGCGCGTGCCGTTGCGGGCTTGGGCGGGGGAATCGCATGTGAAGAGGGCCTCGTGGCAGCCGACGTCCCGTCCGCCGCAGATGACGCCGCCGCTATCGCGCCGAAGGACTACCTCGTCGAGGACCTCGACCGCACCCTCGCCCGCATCCAGCGCGACTTTGACGATCCAGCCTATGACCTGGCCATGCTCTCTGCTCGATTCCGCGCACTCGCGGGCGCCGGTCAGGATGCCGATGCGCGCTTCGGCGCGCTCATCCGCGCGGCCGTTGAGCTCACCAGTCAGGAGGCCCCACGTTGGGAGATGATCGCCGCGCGCCTTCTGGACCTTTCGTTTATGCGCCATCTTGCCGCCACACGTCGCGAGCTGGGCATCGCATCGTTCGGGGAGCTGGTGCGCTACCTCACCGAGCGCGGTCTGTACGGCGATTATATCCTTGCCTCCTATTCCGTCTCGGAGCTTGAGGAGGCGGCGGCCTTTATGGTGTCCGAGCGCGATGAGCTGTTCGCATACTCCGGCCTCGACCTGCTTATCAACCGTTACGTAATCCGCGCGCACGACCATACACCCCTGGAGAGCCCGCAGGAGATGTTCCTCGGCATCGCGTTGCACCTCGCCATGAACGAGGAGCCGACGCAGCGTCTTGCGTGGGTCAAGCGGTTCTACGATATGCTCAGCAAGCTTGAAGTGACCATGGCCACGCCCACGTTGAGCAATGCCCGCAAGCCCGATCATCAGCTCTCGAGCTGTTTTATCGATACGGTGCCGGACAGCCTCGTGGGTATCTACCGCAGTATCGACAATTTTGCCCAGGTGAGCAAATACGGCGGCGGTATGGGTATGTACCTGGGCAAAGTGCGCGCGACCGGCGGGTCCATCCGCGGCTTCGAGGGCGTTGCGGGCGGCGTGATTCGCTGGATCCGCGTGATCAACGACACCGCCGTGGCGGTCGATCAGCTCGGCATGCGCCAGGGCGCCGTGGCGGTGTATCTGGATGCCTGGCACCGCGACTTGCCCGAGTTCCTCAATTTGCGAACGAACAACGGCGATGACCGCATGAAGGCGCACGACGTCTTTCCAGCCGTGTGCTATCCGGACCTGTTTTGGCGCATGGCCGAGGAGAGCCTCGACCAGGATTGGCATCTCATGTGCCCGCACGACATCCTGCAGGTCAAGGGCTATGCGCTCGAGGACTCCTACGGCGAGGAGTGGGAGCGCCGGTATCGCGATTGCGTGGCCGACCCGCGCATCCCCAAGCGCAGGATCCTCATCAAGGATCTGGTGCGCCTCATCCTCAAGAGCGCCGTGGAGACCGGCACCCCGTTCGCCTTCATGCGCGACGCCGTGAACCGCGCCAACCCCAACGGGCACGAGGGCGTGATCTACTGCTCGAACCTCTGCACCGAGATCGCGCAGAACACAAGCGCGATCGAGGAGGTGGCGCGCGAGGTTGTGACCGAGGACGGCGATACCGTCGTGGTGACCACCACGCGCCCGGGCGATTTTGTGGTGTGCAACCTCGCGAGCCTCTCACTTGGACGTCTTCCCGTTGAGGATGACGAAACCATGGGCCGCGTGATCGAGACCGCGGTCCGAGCGCTGGACAATGTCATCGACCTGAATTTCTATGCGCTGCCCTATGCGCGCATCACCAACCATCGCTATCGCTCGATCGGCCTGGGTGTTTCGGGCTACCACCACATGCTCGCCCGTCGCGGGATCTCGTGGGAGAGCGAAGATCACCTGGCCTTTGCCGACGAGGTGTTTGAACGCATCAACTACCACGCGATTCGCGCTAGCGAGCGCCTGGCGGAGGAGCGTGGGGCCTATGGGCTGTTCGAGGGCAGCGATTGGCAGACGGGTGCATATTTTGCCAAGCGCGGGTACTGCTCCTTGTCCGGCGAGGTTGCCGAGGTGCGCGAGGGTGCGATGGGTTCCGAGCGTTGGGGCGAGTTGGCCGAGGCGGTGGCGCGCAATGGCGTGCGCAACGCCTATCTTCTGGCGATTGCGCCCACGAGCTCGACTTCGATCCTCTCGGGAACCACGCCGGGCATCGACCCGATCATGCGCAAGTTCTTCTTGGAGGAGAAGAAAGGTTCGATGCTGCCTCGCGTAGCGCCGGAGCTTTCGCCGCGTACGTATTGGTACTACAAGCCGGCGCACTATATCGAGCAGACATGGAGCGTGCGCGCCGCGGGCGTGCGCCAGCGCCATATCGACCAAGCGCAGTCGATGAACCTCTACATCACGAATGACTACACGTTGCGTCAGGTGCTCAGGCTCTATCTCGAGGCATGGCGTCGTGGCGTGAAGACAATTTATTACGTGCGCAGCAAATCCTTGGAAGTGGAGGAGTGCGAGTCCTGTTCGGCATAAACCCTCCACGTATCGCATGAGCGCGCTCGACCCCCGCGGACCCATATCCGGCCCCGCGGGGGTTGCGCGTATCAATAGGGGGTTTATATGGAGCGAGCGGCGGCGTGCACGGCCCAACCTGTACCGGGGTCGATATCAAGTGTGTGTTTGTCAAGTTTCCGTATGAGTGTCAATCGGAAGTGGGTAACATGCGTCTATAAAAAGACGCCCGTACGAACTATGTGCGGTTTTGGATATACCTGTTTTACAGGTAGGATTTTTGTTCTAACGGCTATACTGTGCGAGATTGCCGAGCAGGGCTGTGGTTAAGAGCTGTGCCGAGGTTGTGAGCACGTCGAGAGGTGAGATTCATGGCCGAGCAGAAAACAGGGCGCGCGTATGACGCCAAGGTACGCCGACAGGCAGTAAAGGTTCTTGCAACCGGTGCGGGGCATCGTGCCCTTGCATCGAAGCTCGGTATCCCCGACGCCACGGCACGTCAGTGGGCCCGCTCCTATGCGGCCGGCGGCAAAGTCGCGGTGATGAATGCGGGGGCCACGCATCGCGTGTATCCGTTCGAGCTCAAGCTTTCTGCGGTCAAGGACCGTTTGGAGAACGGCATGAGCGTGCGTGAAGTGATGATCAAGCACGGCATCCCCAGCGAGTCGTCGGTTAAGACCTGGTGCCGTCAGTACCGTGCCCATGGTGAGGAGGCCCTGGTCAACAAGCCGCGCGGCGTCAAGCCGCGTCATGTGCGCGAGCAGCTGGAGCGCGAGCGCGCCGAGGCCGAGCGCGCCGAGCGCGAACGGGCTCAGGGCGGTCAGGCCGAGGAGT
>OODM01001111.1_pt1 | contig 12275 bp, 8 predicted proteins | sample 1671471 | NCBI WGS metagenome assembly OODM01 (sample SAMN06348160, study PRJEB24527) | human gut metagenome | biome: human gut; feature: ankylosing spondylitis patient; material: feces | host: Homo sapiens | place: China | collected 2015-10 | reverse complement strand
AACGAGCGCCCAGTTTATTGGCCATGCCGGCACGCGCATTCTGCTCATGGATGGCAATCGGAATGCCCATCTTGTGTGCGGTGGCGTAGACGGGGGCGGAAGCATACCCGCCGAATCCGGCCACGACATCCGCATGCCGCGTTTCAAGAATGGAGCGCACCTTGGCGGTTTCTCGCTTCCATTTTGCCGGGAAGCGCAGCATGTACAGGTTAGGGCGACGCGGGAACGGCACTTTTTCGATGGTGTCGAGCTCGTAGCCGGCCTCCGGCACCAAATCCTTCTCCAAACCCACCGCAGTGCCGATGACGGTGACCTGTGCCGTGGGTTCGATGTCGCGAATCGCCCCGGCGACCGCGAGCAGCGGATTGACATGTCCGGCGGTACCGCCGCCAGCAAGAACGATATGTGGTGTGCCTTGATTCATGATTACCGAGTCTACTTACGCGCTCTGACGCGACTGTTTTATCTGCGGTTGAGAGCGCATAAGTCCCACAACCAGTCCGGCCGCCGTCAAGCACATAATCATGGATGAGCCACCTGCGGAGACGAACGGCATAGGCACGCCCAATACCGGGAACACACCCACGACCACGCCGATGTTGACCATGGCCTGGCCCACGATCCAAATGGCGACGCACATCAGCACCATGGCAACATAACGATCGGTGACCTGCAATGCGATGACGATCATGCACCAGGCGAGAATCGCGAAGAACAGCAATACGATGGCGCAACCGACGAATCCGGTCTCCTCGCCGATGATCGCGAAAATGAAATCGTTATGGGCGGCCGGCAGGTAGTTCCATTTCTCCCGCGAATTGCCGATGCCCAATCCCAGAAAACCTCCGGAGGCGATGGCGTACTTGGCGTGAATGGACTGGTAGCATACGCTCTGCGCGTCAGCGGCCGAGCAATCGCCATATGTGGCCAGAATACGACGCAAGCGGTTCGGGCTGGAAACCGCCAATGCACCGACCATAACCACCGCGCCCAATACGCCGACTCCCATCCATTTGCCGGGGAACCCGACGATCAGAAAGGCCACGCCTCCGATGAAGACCAGAATCATGGCCGTGCCGAGGTCCCTGCCGCCCATCACCAGCGCCACGCCTATCGCATACAACACCAACGGCGCGGCATATGCTTTGATTCCCTTCTTGTGGTACATCTTGCTGCAGGCATGCAACGACGAGGGCAGCCATATGCACATCGCGAACTTCATGAATTCAGCCGGCTGGATAGTGGTGAAGCCGAGGTTCAGCCAACCTTTGTTGCCGTAGACGTCGATACCCAAAGGAGTAAAGGTCAGCGCCTGCAACAGGCAGGCACCCACCACAAAGAGCACGCCGGTCCGTTTCCAGAACGTCACCGGCATCATCAATGCCACGAAGCCCAGCACCAAGCCGATCAGGCAAAACGCGCCCTGGTTCAGAAGCTGAAGGAACGGCGACTTGCCCAGTGCGGCCATGGTGACCGTGGAGCTGGAGAACACCATGATCAGGCCGAAGCATGTCAGCCCCACCACGGCCATGCGGAAGCCGTGGTAGCACCATAGCGGGTTGAGCAAGCTTCGCCAACCCGTGTAGTCAGTGATTTCGAGTGCGGGCTTGTCAGGGACTCTGTATGCCTTACGCTTATGGGTATCAGTGGAGGCCATGCACCTCGCTCCACGTCTTGGCTGCGGCGGCGAATCGATTGCCTCGATCCGCGTAGGACTTGAACTGGTCCATGGAGGCGCAGGCCGGAGCCATAAGCACGATGTCGCCGGCGGCGGTATACGTGCCGCAGGCTTCGACGGCACGATCCATGACGGTATCGTTGTCTTCGGGATCGATGATGGTCACCGGGATGTCCGGAGCTTGGCTGGCAAACGCTTCAATCATCGGCTGCTGGTCTTTGCCGATGATGACGGCCGCTTTGATGGTGTGTGCCTGGTCCTTGACCAGGTCCTCGAATCGACTGCCCTTGGCCAGACCTCCGGCAATCCAGATCACAGACTTGGCCGGGAAGCTGGACAGCGAGGCGCGTGCCGCATGGCCGTTGGTGGCTTTGGAATCGTCCACAAAACGAACAGAGCCGCCCTCGACTGCGGCCTCAGCCACGGTTTCGATGCGATGGCCGCCCGGCTTGAACGAGGTAAGCGCCTTCAACGCGGTATCGCGATCAGCGCCAAGTCCCAGCACCAACGCCAATGCCGTCAATGCATCGGCCACCAGATGCGGGTACAGTGAGCCGTCCGGCTCTGCCAGATGCGTGAAATCGGTGATGGCGGCCAGTCTGACCGACTCTCCTACTGCGCCGCCGGCCACGCCGCTCCTGTCCACGATCCAGCCATCTTCAATGCCGATCTGGCCGGCTTGAGGGGCCTCGAGCGTGAATCCCACCTTGCGGCATCCTTCGGCAGTCTGAGCCTCGGCCGCCAGTTCGCTGACTTTGGCGTCCTGCGCATTGTAGACGATGGCGCGTTTGGCGTTGTGGAACACCTTGGATTTGTCGGCGGCGTAATTCTCGCGCCCGCCATGCCAGTCGAGGTGATCGTCGGCGATATTGGTGATCGCCGCGCAGTCAAGTGCCAGCGAATCGGTGAAGTGCAATTGGAAGGAGCTCAGTTCCACGCACAGTACGTCGTGCTGCGGATTGGTGGCGCAACGAGACAGGCTCATGCTCATGTCTCCGGAGGCGATATTGCCGGCGGTCGGCGCGTCGAGTCCGCAGGCGGTGAGCATTTCCGAGGTCATCTCGGTGGTGGAGGTTTTGCCGTTGGTGCCGGTGATGCCGATCCATGGAGCCGGAGTACCGGTGCGCTCGTTATTCACACGCAGCTGCCATGCGAATTCCACCTCGCTCATCACGGGGATGCCACGGCGTTGGGCTTCCAGCACGAACGGGGTGCGGGGGTTGAACACCGGGGACGACATGACGTAGTCCACGTGGTCCCAGTCCACGTCATCAAAGGAGTGGAGATCGGCCTCGGGCTTCCTCTCGTCGACGCCAATCACGTGGGTGCCGCGTTCCCTCAATACCTCCGCCAACGAGGTGCCGGACACCCCCAGTCCGGCGATCACCACTGTCTTATCCGCTACTTGCATTGTTCCTCCTGATATAGGAATTCCGTGGGTGAGCATAATCCACCCAGATTTCCGCTAGCTGAACAGCAGGCCGGAGCGGGTGACCCAGTCGCCGTAGAAAATCGTCAGGGCGAGCAGCACGAAGATGAGTTCGATCATCCAGAACCGCACCACCACCTTGGTTTCGGTCCAACCCTCCAGTTCGAAATGATGGTGAATCGGCGCCATTTTGAATACACGTTTGTGGGTCATCTTGAAGTACCCGACCTGGATGACGTCGCTCATGGCTTCCATGACGTACAGTCCGCCCAGAACCACCGCCAGGAATTCGGTGTGCGTGGCGATGGACAGGGCTGCGAACAGACCACCCAAGGCCAGGGAACCGGTATCACCCATGAAAATCGATGCGGGGTTCGAGTTGTACCACAGGAAGCCGAAGCAGGCGACGGCCGCGCATACGGCGATGACGGTCAGATCGAGAGGATCGGACACGGCATAGGAATATCCGCCATGGCTGCCGCCCTTGATGTGGTAGCTTTCCCAGAATGCGATGATGCCAAAACCAGTGAAGGCGATCATCGACGAACCTGCCGCCAGACCGTCAAGTCCATCCGTCAAATTCACTGCGTTGGTCCATGCGGTCATCAGGAAGTTCACCCAGATGACGAACAGGATGATGGCTACGGCACGGCCGGCGAAGTCGAAGTTGAAGAACGGCTGTTCGATGAAGCTGATGCCTGCCTGCGCACTGGGGAATCCCGATTTGGTGGGAATCAGCAGCGCAAGTACCGCGTAGATGGTGGCGAAGATGAACTGGCCGATGAACTTGCCGCCCACCGATAGGCCTTCGTTCTGCTTCTTACGCACCTTGGCGAAGTCGTCGATAAAGCCCAGCAGACCCATCGACAGCATGGCGAACAGTACGAGCGCCGCGGACCAGGAGGGCACGTCGCCCGAACGCAGGTATCGGTACAGTGCGGAGGATGCCCAACCGAGCAGAATCGCGAAGTTGATGACCACGCCGCCCAACGTGGGGGTGCCGCGCTTGACCAGATGCGACTGCGGCCCATCCTGGCGGATGTACTGGCCATAGTGCAGCTTGTGGACCAGCCGAATCAGCAGCGGGGTGCCGACTAAGGTGACGATGAGCGACACCAGCATTCCAATGATCAGAGCAATCACGTGCAGCTTCTCTTTCTTGTCGGTTTCTTGGGGTGGTTATCAGGTCAGTTCTTTGCCCAGCGTTCAGCCAAAGCGCTCAGGCCTGACGCGTGCGATCCCTTGAGCAGTACCACAGCGTCGGGATGGTTGCGAGCCAAGTCGATGACCAGCTGTTCGGCCGCATCGATGTCGTGTACGCAATCCACCGACGCGGATTGGCTCTGACGGGCACCGTCCGCCAGAGCCTGTGCCAGTGCATCGAGATGTTGGTCTTGGGCGGAACCGACCGCGATGATCGCGTCGATGCCCAATTCGGCCGCATACGTGCCGATCGAGGTGTGCAATGCCGTTTCATCGGCGCCGAGTTCCAGCATGGCACCCAGCAGCGCCACGCGGAACGGCTCCTTGCCGTCATTTGAGTTCCAGGCCTTCAACCCGTTCAGGCCGGCTTTCATGGAGTCGGGATTGGCGTTGAAGGAATCATCGATCAGCGTGAAGGAAGTCCCCTCGCGATTCACCGTGGACAATGCCATGCGATGAGGGCTGATGGTGTGCTGCGAGGCCAGAATCCGTGCCACCGTTTCGGGTGCCATACCGTAACGCATCGCCACGGTTGCGGCGGCCAACGCGTTCATCACATTGTGACGTCCAGGAATGCCCAGATGCACCGGCGTATGGTTGCCGTCCGCATCGACCAACGTGAATTCAGCATGATCGGACCGGTCGGCAGTGACATCAATGGCCCGCACCTCGGGCTCCTGCGACGATCCCAAGCCGAACCACAGCACGTCGCCGTTGGCCAGGCCGGCCATGGGAACCACGTGTTCGTCATCGGCGTTCAGTACCGCGGTGCCTCCGGGAAGCAATCCCTGCACGATCTCGCTTTTCGCCTGTGCGATGCGTTCGCGGGAGCCGAATTCTCCAAGGTGAGCGACGCCGACCTTCAATACGATTGCCGTGTTCGGCGGTGCGATACGGGTCAGTCGCGCGATTTCGCCGATATGGCTGGCACCCATCTCAGCCACGAAGAACCGGGTGTGCTCATCGACCCGCAACGCAGTGAGCGGCAGGCCGATCTCATTGTTGAACGATCCCACCGGAGCCACGGTCGGACCTACGGTGGCAAGCAGGGAGGAGAGCAGATCCTTGGTGGTGGTCTTGCCCACCGAACCGGTCAATCCGATGATGTCGAAGTCGCCGTCCAGCTCGCGGCGGCGAACGATGTTGTATCGGGCGAGTTCGCCAAGGGCGTCGACCGTGTCTTTCACTACGATCTGCGGAAGGCCATCGGACTTCACCTCATGGTCGACGATGGCCACCGTGGCTCCCTGTCCAGCGGTTTTCGCCACAAAGTCATGCCCATCGACACGCTCGCCTCGGATGGCCACAAACACCGATCCGGGGCCGGCCTGCCGCGAGTCGCTGACCGTATTGGTGGCTCGAGACTCGGAACCGGCGTCTCCGATCAATCGACCATCGACGGCCTTGGCGATCTCCTCCACGCTCATCGGAACCATGGTGTTTCAAACTCCTTTACGATTACGCTTCGTCCCGTATCCACGGACTTAATTGAGATTATTGGCCACATGCAGGGCACTGCGTATGTTGTTTTTCCTCACGCCGGCGGCCAGCACCATGGCGATGGCCAAGGACATGTGCCCGAGTCGGACGCGGTCATACATTGCCGGTGAATCCGCAGCCATTTCATCCGATTCGGGTGTCGACGAGGTCATGGACATGTCATGTTCCGCAACGAATGCGTAGCGTGTCTTCAATTCGTTCAAGCTTGCGCTTGCGTTGACATCCTCCGTGCCCAGTACATCCACGTTCACCGATTCCAACGCATGCTCGGCCAACGTGCGGTCATCCATGGCGATGATCACGGCCGCCACACCGTCTTCGGCGCACACGGACAGCGCGCGCTGCATATCGAGGATGCCCAGAGGATAGTTCAGGTTCATGGTACGTGTCATCGACGTGGACCCGGATGCGGTGATTACCGCCACCGGATTGCCCAGCATGTGCAGGAATTCGGAGAGCTGGGACACGCCTGCGTCGACGGCCTGCTCATCCGCACCGGTCACCGCGAACACCGCCATGGCATTGGACGGTCCGCCGGCCAGACCGCTGGCCAGATCGCCGAGTACGCGATCGTCGAAATCGCCGTAGAGCAACGGTATATCGGCATTGGCGATCTGCCCTTTGGACGCGCGTGGCAGCAACGCCGCATAGGCACCGGCCTGTGCGGCATGCAGTACATCGGGTTCCTGCTCATGCGTGCAGATGAACAGCGAGCCGGGAATCACGGTGTCCACGGCATCGCTGAGTGAGGTAATGGTGACATTGGTGGCGAAGGGTGGATCGACTTCAAAACCGTACCGTTCGACCAGCATTCCCAGGGTCACCCGCTGGGCGATGGATTCGCTCACTGCACTCATGGGCTATCGCCTTTCTCCCCTGATCCTTACCACGTGACTGGAATAGCATTTTTGCGTGGACTGGAGACAGGCACCTCGTATTTCTGCATAAGGAACTCACAAATCTGTGCGGAAACAGGGCCGGCCGTCAGACCGCCGAACACACCATTCGGATCCTTCATCACCACGGTGACCGCATAGCGCGGGTTGTCCGCGGGAATCACCACGGAATAATCGGAGATAATGGACGAGAGCGTACCATCCGAGCCCTGCACCTCTGCGGTACTGGACTTGGCGGCCATGCGGTAACCATCGACCTTGACGAACTTGTTGTAGCCTTCCGCCACTGATTCCATCGCATTCATCATGTCCGATGCGACCTTTTCATCCACCACGCGGGTGGCTTCGCCCTTCTTGGTCTCAGTGGTCTTGCCATTGGCATCGGTGGTTGATTTGATGATCGACTGCTGCTGCTTGACACCCTTGTTCGCGATGGTGGCCACCACGTTGTTGAGCTGCAGGGCGTTGACGGCGTAGCCCTGACCAAACAGGATGGTGTTGCGCGTACGCAGATCCCACGCCGAAGGGTTGGTGAGCAGACCGCTCGATTCACCGGGCAGGTTCAGTCCGGTCGGTTGTCCGATGCCGAATTTGGTCAGGTACTCGTAGCGTTGCTCATCCGGATAGTTCTCCCCGGCCATAATCATGCCGACGTTCGATGAGTTCTGCAGAATGCCGGCGAGCGTCCAGCGCTCAGTGCCATGGTCGAATGAGTCCTTGTAGGTCTGGCCCTCCTGTGTGATGTGGTCCGGGACCGACAATTGATCGCTCATCTTATGCAGTCCCATCTGCAGATAGCCGGACATGGAGATAACCTTGCCCACCGAACCAGGCTCGAAGGTTTCGGACACGGCCCGAGACGGGCTCATCTTCGCCGCATCGGTACCAGCCTGTACTTCATCGCTATCGGCCAGTGCGAGAATCTCCCCGCTCTGGACATCCTGCACCACGGCGATCGCCCACGCTGCACCATACTTGGATTCGGCCTCCTTCAAGACCTTTTTGACATACCATTGCACATCACGGTCAATGGTCAGGGTGACATCGTCGCCATTTTTGGCCGCCACCGATTCGGTCATGGTGCCGGGAATCTCTTCGCCGCCATTACCACGCTGGTAGGTTTCATGGCCATCGGTTCCGGTAAGCGTCTTGTTCTCGACCTGCTCGATGCCGGCGACGCCATCGCCGTTGTCGTTCACGCCGCCAAGCAGCGCGCCCATGAGATCGCCATCCGCATACAGTCGTTCACTGCTCAGCTCACCCCAGACAATACCGCCCAGGTGCAACGACTCGATGCTGCGCTTGACCTGCGGAGTCACATCTTTCTTCAGAATCACATACTGCCCGGTACCGGACAGATCAGCGCCCAGTTCCATGGCGTTCATATCCAGGACTTTGGCCAGCAGTCGGCCCACGGCCGCCGCTCCGGTAGCGCCCACGGGTTTGCCGTCAATTTCGTGGCAGTAATCACGGGTGTTGTCATTGCAAGTAATCGGCTCGAACTCCTGTGCAGCCTCCGGATTGGCGACGATAGTATAACGCTCCACGCTTTGAGCGAGCACGGAGCCGTTGGCGTCGAGGATACGCCCACGCTTGGCGCTCAACGTCACGGTCAGGGTGCGGTTAGCCGTGGCCGCTTGTGCGGTTTGACGGCCGCCGATGAGCTGGGTGGAGGCCAGCTGAATCACGCATGCCGACGCCACCAACGCCAATGCGGCGCCGATGGCGATGCATTTGAACGCGAAGGTCTTGACCTTGGCGAACTCTACGATGCGACGAATGGTGTTCACTGGGTTCCGCCTTTGTTGGACTGGTATCCGCTTAAGTCGATGGACACTGATCCCTGCTGCGGGACCATGCCCATGTCGCTGGCCTTGTCGGGCAGGTTCGCGACCAATTGATCGAGTTTGGCCTGATCGTCTTCGATATCTTGGGTAAGTCTGTTGATGTTGGTTTCGATCTGTGCCGCCTCAAACGAGTTCTGCACCATCTGGGTACGCAGCATCAGCGCGCCGAACAAGGTGCCGACGAGGAAGATCACTGCGATGGCCACGTGCACCAGCGGTGCGCTTCTTGTTCTGGTCCATTCGATGACCCGTCCGACGACATTGCCCTGCTCGTTTCCACGCGGGTTGGAGACCACCCGCAGCTCAGGTCGGGAGGAGGACTGATGCTTGGTGTGCGGTCGGTTCGAGGCTGGAGCCGCGTTCGATCGAATGCTACGTGCAGTTGCCATATGCTGTTATCCCCTCCTTGTACGAATTCGTGCCGTGTTTTTGGCTCTGCCCGGAGACGCGGAGCCTTGTATCTTGACGTCATTCAGGCCCTGCGCGGTTTGCGTAAAGCGTTTCCTCCATCGTGACGGAATCTCACGGCTGACTTCCACCGCCCGCAACCGCACCGAAGCCGATCTCGGGTTGGCTGCGATTTCATGTTCGTCGGCCTTGATGGCACCTCGCGTGAGATCCGTGAAAAACGGTTGGGCATCCGGCGGTATGACAGGCAGGCCAGCCGGAACATCCACTCGCAGCCCTTGTGCCATGAACGATTTGACGGTTTTGTCTTCGAGCGAATGATAGGACTCCACCACCAGTCGTCCCCCGACATGCAGTCGGTTCGCGGCCTGCGGCAATGTGGAGGCGAGCTTGTCCAATTCGCCGTTGACTTCAATGCGCAACGCCTGGAAGACGCGTTTGGCGGGATTGCCCGCCGGGCGGTGGGCTTGCGGCACCACTTCATCGACCAGACGGTTGAGCTGTGCGGTGGTGGTAAACGGCTCCTTGTCTCGACGTGCCACGATGGCGCGGGCGATCTGACGCGAGAAACGCTCTTCACCGTATTCCTTGAATATACGGACCAGTTCCGCCGCATCATAGGTGGCAAGAATCCGTTCGGCCGTCAACGGCTGGCTGACGTCCATGCGCATATCCAGCGGCGCATCATGCGAATAGGAGAAGCCACGATCGGTTTCGTCGATCTGCAGGCTGGATAATCCCAGATCCATGAATACGGCGTCCACACGTTCTATGCCTCGGTCCGTCAACACCTGATCGAGCTGATCGAAGGCGGCATGCACCGGGATGAATCGATCGGCGAGCCCCTCCCGTTCCATGCGTTCGGTGGCCAGCCCCAGCGCTTCACTGTCACGGTCAATGCCGATGAGCCGAGCCTGAGGCGCGGCCTTGAGGAAGGCGATGGAATGGCCGGCAAGGCCCAGGGTGCAATCCACTGCGATGGCGTTCTCATGTTCCAGGGCAGGTGCCATCAGGTTCACGCAATCGTTCAGCAATACCGGCAGATGAATATTCGCCACATCAACCATCAGAATTCCACCTCCGGCAACACATCGTCAGCAATATCGGAATATCCCTCTTCCTTCTCGGCGAGGTAGGACTCCCACGTGTCCTTATTCCACAGTTCGGCACGGGTGCCAACGCCGATCACCACGACGTCGGAACCCAGATTGGCGTAATCGCGCAGCATCTGCGGCACCAGCACGCGGCCCTGCTTGTCCGGCTGCTGATCGACGGCACCGGAAAGGAACACACGCAGGTATTCGCGGGCGGCTTTGTTTCCCACCGACACACGCTGAATCTGCGAGGCGATACGGCGAAATTCATCGAACGGCAGCAGGTACACGCACCGTTCCTGGCCTCGGGCCATGACCAGGCCCTGCCCCAGCTGGGAGCGGAATTTGGCCGGGAGCGCCATACGGCCTTTGGCGTCGATCTTCGGCGTATATGTGCCGAGAAGCAGCGGCGGCAGACCAGCCATGAGATCAGCCATAGTGGTGGAGCCTTGTGCGTTGGCATCAGCGTCGCGAATCGTCTGATAGGCAACCATGGCTCCACCTCCTTCATCGTTACGTGGGATACACTTCGGCCAACTGGTTCACCACTCTACCCCACGATTCCCCATTTCTCCCCACTCATGCACGATTTGCTCACCCTTTTAGGGCAATTACCGATGGATTGCGCGTGTCGGCCACGACTGTCGCACGAATGGGCGCTCCGCACATCCAATCCACGTTGCGCACTCCACCGACCGAGCAGCATGGCGAATTCACGCTGAATTCACCTATTCCGGGTTGTCCGCATCACTGACGTAGGGGGTGTGCGGTAAATTTGAATGCCTTAAGTTTTTTCTGCCCCACGGAAATGGAACGAAGAGAACAGCATGTCGAGTTACGCCTCCCAGCTGCATGAGGAGCAGCAGGCCGTCGATCGCGCCTATGGACGATTGGATGATCTGCGAGCCGAAATGTGGCAACGCCTGGACACCGTACGCGCCGCCGGCTCCCACGGATCCCCCACGCAACGCAGCGAACGAGACTCCTTTGCCACAATGTACGAAAACCGCCTCACGCAATTGCGCAGCGTTGAGGATCGGCTGGTGTTTGGCCGCCTCGATGCCAAGAACGGCGACCGTCATTACATCGGCCGCATCGGCCTGTCGAGCCCGGACCATGAGCCGATTCTGACCGACTGGCGTGCCGAAGCCGCACGTCCTTTCTATGAGGCGACCCCTTCCAATCACGGCGACATCGTGATGCGCAGGCATATCACCTTGAGTTTCCGCGAAGTCGTGGGCGTTGAGGATGAGGTGCTCGACGTGCATTCAGACCAGGTCGGCCAAGCGTCTTCCGCCGGCACATTGACCGGCGAGGGTGCGCTGCTGGCTTCGTTGAGCTCACGCCGCACCGGCAAGATGACCGATATCGTGGCCACCATTCAGGCCGAGCAGGACCGCATCATCCGCTCCGACATGAATCGCGCCGTGGTGGTGCAGGGCGGCCCCGGCACCGGCAAGACGGCCGTGGCGCTCCATCGCGCCGCCTACCTGCTGTACACGCACCGGCGCACGCTGGAACGTTCCGGCGTGCTGGTTGTTGGCCCCAGCTCGGCGTTCCTGCACTACATCGATCAGGTGCTACCCTCCTTGGGCGAGACCGGCGTGGTCTCACGCACCATCAGCGATCTGATTCCCGGCATCACCGCCACGGCGGTCGACTCCCCTTATGCAGCCAAGCTCAAGGGCGATCGACGCATGACCTCCGTAGTGGCCAATGCCATCGCCGCACGCGTGCGTGTTCCCGCTGCTCTGCCGACAGTAACCATTAGCGGCATTCAGGTACCAATGCTGGCCACTGATATCGAGCAGGCGCAGGCGGACGCGAAGCGCACCCGACAACCTCATAACAAGGCCCGCGAGACCTTTATCCGTTCGATGCTGACCAGCATGCAGAACCGTTATGCCGAACAGCTTGATTACACGCCGGATCAGGCGGAGCTGAACCGCGCGATGTCGCTGCTACGTATGAACGAGCAGGTTCGCAAGACCCTGAACCTGTGCTGGCTGCCGATGACCGCCCCATGGCTCATCGATCAGCTGTTCGCCCATCCCGAACGTCTGAAGTCTCTGGCTGGTTGGCTGACCGACAACGACATCGCGGCACTTGCCCGCCCCAAAGGCTCCCCGTTGACCCGCTCCGATATTCCGCTGCTCGACGAAGCAATGGATATGCTGGGCCCCGATCCCAAGGCGGTGGCCCGCCAGTCCGCCGCCGACG
>OODM01001087.1_pt1 | contig 12609 bp, 8 predicted proteins | sample 1671471 | NCBI WGS metagenome assembly OODM01 (sample SAMN06348160, study PRJEB24527) | human gut metagenome | biome: human gut; feature: ankylosing spondylitis patient; material: feces | host: Homo sapiens | place: China | collected 2015-10 | reverse complement strand
CTCCACTGCCTTTTTTTTCTTCTCAAGTCCCGCGTCAGAGAGTCCGGCGCCCCGGCCGGTCGCCTCTTCAGGTGGGAGCCCCGTGAGCACTGCGCTCATGGCGGCAGCAGGGGTCGTGTTTCCGATTCCCATCTCCCCCGCGGCAAGGATTTCGTATCCCATCTCTTTCAACCGGAATGCAAGATCTATGCCGGAAAGAAGTGCCTGAAGACACCCGGTTCTGCTCATCGCCGGTTCCCTCGCGATATTTCCGGATCCTCTTGCCACTTTCCGGTCCAGAATCCGGTGCATGTCAGGCTCTTTCTGCCCGGTCGGCTCACAGTCCATTCCCATATCCACCGGATAGAGGTCAGTTCCAGAGATCCGGCACATCTTGGAGGTGGATGTCTCGCCTTTCGTGAAGTTTTCCGCGACGATCCTCGTCACATCTTTACCTGTCTGGGAAACCCCTTCCGCAACGACACCATGATCCGCGCACATGACTGCCAGTGCGGACCGGTCCAGTTTCATTCCCGATGCGTTCCCGCGGATCCCCGCGATCTTTATAATATCCTCCTCCAGAATTCCGAGACTTCCGATGGGTTTTGCCACAGAATTCCAACGCTTTTTCGCAAGCTCCATGGCAGTTCGGTCTGCCGGCTCAATCTTATTCAGATATGCTTTCCAGGTCTTTTCTACTGAAGTTTTTTCTGTCATATTTATTTTCATTCTGCTGTCATATTTCATTTCACTATTCATCTTTTTGATTATGTCATATCAGTAAGAATCTTTTTCTACTGCAATTTTTGTCAATGCAAAAAATTTGCTAAAATTCAAATTTATCGAACCTTCAAAGTGCTATACTTTTCTGGATTTGTAACTATTCAGTACCTTCATAGTTACGTGCAAAAATCCATTCCAGATCAGCTTCGCTGATGGGATTTTTCTTTTTCCACGTTTCTGCACATTTAATAAAGTTCTCAGCAATTTTCACATTACTGTAAAAATACAAGTGCGGAAAGCCTGCATAAAAGCTCTCCGTCGTATATCCGCAGTCCCAGCCCCGTGTTCCTACCGGCTTTTTTGCTGCGAAATCCGTCCCGTTCTCCTCCGAATCCCAGTGGTGGAATTCATGGGTGCGGAATTCAGTTCCCGCAGGTCCTAACAGTCCCTCTTTCTTTGAGGTAACAGTAATATACCCAAATCTACCAAGCTTCCCCGTGTCACGGCTGCTGCCCGGCAGCACACCTGCCATTGGCCATTCCACGCCGTCCGGATCCACGATCGAATCCTTCAGGTACAGATATCCGCCACACTCCGCGATACACGGCATCTCTTCCATCACCGCCTGACGGATCGCATTCCGCATACTGATATTTTCTGAAAGTGCTTTCGCGTGAAGCTCCGGATAACCGCCGCCAAGATAGACTGCGCAGGTTCCCTCCGGAAGGTTTCTGTCGTGGATCGGGGAAAAATACTGTATTTCCGCTCCGAGTTTCTTAAGGAGATCCAGATTGTCCTCGTAATAAAAGCAGAAAGCTTCATCTTTGGCGACTGCAACTACTGTTTTCTGAGTGCTTTGATCAGATATCGACCGCCCGGCAGCTTCCGGTAGCTTCACTACGATTTCTGCCGCTCTCCCAGACTCCTCAATAATCCCATCCAGATTGATTCCCGCTCGAACCTTTTCTTTGATCAGATCCAGCCGCTCCCGGATCCCCAAAATCTCCTCTGGCATCACAAGCCCCAGATGGCGGGACTCCAGCGTCAGATTCTTTAATTCCGGCACATACCCGAATACCCGGATTCCAAGCTCCCGCTCTGCCCGCTCCTTTAATCCCGGATACAGCATCGGCGACAACCGATTAAAGATCACCCCTGTCACATGACTCTTCTCCTTATAATCAAGAAATCCCTTGATCGACGCCAATGCCGAAAGACTCCGCCCCTTCATATCCACCAGAAGGATCACCGGCGTATCCGTAAGGTCCGCCACCTCCCAGGCACTGGACCGCTCCGAGACACCGCCAAGTCCGTCATAAAAGCCCATGACGCCCTCCAGTACAGCGATCCGGCTTTCCGGGAATTTCTCCATTTCGAGGACTTCCCTGCCGAGCAGATATCTCAGCGTATCCCCGTCCGCAAAAAAGCTGTCCAGATTTCTCGACGGGATCTCCAGCACCGTCCGGTGAAACATCGGATCGATATAATCCGGCCCGCACTTAAACGCGCGAACCTCCTGAATTTTCTCTTTCAAAAGAGAAAGCAGCGCACAGGTAAACAACGTCTTCCCCCCACCGCTCTTCTCCGCGGCAATCATGATCCGGGGAAAGCGGACGGAAACTGCCTGAGAATCCTGAACCAAACACTTCATCCGCTCCTTATCCATATTTCCAGCTCCTTCATAATCATTAAATTCCGCTGATGCAGGTTTTTCCCTCAAACGTCACGATCCATACCGGATTCTGCCCCATCATCAGATGACTGGAGCCGACTTTTTTAGACCTCGCGGCAGTCAGCGTCACAAGATCCGGTTCTGTCACCGGGAGAGTCTTTGCGGCCTCAAGGACTGCTGCCAGAGACTCAGGAGTGATGAGGTTTACAACAAATCGTGTTTTAGGATTTTTCTTAAGGCATAATGCGATAACCTCTTCCATCTGTCCTCCGCTTCCGCCAATGAAGACATGGGTTGGCGCCGGAAGATCTTCTAACGCCTCCGGCGCTGTTCCCGCTATGATCTTCACATTTGTGAGGGCGAATTTTTTCCGGTTTTCATAGAGAAGCTCCACGGCCTCCGGATTCTTCTCGATAGCGTAGACTTTCACCGAATCAGAAAGGCCTGCACACTCCACAGAGACAGATCCTGTCCCCGCCCCCACATCGTAGAGGACTGAGTGTTCCGTGAGTTCCAGCTTTGCCACGGACACGGTGCGGACTTCCATCTTCGTCATCGGAACCTTCCCGCGGGTGAACGCCTCATCGGCAATACCGTGGGATAAAGGTCTTCGGGGCCCGGTCCATTCCGCATAGAGGACGGCCAGTGAAGGTGCTTTCCTGCCCTTTATTTCCTCTGGAGTGGAGGTGAAGATCTGTTCGTCTTCAAGTGTCAGGTTTTCCCCGGCAAAGAGCTTTGTCTCCTGCATCCCAAGATCGATGAGCTGTCCGCAGATCTTTTCATAAAAATCCGCTCCGCCTCCTAAGACAAAGGCACTGCCAGAGCGCTTTAACTCTGAGGCAAAATTTGCCGCCTGCCCGTGCATGCTGAAGAGTTTCGCGTGATCCCAGGGACGCCGGATCTTCGCGAAAAAATATCCAACGGAAGAGATCCCCGGAATTACTTCCACGGTATAGTTTCCGCGGCGTTCCAGCACTGCACCGAGTTTTTCCGCTGCGCTGTAAAATCCGGTATCACCGGACATGGCTCCACAGATCACCTGTACCTCCGGGTGGGCATCCAGATAGTCCGCAATTTTTTCCGGCTGGTATGCCTCAAAAACAGGTTTGTGGAAACTTTCCAGCTGTCTCACACAGCGGCTTGCGCCGACGATCAGATCACATTTATCGAGGCGTTTTTTTGCCTCACCGGTTAGATAGGATTCGCTTCCGGGTCCTGTGCCGATAAGGAATACCTGGCGTTTCCCGGAATTTTTAACTGACCTTCCCAGAGCAAAATGCTCCTCCAGATAAGCAATTCCTTCTTCTAACGAGATTCCTTCTTCCACCGGTCTTCCGATCACGACAAGACCGACACCTGCTTTTTTCGCCGCGCTGACCTTTTCCTCGAATCCGCCCGCCTTTCCGGACTCCTTCGTCACCATCCACTTCGCATGGACCGCTTTCATCATTGCAACATTTAAGTCTTCCGCAAAGGGTCCCTGCATTGCGATCAGATGGCTGCCGTAAAAGCCCATATCGGCGCAGGTCTTTACCACCTCCGGCATGGAAAGAACTCTCGCGTAGATTCTCGTCTCCCAGTCCGGGAGAGCTAAAAATGCGGAGAGCTCCTTACTTCCCGTCGTGACGAATACCGGACCTTCCGTGGTCTTTAAAAAGTCCACTGCCGACTGAATATTCTCCACCGTGATGATCCGGCAGTCTGAACCGTCTGAAATGCCTTCCGTTTCTGTCCAAGCACTTTCTCCGGGCATTTCCATATCTGCTTTTGTGTTCTTTTTCTTCTGGTTGTCATCTTCAAAAGTACGGGGTCCGTTTTCAGCAGTGAAAACATTTGTTCTCTCACCGTTTTTATCCCGCAGGATCCTTAAAAGCGGGGTCCCTGTCTTTTCTGCCGCCTCCCTGATATTTGCCGTGACCACCACCGCAAAAGGATGGGTTGCATCAAGGATCAAGTCATACTTCTTTTCCTGAAACAGTTTCTCCATCTGGATCTCATCGACACGCCCGTCATGGACCTGAAGATTCTCAGCCTTCGGGATCTCCTCTTTTCCATATTCCGTCGCAACAAACACATCAGCCGCTACCTGACTTCCGGCAAGGCGGGATGCCAGAACCCGTCCTTCCGTTGTCCCCGCAAAAACCGCAATTTTCCCTTCCGCTATCTTCATATCCGGTATCCTCTCGGTGTGACCATCCAGTTCTGTCCGCCAAGGACGGACTTTTCGGTCCGGCTGTTTCCAATAAACACGGTGGTGAACATGTCTGCCTCGTAATCTTTTAATTCCGCCAGAGTCATGACCTTCTTCATCTCCCCGTCCCTTCCGATGTTCTTCACGATGCCGCAGACGTTATCCGGGCTCTTATATCTCAAAAAGATCTCACACGCACGCTTTAAATAGTCCGCCCGCTTCCTGCTGGACGGATTATAGAGACAGATGGAAAAATCAGTCTTCGCCGCCGCGTCCAGGCGATTCTCAATGGTCTCCCAGGGTGTTAAAAGATCACTTAAACTGATCACCGCAAAATCATGCATCAGCGGTGCCCCGAGGACAGCGCCGCCGGAGAGAGCCGCCGTGATCCCCGGGATCACCTCGATCTCCACCTCCGGGTGCTTCTCCCCGAGTTCCAGGATCGGTCCCGCCATTCCGTATATTCCTGCGTCCCCGCTGCAGATCATCACGACAGATCTTCCTTTTTCCGCCTCCGCAAAAGCCATCTCGCAGCGCTCGATCTCCCGTTTCATGGGGGTCGTCAGAAATTCCTTATCAGGAAAGTATGGCTTCGCAAGTTCCACATAGACCGTATAACCCACGATCACGTCACATGTATTTAACGCTTTCACGGCACGGAGCGTCATGGATTCATACTCTCCAGGTCCCATGCCGACCACTGTCAGCTTCTTCATATGTCCGTCCCCTTTCTGAATTCCGTGGAGAAGTCCGGCGCATAGAGTCTTGACTCCTCGTAGCCGTTTGCCTCTCTCGTGCCGAATACATCACCGATAAAGATCATTGCCGTCTTCTTAATTCCGTTCTCCTCTGCGGACTTCGCCAGCGTAGAGACGGTGCAGCGGACGATCTTCTCCTCCGGCCATGTCGCCTTGTAGATGATCACCGCCGGAGTGTCCGGCTCATATCCGGCTTCCGCAAGTTCCTTTTCCATCTGTGACAACAGTCCCGTGCTTAAGAACACCGCCATGGTCGCATGGTGAGCCGCCAGGGAACGGAAACTCTCCCGCTCCGGGACTCCGGTCCGCCCCGCCATTCTCGTGATGATCACGGACTGGGACACGCCAGGCAGCGTGAGTTCCGCATGGAGACTCGATGCAGCGCCGCAGAAGGAGCTGACCCCCGGGCATACATCGTAAGCAATCTTTTTCTCATCCAGCCGGTCCATCTGCTCCCGGATCGCGCCGTAGAGCGCCGGATCACCGGTATGAAGCCGCACCGTCATTTTTCCCTCACGCTCCGCTTTCTCCATGGCACGGATCACCTCGTCAAGAGTCATGTAGGCACTGTTTAAGATCTCACACCCCGGCTTCGTCTCCTTTAAAAGCTCCGGATTCACAAGGGATCCCGCATAGATCACCACGTCCGCCTCCCGAAGGAATTTCTGTCCCCGGACCGTGATCAAGTCCGGCGCTCCGCTTCCGGCTCCCACAAAATGTATCATGATGGTTTTCCTCCTGTTTTTCGAATCTTCATGACCGTCCATGCATGGTCTCTCATGTCATACTCCCACTTGCAGTACGGGCAGTGACGGATCTTCATCGCGTCAAAGCTTGCCCCGCAGCTTTCACAGGAGACCTGATGGATCGAGTATCCCGGGTCCTGCGGGATCTGGATATTCTTTCCGACGATCATCCGGATCCTGTCGTTTTTCTCCTTCATCGAACTTCCCCTGTCATATGTATCGCAGAAGTACAGATCGATATCCGCATACACATACGGGCCTTCCTGCCAGCAGTTCCCCACCGACATAGCTCCCCTGTATACAATGTCCGTGATGTTCTGGAAACTTTCCCCATCCCAGGGACCGCGGATAATAGAAAGGTCCTCTCCCGGCTCGGAAAAGATAATATTTTTTGCCAGAGCAATGACCTGGTTTGCAAAGTTTTCATAGCCAAAATCCGGCTCGTAATTCTTCATGAACCGGATCAGCCTGTTTTTGCTGCCAGAAGTGGCAAACAGAAGTCCAAGGCTCTGCATCGCCCGCCAGAAAATATACCCAAGTGTTTTTAAGGCAAACAGCATATATCCGCCGAAGGCTCCGATTACTGGATACCCGATCAGCGGGCAGATCATGGAATATAGTGTCAGAGGATCACCGGTCTTTGCCCTCTCCCATGCCAGGTATGCCAGCATGAACACCGTGAAGATGACTGCCCCTCCGCCGCACCAGGGAGTTAATGTTCTTTTGATCTCTTCCTTGGAATAGCTGAGGTCTTCAATGGAATAAAAATTCGCGACCTTCGGATACAGATCCTGCATCAGAAATCTTGTGTGGCAGTATGGGCAGCCTTCAAACAGCGCCTTGATCTGGCTCACCGCTCCGCAGGACGGGCAGGTACATGGCTCCGTTCCGTCTACCGTCGCCTCATTCGCGAAGGTGATCGTCTGGTATAAGATCTCTTTCTTCCGGAATTTTCCGATGATCCGTCCACCCCTGGAATATGTCGTATTTCTCTGCGCCGTGCGGAATTCTGTCACATTCGTATATTTCTTTCCGACCTTCGGCGGGATCGCGCCGGCTGAGGCCAGAAGACCCCGGAGTTCTATGGATGAATCTCTGTGAAGTCCGCGTTTTTCCAACCGCTTCCGCTGCTGGCCCAGAAAATACTTTGTATCCTGATTCCCGGTATCCGGGATCGGTCCGCCGGAAAGCCACTCGTTGTATTGTTTCAGGAAGCGGTTATACATCATGGATGCCTTTGTGTCATGGACGCTCCCGTAATTTTTCTGCCTGTTTTCCATAGTGTTTCCTTTAATTTCGATGAATGATCAGAGACCGTAACTTTCATGCGTTGTTCCAAAACTTATTGTTTCAGTTCTTTCAGCGCTAAGTGGAAGCTTATTGATCCAGCTCTTTCAACGCTGACCGCAGAATCGCATCCGCGCCTTCCGTCTCTCCCAGATACTCCCCCTTTGTCCCGAAGACGATCATTCCCGTCCTCACCTCGTCCCTGGATCGATGGGTAAGGTGCCAATCGGCACGCTTTAAGAATACGTTTATCGTGTCCTCTATGATTCCCGCCTGTTTTAAGTGATCCATCGCCTCATCCGTCGTGTTGGATCTCTGGATCTTTCTAAGGAGTTCCAGGTCCTCGGTTCCGGCAGATAACGCGCAGGACAGCATCGTGTCCATGCGACCATCCGCCTCACTGGAGTGGGTGTTCATGATCCCGTTTCCGATCTTCACGAGTTTTCCCATGTGACCGGCGATCAGGATACCGGAAAAGCCCAGTTCCGCGGCAAGGTCAATGGTCTTGCCGACGAAGTTGCTCATGGTGACGAGGGAATTCATAAATCCTTCCAGAAGTGATGGTTCTGTTCCCGTTGATAATTCTCCATAAGCCATCTGTTCTGCCTCAACAGCAGCATCCGTGTCCGCCGCGTTACTCCCTTGATGAGCATCGGTACAGAATTTACCATGTTCTACGAGATACCTCTCTAAAAATCCCGCGCCCATATTTCCAGGCACTGCGATCACCCATTTTCTGCCTTCTGCCTTTAAGACATTTAGATGGGTGCGGATCGTCTCGACAAGCGCTTCCTCGCTCATGGGCTCCACAATCCCGCTGGTCCCGAGAACGGAGATCCCACCCTCGATGCCGAGAACCGGATTGAATGTCTTCTTTGCAGCTTCCACGCCTGAAGGAATCGATATGGTGATCGATACCGGAAAAAGCTCCCCGGCTTCCTCCAAAAGGGCGTAGACGGCATCCCGGATCATCTTTCTCGGCACAGAGTTGATCGCTGCCGCGCCTACCGGCTGGTCGAGACCGGGTTTTGTGACGCGGCCAATACCGATACCGCCGTCGATTCTGATGAGATCTTCCCGGGATTCCACGTTGCGCTGAACAGGCCGTTCTGTTTCCTGCCTCTTTCCCACATTCAACTTCAAACAGTTTTCTGATCTTTCTCGAACAGACCCGGAAACAGAATTTTCCGGGCGCGGCATATGGGCTTTTTCACAAAAACTTTTATCTTTCACAAACTCCGCCCGCGCATACACCAGGATCCCGTTCGTCACATCATAATCGTCCCCTGCGTCCTTCCTGACCGCGCACTCCGCCCAACTATCCCCGGAAGTTTTCTCTTCCAGCGATACGCACACCAGAATCCCCTTCGGGGTCATGATCTCCTCCGTCTCCTTCCAGGATCCTGTGAGCAGAAATCGCACCGCCCCCTGGGCCGCTATGGCCGCACAGGTCCCTGTGGTGTATCCGCATCTTAACTTTTTATGGTCTTTGTATACAAAGGTATCCATGTTTACCTCGTGATCTCGTTTCTGTCCGTCAGCAGCACCTCTAAAATTCCGTCCGCTGTATAGTCGGAAGCTGTCAGGGCATTCTTCACTCCGTATTCCGCAAGGACTGCCGCTGTCACCTTTCCGATGCAGACTGGTCTCACCGTCTCAAACAGAGATGCCGCTTCCGCCTCACGTCCCGCGAAGAATCCTCGGACGCCGGAGCCGCTCTCAAACGTGATATAGTCGGCAGTTTTAAGTCTCGCAAGCTCCGTCTGCTCCACCAGGATATCATAGATTGGAATATCATCAAACGCATATCCCTGTTCCGCCAGTGTCTCCGTGAGGACCTTCGAGCCCTGCTTTGCCCGCGGGATCAGAAATTTTCCTGACTCAGCACACGGACAGACATTTTCTGAACTGGAAATGCTGTAGGCTATATTGGCGGCAGCAGTTTTTGCCCCAGAAGTCTCTCCATTCTCCTTCAAATATTTTACAAGTCCATCCGCCAGCGCTTTCGTCGTGTATTCCTCCGGGATAAAGTCCGGCGTGATTCCGACGCTCTCCAGATACTCCCCTGTTCCGCGCCCGACAACCGCAAATTTTAATCCGCCAAGTTTTCTGATATCTACATGTTTCTCCCGCATCCGGTCAAAGAAGATCCGGACTGCATTCCGGCTCGTAAAAATCACCCATCTGTAATGGGAAAGGTCCGCAAACGCCTGATCCAGCCGTTCCATGGACTCCCGTACCACAAGGGATTCCCCCGCGCGGACCGTCTTCGCACCCTCATCGGACAGGCGGCTTATGATCCGTCCCCTAACGGCCTCTGTTCCGGTGACTCCCACCGTGATTCCGGTAAGCACGCCCGGCACCATAGATGTAAAGTGGAAGGCACAGACCTCACCCACAGCGATGATTCCGGGAGGCGTAAGTCCCGCTTTTCTTACAGCCTCAGGCAGATCCTTTAAGGATGCCCGGACAACGCGCATTCGGGACAGTGTTCCGTCCGTCACAACGGCTGCAGGCGTCTCCCCGTCTTTTCCGCCATCTATAAGACGTTTCACGATCTCCTCAAGGTTCGAGAGTCCCATAAGGAAGATCAGGGTTCCCGGAAGCTTCGCATACAGGCTGTAATCCCCGGAGAGTCCCTCACCGCCTTCGTGGGAGATATGTCCCGTAAAGACATGGAAATCTCTCGCGATATTCCGGTGGGTGACAGGGATTCCAGCCGCCTCCAGTGCCCCGATGGCTGAGGTAACGCCGGAGATCACTTCATAGGGGATTCCTGCTTCTGTGAGCGCCTGGATCTCCTCTCCGCCGCGCCCGAACACAAAGGGATCTCCGCCCTTTAACCGGACGACGCGCTTTCCTTCCAGTGCCTTCTCCACCAGGATCCGGTTGATCTCCGACTGCTTTTTGATGTGGTGTCCTGCCTCTTTTCCCACATAGATCCGCTCGCAGTCCTCCGGCACCAGGGAGAGCAGTTCCTCGGAGCCAAGTCGATCATAGACAAGGACCTCCGCTGCCTTTAATGTCTGCTGTCCCTTCACCGTGATGAGACCACCGTTTCCAGGACCGGCTCCCACAAGGTATGCTTTTCCAGCAGGAATATCCCCCGCGGTTCCCTGTTTCACCAGAAGTTCCGCAAGCTTCATGGAATTCTCCGGCGCTCCAGAGACCTTTGTGCGGATCACTCCGCCCTTTGTCTCCCGCATAAGGTCCATCCGGAACGTCCCGTTCTCTTCCTTCGCGTAAACGCCCACCGCCGCGGTACAGCCGGCACCTAAAAGGCGCAGTACTTTTCTTTCCGCAAACAGTGCCCGTTCTGCCTTTTTGTCATTTAATTTTTCCAGGATTTTTAAGACGTCGCTTCCCTTTTTCGTCTCCACGGCGATGATTCCCTGTCCTCCCGCCGGAATAAAGTTCTCCGTTTCAAGAAACTCAAAGGAAAATCTCGGATCCTCAAAAAGTCCCAGCCTTGAAAGTCCCGCCGCAGCCAGAATGATCCCGTCGTACTCTCCCTGATACAGCTTTTCCAGTCTCGTATCAACGTTTCCGCGGAGCAGGCGGCATTCCACATCCCCGTGCTCCATGATCTGCACCTGACGTCTCGGACTTCCCGTTCCGATGATCCTGGGACTCCGCTCCGGAGTACGACCCTTTACCGTCACAAAGACATCCCTCGGATCTTCCCGCTTTAAGACGGCACCGATACAGAGCCCGTCGCTCAGATCCATCGGCATGTCCTTCGCGCTGTGGACCGCGAGATCAATATCCCCGTTTAAAATGGACTGCTCAAACTCCTCCACAAAGGCTCCTTTTCCTCCAAAAGCAACAAGAGAGGTCTTTAAGATCTTATCGCCCTTTGTCATCAGGGGAACCAACTCACATTTTACCTCCGGGCATGCGGCCTCGATTGCCTCCGCCACCATGTTTGTCTGCACAAGCGCCAGCCTGCTCTTTCGCGTTCCGATCCGGACCGTCCGGCGTTTTATTGCTCCCATCCTTTACTGTTCCTCCCTGTCTTTTGCGATAATAAGGGAATAATATCCCGCGTCTTCCGGGATGTCGGCTGCACTTCGTATCAGCCGCTCACCCTCCATCCCGCAGTTTTCCACCATCCAGGCAGGACACTCCGTGAGAAGAAGCTCCCGCTTCACATCCGCGATCTTTTTCCCGGATTTCATCAAGATCTTTGTCCCTGAAAGCTTCAGCCCATCCTTCACCGGATAGGAGCCCGGCAGGATATGGATGGACTCCGCCTTCTCCCCAAGGGAGATCCCGAGCTTTGCCGCCGCCGCGCAGAAAGACGGGACTCCGTTAATCAGGACAGACTCGTATCCCAGAGCCAGAAGCTTTTTATGGACATAGCCATATGTGGAATAGACCGTCACATCCCCCAGTGTCAAAAACGCCACGGTCTTTCCCTGATCCATGAGGGCAGCCAGACTCTTCACCGCTGCCTCATGGCTCTCCTTCAGCACCGCCTCGTCCTTCGTCATCGGGAACACCACAGGGATGATCTCCTTCTCCTCGATCTCAGGGACCGCCCCCAGAGCGATCTGATATGCGGTACATGTCTCTTTTTCTTTTCCCGGAATCGCGATCGCATCCGCCTCCCGGAGCAGGCGCGCTGCCTTTAATGTCATGAGTTCCGGGTCCCCCGGTCCCACTCCGATCCCATAGATCATTCCCTGCATGTTCTTCTCCTTTATGTCCTGTTTCTTCAATTCTGTGCAACCTTTCCAGTCTTTCCGGCTGACATGCAATCTGCCTTCAATTTCTGCCACATCTCTATTCGCCGTTAAAATTCCCCTGAAAGATTTCCGGCATCGGTCCTTTTCCCCTCAGGTATGTAAGCAGATCGCTCAAAAGCTCTGCCCCTTTAGGGACTGCCTCATGAAATTCACGCTCCAGATAGTCTGTGATGGCCTCACAGCCCGGTGTTGGCTGTTTCCTCATAAACATGCCGTGAATAACCCCATAGCTTCCCGTAAAACGCAGGAGGAAGCAGCAGAACCGTTTCGTGCGCTCGCTCGAGTTGATAAACAGCCGGTTCATGGTCCGAAAACTCATGATCGCCTTTGCCACCTTGATGGGATCCTCATCGAAAAGCCTCGATGATGCCCGCACGGTCTGGGCTGTGATCTTTAAATGGCAGGTGAGGTTCGAATGCAGCGGACGCATATGTTCCCGCTCCAAAAGTCTCCGTTCTAACTCCGAGATCGGAAGAGCGTCGTGTAGGGAAAGAGTGTAGATCTC
>OODM01001080.1_pt1 | contig 12701 bp, 9 predicted proteins | sample 1671471 | NCBI WGS metagenome assembly OODM01 (sample SAMN06348160, study PRJEB24527) | human gut metagenome | biome: human gut; feature: ankylosing spondylitis patient; material: feces | host: Homo sapiens | place: China | collected 2015-10 | reverse complement strand
TCCACGGGGAAGATGCCGTTCTTGGCACCGGCCTCGATGGCCATGTTGCAGATGCACAGGCGGTCGTCCATGGTCAGGGAGGCAACGCCGGGGCCGGTGAACTCCATGCTCTTGTACAGGGCACCGTCCACACCGATCATGCCGATGATGTGCAGAATCAGGTCCTTGCCGGACACGCGGGGGCTGAACTTGCCCTTGAGCACAAACTTGATGGCAGAGGGCACCTTGAACCATGCCATGCCGGTGGCCATACCGGCGGCCATGTCGGTGGAGCCAACGCCGGTGGAGAAGGCACCCAGTGCACCGTAGGTGCAGGTGTGGCTGTCCGCACCGATGACGCAGTCGCCGGCGGTCACGATGCCTTTTTCGGGCAGCAGGGCGTGCTCGATGCCCATCTGGCCCACATCGTAAAAGTTCAGGATGTCGTATTGGTTGGCAAACTCCCGGCACTGCTTGGACTGGGTGGCACTTTTGATGTCCTTGTTGGGCACAAAGTGGTCCAGCACGATGGCGATGTGCTCTTTGTCGAACACGCTGTCGAAACCGGCGCGCTCAAACTCGTTGATGGCGACGGGGGTGGTGATGTCGTTGCCCAGCACGATGTCCAGCTTTGCGTTGATGAGCTGGCCTGCCTTGACCTCGGCAAGCCCGGCATGTGCGGCAAGGATCTTCTGCGTCAGGGTCATTCCCATGGTGGTACTCTCCTTTTAAAAAAGCCTTTTTACTTATTATTGATGGCGCTCACCAGTGCCTTGACACCGGCCACGATGATATCCGTGTCAGTACCGGCACCCCAGGTGACGGTGCCGTCGCCCCAGGTCAGGCCCACATAGGAGGCCGCACGGGAGGTGGAGCCCTCGTCCAGGCTGTGCTCGGAGTAGTTCTCCAGATGGAACTCCATGCCGGTAGCGCTCTGGATGGCGTTGGCCACGGCGTCCAGACGGCCGTTGCCCACCGAGGTGACCACCTTGCGCTGACCGTTCAGGTCCAGCGTGACCGTGGCGGTGATGCCGTTGACCTGAGCAAAGTGTGCCTCGATGACATTGAGGGGCTTGCGGCGGTTGAGGAAGGTGTCCTCGAAGATGTGCAGCACCTCTCCGGCACTCAGCTCCTTGTGGCTGTGGTCGGACACGCTCTTGACCTTGTAGCCCAGGGCCTCGCGCATCTTCGGGGGCAGGTTGTAGCCGTAATTCTGCTCCAGCACAAAGCCGATGCCGCCCTTACCGCTCTGGCTGTTGATGCGGATGACGTCGGCGTCATAGGTGCGGCCGATGTCGTGGGGGTCCACCGGGATATAGGGGCAGGTCCAGCGGTGCTCTCCCCGGTCCTTGCGGTAGGCCATGCCCTTGGCAATGGCGTCCTGATGGCTGCCGGAGAAAGCGGCGAACACCAGCTGACCGGCGTAGGGAGTGCGCTCATAGATGTGCATCCGGGTCACGCGCTCATAGGTGGCGCAGATGCCGGGCATATCCGAAAAGTCCAGCTTGGGATCCACGCCGTGGCTGTACAGGTTCATGGCCAGGGTGACGGCATCCACGTTGCCGGTGCGCTCACCGTTGCCGAACAGGCAGCACTCCACGCGCTGGGCACCGGCCAGCACCGCCAGCTCCGCACAGGCCACGCCGGTGCCGCGGTCGTTGTGGGGGTGGGTGGAGATGATGACGCTGTTACGGTACTTCAGGTGCTTGTCACAGTACTCGATCTGGTTGGCATACACATGGGGCATGCTCATTTCCACGGTGACCGGCAGGTTGATGATCATCGGGCGGTCCGGGGTGGGCTGCATAATGTCCAGCACGGCGTTGCACACATCCACGGCGTAGTCCACTTCGGTGCCGGTGAAGCTCTCCGGGCTGTACTCGAACAGGAAGTTGCCCTCGTACTCCTCGCTGAGCTGCTTGACCAGCTTGGCGCCGTCGGTGGCGATCTTCTTGATTTCTTCCTTACTCTTGTGGAACACCTGCTCACGCTGGGCCACCGAGGTGGAGTTGTAGAAGTGGATCACCGCACGGGGAGCCCCCTTGACGGCCTCGAAGGTGCGGCGGATGATGTGGTCCCGGCACTGGGTCAGCACCTGAACCGTCACGTCCTCCGGGATCATGTTCTTCTCGATGAGGGTCCGCAGAAACTCGTACTCGGTCTCGCTGGCAGCAGGGAAGCCCACCTCGATCTCCTTGAAGCCGATCTTCACCAGCATCTGGAAGAACTCCAGCTTTTCTGCAAGGCTCATGGGCACGATCAGCGCCTGATTGCCATCGCGCAGGTCCACACTGCACCAGGCGGGAGCCTTTTCAATGTGATCCTTCTTGACCCAGCTGTCATAGCCGGCGGGTACCGGGTAGTAACCCGGAGCGTACTTGGTAGCGTCCATCATCGTTTTGTCCTCCTGATGCTTCTTACACTTTTTTGTACAAGAAAAGGCTCCCGTCTTTCAAGGCGAAAACCTTGAGAGACGAGAGCCTGTAAGTTTTATCACAGGGCACCCGTGGTACCACTCTCTTTGCTGCACCTTTTGTGGATGCAGCCACTTTGCACGATCGGCTTTTTGCGGCGAATCGCTGCCCTTGTAACGGTGGGCGTCCGTCAGAACCTACTGCATCGTTCAGCTCTGCCGCTCAGGGGCCAGTAACCGAGACCCTCTGCACCCGCCTTGCACCACCCGGCGGCTCTCTGCACGCAGAAGAAAATCGTTTTATCCCCGTCAACGCATTTGCACTTTGTGGAAAGTGGGTTCATTTTATCATGTCTGCCAGAAACTGTCAATAAGTTTCCTTCATAATAAAACTGAAAAATTTTCATGATAGCTGCCACAAACTGTGCCGGAATTGAAAAGCCCCGGAGCCTCGGCGCATTGTTAAAAAACTGCGAAGTTTTTGGAAACATGGCCTCAAACCGCTGTCCCCTTGTGCCGGGGTGTGCTATACTGGAGCCAACATCCGGGCTCTGCTGCGTCGGCAGGCCCCCATTCTTGTAAGGAGGAATTCCCATGAAAGAGGTCAAGCCTTCCAAAAAGCCCTTGGCCATTTACTACGCCATCGTGCTGCTGGTGCTGCTGGTGCTCAACCTTGTTTTTGTGCCCTGGCTCACCGAACGTCAGGTCAAAGAGGTGGACTACGGCACCTTTATGTCCATGACCGCAGAAAAACAGATCGGCCGGGTGGATATCGAGTCCAACCAGATCGTGTTCACCGATAAAGAAGAAAAGCAGATCTACAAGACCGGCCTGATGAACGACCCGGGCCTGACCCAGCGTCTTTACGACGCCGGGGCCCAGTTCTCCAGCGAGATCGTGGAGCAGGGCTCCCCGGTGCTGAGCTTTTTGATCTGGTTTGCCCTGCCCATCCTGCTGTTCAGCTTCATTGGCAACCAGATGAACAAAAAGCTCATGGAAAAGGCAGGCGGCGGCCCCGGTGCCATGATGTTTGGCGGCGCAGGCAAGTCCAACGCCAAGGTCTATGTGCAGTCCACCCACGGCATCCGCTTTGCAGATGTGGCCGGAGAGGACGAGGCCAAGGAGAACCTGCAGGAGATCGTCAACTACCTCCACGACCCCAAGCAGTACGAGGAGATCGGTGCCTCTATGCCCAAGGGCATCCTGCTGGTAGGCCCTCCGGGCACCGGCAAGACCATGCTGGCCAAGGCTGTGGCAGGTGAGTCCAACGTGCCCTTCTTTTCCATCTCCGGCTCCGAGTTTGTGGAGATGTTTGTAGGCATGGGTGCCTCCAAGGTCCGGGACCTGTTCAAGCAGGCCAAGGAAAAGGCCCCCTGCATCGTGTTTATCGACGAGATCGACGCCATTGGCCAGAAGCGCAACAGCGGCAATCTGGGGGGCAACGATGAGCGGGAGCAGACCCTGAACCAGCTGCTGACGGAGATGGACGGCTTTGAGGGCAACACGGGGGTCATCATCCTGGCAGCCACCAACCGCCCGGATTCCCTGGACCCGGCTCTGACCCGTCCCGGCCGCTTTGACCGCCGGGTGCCGGTGGAGCTGCCGGACCTGAAGGGCCGGGAGGAGATCCTGAAGGTCCACGCCAAAAAGGTAAAGATCGCCCCGGGGGTGGATTTTAACACTGTGGCCCGCATGGCCTCCGGTGCCTCCGGTGCCGAGCTGGCCAACATCGTCAACGAGGCCGCTCTGCGGGCGGTACGGGCCGGGCGCAAGAGCGTGACCCAGGCAGACCTGGAGGAGAGCATCGAGGTGGTCATTGCAGGCTACCAGAAAAAGAACTCCATCCTGACGGATCAGGAAAAGTGCATCGTGGCCTACCACGAGATCGGCCACGCCCTGGTGGCAGCCAAGCAGTCCCACTCGGCTCCGGTGCAAAAGATCACCATCATCCCCCGGACCTCCGGTGCCCTGGGCTACACCATGCAGGTGGACGAGGGCAACCACTACCTGATGAACCAGACGGAGCTGGAAAACAAGATCGCCACCTTTACCGGAGGCCGTGCCGCCGAGGAGCTGGTGTTCCACTCCGTTACCACCGGAGCCTCCAACGACATCGAGCAGGCCACCAAGCTGGCCCGGGCCATGATCACCCGGTACGGCATGAGCCAGGACTTTGACATGGTGGCCCTGGAAACGGTGAACAACCAGTACCTGGGTGGGGACACCTCCCTGGCCTGCTCTGCCCAGACCCAGCGGGAGATCGACCAGAAGGTGGTGGAGCTGGTAAAGGCCCAGCACGCCAAGGCCCTGCAGATCCTTACCGAGAACCGGGACAAGCTGGACCAGCTGGCCAAGTTCCTCTACGAAAAGGAGACCATCACCGGGGAGGAGTTTATGACCATCCTGAACGGAGAAGAAAAAACTGAATAATTTTTTGCATTCCCTGCAATAATCCAGCTGCCGCATCCGTTTATAAGACAGATGCGGCGGTTCTGGTTCAGAGCCCCGCAGGAAAAACCATGGTTGATAGAACATGAAAAACACAGCCGGACCCCGGCTGCAATACAGGAGGATTTTCTTATGAAACTGCTGAATCATAAAGTTGCCCGTCCCCTGGCTGCCGCTGCGGTGGCTACCTGTGCCGTTGCCATGCTCAGCGTAGGCGCATTTGCTGCCGACGTGGCCATTGGCGAAAAGGACCCCACCTACGGCGGCTACGGTGCCCCGGCAGGCCCTGCCATCCAGGGCAACATCATGCTCATCAGTGCCGACGGTGATGTGGCCATTGGTGAAAAGGACCCCACCTACGGCGGCTATGGCGCCCCGGAAGGCCCTGCCATTCAGGGCAACATCATGCTCATTGGTGCCGACGGTGCTGAGAGCGACACCCTGAAGCTGAACTACAGCGTCAAGGGCCTGTTTGGCCGCCAGGTGCTGTACACTGCCCGGCAGAACGGCACGGTGCTGACCCTGGATGTGCCTGCCAGCGTGGCTACCTTCCGCTGCACCATGGAGGACCTGACCACCATGATGAACAACGGCATCAACACTCTGGTGTTCAAGACCGAAAAAACCTCCACCACCCTGAACCTGAGCCTGCTGACGGAGGGCTATGATGCCGACGCCAAGGTCAAACTGCACCAGTGCGGCAGCACCGTCCGCCTCAGCGTCAATGGCCGGGGCCGCCGGGATCTGCTGATCGGCCGCTGAGCCCCAGCTCCCTGCATTCCATAAGCATCCAAAAGCTCCCACTGCTACCGCTGCAGTGGGAGCTTTTCTGTTAAGTTTTTGAAAATTTGCCCGGCAGAGGGTGCAACCTTTGCCGGGTTGTGCTATAGTTAAAGTGGATAAAATTACATGGTTGCAAAGGAGAAAACGCCATGGATCATTTTGTGGAGTTTCAGGACGTCTGCAAATATTACCAGACCGGAAGTGTGAAGATCGCTGCCGCCGACCACATGAATTTTTATGTGGACAAGGGGGAGTTCTGCATCATCGTAGGCCCTTCCGGTGCCGGCAAGACCACCTTGCTGAACATCCTGGGCGGCATGGACAGCTGCGATGAGGGCCATGTCTGGCTGGACGGCCGGGACGTGAGCCGCTTTTCGGAAAAGGCTCTTACCACCTACCGCCGGTACGACGTGGGCTTTGTGTTCCAGTTCTACAACCTGGTGCAGAACCTGACGGCGTTGGAGAACGTGGAGCTGGCCAGCGAGATCTGCCGGGATCCTCTGGACCCGGCCCAGACCCTGACCAGTGTGGGCCTGGGGGAGCGGCTGAACAACTTCCCGGCGCAGCTGTCCGGCGGCGAGCAGCAGCGGGTGTCCATTGCCCGGGCCCTGGCCAAAAACCCCAAGCTCCTGCTGTGCGACGAGCCCACCGGTGCCCTGGATTACAAGACCGGCAAACAGGTGCTGGGGCTTTTGCAGGAGACCTGCCGCAAGACCGGACGCACCGTCATCGTGATCACCCATAACACGGCCCTGACCGCCATGGCCGACCGTGTCATTCAGGTACGCAGTGGGCAGATCGTGTCCAACAAGGTCAACGAGCACCCGGTGCCAGTGGAAGAAATTGAGTGGTGAGTGCAGTGCAAAAAAGTTATCGCAAAAATATCCTTCGGGAGATGAAGGGCAACGCCAGCCGCATGGTCTCGCTGTTTGGAATCGTGGCCCTGGGGGTCATGATGCTGACAGGCCTTATGAGCATTGCCCCCAGTATGCGGAGCGCAGCCCAAAAATATTATGTGCAGCAAAATGTGTTTGACCTCCGGGTGCTGTCCACCCTGGGCCTTTCAGACCAGGACATTGCCGCCATTGCCGCCACCCCCGGGGTGGAGGCTGTGATGCCGGTAAAGACCCTGGACCTGGAGGCCAACTGGCAGGGCCAGGAGGAGCGCATCGTGGTGCAGCTGCAGGCCCTTCAGCAGGACCCGGCGGCAGACACCGACGCCAACATGAACCGTCTGGTGCTGCGCTCCGGCCGGATGCCCCAGGCCGCCAACGAGTGCGTGGTCCATGTAATGGGCTACCAGGCCGAGATCACCGAGGGCACCGTGCTGACCCTTCCGGAAGATACGGAGGGGACAAAACACAAGGAATATACGGTGGTGGGGCTGGTGCAGGACCCGCAGCACATCTCCACCGACAAAGAGAGCAGCACAGTGGGCAACGGTCAGCTGAACTACATCGCCTATGTGCTGGACGGGGAATTGACGGCGGATTACTACACTGCCTGTTATATCAAGGCGGAAGATGCCGGCCGGTACGATAATTATTCCCAGGAGTACCAGGAGGCGGTGGACCAGGTGGCGGACCGGCTGGAGCAGATCAGCACCGCCCAGTGTGTGCAGCGCCGGGAACAGCTCATGAACACCGCCAACCAGAAGCTGGCCGAGGCCCGTCAGACCTACGACGACCAGAAGGCCGAAGCCCTGCGGCAGTTTGCCCAAGCAGAGCAGCAGCTGGACGACGCCCAGCAGCAGCTGGACCAGGCTAAGGCCCAGCTGGACGCCGGAGAGGCCCAGCTGGCCCAGCAGAAAAAGGACCTGCCCAACACTATGGCAAGCGGAGCGGACCAGCTGGTGGACGGGGAAAACCAGGTGCTGGAGTTTGAGGAACAATTGCAGCAGATCCAGCTGCTGGTGAACCTGAAAAAGGTGGCAGACCCTCTGCTGACCTACGCCCAGGCAGCCCTGAACAACGCCCAGAAGGCTCTGGACGATGCAGAGCCTGCCGACGAGGAATACATCGAGCTGCGGGACGCCCTGGCCAAGGCCCAGGCCGCCTACGACAACATCAACGGCCAGCTCCAGGGCTACCAGGCCCAGCTGGATGAGGGCAAAAAGCAGATGTACGCCCAAGGGCTCATCTCCTCCCCGAACCTCAGCAATGACCAGCTGGTCACCGAGGCCAAGGCAGCGCTGCGCAAACTGAAAGTGCAGCTGCTGCAGGGCCAGCTGCAGCTTACCACCGGCACCGCCACGGCCTACAGCCAGTTTGAGGCAGCCCGGGCCCAGTTGGACGCCGGGTGGCAGGAGTATCAGGCCGGGGTGCAGCAGCTGGCAGACTCCCGTGCCCAGTACGAGACCCAAAAGGCCGATGCCCAGCAAAAGCTGGACGAGGGCCTTCAGCAGCTCACCGATGCTGAGGAGCAGGTGAGCAAGATCAAAAAGGGCGAGTGGTATGTGCTGGACCGCAACAGCACCCTGAGCTTTGTGACCTTTGAGCAGTACGCCGACCGGATGGCTGCCATTGCCCGGGTGTTCCCGGTGTTCTTCTTCCTGGTGGCGGCCCTGGTGGCCACCACCACCATGACCCGTATGGTGGACGAGAACCGCCTCCAGATGGGCACCCTGAAGGCCCTGGGCTACTCCAACGCCAGCATTGCAGGCAAGTACCTGTTCTATGCTCTTACCGCCAGCGTGCTGGGCAGCATGGCTGGCATGGTGGTGGGCTTTTTGGTGTTCCCCAGCATTATCTGGTACGCCTATCAGCTGATCTTCAGCCTGCCCACCTTCACCCTGCGGTTCTACCCGGGCATGGCAGCCGCCAGCATGGCCATCAGTGCTGCCGTCATCGGCCTGGCCACCTGGAGTGCCTGCCGCTCCAGCCTGAAGGAAAAAAGTGCAGCACTGCTGCTGCCCCGGGCTCCCGTGGCAGGCAAGCGCATCTTCCTGGAGTACATCACCCCGCTGTGGAAGCGCATGAGCTTCTCTCAAAAGACCACCGCCCGGAACCTGTTCCGGTATAAGAAGCGGTTCTTTATGACGGTGCTGGGTGTGGCAGGCTGTACGGCCCTGCTGCTCATCGGCTTCGGCCTCCAGGACTCCCTGCTGCCCATCGTCACCAAGCAGTCCACAGAGCTGTCCCACAACGACCTGACGGTCACCCTCAGTGACCCTGCCGCCTTTACGGTGGAAAAGGGTCTGACCGATGCTCTGGAGGGGGGCCAGGTGGAGAACTGGGCGGCGGTGTACAGCAAGTCTGTGACCATCTACAATGCCGACGGAGAAAGTGCCGGCGTCAGCGTGGTGGGTGCCCAGACCGACAGCCAGCTGAGCCGCTATGTGACCTTCCGCACCCGGCAGGGCCACAAAGCCATCCCCTTTGAAAAGGACAGCGTGGTGCTGACAGAAAAGACCGCCCTGAACCTGGGGGTGGAGCCGGGCGACTCCATCTGGGTGGAGAACCCTGACGGAGAACGGGTGGAGATGACCCTGACCGGCGTGACGGAAAACTATATGTTCACCCGGCTGTATGTGTCCAATGCCCAGCTGCAGACCCTGCTGGGCACCCAGGACATCCCCTGGAACACGGTGTACGCCCAGACCCGCTGCGACAGTGCCGCCGACCGCAACACCATGCGGGAGACCCTGCTGGCCTGCAACTATGTGACCGGAGCCTCCTTTACAGAGGATGCCACCTCCATGTTCGACAACCTTATCGTGAGCCTGAACTCGGTGGTGGTGCTGATCATCGTGTGTGCTGCGGCCCTGGCGGCGGTGGTGCTGTATAACCTGATCAGCGTGAACCTGGCAGAGCGCAAAAAGGAGCTGGCCACCATCAAGGTGCTGGGCTTCTTTGATAAGGAAGTGTACCGCTACATCTTCCGGGAGATCGACCTGCTGGCCCTCATGGGCTCTTGCGTGGGCCTGCTGCTGGGCATCCCCCTGCATCAGTTCATTATCCGCACCGTGGAAATGGACCAGCTCATGTTCATCCGGACCATTGCCCCCCACAGCTATCTGCTGAGCGTGGCACTGACCATGCTGTTCACGCTGGCAGTCTGCTTTGTCATGCGCCGCCATGTGAAGAAGATCAGCATGGTGGAGAGCATGAAGGCACCGGAATAAGAAACGTCAGGGTTCATAAAAGATTCACGGATGCACAACACTTTTGCCGAAATTCTCTGGTAAGATAGAATCACCGGAAGGGAACGCCGCAAATCCCTTCTCCGGGACAACATGATTCCTCCTTTTCCAAACCAAATACCGTAAAAAAGCACCGCGCAACGGGTCCACTTCCCGTTGCGCGGTGCTTTTTGCGTCCCGGAACAACAGAAAACATGCTGCTGCACCAATGTTGTGCAGCAGCATGTTCGGGTCTGTGTCAGGAGGCCGGCAAAAACTGCAAGGTGACCGCCTCAGCGGCAAGGGCGTCGGCCTGCTCCCGGGTCAGCTTTTTGCACCCGACCATCCGGTTGAGCACCACCTGCATCCGCTTGACGGCCAGGTCTGGGCTGCTGTTGGGCGAGTAGGCCGATGGAGCATTGGGCAGGCCCGCCAGCATCACGGCTTCGGCGTCGGTGAGCTGCAGCGGCGTTTTGCCAAAGTAGCCCTGCGCGGCTTCGCCGATGCCGTAGTGCCCGCTGCCGAAATAGATGGTGTTGACGTACATTTCAAAGATCTGTTCCTTGTTGTACTGCTTCTCAATGGCGAGGGCGGCGAACATCTCCGCCGCCTTGCGGGCCAGATGCTTTTCCTGCGTGAACAGAGTGTTCTTGGCCAGCTGCTGGGTGATGGTGCTGCCGCCCTCGGCAAAGCTGCCGGTGCGCAGGTCGGTCACCAGTGCCCGGGCAATGGACACCGGGTCCACACCCTTGTGGTGGGTGAAGCGGGAATCCTCCGCCGAGATCACGGCGTTGATGTAGGTCTGGGGCAGCTGGGCATAGGGAACGAACCCCTCGCGGGACGAAATGCTGCTGTACAGGGTATCAATGGGGGTGACCTGGATGGCGCTCTCATAGAGTTTGTGGCCTGTGACGGCAAAGTACCCGCCCGCTGCCACGAGGACCAGCAGGGCAAGCAGCAGCACCGTGAGCAGCAGCTGCCGGAGAAAACGAAAAACGGTATGCATGGTGTGCTCCTTTCCGGGCGGTGGCCCGAATGACTGTATCATAAACGATTTTGGCCGGTTTGGCAAGGGACATTCCGGTTTTATTATAAGGTGCAGATTTTGCCGTTTTGTGACCAGAGCATGAATTTGTGCCGGTGTACGCCGTCGGACGGGCCGGGAAATCAAACAAAGTAATACGCTTGACCGGAATGCACAAGGCACGGCACCGTGCAGCGGCCGTTCATCGTGCACAAAATGCAAAATTGAAAAAATGGAATTAACCTATTGACAAACTGGGTATTACGGGATATAATGCGAACAACAAATCCACAAACCTTGTGGGGAATTGAAATGGAGATTCCCGGGTTTGTAGAGGAGTGGGAAAAAGACGGAAAGGAGGGCACGAAGATGAAACTGATCTGGAACGAGCTGCTGCATGCAAACTTCCGCTGTGGGCGAATGCGTGGGGAACGGGCAGAAGAATTCACCGTGACCTGTACGATGCCCTCCTGTGCACGAATGTGTACGCCGATGGAGCGTTGAACAAAAGCAAACGGAAATGATCTGCCCGGTACGCTGGAACTTGAGTGCGTATCGGGTGTTTTTGTATCAGGAAATTATACTAGAAGTTTAATGAGAGAGGTATACTACAATGTCTAACTATAAATTTGAGACTCTTCAGCTGCACGTTGGCCAGGAGCAGGCCGATCCCGCGACCGATTCCCGCGCAGTGCCCATTTACCAGACCACTTCCTATGTGTTCCGCAACAGCCAGCACGCTGCGGACCGCTTCGGTCTGGCAGACGCCGGCAACATCTACGGCCGTCTGACCAACTCCACCCAGGATGTGTTCGAGAAGCGCATTGCCGCTCTGGAAGGCGGCGTGGCTGCTCTGGCTACTGCTTCCGGTGCAGCTGCCATCACCTACACCATCGAGGCACTGGCTCAGGCCGGCGACCACATCGTGGCTCAGAAGACCATCTACGGCGGCAGCTACAACCTGCTGGAGCACACCCTGACCCAGTTCGGCGTTTCCACCACCTTCGTCAACGCCCATGACCTGGCCGAGGTGGAGAATGCCATCCAGCCCAACACCAAGGCTGTCTATCTGGAGACCCTGGGCAACCCCAACAGCGATATCCCCGACATCGACGCCATTGCCGCCATCGCGCACAAGCACGGCCTGCCGCTGGTCATCGACAACACCTTCGGCACCCCGTACCTGATCCGCCCCATCGAGCACGGCGCTGACATCGTGGTGCACTCCGCCACCAAGTTCATCGGCGGCCACGGCACCACCCTGGGCGGCATCATCGTGGACAGCGGCAAGTTCGACTGGAAGGCCAGCGGCAAGTACGGCAACATTGCTGACCCCAACCCCAGCTACCATGGCGTTTCCTTCGCCGACGCAGCCGGCCCCGCTGCCTTTGTCACCTACATCCGCGCCATCCTGCTGCGTGATACCGGCGCAACCATTTCTCCGTTCAACGCCTTCCTGCTGCTGCAGGGCACCGAGACCCTGAGCCTGCGCATCGAGCGCCATGTGGAGAACACCAAGAAGGTCGTGGAGTTCCTGGCCAACCATCCGCAGGTGGAAAAGGTCAACCACCCCTCTCTGCCGGATCACCCGGACCACGCCCTGTACGAGAAATACTTCCCCAACGGCGGTGCTTCCATCTTCACCTTCAACATCAAGGGCGGCCGTGAAGAGGCCTTCCAGTTTATTGATAACCTGAAGGTGTTCTCTCTGCTGGCCAACGTCGCTGACGTGAAGAGCCTGGTCATCCACCCGGCTTCCACCACCCACAGCCAGCTGAACGATGAGGAGCTGGCCGAGCAGCAGATCTACCAGAACACCATCCGTCTGTCCATCGGCACCGAGCACATCGACGACATCATTGCCGATCTGGAAGCCGGTTTCGCAGCAGTCCGCGGCGAGTAATTACCCGTCTGCACGAGCTGCATCAGAACCT
>OODM01001073.1_pt1 | contig 12796 bp, 19 predicted proteins | sample 1671471 | NCBI WGS metagenome assembly OODM01 (sample SAMN06348160, study PRJEB24527) | human gut metagenome | biome: human gut; feature: ankylosing spondylitis patient; material: feces | host: Homo sapiens | place: China | collected 2015-10 | reverse complement strand
ATTCACCTTTGTATAAATCACATCAGCAACAACCATCTGACCAAACTGCTGACCCGCTGCAAACTTAGGAACAGCAATCACGGCAACCCCGGCAGTATGCGCCCCCATACAACAACTGTAATATGTATTGGTGTGCAAGTTCATAAAGTTCTGCACCAATCACCTGACCTTCAAATTCTTTTTCCACCAATGGGAAAATATCATCATTCATTGACACGCTGCCCTTCTGTTCCAATAATTCCAAAATCTTATTTTCCATAATTTCTTAACCTCACCTTTCTATCTTGCCTGTCTTTCATTCTCTGAACCTTTTTGTTGGAACTCATTACTTCCAGTTCCCAAGGTTTCATTTGTGGAAACCATTTCCACCTATCAAATGTACCTGTAAATATTTCATTCATCTGTAAACCCTTCCCGTCTTGGTATCTTTTACCTGAACACGTTCAGTCAGTTCAAACCCCGCACCTTTGATGATGTACTTCAAAACCTTAATCAGATCATAGGCACGTTTGTCTGCTGCTTCACATTCAACCTGTTCATGTTCTTCCTTTGCTACTCTACCAACAGCAATAGTTGCCGTTGGGTCTGCATATCCTTCCTGATTTCTTCCACCTTTCACTAATTGATACCTTCCTTTCTTATAATCCCACTGTTCAGCATTGCACTGAACATACTTTCAAATATCGGTACGGGTATGGAATTACCCGCCTGATGATATAAGGTTCTGTTCATTTTTCCCGGTTCAACTCTGCAAGTTGCTTCTGCTGCATAAAAATCATCATCCGAATATCCCATCAACCGCCAACATTCCAATTCTGTCAAATATCTGTATTTTCCACCACCAAGATCAATGACCTGTGCGGGTGTCCTATCCTGTCTTGTTGTGATAGTATTTACATAATCTTTGATTATGGTTGCCCTTCTGATTCCTTTCTTACCAATCACTGAATAAACACTTGGCTGTGTCACCAAGTAGCAATCAGGAACATCACCGTATTCAAGAAAATTTGAAATGTTCTTCATGGGTCTTTTTTCCATCAGTTCAAAATCAAAAACATTGTCACCAAGAATTGATACTGTGAAACACCGTTCCCGTGCCTGTGGTATTCCATAATCACGGCAGTCTAACACTTTGTAATTATTGGAATAACCCAACTTTTCCATATATGACAGGTAACGGTTGAAGTTGTGAACCATGTGCTTTGATAAAACATTTTTTACGTTTTCCCATATCACAACAGTTGGTTTCCACTCACCCATCTGTTCAATAATATGTACCGTTTCCCACATCAGGGATGATCTTGTCCCTGAACCTTCATCAGCACCTTTTCCTTTGTTTATTCTTCCGTCTGCTGCCGTTGCTTTTCCCTGATGCCCCGCAATACTGAAATCCTGACACGGTGACCCGTGAATCAGAATATCAGGTTGAAGATTCCACCCCACTACTGTCTGCGGTGAATATGCTGATTCCTGTTCAAACATTGCATTGTATGACCTGACAGCCTTTTCATCAATTTCCACATAATCAATAGATTTTACTGAAACACCTATGTTTCTAAGGGCAACCCTTGGTGACCCTATGCCACCAAAAAGTTCCAATATTTGCAGTTTTTCTGACACATTCAATCACCTTCCTTTCTGCTATGAAACAAATATCTTACAATTTTTATTGTTCACTTTTTTCTGAATTACTCTGAACCCAAGCCTCTTATTGATCTGCTTACTGAACACAATATTTGACATTGGCTGCATTGCATTGTCTGCACAAAAAACCTGATACCGCTTATATACATCAGCGGTTGGTTCATTTTCTATCATGTCAACCCCGGTGTCATTGATAAATGCAAGGATAGGGTTGTTTTCTTCTTCATACTCTGTCAACTGGTTCTGAACCTTGTCTGACTTGGTGAATCCGTCATTGATGATAATTCTTTTCAGACCTTCCACACCAAGCCTGATGAAATATTCAACGCTTTCCTGTTGAATCAGTTTGTACTTGATGAATGGGTCATAATCAGGATCATCCTTGCTGAACGTGGCATTGAATGGAATAATAACCAAACGCCTAAGTACCGCCCCTGTCTTGTCCTTCATACGGGGAATATCATTTGCACTGAATAACAATTTGATGAACGGGTTGAACTCAAACGGGTCTTGTCCTTTACGTTCTGCCTTGATGCGGTTACCTGTTACTATTTTCTTGAACACACTGACCTGTGAACCTTGAAGGAAATCATCACCAATATCATCACCAATGTTTGCCAGTTTGCCGAACATCATTGAAGTATTGAACCTGTCCCCCAGTTCTTTCAGGTCAAGTGCTGAAATATTCCGATCACCAAGGATTGCTTTGACACAATCCAAAAATGTACTTTTACCGTTGGACTTGTCACCTGTCAGGATGAACGCCTTGCCTAACTCATTTCTTCTGTAAAAGCAGTAACCAATACATTCTTCCAACAACGCCCTGATTGCTGCATCACCACACGCTAACTTGTTCAATGTACTGTCTGCCAGTTCAGAATAGGCATCCGGCTTGTAGTCCCAAGGAATCTTATTAGTAATAACAATGTCCGTGCTGAATGGTTTCAGTTCCCCGGTCACAAGGTCATATACACCATTGTTGAAAGCAATCAGGTTTGCATCTGATTGTTCCTTTTCATCAACGATCAATTCCATGTAATCAAGAACTTCCCGGCGTTGCATCTTTTTTAGGTTGGGGATATGCTGAATCATGTTTGATTCAATTTCTTTGTACCCATTGGAATACACACCATCTTTGTATATGTGTAACTGTCCGTTGATTTTGATAACGTGTGCCGTGTTCTTCATAAACACTGCAAACTTGTCAAACAGGAATGTGCTGCCAAGGAAAAAAACAGGTTTCTGAAAAGCATCATCACGCAAGATCACTTCCAGTTCATCATCTGACAGCGGTTGTTTCAGTACAAATTTGTTCAGGATGCGGATGCACTCACGGGTTTCTTCAACCGTGAAATCATTTGCAGTCAGGGTCAGGATGTAATTGAAAAGTGCCTGATTCCTTCCGTCCCCGGCATCCATATCAACAAAGTCTGCGGTTGCCTTGACCGGGAACAACCACTTGGGAACTTCCTGATACTTTCCACCTTCTTCAATGTCCCATTCACAAAACCTTTCTTCACCGTCAATCTTGATAACCTCATAGGATAACTTACTGCCGACTTTTATATCAGCAGTAAGACCAACCGCCAACTGAACGTGTGTCCTGTTCCTTGCAATAGTATGATTCTTGAAAAGAAAGTGTTTTCCCCTACTGGTACAAAGGACTTTACAGTCAAGTTGCAGTTCTTCCACAATGTTCATCAGAATTTCAGATTGGTCAGAATCATCAATGTCAATAAGGATGGTGTCATCAGCCAAAACCCCGCCGAACCCGTTCAGGTTTTTCACTTCATCATAGGTTTTCCATGTGGTTCTGTTTTTCAGTTTTTCAATGCTTGCCTTGCCTTTGGTTTCAACATAACCTTTGTAAAGCATCTTTTATCACCTACCTTATGTGATGTTTTCTAACACCTTTTTATAAAAATCCTTATTCCTGATGTTGCTGTTGTACCGGGACTGATAGGAACGAAGCAGTGTTTTCACTTCTGCAAGTTCTTTTCTGCACCCTTTCACTTCTTCATTCCATCTGTCCCACCCTTCCGACTTATGCAGCGGTGTTGACTTCTTGTAACTGTCACGGGTATATAAAGCATCCCGCAACTGCTTCTGACAATAACTGACTTTCTGTTCATACCCTGTGATATACCGTTCAGTTTCCAACTGTTTCTGTTCAAACTGTTCAATCCAGTCCTGAACAAATTCTTTAATCTGCTGTTCACATTCCGGGGTGAAACTGCTTCTGATAAGTTTCAGCAGTTTCCTGACCTTGGCAATGCTGCGGATATTCAGAAATTCTTCAAGATGAACAGTCATTGAACCATTTTCATATCTGATTTCTAAATCCATGAAAAACCTTCCTTCCCGGTGTTACGCTACAACACCAAATTGTTTCAAGCGTTTCTTTGCTAAATCTATGTACCACTGCCTATCAAGTTCAGGCGGTGTTTTTACCCCAACAACTGAATCATTGAAAATGAAACAGTGGTCAGGTGTATTACCGAATTTTTCACCTTTGGTTTTCACCTGTTTACGTTTCAGCAATCTGCCGTCCTTCTGATCGTTAGATGCAAACACCCTGTATGACTTATATGTGTATTTGTCCTTGTCAGGGTATTCATACACCGTCTTGATTGTTCTTTTGCCTATATGACTGACAAGCGGGGTGCAATGCTCATGTTCCACCCAATCATACTTGTCTGATAACTTGACGATCTTCTGAAACATAATCAGGTCATCACACTGATTGATGGTCTGTTCAACCGGGGTTTTCTTAACCATGTAGTCAACCAGTGCTTTATTCAGGATTGGCAGATCATTGTCAACCGCTGAAAGTTCCTTCACATAAGCACCGATTCTTTCAACACCGCCGTCAATACCAACCCAAAGGTAATTGTTCACATCCTTCTGATAGATTTCACTGATGTTATCCAGTTCAAGAAGAATTGAACACTGATCTGTTGAACAACGCTGTTCCCACTCCCAACAAATATCATCCACCATTTCAAAGGCTTCATCTGTGTCAGGAATCCAAATAATAAGACCGTCCGTGTTGGACTGAATCAGTTCAAATCCCGGTACAACTTCAAGGTGTTCAATCAGGTCAAGCAACATCAACTGACCGTTGATGCACATACAGTTATTGTTTCTTGGGTCATACGCTGCATTGGTTTCATCCTTCATTGCACCTGACAAGGCGTTCAGCATCTTCTTATATGGCAACTGTGCTTTCTTCCACCGCTTGACTTCTTTCTTGTTTCCGGCGTTTTTTGCAGCAATCTGTTTTTCCTTCATGGCTTTTCGTGTGTTATACACCAACGGGTAATTGTCATTAGTTGCTGCCCTTGTAACCAGTCCCCAAGCAATCAGCATTGAAGGATAGTAATTGTTTACATCAACGTGCAGCAGTTGCCCGGTCTTGTGAATTGGTGTGGCTGTTGCCCCATGAACACCGCCAAAACCGAATGAATGAGGAATACCCGCAACCACGGTTTCAAGTCCCTGTTCCTTGTACCATGTGCGTTTTGAGTATTTATCCATGTGTGCCAAGTCCATTGACAAGGCTTCTTGTCTTTTCTGTTCAAACCAGTCCTGAACATATTTATATTTTTTCAGTTGCAAGCACGGCAAGAAGTAAAAATCAAATTCATCTTCAAATGATCTGCGGGAACACCCAAGCACCTTTGCGGTGATTCTTGCTTCACTGTCCCCTATATCAGACAGGTTCACAATGTCCGGGAAAGCCTGAATGATACCGTGCATTGCATTAAATTCATCTATTTTTTCAAGGAATACTTTGATGGTTTCTTCCACATCATGCCGACAGTAGAAAACCGTCATTTCAATTTCTTCCTTGGTCAATTTCCTGTTTATTCTAAAATCAACATCCGTTTCCTTGATATTGCTACCAAGAAAACCTTCCAGTGTTTTCAAACCAACCGGGGGGTTCGGCATAACATCATAGTTAATCATTGGAACTTTGTTGAACGCTGATGAAAATTGCCACCCTTCCTTTTTTTCAACAATTATCCAGTCATTGATTCTTTTGGGATTCATTCCCAACAGAATACCTTTCATAATGTACTGGTCATAGTGGCGGTTGTTATAACCTACCCATATATCCTTGCTATTAGCTTCATATAAGGCTTTTAATTCATCAGGGTTATTGATTATCACATACTCTTTTTTCTTGGTCACATCAATGAAAACGGCAAGCCAATCTTCCTTGAAAACCTCAAAGTCATAAAAAATCACTACATTCACCCTTTCTGAAAATAGCGGTGGAAGGTGTGACCCCGCCACCGCCTGATAACATTATTGTGGATTGTCAATCCACACGCAAGCAAAATTTTTTAACAGTCAAAAACTTCCTTGATTGTGATAGGGTTGAAAGCATCTGCCTTATAATCAACCTCAACTTCAATCGCACCCTGAATAGACTGGAACACATCAAGAATCTGATCTGCAAAATCTGCATAGTTTACGAACTCAACAGGTGTGTCATCTTCTGCAATCAGCTTGTTCACCCAAGTGCATACAGACTTGATTGCCTGTCCGTCCGTCCACTTTGCGGAACTGTTGCCGGAAATAACACGGTTGAAGAAGATCATGCGGTTTGCCTGTTCACCTTCTTTGATCTTTGCCTGAACTGCAAACATCAACTTATCCTGTGCCTTGGTCAACTTAATTTCCATCTTCTCAATACTAATGATATATGTACCATCCGGCACATCAGCAAAATCATTATCAGGTGCGTTCTGCACCTCATTCTGTAATTCCTGTAAATCAACCTTTTCATCAAATGCACTGAAATCAATAGCCATAATTTTTCACCTTTTAACCTTTCTTATTTGCTTAATACTAACTTTAACAACTCAAACGCCTGAACCTCATTGAACCCGGCTTTTACATAGGAATCATAGATTTTCTTTGCAGCAGTTGCACCATCTTCCGGCGGTACATCCTGTTTAGGTGCTACCGGGTGCGGGTTCTTCATTGAACGGTTGTTTGCCGTGTTCATTCCTTCCGTGATTGCTGATGCAAGGATTGCACCAAACAGTTCATCAGGTAAACCAAAAGGATTGTTCATGTTCTTTTACCTCACTTTCTTAGCGTGTTTTTCTTACTCTGCGGGTTCTGCCAGTCGGCTGTTCATCTACTGCCGGGGTTTCATCCGCTGTTGTATCTGCATTATCAGGCTGTGCCTGTGCTGCACTTCTTCTTGTGCGTCTGCCCTTCTCCGGCGGGTTCATTGCCCCGTCAATAGGGTTTTCCGGCTTAGGGTTGTCTGCCTGTGCTAAACGCTTCACACCTTCACCAAATTCTTCCTTGCTGATGACCTTCATAACCTCAACACCGTCAACAATCAGGTCAACCGTGTCACCCTTGTGCTTCATCACATAGTTATCATCAGCCGGAACATAGAAGTATGTGTCTGCATCCAGTGTGACAGATTCAGAATCAGTGTTTGTTGTACCGTCCTGAACAGGTTCAGACTGTTCAGCAGACTTTCTTTCCTTGCGGGTTCTTCTTGGCGGTGTTTCAAGTTCCGGCTGCGGTACAGAATCCGCTGCTGCACACGCTTCATCAAACGGGATTTCTTCACGCCCATCAGCAACCGCATCAATAGCCTTGTCACGCTCTGCCATATAATCAGCCATTTTCTGATTATTTTCAGCCACCACTTCATCATGTGTCTTGCGGGCGGTTCTGCCTGTCTTTGGTGCTGCATCTTCTGTTGTAGTAGGCGGTGTTGCTGTGGCTGTGGTCTTTTTTCCACCCCTTGCCCGTCTACCGTTTGCATCCGGCTTTTCAAGATCGGATGCAGCCTGTGCATCAGCCTGACCCATTTCTGCATCTGTCTTATACTCACCGACTTCATAGAAGTTGCGGATTTTATCAGCTACATAATTCAGGTCATTGTCAATGGCGTATGCCGGGAACATTCCCATAGGTGACTTCACGGTGTCCTTGCCACTGTTCTGTGTGTAGAAGTAATATTTTCCTTCATTCACACCTGTTCTAAGTACAATGGTGAAAAGTCCTTCAATGGTGATCTTCTCACGAAGTAACTTTCCGATCAGCTTAATAGTAGTAACACCATTTTCAAGGGTTTCTGTGTGGGTCATATAAGCAACAACCACATCATCAGGAAGTTCCTTGCATACCTCAATGATTTCAAAGTAGTTCGCACCGAAGTCATTCCACTTATCCCAACCGTTTTCTTTGATACGGTTCATGTACGGAACTGAAAGAATATACTGGAAGTCATCAACAACAATCAGCTTCTTCCCGGCTGCTACCTGTTCCTTCATAAATTTGCAAATCTTGCGTGATTCAACTTCACTGTTCAGCATTGTGAACTTACCCTTGAACGGTAACGGTTTACCAACCGGGTTCACAACGGCAGTTGTTGCCGGATTGCAATTTCTCATACTGGTACTTTTTCCTGTACCTGATTCACCCATAATCAAAAGCATCTGTGCCATATTATTTCACCCGTTCCTTTCTGATTTTTTCAAAGTTTCCCGCCATATTAGCAGAAACATGATGCTGACCAAACTGTTTCTGAACTCCCGCACGAATCACTGAACGTAATAACTTTCTGTTATATACCGGGCGGGGATTGTAAACTTTTCCCTGTCTTTCATTTACCATTGTTTTATTCCTCACTTTCATAAATTTTCAAAGTATGGTCAATCTTAATAGGTTGACCACCAATGAATTTCTGTTTTATCGTGTTATCTTCAATGCTGATAATTAACACACAATTATTCAACTGAAAGACAACTTCATCACCTTCTTCAAGTTTGGCATCTTCACCGAATTTTTCTTTGAAGGCTGCAATCGCAAGTTCTATTGCCTTTGAAATATCTTCCATCATTCATCACCACCTTCATCAGTGCTACCTTCTGTGATACGGCTTGACCATAAATCAGCATAGTGCAGAATCAAGTACAGTGCCGTTTCATTTCCCTTCACTGCATAGTTTGCTGATTCATACAGACCATCATGGTATCTGATCGCAAATTCTTCATCTTCCGTCAGGTCAATGAAAAGGGTTGCTAACTTGATGCTGCGGGTTGCATGGTCAAGTGGAAGAAGTGCCGGGTTACGCTTGAAAGGCTTGCTTTCAGACTGTTTATATTTCTGTTCCGGCTCTGTCTTGGTGGGTCTGCCGTCCTTAATCATGTTGGGCACATACATCTGCTTACCAAAGTCACCGCACTTACCAAGATCATGTAACGCTGCTGCAATGATGACTGAATCACGGATTTCTTCATACTTGACCTTGCCAAGAAGTGCATAACCAATGTTTTCTGCTGCCATCATTACATTTCTGCTGTGATGAACAAGACCGAACTGACAAGCAAGGTGATTTCCACCACTGCAAGGTGCTTCAAAGAATCCGATCTGTTCCATGTAATCAATCAGATCTTCCATTCCTTCACGCTTGGTTGAAAGTAAGTGGTCAACCACAAACTTCTTGTTGTCAAGTTCCTTCTTGTTGTCCTCTGTCATCTGTTCAACTGTGTCCTGAACCTGTTCAGTTGTTTCCTGTGTTACTTCTGCGGTATTCTCAACCGCTGCATCTGCTTTCTTTTTTGCTGCCATGCTCTTTCACTCCTTATTTTGATAATTTTATTTCCCAACGCTTCTGATCTTCAATGTTGGAAAGATACCAAGCGTTAAGTTCTGATTTTTTTGCAATGAACATTTTGAACTGTTCAAAATCCTTGGGGTACAACAAAATTCCATACCCGCCTGATTCTCTGATTTTTTTGAGGTTGACCAACTGCAATAGTGACGGTTCACCGTTTGGTGCTTTGACTTCAATGCCAAGGAAACGCCCGTCTGAACAAACCAACAGGTCAGGAATACCGCTTTTTGTATAAGCAGCACCGCCCCAGTATTTCAGCAGCCACGCCCCGGTGTCCTTCAGGAACGCTTTGACCTTATTTTCAAAATTCTTTTCTGCTGCCATCAATCCACCATGTACTGATATGTTCTGTATAATCTCTGAACTGCCAGTTTTTCCCTTTCTGTCAATCGGTCAGATTCACGCAATTCTTTCAAAATCTGTGAATCTTCAAAAGTAAATCTGTCATCTTCTGTCAATGGTTTTTCTTCACGGTATGCACTCACTTCTTATTCACTCCCTTCCAACTGTTCATTGAACTGTGTCTGATAGTTCAATATTTTTTCTGTATAGTCGGTTGAATAGATGCCCTTTTCCCATAACCGGGCAGCACCATCTTCACCCATGTTGTACGCCATCAAGACCATATTGGTATCTTGATACCGTTCAAACAGTTTTCTAAGTACGAACACGCCCGCCCTGATGTTCTGATACGGGTCTGTAAAATCCGTAACACCAAGGGTATCTGTCAACCACTGATGATTGATCTGATTGATCTGCATATAACCGTAATCATTGGTTTTGCTGATGACCGCCGGGTCAAAACTGCTTTCATTCTGAATCAGTGCCATAACAAGGGTAAAATCAATGTTGTACCCGGTACAAAGGTAATATGTAAATTCCTGTTGTTCTTCCGGCATCTTGCAGTCAAGCGGTGTGAAATCTAAATCACCCGCACCCCAGTCAAGGGAAATTTCCTGTGTGAATGTTCTGTCATCATACGCCCCATATACAAGGGTTTCTGTATTATCCCGTTCAAGTGTGCGTTCTATTGATTTATCTTTGTCCTTGGCGGTTATATGAGTTTTCATGGCATATACAGACACACCCCCAACAGCTAACCCAACACAAAAGGCAACACCAAGCAAGATCAAGACCCGCTTTGCCATTGCGGACTTTCTAAGGTTCTTTGAATAGTTCATGTTTCATCACCCCTTTCCGTGATTTTCAAATAAATGATTCCGGGAATTATCAGAATCGCACCAATGATGTATTCTTTCAGGTGTGCAGTAAGTGGTTCATATATTCCCATTTCAACCGCATAGTCAGATGCACCGACTGCACCGATTATCAGGAATACACCGATAAATGCCATGATTCCAAATATCCAATTAAGTATTTTTGAATAATTCATCTGTCAGTTCCTTCCCTTCTTTCAACGCTGCAAGGTTTCTTTCTTCAACCGTCCCCTTCACCAGTAAGTAATAGTAAAAGCACGGTTTGGCTTGTCCTATGCGGTGAATACGCTTTTTTGACTGTTCCCACATATCACATGACCCTTTGCCAAGTGGCAAGGTGAAATAAATAATCTTGTTTGCTTTCTGATAATTACCACCCATTGCCCCGGCTTGATACTGTATGAATGTGATTGAATCATCTGCCTGATCGTATGCGGTCAAGTCCTTCTTTGACCCATTCACAACTGAATAGGGTCTGTTTAGATCAGCAAGTTTTTTCTGCATTGCTTCAAGTTCTGCGGTAAAGTTGTAGAATATAATCAGCCTATCTTCTGTTGATTCAACCAAGTCCCGCAAACCTTCCAGTTTTTCCTTGTGCCACTGCCCGCACAACTGCCGGGCATATAGCATCTTGGTCAGGCTGTTGTCACCGACCAGTTCAACCCGTGGTGTCACATCCGTGCCGTAATAATCTGAATCATCTTTGAACTTGCACATATTCAGGGTATCAAGCATGATGTAACTGTTTTTGATAAAATACTTGTATGCCTGTGTCACCTTAAAGAATATCTTCTGTTCAGTCTGTTCCGGCAGTTCAATCACATCAGCGGTTTTCATAAAGATGCAGCCGTGATCTGCAAGTTTCTTTTTCAGGTGTCCCGTGTGCTTGTACCCGGTTATCACTTCATTCTTGTACCCATCACCGTTTTCAACCCATTCAGTCTGAACGTATGATGACCAAAATGCCTTTTTTGTAATGTTCCACCCAAGCAACTGAACCTGTGACCACAACCTTTCATACTTTCCGGCTGTTGGTGTTCCTGATAATAAAATCACGCTTTCCGGCTGCATTTTCAGAATGAACTTTGACCGTTGTGCTGTTTCATTGGTTATCAGTGAACTTTCATCAAGCATCAGTGTGAACCCTTTGAGTTTCAGCAACCAATCCCGCCGGAAAGCAGTTTCATAGTTGATAACGCCTATAATCTGAACATCCTTGTTATATAATTCTTTGGTATCAACAAGTGTCCTGAAATTGATTGCTTCACTTTTCTTGGTCAGGTTCATCACACGGTCACTTGGGTAATATTCTTTGAAGTGCTGAACCCAGTCATCTATCTTGGATTTCTGACAGATGACCACATTCACCGAATTGTTCAGCAAATACATTTTTTCAGCACCCACAAAGGTCTTACCCAGTCCCATATCAAGATAATAAGCACAACGGTTAAACTGTTCAGTTCTGTTCAGTGCATCTTCCTGATGTGGCATGAAATTCAAAGTTTTCATTCTTCATCAGCGTCCTTTGGTGCTTCACCTGAAAGGTCAATCTGTAACTTTGCAACTTCAACTGCTGCTCTGTAAACTAAGGCATATTTAGAATCACCGTGGGTCTGTGTGACTTTTTCAAGAAATCTATCAATCTTTCCAAGGAAACAACCACACTTGACTGTAATTTCATTGTCCTTGTCACGATAGAATGTGGTGAAATCATTTCTACTGCCGATTGCTCCAATCACTAACACATGACTTGCAGAAAAGACCTCGGCATCACCGCAAACCTCGGCATTGCCCCAAACCTCGGCATCACCGCAAACCTTGGCATCACCGCAAACCTTGGCATTGCCCCAAACCTTGGCATTGCCCCAAACCTTGGCATTGCCCCAAACCTCGGCATTGCCCCAAACCTCGGCATCACCGCAAACCTCGGCATTGCCCCAAACCTCGGCATCACCGCAAACCTTGGCATTGCCCCAAACCTCGGCATTGCCCCAAACCCAAGCCTTTCCTTCATGGGAAAGATTTTCTTCTTTCTCGATCCAACCACCAAGGTCACCTACTTCTACAATGCCAAATGCAACAGTCGCACGGATGCGGTGCAACGTGGCAGTTCTGAATAATAATCTGATTTCTTTGGTTTCTCCTGTAAATTCATATTTTTTCATGGTTTATTCCTCACTTTCTAAAAATGCAACAGCCTTGTCATAGTTGCGTTCTATCATTTTAAGTTCATCTTTTCCACGTTCTTCTGAATCACATACTGAACGGTAAATTTCAT
>OODM01001071.1_pt1 | contig 12803 bp, 7 predicted proteins | sample 1671471 | NCBI WGS metagenome assembly OODM01 (sample SAMN06348160, study PRJEB24527) | human gut metagenome | biome: human gut; feature: ankylosing spondylitis patient; material: feces | host: Homo sapiens | place: China | collected 2015-10 | reverse complement strand
TCAACATAACAATGGCCCGGCGGGATGTGCGTCCCGCCGGGCCATGTAATAATTCGTCCGTTCATTATGTGGCCCGCAGCATGAAGGCGCTGAAGGTCTCGCAGTTTTTAGGTCAGCGCGCTTCGGAGCTCGGCATGTTGCCGGAATCGTGAAGGCATGCTCGGCCTCTGGCTGAACCGCTCCTGGAGGATTCAGTTTCCATGGCTCGAATGTTTCGCTACAACTGAGTTCCGTCGGGAGATGAGGCAATTCATTCCATAAGAAGTTATCGCAGGTATCCATCAGTCGCTATGCATCGAAAAAAAGAGGGGGCGTAAAAAGCGCGATTATCCTTTGTTGGCCGCCGTTCGTTTTTCTGAGTTTGGTCAAAATACCCTGATTGTGCGCTGAAGGAAGCCGGAAAACGACTGCGAAACCCGCGGTGCCCGGCATTTCTCCCTCATTTCGATCTCCGGATAGGGCTGAGGGGCAAAGATAATGAACAGATGACCTTCATTTGAGAAATGTATAAGGTTTCTGGGCATATTCAAGCGTCAGATCAGCGCACTATCAGAGTATTTTGACCACGATCGCGAAAACGTACGACGTCCGGCGCTCCAAAAGAAAGGAGGGGCCGCGTTGGGCCCCTCCTGTAGTCGCGTTGATTTGTTGTGGGCGTCGTCCTATGCTGACGCGGTTTGACGAGCTGCACGTTCGCGGCCGATTGCGGTTGTCCTAACGACGCCAGATGTACTCCCCCATCTTATCCGCCAGGTGAAGCGGCGCGGGTAAGTTGACCATCATGTCACCCTTGGACAGCTGCACCATACCTGCGCGGCTCGCCTCGGCGCGGTGAACGCATTCGAGCGCCAGGCTCTCATCATCGCTGGTGAGCAGCACATACTCGCTCAGCGATTTTGTATGCACGAGCATATTGGGGTGCTCGATGCTCGATCCGCGGAATGCATTTTGATACTGCGTGTCGCCCGGCTTGGGCACGAGCGCGAGCAGGTACCCATCCGCCCTAAATACACCCTGTTTTTGAGATCGCTTTGGCTCTCGCGTTTCGTCGCTCAGGCGATCGGAGGAACGATCAGTGAAGTAGTCGGGAACTTCATCGCCATCCCCAAGGCGGATGCGCAGTATGTTCAAATTGGTGTTTTCGCAGTCAAACAGATGGTCCTTGATGGGCTCTTTGCTTTTGTCGGGGGAGACGGTGGGCCCATAGCGCAGCGGACCCTTGGCAAGTCCTTCGTCAGAAATGCCCGGCCACCAACTTCCAAAACGAATGTGCCCGTACGACTGAACAATCAGGAGCGCATCCTGGGGCGCTTCGTTTTTCAGCTTGTCGACCAACCGTTTGAGCATGAAGCCATCCGCGCAGTGATGGGCGCGCGCATCCAGGGGGTTGGTCATGCGGGCGAGCTCCAGTTGGGCCCTCCAGTAGGGAATCCAATCCATCTGGAGCTGCGGAAGAAGCGCGTCGGTCGTGCCGCGCTTGTAGTCAATGCACGTTGCGATGAGCACCTCCCTGCCCCAGTCCTGCTTCTTTTGCAGAGAGACGAGATGGATGCCATACAGGGGAGCCGAGGGCTTGAGAGCGGGCGTATCTTTGAACTTGTGCACGAATCCGAGCTGGCGCATGAGGTCGCGCACGGCGACTTTCGCGCGAATATCAAAGGTGTCGGCGGGTTCACCGCCCTTGCCGCTCCGAGGGCTTTTGCCGCCGCGGTCAGCGGGAGAGATGCCGGCAGGCTGGTTGGCCCCGCCGTCGTCGCCAACAGCCTTGCTGTCCTCGCGCGCCGCTTTCCCGCTTCTGCGCGGAACCAGGAGCTGCGACAGCCGTCCGCTGAGGGCAAGGCCCATGCGGATCGCCTGCTTTGGGTCTAGTTGTTCCGTTTCATAGTTGAGCGAGTAGTTCGGCAGGAGAACTATGCACGCGGTCGGAACCCCTCTGTGCACCGTGTCCAGCGCCTTGCGTATTGCATCCATCCGCTCTCGCATGCTGGCAGTGGAGTTGTTCGGAAGCAAGGCCAGGAGCTGGTCGGGGGTGTGCGTGGTCATGCCGATGTTGATTCCGTCGAGATCGCCTTCGGGTCCTAGGAATGCGACGGCCTCCCTGCGTGCGGCATCGAGCTCGTAGGAATCAGCTTGCGTGCCTATGAATTCAAATTCGATATGCTTGCTGCCCGTGGCGGCGGCAAGGCGATGCCTGTTGGCGAGCGCCCATGCGCTGCGTTCATCATCGGTTTCGAACTTCTTTTCATCAAACAACCTGGTCAGGTTCCTGCGCCTGTAGCACACGGGGTCGGGAGAGGGTGTGGCGATTCCCTCCAGGCACGAGGCGACAAACTCAAAAAGTTCCGCCTTGTCGTTGATGGTCAGGCCGACCTTGACCCTATGGGTGGTCTGCCACGTTGCCGAAGCCGCTTGCGGTGACAGAATCTGAAGCTCGCGCCCGGGTTGACCCCAGCTGTCCATGTGATGCAGGTAGTCCGTCAAATCGGGCAGTTCAATGCCGGCGAAGTCCCTGAGGCTGCAGGCGCTCGCCTTGTTCCAGTCAATGCACTTGCGCCTTGAATCGCGCCCATAGGGCACACGACACCACCGCGATCCGGGCCAACGAACGAGTGCGTTGACGTCATTTCGAATGCTGGGATCTCGCCCCTTATCAAAAACCCAGGCCCCTTGGGCAAAACGGCGAATCGATGCTTTTACATTGAGGCGCACCTCTCGGCGGGGCGGCACCGTTTGGGTGGTGAGCTTGAGGCAAACGGCGTAGGGGAAACCATCGTGCCAAAGGATCTGAGAGAGCAGCTCGCAAGGGGATTTGCCGTCACTCATGACGCGCTCAAAGACAAGGTCCTGCCCGCAGGAGAGGTGGCAGGTCTTGTCATCGATGTGATCCGACACGGAGAGGGAGAATCCATTGAAGGCCAGCTTGCTGGCGGGACGGCGGTTCTCGTCAAAAAGGGCGAGGCGCTCGGAGTGCATGTGCTGCGCTAGCGCATCGGGCGCAATGAGTTCGAGAACGCGGCTGTGCTCCGGGCCTCCGAACTTGCCCTCGGGGCACACGCTTGCAATCCAGTTAGTGAGGATCGAACGCAGTCGTGGCAGGTCAATTGGCGCATTCGTGATGAGCCACCCGGGAATGGGGTCGTTGCGGTAACGCGAGACGGGCTTGACCTGCACCGGCTGATCGAGATACTGCAGCAGCTGGGCGTCGAGTGCCCAACTGCTGATGTTGTACGCCCGGCGCGCGTCCCCCACCAGGTCGATGAGCGCATCGTGCAGCCCTGTGGACATGTCGAGCAGGTGGTAGGTCGCCGTGAACGAGGGGTCGGGGACGAGCGACATGAGGTGCAGTGAGCTGTCGCCTTGGGTCTTGTGACCCTGCGTTCCAGATTGCTTTTTGCTGGTCATTGCCTGATTCCCTTCGTGAGTGCGGAAAAGAACGGTCCGTAGAGCGCTTGCGCCACGGCGGGTTGCCCGCTGCTGCCAATCAACTCGCCCATATAGTCGATGAGCAGCTCGAGTGTGCGGAACGACTCGCGGTCTGGGTCTTGGTTGCCCGCGAAGGCGGAGTCGGCGAAGTAGATGTGCGGCGGCCGGCGCTCCAGGTCGCGAACGCGGGCAAGGCGGCCGAAGATCTGCACCAGCAACACCATGAGCGCGGCGATGATGTCGCGTGTCAGGTAGTCGTCGAACGAAGCGTGGTTCCTCAGGCTGAGGGCCTCATCGCGCTCGAGCGTGACCCAGCGCCGCCACGCGCGCTCGCGAATCTCGCGCTCGAACGAGGGCGACCGGGAGTCGAGGTGCCGCGACTGCTCGCATACCAGGCCGACCATGCGCTTGAAGCGGACAACCAGGTCTTGCGGGATGCCCATGGGCCGCACGGCAAAGACGAGTGTGTCGATGGCGGAGTGGCCGCAGTCATCCACGATGTTGAATCCGCGCTCGATCGCCATGGCGGGCGCCACCAGGATGCGCGCCTCGTGATGGGCGAATCGATACACCTCGGCGCGCGGAAGGACGTCGTTGCTTTCCGGGGAGAACGGGTCGGGCGTGGCGTCTTCGCGATTGCTCACAAGTGCACACACCCTCTCGCTGCGCCCGCGGCGGCGCAGCTCGCCCTGCAGTGTGTCGCGTGCCATGGCTGCCTGTTCATAACTGTTGACGATGACGAGCGCTTTGTGCGAGCGCGGATCGTCCATTTCGAAAACGAGGGTGTCCACAACGCTTTTGAGCAGGCGGCGAAGGTTCTCGCCGCGTTGTGGGCCGCTTCCCGAGACCGCAACGCCCAGCTCCAGGTCGCGTACGGTGGAGCGTGTGAGGAACTCGGCGAACTCGGGCTGCGCGTCGAGCAGGTAGTCGACGGGCTGGTTGATGTGGAACTGCAGGCAACCCGGCTCATAGCTCGAGCCCGAGAGCATCAGCGCATGCGGTCCGCAAGGATTGCCTTGCTCGTCGGTGTCGAGCCACGGGAGCGCGGTCATAAAGGCGCGCCCGGTTCCAAACTGGCGATAGAGCTGGATGTCGTGCTCGTCGGTGATCTTAAAGCCGCACAGATTGCCCACGGGAGAGGCGGGCAGGTAGGGGGCCTGGCGGCTCGTCGAAGCGTGGATAAAGTCGTAGAGCATCTCAATAGACTCGTCCCTAAACGCGAGCATGTCGGACGCATGGTCGAGGTCGTGCAGGTGGCCGTCAAAGCTCACGGCCTTGAGGGTGAATGCGAGGCGTTCGCGCAGGGTGGGGGAGAGCTCCACCCCGCGCTGTTTGAGATAACTGTCGAACTCCTGCCTGAAATGCGCATCGTTTGCCCCGTCGCGCACCGCGTGGATGGCGCTGCGCAGGTACACGTCGCCCATGTCTTCGTCCTCGCGGCGGTAATCGCCGCGCGTGTCGATGCAGTGCTGCAGATCCTCGATGAGCGAGTCGGGCAAGCATTGGTCCTCGGGGGTCTCGTCGGTTCCCTTGAGCATCTCGAGTAGGGAGAGCGTGGTGAATGTGTGGCCCTTGAGCTGCTTCCATTCGGCGATGGCGGGCTTGCGCGCCTCCGCGGAGAGGGCCTTGGCGATGGAGTCGGAGCTGCCGCGCAGGTCGTGTAGGTACTCGAGGTTGGGGTCGTCGACCTTCTCGCGCGGTGGACGCTTGAGCGCTCGCGCCACGGCATCGGCCGATTCGCGGATGTATGCCCCAAAGCTCTCGGAAGGGGCAAAGAGAGCGTCGAGCTGGGACTGGACGCGGTCCGCCTCATCAAAGATGACGAGATCGAAGTCGGCCAGGGCATGCTCGAAGAACGGCTGACGCTCGGCGCCTACGGTGGTCAGCGCAAAGCCCGCGGGGGTGGTGATGACCACGCGCGAGCTGAGCGCCGTGCGCGCCATGGATTGCGCGGGGCATATGTCGAAGAAGGGGCAGGCGCGCCTGTTGCCCCGTGGGTCTTTGAGGCCAAAGCAGGGGCAATCGCCATAACCGGTGGGGACATCTGCGTGTTCGGCCATGCCGTCCAGTAGGCAGGGCGCCTCGAGATAACGGGCCACGGCGCTGTCCAGCAGCATTTGGCCGTTTTTGGAGGCGAGCTCATCGAGGTGCTCGAGTCGACGGTTCTTGGAAATGAGCGGGGAAGCCTCAACGCCGAGGCTCTCAAACAGCTCGAACGACTCGATGACATCGGAGATGGAGTTGTGCACCGTTGCTACGCGCAGCCCGCGCTTGGCGCACGCGTAGATGAGGACGTTGGCGAACACGGACTTGCCCGAGCCCACAATGCCCACCATGTTGATCGCCCGCTCTATGGTGACACATTCGGCGGTCGAAGCCGTGTCGCCCTCGAGGCGCTTGAACAAGCCGCGCTCGAGGGCGGTCTCGAGCACACCGGCGAGGTGCGTTTGCCCTGTGATCTCGCCCATCTCGCGCGCGGCGGAAATGAGCTCGTCGAGCGTGATTGTTATGGCGGGGCGCACGCCCTTGTGCGGGATGCTGCTAGCTGAGCGGGATCTTGCTGCCGCAGCCGCCTCAAGCACGGCCGGGGGAATGGAGGCCGAGCGCACGCTTCTGGGCGGGTTGTCGCTCGCGCTTCGGGGGTTGTCGCGTTTCTCACGCTCGGGTTTGGTCCAGTAGGTGTGGCGAATGCCTGCTTTGGCTTGGGGGCCGCGGGTCTTGCAGGGGATGGGATCGAGTACGCATGCCATGTACAGGTCCTCGCGTCGCTCGTCCTCGCCTGAACCCTCTCCAAAGGCGGTTTGACGGCGGACGATGTCGCCGTCAACCACGTCGAACATGCGGAACGCGCTCGTTTCCTCATCCATGTAGGCCTCGAGCTTTTTAGTCCAGCTGTATCCAGAAGAGAGGTGCCTGAGGTGCCGCCGCGCCATTTGGAGCACGTGCTCGCGCTCGCCAAAAGACTCGGGCTGCAGCAGGTGGTAGTTGCACAGCAGCAGGTTGGACTTGTTGGCGCGATGCGGCTCATCGTATCTTTGCGAGAGGACAAGCAGTTGCTCGACATCGGTGATGGTCCGCGCAACGCGGCGTCCCTCCTTGGGGTCGTCAAAACGAATCGCGATCTCGGTTCGGAGTTTTTCGAGATTCTTCCTCGCATCCGACATGCCCATCACGCATCTCCCATCTTGGCCTTGAGGTGGCGGGTGAGCTCGTGTAGCGTCTTGCACGAGTAGCCGGGTTTGTTGGCGAGCCGGCGGTTCGCGGTGCGTCGCTGGGGCGGCGGCGTATCGGCGGGGACAACGTAGATGGCCTCGCTTGCCGCCATAGCCTCGCGCATGTTGTCTCGTTCGATGCTGCGCGCGAGCCGATCGATATCACGATGATCCTTTGCATCCACGGCGATGGTGTGGCCGCTTGGCAGGGTGATGAGGATGTCGCAGACGTCCAGATGCGGCCAGAGCTCGAAGGGGAGGCCGAGTGCCTGGACCTTGCGGGCAATTTGGAACTCGAGGATGCCCGGCTTGGCAATGAAACGCATCACGCCTCGGCGCAGGCGGTACGAGTTTGGCGGGACATCGGGCAGGGTCTTGTACTCTTCGGCGTCGACGTGCGCGGTGCAGCGGGCGTCGAGGCACATGGGTCGAAGGCCATGCAGGGACATGGTCCACCCACAGACGGGGCATACTTTAAGGCCAAGGGGAGCCCGCTCGTAGGCGGTGTCGATGAGCTCCTGGACCCATGCGCCGTCGACGTGCGCCGTTTCCCCTTGGTCGAGCCGATCGGGCTCGAGCGCGGCGAGGTTCGCGTGAGCCGCCGTGGTGCGTTCCTCCCAGCTGAGCGTGGGGTGCAGGATGAGGAATTTGCGGCCGAACACATACGCCGCCTGCCCGGCGTCTCTGAGCATGGAATACACGCGGTTCTCATGAAGGTCATCGGTGCTGCCGTTGCCGTTGAGCCTGAGGAATTCCAAGCAGTCCTCAGTGATGTTGAAAAAGCCCCCACCCACCTCGGCGAAGGGGCCGATCTCGAGGCATCCCAGGTTGCCGAGTTCATCGCGCGCGGCAGGGGTCCACTGCTCGATCCACGTTGACAGGTCGCGTGTGCACCACGTGCGGATGAAGCTCGACTCGCTGAGACCGTCCAGCAGCTCAAGAAGCGCCTGGCTGCCCGCAGCGTGTCGCGCGTGCAGCACGGCAAAGCGCTCGATCCCGAGCCGCAGCTCGTTGCAGTAGGGATAGCGTCGAGGGTCGGCCGCAAAGAGCTCCTCGCGCTTGCGCAGGCCAGCGGTTATGAGGAACACGGCCTCGGTGAATTGAGCGCGGAGCTGCGCAAGCTCGCCGCGGGCGGGCCCGGTGCGTCCGTTGGGAGGTTCGTTGGACATGGTTCTCCAATCGCCTCTGCCGAGAAGCTCGGCAACCTAATTGGATGCACCATACAATCCCGTGCGGACAAAACTTTGCGGTGGAGGTGTTGAGCACATCACCCCGATCGCGGCGTCCTGCGACACTCTCGTTGGTTTCACTTTGACGGGGCGGGGCGCAAATGTCGCTCACCGCCCCCTCAACAGCGCATTCTTAGCGATACAGCTCCGCAATGTCGAACAGCCGCAGCTGCCCGCTCGTCTCGATATTCCCGTCAAAGCCGGAGCGTGAGAAGAATCCATAGGCGTAGCAGTTGAGCCCCGTTGAACGGACCTGCTCGATTTCCTCGTCGATCATCTCCTGTGTAACGGGCGTGCTTCGGAATTTCGCTTCGTAAAACACGTAGCCGTGCGGGTCGTGCGTAACCACGTCGAACTCGCCGTTCGTCTTGTTGGCGGGGTCGTCGTACCAATAGCGGCCAATATCGTCGAACAGTTCGGGCAGCTCCCCCGATCGATTCTTTCGGATGAGGAACTGCCGGCATACCTCCTCAAATGCATGCGGCACGTAGTTCGTCTCAAAATCCTGAGAGATGTAGCGGTCGTAAAAGACCTGTGGGTCGAGGAAGGTGCGCTGCGAGGCGTATCGAAAGACATAGCGGTAGTAGAACAGCGACAGCCCGTCGATGATCCGGTAGCTCGATTTCTTCTTGTTGAGTGGGTCGTTGATGGGGGCTTGTTTTTGCACGAGCTCCATGCGGATGAGCCGGTCGAGGACATCGACCATGGTGGGCCCGCTGGATACGTGCGACTGGGAGAGGATATCCCGATACTTAGAGTATCCGTCGGCCAGTGCCCCGAAGACCTCGTTGGCGTTTACGATTTTCGAGATCTCCGAGTTGAGATACATCGAGACCTCGTTTTCCAGACGTGCTCCCGGTTCTGATATGAGCTCGATAATGTTCTCCCGTACAGAGAGCTTCGGGTTGATGAGGCGTGTGTAGTACGGAATGCCACCGAATACGCTGTATAGACGCACTTTGTCTTCGGCGGAAAAATCGGGGTAGAAACGCGCCGCGTCATAATAGTCCATCGGCTTGAGGTCGATGGTGAGATCGATGCGTCCGTACAGGGGATTCTCACGTTCGAGCAGGGATTTCATGACATCGACGAACGATCCGCAGAGGATGAGCGTGAGGTGCGAGGAGTTTCGGTATCGGTCAAGCAGCGTCTGCAGGACGCTGTCCAACCCTTTGATTGTATTGCGCAGGTACGGGTACTCGTCGAGGACGAGCGTGAGGGGCTCCTTGATGGACAGGGTAAAGAGGTGGTTGAGAAGCGCCTCGAGATTGCCGAAGCCCAAAGGCGGGAGGTCGAAGACCTCGGATACGAGGGCGGAGAGGCTCTCGAGGTTGTTCTGCTCGGAGGTCTCCTTGCATTCATAATATATGCTGCGGCAGTTGATTGCAGACAATGACTGCTTGATGAGTTCGCTTTTGCCCACGCGTCGGCGCCCGTACACGAGTATGGCGCTCTGGCCGTCAGTTTTGATCTGGCGTTCGATACGTGTCAGCTCGCGTTCACGACCAAGAAAATTCATACTCGGTCCTCTCCGACTCGGTTCTAACCGAGTAAAAGTTTAATGATACTGGGCGGCTATTTCAATAAACGGCTAGTCGGGGGGTCCCCCTCTCGACTTCGCTGCCCCACGCACTGTCGTGCCGTCACTCCTGCGAGATGATGCGGTTCGTTGGCCATGGCTCTCCAATCGCCTCTGCCGAGAAGCTCGGCAACCTAATTGGACGCACCATACGATCTTGTGCGGACAAAACTTTGATGTGCTTCGCCCCTTGCTCCAAAAGCCTCCTTGGGAATGGCTTCTACAGGAGATTGCCGTTCTCGTCGACATAGTCTGCCGGGTCAATTTCTCCAGCTTCGATGGCGTGGTAAACGCTCCTGACGGCATTTTTGACAAATTCGCCAGGTGCAATGCCATTTAGATATGAGACGCACAGTAGAAGCGAGAGTTCGGCATCGGGCATATCGATCGTCATGGTGGTCATGTGAGCATCTTCGTCCCTCGTCAGCTCGGCTTCTGCAAGAAGGGACGCCATGTTGTCGGAGAGGAAGGTCTTGAGATGGTCAAGCTCTTCAGGGGTGAACCCGTGCGCGTCCCAGGATTCGCAAGCGGGCGCAACGGTCTCGGCCGTGTCGGGCTCGCAGGACCCATTGAGGCGCGTAAAACGAATCGGGAGTTCATCGTGGTCGTCTGCGGTGTGCAGGTAATCATAGTCAAGATAAATGTTTCGATAGGCTCCGAAGAAATGGTTGTAGCAGAACATGATTTTCCTTTCTCTACGGCAATTTGCCGCGTGGCTAGAAAAAAGTAGGCGGGTGAGTCTACCTTCCTCTAATGGGTGACTCAGGGCAGTTCGCCTAGGGGGATGATTTCCTGCGGAATACGTTTGCCCTCACGGATGACCTGCAAAAAGGACCATCGAACGCAGGGGGGGCCTCTTGGGCAATGGTGCTAAGCTCTTCTAGAAACGGCTGGTTTCCAGCCTCCTCAAGGAGATATCCAGTGCGCAAGCGGGTCTTTTGGAGTTTGATCATCTTGCGATAGAACGGGCTTGCAAGGCTGATCTCGGTGCGGTTTGCCTTACGCGCGCGAATGGGCTCTTGAATGCCTGAGTAACCGGCATCACCCCAGTACAGTACGTGTCCAAGGGGAGTGGCCAATCTGTTCGAGTGTTGCGTCAAGTAGGCCGGGTGAGCAGATGCCCGTGCCCATCCGAAGATAACGCCACCAATCTGCGAGGGGGGGCACATGCGGTCCTGTTGTTCTTTTCGATCGTGTTCACGGCGGGCTCCTTTCGAGACATGTTCTCTAAGAAAAGGATGACATCCCGTGCGGACACAGATTATCGCGGTTGTGTACGTTACGAATTTCGTTCGATGCGCGATTGGGAAAACCCCGCACGGGGAAACCGAGAGTCCTGTCATAACAATCTGGAAAAGAGGAATATAGCGACAAGTTTCGCATATGTAGCGAGATTATATGTCTGGACGAGGTTGTTGTGGGGAGTGTAGGCTAGGAACTTCAGGATTTTTAAGGAGCAATTTGCAGGTTGAACATTATTTATAGAAGCAATAGTAGAAATGAGGTCCGCGCTCAGTTTAGATTTGAGCGCGGACCCCACTATGGTGGTCTTTCAATAGGCGCGATTGTAGGCGCAGCTGCGAGTTGGTTGTAAGGGCCCATCGATGAATATGGTCGTGGCGTATTTCCAGCTGAAGCGGGAAAAGAGCGCGTCGGATTTGGTGTAGACGAATGATATGAAATAGCGCCAACGAGCAATAGAACGAAGCGAGATTAATATGGGCCTACATAGTTGTCCCATCTCCAAGACAGATAGTCGGGATTAACGTAATCAGGAATGCAGATGCGAGAAGGCAGATTGATTGTTTGGCCGTATTGTTGTTTTACGGAGGGAGAGACCTCGAGAGTGTAATCAACGGGATTGATTCTAAGTAGGTTTAAATCGAAAAGGCGATGGATGTCAGCGCGTAGCATGATTCCATTTTCCGCAACCTCCTGCCCGCCATATTTATGCGGTTTAATATGGGAGACATCCAGAATCTCCGGCAGTTCACAGCCAGTAATTAAGCATCGTCCACAAAGGCGCAGAACGTCTTTTCTGAATTGAGCTTGATGTGGTCTTGTTTCTGCTAGATGGAATTTGCGTGCATCAATTTCTGCCGCAATACGGTTTTCCCTAATAAAATCGAGGGCCGAATGGGGATCGCTGGTGGGGTTGTCATTTGAAAGAAGCAACTCAGTCTCCTGGTCATTGCTCACAACGTAGTAAAACCTTTGATTGATATTGCCTTCATGGGAGCTGACATCAGTATTTGTTTTGAGATAGCCATAATGGTGGAGGAAGAGAAGAAATTCTCGCGCCATCCTCCAGTTATTATCCCTTGATTTGTCCGACCTGATCGTGCAGTCGGGCCAGTCGTCATATGCATAAGGATTGGCCCTGTAGGATAGAATTTCTCGAGCATACACGGAAGGGTCATTTTCTTTAGTGCCAGAAATAGGAATTACTACCTTAATCAGTTCCAAGGCGGTAATCCAGCCTTGACCATTCTTGCTTAATTCTCTGGCGACTTTGAGGATGAGTGCAAGTGGCTGAATTTCTATATGACGAAGCAGCCAAGGCTCGCATTCTTCAGGTTTCATGCAGCGAGGATTGGGGAGTGTGAAGGTTTGAATTGTAATCGCGGCGAATTCGCTTTGAGAAATGTCGCCATCAGCGACTTGTCTGCCAAAATCCGTGAGTTGGATCAGACCTGGGGCCTTGCTTTCTGATGGGGTGGCAATCAAATTCAGGCTGCGCCAGTACCTACCAGAGTTTCTTATCCAATTCCTCTCGCAGGGATCGGCATTTTTGTTCTTGCGACGGGAGGGATCAATATCGCCAGTATCGATGCAACTTTCAAGTGCAATCATTTCTTGATGGAACTCTTCTGAGCTGTACTTTAGGCCGCGTTCTTTCAGCTCGAGCTTCCTCATCCTTCTCAAGGCATTGAGCAGAATTGAAGGTCGATTGATGCCTTCGGTAGGCATTGGTTCACACCAACGCCAGGCGAAGTCGGGAAATGGTTTTTGGGGAACAGGGATCACTGCGCCACTCTCCTTAAAACTGCGCTGCCAAGGACTTGGCGAGCAAAACGGGGACCGCATTTCCGATCTGGCGATAGCAGGAATTGAGCCTTCCGATGAACACGTAATCTCGAGGGAAGGTTTGGATCTCCGCGCTCTCGCGGGCAGTCATTCGACGTAGCCCGTTGTAATGAGGAATGGCACAGACCCCACCGCCTCCATTGCCCCTGGCAAGAATCGTCGGGGAGGGCTTGTTTGCATCGGTGATTCTATGGCCTGTGAAGTTTCTTGCGATCACTTTGTACTTCGAATACGTGTGGTTGGGTATGTCGTTGGGTTCGTCGGGGTCCGGAT
>OODM01001061.1_pt1 | contig 12921 bp, 10 predicted proteins | sample 1671471 | NCBI WGS metagenome assembly OODM01 (sample SAMN06348160, study PRJEB24527) | human gut metagenome | biome: human gut; feature: ankylosing spondylitis patient; material: feces | host: Homo sapiens | place: China | collected 2015-10 | reverse complement strand
AGGATCTCATGCGCTACGCTTCGGACAACGCGGTGGTGCGGTGGCTCTACGCCTTGACCACCGGCCCGCGCCGCTATCTCTTTTATGGCGTTGTGGTCGCGCTGGTGCTGGTGGGGATTTACGGCCCGGTAAAGGATTTTTACATCGCGCGCCGCACGGTGATGATCCTCGAGGAGCAGACCGCGATTCGCAAGGAGTACAACGAGACTCTCGGTGACGAGGTGGGTAGCCTCATGTCCCAGGAGGGTATCGAGGACACGGCGCGCAAAGACTTGGGCATGGTGATGCCCGGCGAGCAGACCATCACCGTCGAGGGTTTGGACAGCGAGGGCAATCCGGTTGTGGTCGATCCGAGCAAGCCCGCCGAGGAGGGCGAGGGCGCTTCGGGCGAGGCATCTGCCGAGGACCCCACCAAAGCCGACTCCGATAAGGATTCCCAGCCGCTGAAGGGTGCCGACGCCGCGAACAAGGACAAGACCGGGTCGAACGCCGTCGCGACCGACCCTTCGAAAAAGCCGATGACCTCTGCGGAAGTCGAGGCCGCCGAGCGTGCCGTGTTGGAGAACTCCCCTTGGTACTGGAAGGTGCTTGACGTGCTTTTCGGGTTTGACGGCGCGAAGGGCATGGCCGTGGTCTCGACGGGGGAGAAGGAATGAGTACGGTGAAGATCGCCGCTATCGACTTGGGAACGGTGTCCTCTCGTTTGCTGTGCGCCGAGATGAGCAACGGTCAAATCACGGCATCGACCAGGCGCACCGTCATTACCGACCTGGGCGAGCGTGTGGACGCTACCGGCGTTTTTGCCCCCGCCGCGATTGACCGCGTTACGCAGGCCTGCACCGAATTCGTCCGCAAGGCGCGAGAATTCGGTGCTCAACACGTGTGCTGCACGCTGACGAGTGCTGCCCGCGATGTGTCCAATGGCAATGATCTGCTGGATCGCTTGCGAGATCTCGGGCTTGTTCCGCAGGTCATTCCTGGCGAGGTTGAGGCTCGCTTGACGTTTTACGGCGTCGCGCACGACTTTGCAAACGAGCGCATTGCCGTAGCCGATTCCGGCGGCGGGTCGACGGAGCTGGTGGTTGGGCGCGCATCCGATTGGGGCCTGGAGATCGATTGCGCCGAGTCGCTCAACATCGGATGCCGTCGTGTGACTGAGCGCTTCTTCTCAAGTGTTCCGCCGAGTGCCGACGAGTTGGACAAGGCCGCGGCATGGGCGCGCGCGCAGTTCGAGCCCTATTGGGCGGGACTTGCCGACCGCCCGGAGCGGCTTGTCGCCGTGGGCGGCACCGTGACCACGCTTGTTGCGATGGTCCACGAGCTCGCGGTGTACGACTCGCATTTCGTGCATCTGCGAGATTTGACGATCGAGCAGGTCGAGGACGGTATCGACCGGATGAGAAGCCTCAGCGTTGAGCAAATTGCGCAGCTTCCGGGCATCCAGGCCAAGCGCGCGCCGGTGATCTTGGCGGGTGCGATCGTAGTGCGCGAGCTCATGCGCGCCGGCGGGTACGGTCGCCTGACGGTGAGTGAGAACAGCCTGCTTGCAGGTGCGGCTGCAACGATTTACGAGGCGGCCATGAGCGGTCGCACCGTCATCGGTTGGATCCCCGAGCTATCCAGTTGGTAACCGAGCTATCAAGTTGGTAAACAAGTAAGCCCTCCGTAGCCGGAGGGCTTTTTCATCCTGGTAGAGGCGGTGGGACTCGAACCCACAATCCCGAAGGCCGAAGATTTTTAAGTCTCCTGCGTATGCCAATTCCGCCACGCCTCCATAGGGGAGAAGTGTACCATGCGCGGGTGCCGCCTGCTGCCCTGTTCGCACTCGCTCAGAATGTGGCCACGTTCATGGAGGCATTCCTGGCAATCGATGCGCTCGCGTGGCCCGCCGGTGCGGCTGGGGTCGTATCGAAGCGCCTGGTGAGAAAAAATGAAAAAAAGTTCTTGCCCGTCCCCGTGTCTTTCGCTATTATTGGAAATCACGCGGGCGTGGCGGAATTGGCAGACGCGTATGGTTCAGGTCCATATGGGGGCAACCCCGTGAAGGTTCAAGTCCTTTCGCCCGCACCACTGATTGAGAGGGCCCCAGCAATGGGGCTTTTTTCATGCCCTGATTCGATGCTCGATGCGCGCGGTGCTCGGTACGCACGCAGCGCTCGATGCGCGCGCCCATTCAGCGATGCCGGCTGTTGGGGGCGTTGGGGGGGGCATTGCGTCCCACCCCGTGAGTGCCCGAGTGTGTGTCCGATTTGGGCGTCACTGTTGCCCTGCGGCCCTCGTTTTCCCGCAAAAGAATAAAAATCAAAGTTTCGCCGTGCGCAATGAATAGATTTTTGCGAATGACGGAAATCGCTTCGTGCGTTTTCGGCGTTGTGGTCAAAATACCCTGATTGTGCGCTGAATTTCGCTTCCAGAGTTGGTCGGAAGCCGGAAAGGGAGGGCAATGGTCTGCCGAGGGGGCCATATTGCCGAACGCTTGCGTTGACAATTGGGCAAAATGCCAGGATTCGGACGAATCCATTTTTATGCACGGCTTCGATGCCCTTCTTTTCGGCGCACTATTAGGGTATTTTGACCACTTCCGGGAAAACGAATAAAAACAAACCCCCTATTGGACGGCATTTGTTGCTCGAGGGCCGCGCACCTGCCATGTACGCCTTGGTGTCTGCCATGTGCGCCCTTGCGTCTGCCGTGTACGCATTGTTGGGTGCGACGTATTTTCACGGGCAATTAATCGGGAGCTGGTAATCGGCAGAGTAGAATACGGGACGTTGGCCCGTGTTGGCGTTTGGCCGGGCCTCCTTGGATGTAAGCGCCTTCGATTTGGGAATGTCCTGCATGATCGAGCTTCTTAAGCGATTCTATAGGCCCTTTCGCCTCGAGTGCATCCTCGGGCCCCTCAGCAAACTGATCGAGGTCGTGTTCGACCTGACCACCCCTCTCGTGGTGATGCGGATGATCGACCGTGGGGTGGGCGGCCGCAGCGTGGAAACCGTGCTTGCATACGGTGGTTTGCTTGTGCTCATGGCGTGTGCGGGTTTTGTTTTTACGCTTGTCTGCCAAAAAATGGCGTCTCGTGCTTCGCAGGGCATGGGAACCGACATGCGAAACGCCTTGTTCGAGCGCGTTAATGCCCTGTCCTATGCCGAGATCGACCGTTTCGGTACGCCATCGCTCATCACCCGTATCACCAACGACGTCAATCAGGTTCAGCTTGCCATCGCTTTGGGCGTGCGTCAGCTCACGCGCTGGCCGCTGCTTTCGGTGGGCTCGATGATCGCCGCGATGGCCATCGATGCGAAGCTGAGCATCATCTTCTTTATCTCAATGCCACTCATCGGCGGCATTTTCTGGTTCGTGATGGCCCGCTGCGTCCCGTATTTCAAGCGCATGCAGCAAAAGCTCGATCGCATCGGCTTGCTTACGCGCGAGGGTCTGTCGGGCGCTCGCGTCGTGCGCGCATTTGTGCGGGAGGACCACGAGCGTGAGCGCTTCCGTCATGCGGCGGATGAGCAGGCAGACATTGCCATCGCCGTTGGAAAGCTCTCCTGCGTGCTCAACCCTGCGACGTTTCTCGTGATGAATCTCGCCGTCTGCGCGATTCTGTGGGTGGGAGGTCTGCAGGTGAATGCCGGCGCTCTTACGCAGGGCGAGGTGATGGCGTTCGTCAACTACATGACGCAGACTTTGCTGTCGATCGTCTATGTCGCCAACCTGGTAGTGGTATTCACCAAGGCGGGCGCGAGCGCCGGGCGCATCCTGGAGGTGCTCGACTGCGAGCCGGGAATTCGCTCGGGGGCCGATGCGGCGACCGAGCCGGATGAGCATGCGGAATTTGCCATCGCCTTGCGCGATGCCTGCTTTGCGTATCCCGGGAGCATGGTGAACGCCGTCGACCATGTGACGCTTGAATCGCCGCGGGGCGGGACGCTCGGGATCATTGGAGGCACCGGCTCGGGCAAATCAGCACTCGTGAGTCTCGTTCCGCGTCTTCACGAAGTGACGGGCGGCTCTGTCGAGGTGCTCGGACGTGATGTACGGGCCTGGGACCTTGATGCACTTCGTCGCCAGGTGGGTTTTGTACCGCAGAAAGCCGAGTTGGTGAGCGGGACGATACGTTCGAACCTGACGTGGCGCGATCCTTCCGCCACGGACGCCGACCTGTGGTCCGCACTTGAGACGGCGCAGGCACGCGAGTTTGTGGCCGCGCTTCCCTTGGGGCTCGACGCACCGGTTGAGGCGGGCGGCAAGAATTTCTCGGGCGGGCAGCGGCAACGCCTGACCATCGCCCGCGCGCTAGTGGGCAGCCCTCGGATCATCGTCATGGATGATTCGGCTTCGGCGCTCGACTTCAAGACCGATGCCTCCCTACGCACGGCGATTAGGGGGCTCACGTGCGCAAAGGGCGTGCAGGGTGGAGACCCGACCACGGTGATTGTGAGTCAGCGCGTGTCCTCGGTGCGTGACGCCGATCTCATCTGCGTGATGCGGCATGGTTCGGCCGTGGGCGTGGGCACGCATGAAGTGCTGCTGAGCAGCTGCGATATCTACCGCGAAATCTGCGCGTCCCAACTTGGGCTTGGGGAGGGGGCGACGTCTCATGCCTAATCCGTACGCATCCACGGCCGGTGCGGCTACCATCACCTCCGCAGTTGCCGGCAATGAGAGCCTGAATGAGATAAAGGGGCCGTCCGGCCCCGATCGCGACCCGGTCTCGGGTGCAAGGATGTCGGCGGTTCAGGTCACGCGTCGCTTGCTGGCATATGTTCGTCCGCACCGAATGACGCTGGTTGCCGCGTTTGCAAGCTCGGCGGCAAGCGTGGTGCTGCAGCTCTACACGCCGATTCTCATCGGTCGCGGCATCGACATGATTCTGGGTACGGGCCGGGTTGATTTTATCGCGCTCGCCCCGTTGTTGATCGAACTCGCGACGGTGGTTGTTGCGGGCGCCTTGCTGCAGTGGCTGCAGGGCGTGTGCGTGAATCGCGTGTCTTATGTCGCCGTGCGAGACCTGCGCGTCGAGGCCAACGACAAGCTCACGCGAGTGCCGTTGTCGCTCGTGGATTCGCATGCCCATGGCGACCTCATCTCACGCGTGGTCAATGATGTCGACCAGGTGGGTGACGGTCTGCTCCAGGGGTTGAACCAGCTTTTCAGCGGCGTGGTGACCGTGCTCGCGACCCTTGTTTTCATGCTGGCAACTTCGCTGCCCATGGCGCTCGTGGTGGTGCTCGCAACTCCGTTTTCCATGCTCGCGGCCAGTGCCATGGCGCGCTTGTCGGGCAAGAGCTTCACTGCGCAGATGCGCATCCAGGGCGGGCTTTCGGCGTATATCGAAGAGTATGTCGGGGCGCAGCGCCTGGTGAGCGCGTTTGCGTATGGCGATCGGGCATGTGAGGGGTTCTCGGCAATCAACAGCGAGCTCTATGCGGCGGGTGAGCGCGCGCAGTTTTTAAGCTCGCTCTCAAATCCGGGAACCCGCTTTGTAAACAACATCATCTACGCCGCAGTGGCCGTGGCAGGATTCGTCGGCGTGATTACCGGGTTCCCCGCCCCGCTTACTGTGGGTGAGGTCCAGATCTTCCTGTCCTATGCGAACCAGTACACCAAGCCGTTCAACGAAATCTCGGCGGTGGTGACGCAGATTCAGGGCGCATATGCCTCGGCGCGCCGTGTCTTCACGTTGCTCGATGCCGTTGAGGATGTTCCGGATGCGGAAAATGCGGTCGAGCTGGACGTGCACGCGGCGGAATCTGCTGTTGCGACAGGTGATGTCGTGTTTGACCATGTTGATTTTTCCTACGTCGAAGAGCATCCCGTGCTGCGAGACATCTGCCTGCACGCGCGCCCTGGTATGCGTATGGCGCTTGTGGGCCCCACTGGATGCGGCAAGACGACTCTCATCAATTTGCTCCTGCGCTTTTACGACGTGGACGCGGGCGAGATTCGCATCGATGGGGTGCCCATCGAGTCGTACACCCGCGAGAGTCTGCGCCGGTCGTTCGGCATGGTGCTGCAGGACAGCTGGCTGTTCGAGGGCACCGTGCACGACAACATAGCCTACGGCTGTCCGAGCGCCACGCGCGAGGAGGTTGAGCGGGCCGCCCGTCGTGCTCATGCCGACGCGTTCGTGCGCGCTCTGCCCCATGGCTACGACACGGTGCTTCCCGAGGATGGTGGCTCTCTGTCGCAAGGTCAGCGACAGCTGCTGTGCATCGCTCGCGTCATGCTTGCCGATCCGGCGATTCTGCTGCTCGATGAAGCTACGAGTTCCATCGATACGCGTACCGAGCTCCAGGTCCAAGCCGCGTTCGATGAGCTTATGAAGGGCCGTACGAGCTTTGTGGTCGCGCATCGCCTGAGTACGATCCGAAACGCCGATTGCATTTTGGTCATGCGCGATGGTCGCATCGTCGAGAGCGGAACGCATGACGAGCTTCTCGCTGCGGGAGGGTTCTACGCCACGCTTTACAGCAGCCAATTCGCTCAATAGTTGCAATTTGTGCCTGTCCCCAAGTGGGCCCCAAGTGGGCCCCCACGTGAGGCCCGTTGCACTGCCTTGCGACCGTTTGGCCGAATACTTACCGAGCCTTAACGTGGCGTGCCGTATCATTACGATACTTGCTTAAAGCAGCGTTAGGAACCGACGGGAAGGGCCGCTGGCATGGCACTCAAATACACCAAGATGGAGCGCAACTGGGTCATGTACGACGTGGGCAATTCCGCCCTCGTCTTGCTGAACACCGCCGTCGTGCCCATCTACTTCAACGCCATCAACACCGGCGCGCACCCTGCGGAGCTGGTGACCGCCTGGGCCAATGCCCAGACGGTCGCCTCGCTTGTGGTGGCCCTGCTCATGCCCATCCTGGGTTCGCTGGCCGATTATGCGGGCAATAAGATCAAGTTCTTCACGGGCTTTTTCTTCACCGGCGTCATCTTGTGCATGGTCGAGGCAATCCCCATGGGGGCGCTGCCGTTCTTGGTGGTGTATGTGCTGTGCACCATCGGCCTCAACTCGTCGATGACGTTCTACGACGCCATGCTCACCGACGTCACCACCGATGAACGCATGGACGCGGTGTCGAGCTCCGGTTTTGCCTGGGGCTACGTTGGCTCTACCATACCGTTCATGGGATGCATCGCCCTCATCTTCGCTGGCCCGGGCATGCTCGGCCTGGACACCCTCACCTGCACGCGCATCTGCTTCATCATCACCGCCTTGTGGTGGCTCGCCTTCACCGTTCCGCTGCTGCGCACGTATCGGCAGCGCTTTGGCAAGGAGCGCGACGAGAGCGTGAGCGGCGTGGTCCACAACATCAAGAACACGTTCAAGGGCCTGGCCGACACCATGCGCAGCATCATGCACGACCGCGTGTTGCTCGTCTTCATGGTCGCGTTCTTCTTCTACATCGACGGCGTCCACACGGTCATCTCCATGGCTACCAGCTACGGAGCCGCCCTTGGCATCGACTCCACCCAGCTCGTACTGGCGCTTCTCGTCACGCAGTTCGTGGCCTTCCCCTCGGCGATCATCTACGGAAAGCTCGCCGGCCGCGTGGGCACCTTGCGCATGATCATCGTCGCGGTGGCGGCCTATGTGGGCATCGTGCTGTTCGCCGCCTTCTTCCTCAAGTCCGCTACGGAGTTTTGGATCTTGGCCGTCCTGGTGGGCATGTTCCAGGGTGGCGTCCAGGCGCTTTCTCGCAGCTACTTCGGTCGTCTCATCCCCAAGGAGCGCTCCAACGAGTATTACGGCTTCTTTGATATTTTCGGACGTTACGCATCTGTCATGGGTACTCTGCTAGTATCTGTTGTGACCTCGCTCACGCACGATCCTTCTTTAGGAGTGCTTTCCATCGGGATCTTGCTGGTAGTGGGTTTGGTCATGCTAGTAAAGCTCTCCCGCATGCAGGAGGCGCGCGTCTAAGCGCCTGCCTGTGCCCCGCGCCGTCCGGTGCGGGGGATGACATCGGTCACCTTTGCGGAGGGCTTTGCGAGCAACAGCAAAGCCCTCCGATTCTTTGAAGGTGATGAAGAACATGGAACAGAACAGCAAGAGCACTCCTTCCGCCATGACGGGTGAGGCCTCCGTGCGCTCGCGTGACACGCATTACATCGCGCGCGTGGGCATGATTGCGGCCGTGTACGCCGCCGCCACGCTTGTCACGGTGATGTTTTTGGGCAGTCTCGCCTGGGGTCCCATCCAGTTCCGCGTGAGCGAAGCCCTGTGCGTCTTGGCCCTGTTCACGCCTGCGGCCGTTCCGGGGCTTACCCTGGGCTGCGCCATCGCCAATATCGCCAACATCGCCTTGTCCGGTACGGGCATGCTCGGCATGCTCGACGTGGTGTTCGGCTCCCTCGCCACATTCGTTGGCGCGTCCTTCACCTGGAAGCTGCGCCGCCGCCCGGCGATCGCGCTCATGGGCCCGGTGCTGGCCAACGCTCTCATCGTTCCGGCGTATCTCCCTCTGCTGCTGCAGGGGATCGGCTTTTACACCATTCCCTTCACGTCCATCTCGCTAGATGGTGCCTATCCGCTTATGTATCTCTTCGGGTTGGTGACCACGGGGCTGGGTGAAGCGGTTATCATGTATCTGTTGGGGTATCCGCTTGCCCGTTCGCTGGCAAAAACGCCGCTCATCAAGCGTGAACTCGCGCAAACGGGTACAAACAGGTAATAGCTGCGGGAGTTCGCTCGCACCGCGCGCCGCGAATCGGCGCGCGATTACAGGCGCTTCCGCTCGAGTTGTTAGCCGAGGGGAGGGCGCATGAATCCAACCATCGTGATACCGAGCTATTGGGCGGGCGATTCCGCCGATCTCGAATCGCCGGGGGCGTATGATCACGCTTCCGAGGTGGGCTCCGCGCGCCCCGAGCTCGATCGCTGCCTGGCTTCCCTCGAGCAGGTCAGGAACATCGGCCGCATCATCGTGCTGCTCGTCTGCCCCCAGCAGCTCACGGAGCGCATCGCCAAGCGCGTCCACGGCATCATCGAGGACCATCCCTCGCTCGAGGTGACGCTCGTCACCAACCGCGAGGCCTCGGTCATCATGGACCGTGTCGCCGCGATCGCGCCCAAGGTGCGTGGCGAGGGCGTGTCCCTGCGCGGCTACGGCGCCATTCGCAACATGGGCTTGGTCTGCGCCGCTATTCTCGGCCATGACGCCGTGGTGTTCTTGGACGACGACGAAGTGGTGCTCGCCCCCGATTTCTTGGAGAAGGCCCTGTACGGCTTGGGGCATGAGACGCGCCAGCGCCTGCCCATCCTCGCCAAGAGCGGCTACTTTTACAACGAGGCTGGCTCGCCCCTGGCCGACACCACGAAGAAGAACGGTCTCACCAATCGCTGGTGGACCAAGCGCATCGAGTTCAACCGTTGGATGGAGCGCGCCCTTTCGGGCACGCGCATCTCGCGTTCGAATTACGTGTGCGGCGGTTGCTTTGCCGTGCACGCGCGGGCGTTTCGCCGCGTGTCCTTCGATCCGTTCATCACCCGCGGTGAGGACCTGGACTTCCTGTTCAACATGCGCCTCGCCGGTATGGACGTGTGGTTCGACAACGCCTGGGTGGTCAAGCATCTGCCGCCCCACCAGGCCGAGTACGCGCCGCGTTTCATGCAAAACGTGTACCGCTGGTACTACGAGCGCGCCAAGCTCGCCAGCGCCGCGCGCCGACCCGACATCACATCGGTCACGGCCGCCTCGCTCATGCCTTATCCGGGTCCGTGGATCTCGGATGGGCTGGACGACCGCGTGCGCAAGACCGCGCTGGTCCGCGCCCTGTTCACCCGCGAGCATCGCGGATATTGGCGCGTCTATCGCCATGGGATAGACGAGGCGCGCGAGCATGCGCGCGAGCATCAAGATGATTATCTGCGCTTTGTGAGCTTCTGGCCGAGTATCGTGGCCGGTCTCGCGGGCGACGAGGGGCTGCGTGCCCTGTTGGAGCGTTAATGAACAAGCAAGATATGCGGGCGAGTGCCCGAATCGCCGCCGGTGCGCGCGGCCTGGCCCCTGTCGATGCGCTTCCCGCCATACGCCTGTTGAGCGCGATGGCGATTTTCGCGCTGGTCTGCCTGTTCGGCCACGCCATCCTCACGGGCGTCGAATCGATCACGACCCTCGCGGCGCTCACGCTGCTCGTGATCTTGGTCCTCGCGTTCATCTACGCGTTCCTCACGCCTGACACGTTGCGCTCCCAGTACACCGAGCAGACGCTCGCCGTCGCGTCCGAGATGCTCGAGGACATCACCTGTGGCCTCACGCCCGAGAGCGCCGAGCAGATCTGCCGCCGCCTGCTGCCGCATACCCGTGCGATGACCATCGCCGTCACCGACCGCGAGGTCGTCCTCGCTTGCGTGGGTGAGCTCTCTGAGGATTTTCCGGCGGGGTCGTCCATTCACACCCCCGCCACGCGCTATGTCATCGATCACGGCATCGCCCAGTCCTTCACCAACGTGATGGACGTGTGCGGCGAGCGGGGACGCCGCCGCCACATTCCGGCGGGCATCATCGCACCGCTCATGGTGCGCGGGCAGGCCGTGGGAACGCTCAAGTTCTATTTCCGCTCCCCGCGTCACGTCAACCGCACCCAGTATGCGTTGGCATCGGGTTTTGCCGAGCTGCTCTCCACCCAGCTCACGGTGCACGAGCTCGAGCGCCAGTCCGAGCTCACCGCCCGCGCCGAGATCCGCGCGCTGCAAGCCCAGATCAACCCGCATTTCCTGTTCAACACGCTGAACACCATCGCGGCGCTCACCCGTACCGAGCCCCTGCGGGCTCGCGAGCTCCTGCGCGAGTTCTCCCAGTTCTACCGCGCCACGCTCGAGAACTCCGGCCAGCTCATTCCCGTCAAGCGAGAGATCGCTCAGACGTTGCGCTATCTGAAGTTCGAGAAGGCTCGCTTTGGTGAGGACCGCATCGTCGTGACCACCAATGTGGACGAGGACGCGGAGGACATGCAGATTCCCGCGTTCGTCATCCAGCCGCTGGTGGAGAATGCCGTGCGTCATGCCATGCCCGATGAGGGGCCGCTCGGCATCTCCATCACCGTTGCCATGGCGGGGAATCGCGCAGTGTCCATCGAGGTCGCCGACGACGGCGTGGGCATGGACGAGCAGACCGCCATGCGCCTGTTCGACCAATCGGTGACACCTCCCGACCCTAATGCACCCCAGGGCGGTGGCGCGGGCGTTGCCATGCACAACATATCTGAGCGCATCAAGCGCTTCTACGGGCCCAAGTCGCGCACGAGCGTCGAGTCCGAGCCCGGACACGGAACCGCCGTTCGCCTGCATCTCGATCTTGAGGGTAGTATGTACGACGAGGGGTAGAATGGGTACGAGACCGTACGGACGGCGCCTGTGCCGGGTCCCATTTGTAGGAATGAAAGGTAATCGATTTATATGCTACGTGCGATGATCGTCGATGACGAGGCCCCTGCGCGCTCTGAGCTGCGTTTCCTCTTGGAGCAGACGGGCAAGATCGGCTCCATCACCGAGGCGTCGAGCGTCCGCTCCGCCATCGAGATGCTCATGGGGACGAGGGTCGACGTCGTGTTCCTGGATATCTCGATGCCCGGAGCGTCGGGTCTGCAGCTTGCCGAGGCCCTCTATAAGCTCAAGAATCCGCCTGCGATTGTATTCGTGACCGCCTACAGCGACCATGCGGTCGAGGCGTTCGACGTGGATGCGGTCGACTATCTCATGAAGCCGGTCGAGGAGGCCCGTTTGGACCGCGCGATCGAGAAGGTCATCGCTCGCGCAAAGCCGGTGCCGGTCGAGCCTGTGGCCAAGCCCACCAACATCGAGCGTATCCCGGTGGAAAAGGGTGGCCGTAAGGTCCTCATCCCGGTCGATCAGATCCGCTTCATCATGGCCAAGGACGATTACTCCTGCATCTTCACGGAGGACGATCGCTATCTGTCCACCACCTCGCTCGCGCAGTTCGAGTCCAAGCTGGGCGAGTTCGGCTTCTTCCGCGTGCATCGCCGCTATATCGTGAACCTCGTCAACGTCGAAGATGTCGAGACCGTGCCTTCCGGCGCCATCCAGCTCGGCGTGAGCGGCGTGGATGAGCGTATCCCCGTGAGCCGCCGCCGTGTGGTTCCGCTCAAGAAGGCGTTGAATCTGTAATGGCGCGCCGCATCGACATCGTCTCGGATACGCACGGCTATCTCGCACCGGAGCTCAAGCGTGAGATTGACGGGTGCGACCTGTTGATCCATGCGGGGGATATCACATCGGAGTCCAATTGGGCCGAGCTTGAGGTGAGCGTGCCTGCCATTCGCGGCGTGCTCGGCAATAATGACGGCTTTTACGCGTACGGCCCCGAGGTCGTTCGTTTGAACGAGTTCACGTACGAGGGCCTGCGTTTCGCGGTGTCGCACTTCCGCGAGCGGCTGCCTTTGGGCGACGTCGACGTGGCCGTGTGCGGTCACACGCACCGTGCCATGATCGAGCGTCTTGATGGGTGCTTGGTGATCAATCCGGGATCGGCTTCATTGCCGCGCGGCATGCGCGGGCCCACCATCGCGCGTTTGATGGTGGAGGCGGGCCGAGTTCTCTCGGTCGAGATCATCGATTTATAGGGAGGGGCTGCGCATGTGCGCGGCCCTTTTTTCTTAGATGGGTGATGGGTTTAGAGAAAAAAGTTTTACGCTCATCGGCGCGAAGAAGCCTGTTTAAGGCGAGTTGTACCGCATCTGACCTGCGGTTTTATATCCATTGGGCAACGGGAAAATTTTTTTGAAAAAAGTTCTTGCGTCCATCGTTGTTCTCTGTGTATACTAATCCCCGCAGCAAGGAGCACAAGCGAATTGCCTGCCTGGGGAGTTAGCTCAGTTTGGTTAGAGCGCCGGCCTGTCACGTCGGAGGTCGCGGGTTCGAGCCCCGTACTTACCGCCATCGCAAAGAACAGCCTA
>OODM01001039.1_pt1 | contig 13142 bp, 25 predicted proteins | sample 1671471 | NCBI WGS metagenome assembly OODM01 (sample SAMN06348160, study PRJEB24527) | human gut metagenome | biome: human gut; feature: ankylosing spondylitis patient; material: feces | host: Homo sapiens | place: China | collected 2015-10 | reverse complement strand
ATATACTACCTGTTTCAAATATTCTTTGTTCATATCCATTTATTTTTCTAAAACCTATTCAAGGAATTAATACATCAAAAGATAAGAATGATTTTTTATCTCTCCTCTATCTTATATCTACTTATATAAACTAATAATTATTTATAAAAAAAGACAGTCATTATTGACTGCCTTTTTATGTTTCCCATGCTCTATATTTTTTTGTAATTATAATAATAGCACTTTTGATTACTAACATACAATAACATTTAGTAACATTTTTATTTTATTTTTATTAAAACTGAATTTAATCCTAATACATGCAATCTATATACATGATTTAATGAATAATTACATGTATTAGCAATATCAGCCCATTTGAGAAAAGATAAATATCTCATAGATAATACCCTTTTTACTTTATCCTCAACTCCTAAATTATCTATACATTCTTTTACCTCTTGTTCTTTTTTAGCGTATATCTGCATTGCTTTTAATTGTTTAGCAACTTCTTCATCAATCTTAGCAACATAATCTGATATGTCCATTTTTTTATTACTTCCGCCAACAGATTCCATCTGATATACTGCGATCAGTTTCTTTGATGTTGTTTTTAATTCTTTTACTCTATATGCTATTGCTATAGCATTAAGCTTTGCTTCTCGCACACTATCCAAATATCTTTTTGCTATTTCTAGGTTTTCTTTATCTTTTCCCATAAAAACCTCCATATACCATTATAAGAACTTTAGACCATTTCTCCCATGTTGGAAAAATGGTCTATCTTTTCATTTATTTTTATTTATCTGAAGCATACACATTAATGTAACTCCTACAAAGCATCCTATCCAACCGCCAATTATTAATCCTGCTATAAACATATTTTTTACCTAAACTAATCTATTTTTAAATATTTCTTTACTAATTTTATTAATGCTTTTTTATTATTCATTATAGTTTTATGAATAAAAAGTAATTCAATTTATTTCTTATTCTCATTGTTTTTACCTTCTTGTATTCCTTCCTGTATGATTTCTTGTATGATTTTGGTTAAGAGTTCATTAACATCTTGTAGTGTTTCTCTCACTGTTAATTCATCAAGTACTTCTCCTATTTCTACTAAAAAGGTTAATTCATTTATGTTGTCTCTTGTTTCCCAAATTCTTTTTCTTAATCCTTTGGTCATAAAATCACTCCTTTTATTCGATATTTTTCCAATCACATGGAAGCACATTTAAACCATTACAATAGTATCCAAACTGACATTTATCACAATCATTATAGATACAATGAGTTCGCATGAGAGTTATTGCTTTATTTAGTCTCTTTTTTTGCTTTTTCTGTTCGTTTTCTTGTATGAGTTCATCTAAAAGTTCGTTAATGTATTGTAATTCTCTGCATACATCTGAACCAGTTCTTCCATCTTCCGAAACTCCACGAATTAATTCGTTAATCTCGTATTTTATGTCTGAAATTTGTTCATTTAATTTTTTATTCATAAAATCACTCCTAGGTTTTTAAAAATCAATAATCCCAATATTTAGGTTCACAGACCAATGCACAAGAATCATCTGTTATATCACCATATTTACATCCATCACACACTTTATTTTTACACATTTTTCTAATATTCCTTATAGCTTTTTCTATTTCTCCAGTACCTTTACTTTTATACTTGTCCGGATAACTCCAACAATTTTTATACATATTACATTCAATGCAAGCTTTTCTACTTGCACAATAATTATGTATAGTTTTTATGTCTTCACTTATATCCATTATTTACTCTCCAATTCAACGTAAATATTGATTAATTTATAACCTTTTTTAGATAATTTATACGCTATACTTCGTTTAAAACTATCTAGCCAAGAATTTTTATTCAATTTCTTGGCTTTAAGATAGTTTCTTTTTCTCTTAAAAAGGTATCTCTTCATCAGGTGGCACTTCTTGACCAAAAGATTTTGCTGATTCTGGTACAGCACCGCCATCAAGTTTCGGTTTACTTCCCATAAATTCTACATCATTAGCTATGACTTCGGTTACATAACGCTTACTTCCATCTTGTGCATCATAACTACGAATCTGAATACGACCTTCTATTAAGACTTGACTGCCTTTTACTAAATTATTGCCCACAACTTCTGCTATCTTATCCCATACAACAATAGGGATGAAATCAGCTACTTTTTCTTTACTAAATCTACGATTCACAGCTAAAGTAAAACTTGCTACTGCTACTCCAGTTTGTGTATATCTAACTTCTGGATCCTTTGTTAATCGCCCTGCTAATATTACCTTATTCATTTATTACTCCTTATAATTCAACTTTCTCCCAATAATCATTCATATTAGTTAAATACAAATCACCTTTTATATGCTCTTTATATTTTCTTAGCATCTGAATTAATTTTCTAAGGCAGAACTCCCTTGCTTCTGCCTTAGTTATAATTCCACTATCAGTTTCTAATACTAAATACACTCTATTATTCCGTCCTTAATTAAATAGTAAATAACACTAGGTAGCCTAATAACTCTATCAAGAAAGATTTTTACATTATAAAATTCCTTATCTTGGCTTATATCTATCAAAATGCCACCAGTTAATATATTTTTCTTATATAATCTTTTCTTCCAGAATATGCCATCTTCACACTTTATTTTCTTGAAGCCATAATCTTGTAATCTATCTAAATTCTTTTTACTTATTACTACCATGTTTAAGTCCTCCAGCTTTTTTTATGTTAACCCAACGATTTAATGGGCAACATCTATTATTTAAAATACGTTCTTTATTTTTCTTATTAATTTTGATATTTACACTACATTCCAATGGATAATTTAATGGTTTATATCCATCTTTTGGTCCAACAACTTCATTACGGGATATATCATCTAAGTTTTTTGGCAACTTAAAATCAAAGATTATTGGCTCATTATCTTTCTTTGTAAATAGTCTTTTCAAAAATTCAATCAGCTTTTTTATTTGTCCCATCCCCAATCGTCCTCCTCATATTTTTTATTTACCCTTATAAGCATTATCAAATACATATAAGTTTGTGTCGCTTGACTAATGTCAAAAGCCTCAAAGAAAGTATTTTTAATATTATTTATACTAATATCTTGTTTAGCCTGTATCTTATTTAAAATAATTGCATTTTCCGCACCCAATTCTGCAAATTCTTCCGCAATTTTTTTGAACTGTTTTCCTAAATCCGTTCCTTTGGCTTTTATACAGAAAGGTAATTTTACATGTCTGTCTTTCTTTCGATTTCTTAAAATCTCATCCGCACTTATATTCTGTTCATAATATTTTCTAAGATTATTCTTATCTAGCCATTTTTCAAAAAATTGATTGAAACTAAATCCATAGTGTTTGCTAAATATATCTATAATCTTATATGCATAATTCTGTGCTAACCTGCTTAATTCTCTACTTTTATTTAGAACAGCATCTATTTCATCAGCATTTATATCTTCACCAAATTTTATTTTATTTAATAATTTGGCATTATCTTCGCCCAAATATTCAAAGCCTTTTGCTATGTTGGTAAAGGCTTCCGCCAAATTATTATTTTTTAATTTACTTTCAAACGATTTCTTTTTTGCCACTTAATATTCAATCCACCTTTTATTCCAAGCTAAAAGATCTAAATACTCTTGAGCTTCCTTAAAAGTAGAAACTACTTTATTATCTTTTGCTCTATATCTATGATTGCCCAATGATTTTGAATTAATCGCTCTTTTACATACTGAATATTGCTTATCCCCTAACAATCCAGATACATAATAAACATATTTTCCATCCGTATATTTCGTCTTTCTAAACATATTTATACTCCTTTTCACTTCTTGCTAAATAATGTTTAATAGTTCTCAAAACAAATTTATTTCTTTATTACATATTGGATTTAAATAAATACATTCTATAGTGCTTTTCCCAGCATTTGCTTGTACTCTTATAGATTGCTTATCCCATCCATTCTCCAGCACCAACCATTCATCATATAACTTATTACTATAACCACTAATTATTACTGGCCCTTTATGATGTAAAATAACCTCTAACAATTGTTTATGTTCATCTTCAGAAGCAAATTCATATTCATAATGCAAATTACTTCTAGTTGATTTCATATATGGAGGATCTGCATATATTAAACAGTCTTTTCTGTTATACATATCTATTAATTCAATAGCATCTCTATTTTCTATCTGTGCCATTCTCAATCTACTTATTATGCCTAAAATTCTTTGTGGAACTTCCGCAAAATATTTAGGTCTAAAAACAGAATTAGTCCTATCATGAGCCCATGAAGTTTCTTGAAATGTTTTCCCGCCAAAACCTTGCCATATAGCTACCAAATATTGCCTTGCCCTTTCTAATTCATCATTTTCACATGCATAATTTTTTCTGCAGAATATATACTCTGTTTTTGAATAAGGAGTCATTTCTATCTTTTTGGCTAATTCTATTGGATTATCTCTACATATCTTAAAAAGATTAACAATATTATCATCAATATCGTTTATAGTTTCTGTCTTAGATGGTGGTTTAGTAAAAAATACTGCTCCACTACCAAAAAACGGTTCTAAATATGTTCCATGAGCAGGAAAATGGCTTATTATCCATTTTGCTATTCTCCATTTAGCTCCTGGCCATCTTAAAATTGGCTTAATCTCATTCATTATCTTTACCCCACCATCATAAATCCAATTCCAATAACTCCGACCACCGCCACAACTTCTAGACAATATTTACAAATATTATCTTTTCTTTTACGTTGTTTAAGTCGTTTAATATCCGCACTAAATTCTGAATCCAATGGTATATTTATCGTTTTTATATTTTTCATCTATCTTCCCTCAAATCAAATTTTCAAATAAACAAAATTGCTTGCTAAACTTAAGATTTACTGTTCCTATAGCTCCATTTCTATGTTTAGCTATTATTAATTCTGTAAGACCTTTATCATTTGTATTAGCGTTATAGTATTCATCACGATATAGAAACATTACTATATCTGCATCTTGTTCTATTGCTCCGCTTTCACGAATATCTGAAAGCATTGGTCGTTTATCTTGTCTTGATTCTACTGCTCGACTTAATTGAGAAAGAGCGATTATCGTTATATCTAATTCACGTGCCAGTAGTTTTAAACTTCTTGATATTTCACTTATTTCTTGTTGCCTATCTATTTTTCTTGATGAACCTTGCATAAGCTGAAGATAATCTATGACCAATAGTTTTATATCTTTCTCACGTTTTAATTTTCTTGCTTTAGTCCTAAGTTTTGACATATTCAAACCCGCTGTATCATCAATATATAACGGCTTTCCTGATAATATTGTTGATGTTAATGTTAAGCGTTCCAATTCATTACCATCTAACTTTCCTAGTCTTATGCTATTTGAATCGATTAAACCATATAGACTAAATAATCTATTGGTAAGTTGTTCCGATGACATCTCAAGCGAAAATATTGCTACAGGTACATTCTTTCTTGCTAAATTAGCTAGAATATTAAGTGCAAAAGCTGTTTTTCCCATACTTGGTCTTGCTCCCAAAATGATTAAGTCCGATTTTTGCAAACCGCCAGTCATTCTATTAAGTTCACTAAATCCAGTATCAAGACCAAATAACTTTCCATCTTGGCTACTGTTATATCTTTTCTCAATTTCAGTAAAAGCATTCATAATATATTCTGCTGGTTCAACAATTCTATCTGTATTATTTGCCGTTTTAGCGATTTCTAAAATATCTTTTTCCGCATTATCAAGCACCAAATTTATATCAACATCGCCATCAGCCTCTCGTGCCTGCTGAATAATTTTCTGTCCTGCATTGATTAATTCACGCTTTACAGCATTTTCTCTCACAATATTGGCATAAGACTTTATATTGACGGCAGAAGGAACACAATTTGATAAATCTGTTATATAAGCTATACCACCAACAGACTCAAGCTGATTTGTATTTGTTAACTTTTCTGTTAACGTGATACTATCTATATCCTTCCTCGTATTAAATAAATCTAATATCGTAAGATAAATAACTTGATTTGCCTTTCTGTAAAAATCTGTAGATTTTATAATCTGATTGACTTCATCAATCACTATTGATTTATCCTTAGCAATCAAAATTGCTCCTAATAATGCTTTTTCTGCTTCTACATTATGAGGGATTACTACCTTATCCATTTTTCTTTATTCCCTCCTGCTCCAAAAATTCATCAAGCAAACTCTTTGGTGCTCTATTCAAAGCTGATTGTTCCGCATCTGATAATTTACTAGAATTAGCAGTATTTACTTTATTTTTAGTTTTATATTCGTCATAACCATTAACTTTCCAATTATTCAAAATAGCTTCTATATAGCCTAATTTTCTTTTTCCTTGCATTACAGCTCTTGTAATAGCTTCTTTTACCCACTTAACACCATATTCATCTATATCATCTATTAATCTTTCATATTCAATAGAGTTAATAGAATAATTTATATTATTCATATAAATATCTATTACTTCTTTTTTTTGAAGATCAGTAGTAGTTATTATTCGTCTACTATCTTTCTCTACTTCTATCTCTTTCTCTATATCTTTATCTATCTCTATCTCTGTGTTACTATTTGTTTCAGAGACGTTACATTGTAACGCTAATTTTTTCTTATTTTCTAATTCTTTTTTTCTAGCTCTACATCTACGAACACGCTCAGCTCCTGCTGTTTCTGAACCAATACATAGAGCTACTTCTGGTAATAAATATTCATGTTCTGTTATTTTTTCAATCATTTTATACTTTTCCATATAACTTAATAAAAACTGAACATTAATTTCTGATTCATCTAAAAGCAATGCCATTTCTTTTGCAAAACTATCTTCTAAACCTTCATATTTTATACGACCACCATTTTCGATCGAAGATAATCCCATTGCTAAGTAAATAGATACATATGTATCACCACCCGCAACACTTTTTAATTTCTTTATCTTTGGTTGTTTAAAAAAATCTTTTGGAAGCTTCATCCAGTAAAATTTTTCTCTAGCCATAATTCATACCTCATATATTTTTCATAAGCCATATAAAAATATATGGCTTATTTTTTCTTTAAATGTTATAATTTATTTAAGCTTTTTATTGTTGACTTATCTATTTATAGATGAGTCTATTTTTTTATCTATTTTTATCTTTTGACCTACAGTCAATTCTGCACTGTTTAGGTCATTTTTTTGTTTTATATAATGTATTTCTGATAAGATATTATCTTCATTAGAAATATGCTCTGCTGCTATACTCCATAAAGTATCTCCTTCTTTAACTACATACTCTATTTCTTCTTTTGATGGAATTTCATTTTCTAAAACACTTATTCCACCTAATGTTATTGCTCCTGCCAATCCTAATAACATCAGTTTCTTATACATAATTAATCACCTACATCCCAAAAATTCAGCTCTAAAATTATTAAGCCTTTCCTCAAAACTTAACGTAGATGTTTTCATCTTCGGTCTTATAACTTGTATTTTTCTCTTATCCTCTCTTTGTTTTTCTAAATTTTCAAAATAAATATTAGCTTTTGCTACATTTATCAAATATTTTCTTCCAATCTTGATACATGGTATTTTTCCTAATCTACATAACCTACGTAAAGTCTTTAATGGAATATTATATTTTTCTGCATAATCTTTAGCACATAATCTAACAACCGCCATCAACTTCACCTCATTTTATTGACTAAATCTAACTTATACTTATTATCTAATTCCATAAACAGATTAAGAGCCACATTATCCCTATCCATCATGGCACTAACAGCATTAAGGATTACATTTCTATCCTCATCAGTTAAATCTTTAGGACTATTTTTATCAAACAGTAATTCTGGAAGCATATTCATTGCTTCATCTGCACGCTTATCAAATATCTTCAATTCAACAAGCCTTGCTTGAATATGCCTATCAGATTTACGATATTTGAACAACTTTTTAAATCCTGTAGCCTGCATTGCCATTGCACTAGATGCAATCAAATTAAGCTTTGCAAACTTTCTCATAGCACTAGCTGGTAATGTCCTAGTTCCTTGAAGTGATTGATATACTGCACTAATAGAACACTTTAGCTCTATTGCTAAAGCTTTCGGTGGTTTATCACAAGCCATAAGTGCTAACTGCACCATATCCGACAAATCTTGTAATCCTGTAGGATCAATCATATAAACATTCCTCCATTTGTGTAAAAGATAAATCCATTTACACTCTATTTAGTTTTAAAATATATTCATGAAATGGAATTATTGTAAATTCATCATCATTATTAAAACAGTCAATTTCTATAGTCTCATCACCAATTAATGAATGAATATTACATTCATCATCCATATAAAAATAATCATCTTCATAATCTCCATTAGAATTATGAACTAATAATAAATGTCCATCTGCCCACGCTTTTAATGCTTCTCTTTTTTTCATTTTTATCCCCTTTATAAGTTTCTTTTTAAGACACTTATGTCATAAAAAAATATCATTCAAACTAGTTCCAAGAATTTTAGCAATCAACTTTGCTTCTTCTATTTTTATTGGTATAATACCTAATTCTTTTCTACTATAAACTGATCTATTTGCATATCCTAATTTTTTTGACATTTCTTCACATGATATTTTTTTTTGTTTTCTTATCTTTCTTAGTGTAATATACATATATTTACCTCCTTTCCAAGTTTCCATTTAGGACACTTATATATTAACATAATAATTGTTTCCTGTAAAGATATTTTTATAAAAAATATCTTTTAAAGACATTTGATTGAGTTTCTTAAAAAGATACATTATAATTTAATTGAGGTGTTACCATGAATATTATTAAACAACTCCGTAAAAAGAAAGGTCTTACACAAGAGGAATTAGGTAAAATAATAAACGTTCAAAAATCAGCAATTTCTAAATATGAAACAGGTAGAGCAACACCCGATTTAGAAACTATAAAAACTTTAGCTAATTTCTTTAATGTAAGTATTGATTATTTATTAAATAACAATATTGAAGAAACTTCTAATGAAAAAAAGCCTAAGGATTTAGCAAAATTTTTAGATGATACTGAAATTATGTTTGACGGTGAAATTTATAAATTAAGTGATGCTGATAGGCAAAAACTTAGAAATGCCCTAGAATTTGTATTTTGGGACGCAAAAAAAGAAAATAAACGTAAAAAATAAAAACTGAATAGCGAGTTGGTTAATTTGATTAACATAAAATTAAGAGTAAAAAACTTAGTAAATAAGTATACTACAGCAAATCCTTTTGAATTAGCCAAAGAATTAAATATAAAAGTCCTTTTACTTGATTTACCCGATAATATAAAAGGATTTTTGGTACGTGTATTACGCAGAAAATATATAATATTAAACAACAAACTATCATACGAACGACAAAAAATCGTGCTTGCCCATGAATTAGGACATGCACGATTACATACAAAATATGGATACTACTTACATGCAGATATGAGTTATTACGTACCAAGTAAACGAGAAAAAGAAGCAAATGAATTTGCTATACATTTATTATCTTACTCATCTGATTTAGATGCTAATTTAATAAATAAAGTAATTAAAGAAAAAAATCCTAATCCTAGAGAAGTCCATAGGATTTTATCAAAATTAATCTAAAATACTATTTTTTAAGCATATCAAAAATAAAGGAGATTTATTTTAATGGATGATATTTTAAAAAATTATGATAATAATATTCATCATAAATTTACTATAAAACAAAACCTAGATAAAGCAATACATACTTTAGAGGGTATCTTAAAAGGTATTTCTATTAGTGGAACTATCTCTGAAACAGAATCTAAAATATTAAAAGAATGGATTACAAAAAATTCTGAATTAATGTCTAACCCACCATTAAACGAATTAATTTATATTTTAGAAGGTGTATGTGAATATAATAAGCTTGGTAACGATGATAAAGAAAATATTATATACATCTGCCAAAACTTCCATGAAGATAGTATTTTTTATAATGATAATACTTCTGATATTCAGACATTACATGGTATTTTGCATGGTATTTTAGCTGATAATCATATCTCTATTGAAGAATTAACTCATTTACAAATATGGTTAAATGAACATGATAATTTAGAAGGTATATATCCTTATGATGAAATAAATTCATTAATTTACTCTATAATAAAAAATAATTATATAACTAATGAAGAAGAAAATTTGCTTAAAGCTTACTTCTCTCAGTTTGTTGATTTAAACATTAATATAGATAAAAATTTATTAAAAACATTAAATACACAAGGTATTTGTATGCTTAATCCTAAAATACATTTAAAAAACTCTTTATTCTGTTTTACTGGCAAATCTAGCAGATGTCAACGCAAGGAAATTGCTAAATTAATCGAAAAAAATGGTGGTTTGTTTAATGATCGTATAGTAAATGATACAAACTATCTTATTGTTGGTAATGAAGGAAATCCCGATTGGGCATATGCTTGTTATGGCAGAAAAATTGAACGTGCCATTAAATTACGTAAAGAAGGTAATCCTATAAAAATCATTAATGAATTAGATTTTTGGAATATCATTGATAATAATTTAGAGCCATATAACCTAAGTCATAATACTTCTATCACTAATTCCATAAAAGATAACACTATATCATTAGCAGCAAATGATATAAACCCTTATTCTTTAGAAACAGCTATTGATAAATTAGAACACTTACCTGAAGATATACAAATTACTTTTAAAGAATTCTTATATGAGTTTTTATTTCACAAACATACTAATTACGCTTTACCAGCAAAAGAAGCACAATTATTAATAGATGCTGGATTTTTAGAAGAAATAGATGATATACAAGCCTTATTACAAACATATACTCGTAACGAAATAAATAAAATGCTTACTTCTAATGAAATAAACGGATTTAAGAAAAATTTAAAATTGGAAATATTAATTAATTGGTGTATTGAAAATATTCCAAATGAAAAAATAAAAGAAATTTTTTCACCAAATTATATAGTATGTACACTATTTATAAAATATAAATCAATAGTAAGAAAAATTTATAGATATTTAATACGAAAATACGATACAGAAGATTTATTTGATGGTGAAAAGATTATACCTGTACCTAAAGGAGCAAAATATTCTATGGAAACATGTCGTTTTGAATTTCCTGATGATGATGTTACTCAACTATTAAATAAATATAATGCTAACCTACTAAATAAAAACAATCTATAAAAGGAATGATTATTATGGATAATTCATACATCAATACTAGTAATCTAAAGTTTTGGAATTTAGATAGTTTACTTATTCATGGAAGACTTTCTCAAATGGATAAGCAAAGTCATTTAAGTTCTTTAAAAATAATAAATTTAAATAAGACTGATTTTTCTGCTGATATTATTGATGAAGATGAGAATTCTTATCATACTACTCTCGAACATTGCTCTTGTTCTAATTTTATTAATGAACAACTACCTTGTAACCATATGTATGCCCTAGCAAGCAAATTAAAAATCTTTAAAGGACAAAAAGAACGTCGTTCTAAAAATTTAATAGTTGACTGCTCTTCTAAGTATTCTAAAGATTGGTTTTTTGTTATTCAACAAGCTAATTATCCTGCCTTAGACATTTTATTAATGCCTAGAAAAGAAAATAATAAAACAGTTATGGCTCTTACCCAAGGGAAATTATATAATTTTCATGATGGTTCTATTTTTTACGATACAGAAAAAGCATATACTTTACCTTGGAAAGAAGCTTTAAAAGAAATTAATTATTCTATCCAAATAACAGAAACAAAGCCTAGTGTAAATATTAATAATTTTAAGTATGTAGATAATTGTATCATCCGTCATAGCTCTATTAATTATGGTGACCTTACTTTCAAACTTTATAAAGTAAATGCATCTAAAACAGCAGAAGAATATATAGGTTCATATACTTGTAAACAAAATGAATTTGTTAAATTTCTAAAAACAGGTATATTAAATAAAAACCTTGATTTAAGTAAACATATTATCTAACCAATAATATTAAAAATTTATATGTAAAGTTTAATTTAAATATAAATTTTGATTTCTATATATGTTCTTTTAAAAGTATGCTGTCTATAATACAAAGGCTCTAGATAAAAATATCTAGTGCTCTTATACATATCATAGAAAGAAGGTTTATATTATGGGATTTAACTTCAGAAAATCTATAAAAATTATGCCTGGATTAATACTTAATTTAGAAAAAAATCTTCTAGTATAAGTATTGGTCCTCGAGGTGCCAAACTTAATATAAACTCCAAAAGGAAAAAAAGATTAACCACTAGCATACCAGGAACAGGTTTATCTTATACTCAAAATATTGGTAGTTATACATCAAGAAAAAAATCAAAAATAGAAGATATACCTACTTATCTTGATGAAATAGCACCTACTACTATTTCAACTAAACCTATAAAAGAAAAATGGTATTTTAATACTTGGATATTTGTACTTTTTCTATTGATTGGTATTTTTATTCCTTGGTTTAATTTTTTCACAATATTTCTAGCTTTTATTAGAGATAATAATATTTACTCAAGATTAAATAAAGAAATAGAAGATAAAATCTTAGAAACTCAACTGCTTTGTGATTAAATGTTTGCTAATGCTCAATATGGAAATATAGCATTGTCCAATGATGAATTAAAATTATTAAAAGCATATAGAGAAATGAATGAAACTGATAAAGAATTTATACATATGTATATAAATAATCTATTCTATCAAAATAAATAAAGGAGAACATATTATGCATGATATACAAAAAATAAAAACTGTTTATGATCTTGAAAAAGCTATTTATTCTGCAAATAATCCTTTAAGTGACTCAGAAATAATAACTTTATTAACAAGATTAGATATAAAAAAAGAACTAAAAGAAAATTATCCTAGATTTAAAAAAGGATATGCTGCTGAAGACCTATTTCAATGTATTTATTCACTTTTACCTTGGGTAAAAAATATATCTTCTCTAGGACAAGAACAATATCCTAAAGAAAGTAAATCATATTTTCAAGTACCTGACTTTGATATAACATTTGAAAATTATGATAAAAAACTTCTATCAGTATTAATAGAAGTAGATCGGAAGAGCGTCGT
>OODM01001037.1_pt1 | contig 13182 bp, 10 predicted proteins | sample 1671471 | NCBI WGS metagenome assembly OODM01 (sample SAMN06348160, study PRJEB24527) | human gut metagenome | biome: human gut; feature: ankylosing spondylitis patient; material: feces | host: Homo sapiens | place: China | collected 2015-10 | reverse complement strand
GAGGGCCTCCTCAACCTGGCCGCGGACCTTTGCGACCTCCATGCCGAAGATAATCTGGATGTCGTTGCCGTTGCGAACGATGCCGCTGTTCTTCATGTGATTGATGAGGTCCTCATCGATGAGGGACTCGTCGGCGACGTTCACACGCAGACGGGTGAAGCAGTTCTCGGTGGACTGGATGTTCGCCTTACCGCCCAGGCCTGCGATCAGATCGAGCACGGGGTCGCCGGCGGCGGGAGCGGCGGCAACCTCGTCAGCGGACGCAGCTGCCTCGTCAGCGGGAGCGGCGGCCTCCGACACAGCGGAAGACTCGACGTCGTCCTCCTCGCCCTCGCGACCAGGGGTGTGCAGGTGCAGCTTCTTGATGAGCACCGTGAAGACCACGAAGTACAGGGCAGCGTTGATGACGCCGAGGACGATCATGAGCGGCCAGTTGGTCTTCTCGACGCCGAGCACCAGATTGGAGACGACGATGTTGATGATACCGCCGGCGGTCGCCGCAGGGATGTTCAGAACCTTGAGCAAGACGAGGCTGATGCCGGACAGCACGGCGTGGACCACGAACAGCACGGGAGCGGCGAACACGAACAGGAAGTCCATCGGCTCGGTGATGCAGGTGAGGATCGCGGTGATGATGAGCGGGAGGATGATGGCGCGGGTCTTGTCGCGATTGCGCTTGTAGGAGGTCACGATGAACGCCGTGCCGATACCCAGATAGGGCCACAGGTTGTTGAAGGTGTAGCTATTGAAGTAGGTGCTCGCGGAGAACGGCTGACCGACCATGGCCATCTCGGCGACGCGAATCGGATAGGCGCCGGCGATAACCGTATCGCCCAGGGCGAGCGTGCCGCCCACATCGGAGAACTGGAATGAGATGGTGCAGGCCGAGCGGGACGAGCAGCTTGTTAAGCATGCCGTACAAGAACAGGCCGATGTTGCCACTCTCCTGGATCATACCGGCGAGCGAGGCGATACCGCCCTGCACGGGAGGCCAAGCATAGCAAGCGGCCACACCGAGAAGCAGGGAGATGCAGATCATGATCAGGAACGGGAAGCGGACGCCCGAGAACATGGAAAGGGCGATCGGGAACTGCTTACCGCCGAACTTGTTGAAGACCCAGCCGGCGATACAGCCCAGAATGATGCCGCCGAAGACGCCCATATCGAGCACCTGGATGCCCAGGACCTCGCTCTGACCGGTGCCGACCAGCCCGAGCTGCGTGGGCTCAGCAAGCATGCCGAGCGCCTCGAGGGTGATGTTGTTGGCATTCAGGAACAGGAAGAAGGACATGAGGCCGATGAGCGTCGCATGGCCCTTGTCCTTCTTGGCCATCGCGCCGGCGATACCAGCGCAGAAAATCACCGCGAGGTTGTTCACGATGAACATCAAGCTGTTGTAGATGATCTTGCCCATGGTGGCAAAGAACGGCAGCTGCAGGAAGGGAACCACCGAGGTGATGGTCTGATTGGTGAGGAGGATTCCCAAGATCAGCACGGTGCCCGCCACGGACAGGTACATCAGCGGCTGGACGATCGACTTGGAAAACACCTCCAGCGAACTCTTCAGCTTATTTGCCATTGCCTTACGCTCCTTTCTGTTGGTCGCCCGCTGCGACAGACGACTCCCCCGACGCGTCCGCATGCGGGGCGTGTACGAGATTCGCGATGTGGTACACCAGATATCCCTTCTCGGCATCGCTCACGACGCAGCCATACTCCTGCTCGATATGCGCGCCGATGCGCTCGGTGCACTCAAGCGCATCAGGGTACTGGTCTTTACCCAAGTGGAATAGGAAGGTGTCCTCGGACTGCGCGATGCTCTTGTCGAGCACACGCTGGGAGAAGAACTGAAGGTGGCGCAAAAAGCGCTCGTATTGGACGCTACCCTCGTCATACGTGAGCCCAAAAGTTTCGGACACGGTATTGAGGATGCCGTTGATCATCTTGATTGAAAGCATCAAATGGTCGGCACGTTGCTTCATCGTCGCATTCACTATGTGCAAGGCGATGAAGCCCACCTCCGCCTCGGAGATCTCGATGCCGAGATGACCGCGAATGATCTCCCGTGCTTTGAGAGCGAGCCCAAATTCGCGCCCATAGAAGCGCTTGATCTCGAAGAGAAGAGGGTTGTCGCATATGATGCCCGCCTGCTCGCGCTCAAGGGCCATGGAGATATGGTCGGTTAGAGCGATGAGAACGCTGTCATCGATAACGGAATCGGATTCGCGGCGAAGCATCGCAACGATGTCCTCGGCGATGAGCAGGTACTCGCTCGGAATGCCTTTGATGAGGCGCTCGAGGCGCGAAAGCTGCGTGGGATCATCGAGGGTGAAGACCTTTTCGAAGGACGCCGAATCGACCATATCTCCGCGCTTGCGACCAAAGGCGATACCTTTGCCCACGGCGATGCGTTCGATTCCCGCATCGTCGACCATCACGACATTGTTGTTGTAGACACGCTTGATATACACGGCTGTGACCTCGGTCCGAGCAACCGGCTAGCGAATCAGGGAGAGGACGACGTCGCCGCGTGAGACGGCGCCAGCAGGGCACTTGGCCAATGAGAGGTCCGAACCGAGCTCGGTGACGACCATCATCGTCGTGTCCTCAAAACCGGCGGCCGCGATCTTCTCTCGATCAAACTCAACGAGAATCTGGCCCGCCTCGACGCGATCGCCCTGAGCGATGCGAGCGATAAAGCCATCGCCCTTCATGTCGACCGTATCGATGCCGATATGAAGCATGACTCCCATGCCGGCTTCGTCCTTGATAGCGAGCGCGTGGCCCGTCGGGAACAAGGCCTCCACCGTTCCGGAAATAGGCGCGACGAGGACACCCTCGCTCGGCACGATGGCGATACCGTCGCCCATGGCCTTGCCCGCAAAGACGGGATCGTTCACCTCAGAGATGTCCATCACGGTGCCGGATACTGGGCAGAGAACCGTCGCAACGGGGGCTGTCTGAGGGGAGGCTTCGGCTGTGCGACCGTCCTCAGTCGCCGACTGCTCGACCTCAGATGTCTTACCGCCAAACAAGTTCGAAAGGAAACCCATTTCGTAATCACTCCTCGTGTTGCCGCATCGCGGCATGAAAAAAGACCGGACCGAAACTGTGCGGTTGCGCAAGAATACCGCCACTGGGCGGCGCTTGGCACTGCAAGAGTTTGGTCAGGCCCACGAAGCGCGTCGAGGTAACCTTCCTCATTTCTTGTTGCGGTTTGGAGTATAAGAATCCCCCGCGAGCCGCGTCAAGCCGCAGCACCGAGATGGGGCCTTCGTGCAACCGTGAACGGTAGCTATTTTATGGTAAACGGTCGTTCGTTTGCAGAGCCGCATTCAAAAGATCGAACCGGAGGCCCTTCTTGGCTCCTTGGGAACCGCAGGCTGACGAACCCTCAACGAAGCGACGCGACGCGTAGCCATCAGGAACCACGTGCGGTTGAAACCCGTGCGCAAACGAGAGCTTATGAACGATTGGAGGATATGAACGATTGCAAAAATCGCACTCATGAGTCCATGACGTTTTCCCAGGTAGAGAGCTGTACAAAAATTGAGCTTATGAACGAATCGTTCATAAGCTCCTATTTCTGCCGGCAGAATCGTTCATATCCTCAAGGGACATGGCAGCACGACGGCGATGCCGCGCGGAAACGCGATGCGATGCCTTGCTACTCGGCGGCAGCGCCACCGAAGACGGCGCCCTCGACGTCATCATGCGCGACAACGGAAGCGCCCTCGGTATCGATCGGGCCGAAATCCTCGGCCCCGCACTCGGCGCCGTTCGCCGCGGCACCCGCGCCAGCACCGGCCTCATCGCCTGCAGCGGCCTCCCCGCGCAAGCTGCCAACCAGGCTTGCGAGCGCGGCAACCGTACCCGGGAAGTCAGGCGGCGTCTGATCGGCGTGCAGATACGCCCAATTCATCATGAAAGAAGCGGAGGAGAGCGCACCAACGGCGAGCGCGTCGTCGGGGCAGGAGATCTCAACGTCAAACAGGCGGTCGTCGCCCATCACACCACGCGTGCGACCGCTGGAAATACCGCCGGCGAGCCCCGTCTCGTTCATAATCTCAACAGTCAGGTGCTCGAGCAGGTGGGCAAGCTCCGTATGGCCCATGCAGTCCTGGAACTTGGAACCCGCATCGCCCAGGCACATGTGCTCGGCGATGGCGGGGGCGAGATAATACACGCGGGCGGTCGCCTCAACGTCCTCAGACGTCATGAGGGGCATGCCGGGGTTCACAAGCACGCGGGCGGTCAGCTTCTTGGGTCCCACCGTGACCTTTAGAATGTTGAACAAATCGGCCATGGCCTTACCTTTCTCATCGGCGCCCGAACGGCGCTGATCGACTACATCGCTACGGGGCAACATGTGCACCACGCACACGCGCTCACTCGGCATCCGGGCACCAGCGCGGCTCACTCGCCTTGCGGCTCACGCCCCGCCGAAGACGCGTCGCCCCTACTCGCTCTGCTCAGGCTGGTACTCGGGCGTGAGATCATCCGGCGAGATGTTCGCGCCCGCACGCACCGAACGGGAGCGCGTAGCGTTCTCCTGCACGTGCTCGCGAATCGCGCGCTCGACTCCGGACCGAACGTCCGCAGCGCGCTCCTCCTCGGAGGGCCTGAGCTCCTCGAGAGGCGCGATCACACGGATGAGCGAGATGCGCTGCCCACGCATGGACTGCACCTTGAACTTGTACCCATCGGACTCGAAAACCTCGCCGATATCGGGCAGGGAGTCGCACAGATCGAGGATCCAGCCGGCAATGGTCTCGTACTCGTCACTCTCCTCGATGGGCCAGCCGAGCTCGATCGCGTCATCGCACGGGAAGCGTCCATCGACCAGCCACTCGCGTTTGGAGAGACGCGTGAGGTACTTGTTGTCGGGGTCGAACTCGTCCTCGATCTCGCCGACGATCTCCTCGACGATGTCCTCGATGGTGATGATGCCGGCAGTGCCGCCGTATTCATCAACCACCACGACGATCTGGTCGTGCGCCGTCTGCATCTCGGAGAGCAGGGGCAGGATGTCCTTGGTGTCGGGGATAAAGGTGGCGTCGCGCATGAACTCGGACACGGGGCGATCGCCCTCGCCGCCCATGACGGGGCCGATCAGGTCCTTGATGTGGGCGATGCCGACCACGCCGTCCTGATCCTCGTGAAACACCGGCATACGGGAGAAGCCTGTCTGGCGCATGAGGTTCATGACCTCGGTAACCGTCTGGACATCCTCGGCCATGGTCACGTCGACGCGCGGCACCATGACCTCGCGCGCGGAGGCGTCACCCAGGTCGAACACCTCATGGATGATGCGCTTCTCCTCGTCGAGCAGGGTGTCCTGCTCGTTGATCATGTAGCGGATCTCCTCCTCGGAGACATTCTGACGGTCATCGGCGTTCTTGATGCGCAAGATGCGAGCGAGACCGTCGGCGGAAGCCTGCGTCAGCCAGACGAGCGGGCGAGCGATCTTCTGGAACACCGTGAGCGGTTTGGCGACGCGCTTGGCCATACCCTCGGCATCGGCCAGGGCGATGCGTTTGGGAACAAGCTCGCCCACGACGATCGAGAGGTAAGACACGGCGAGCGTGATGAGCACGGGCGCGAGGCCGGGGGCGACCATGGCCAGCGCGTCGATACCGAAGCTCGACAGCCACTGCGCGAGCGGGTCGGACAGGCTCGTCGAGGCGACCGCAGAAGACGCAAAGCCCACGAGCGTGATCGCGACCTGGATGGTGGCGAGGAAGCTGCCGGAATTGGCCGCGAGCTCGGCGGCGCGGGCGGCGCGGCGGTCGCCTTCTTCCGCCTCGTGGTCGAGCACGGCGCGCTTGGCCGTGGTGAGGGCCATCTCCGACATGGAGAAGTAGCCGTTGACAACGGTAAGGACAAGTGTGGTGATGATACTGATGGTGATGTCCATGGGGACGGGCTCAAACCTCCTGGGTAGGTGTATGGCGCGAGCAATGTGTAATTGGGGACGGGTGCGAATTACGCATCGCACGATGCACGCAAATCGATGTGTAATGTGCACCCGTCCCTCATTACACATCCGAGAATTTACGCACCAAAAAGCTAGATCACGAAGAGGACCACCGCCAAGAATTGCAGCACGCTGCCGGCAAGAACCCACAGGTGGAAAATACTGTGCATGTAGCGAATCTTCTTGAGAACGTAGAACACCGCTCCGACGGTATAGCACACGCCGCCCGCAGCAAGCAGCACGAGCGCGGTGGGATGCAGCGCGGCGACGAGCTGCGGCAAGCGGAAGACGACGAGCCAACCCATCGCAACGTAGATTACGGCGGTGAGCCAATGGGGCTGGCGCTCGCGCATGAACGCCTCGAACAGCACGCCCGCGATTGCGATCGCCCACACGGCGATGCACAGCGGGATACCGCCGGCATCGGCCAGCGTGATGAGGCAAAACGGGGTGTACGTGCCCGCGATGAGCAGGTAAATGCAGCTATGGTCGATCACACGAAAGACGCGCTTGGCAGCCGGGACGGCAATGGCGTGATACAGCGTCGATGCAAGATATTCGAGAATGAGCGCGACGCCGAAGATGATCGCGCTGGCGAGCGACGCCGGATGAGCCCCGTCCACGGCCGCCTTCACGACCATGACGACGAGCGCGGCGATGCCGAGGGCGGCGCCTATGCCGTGCGTGATGGAGTTCGCGATCTCCTCGCCCAGCGTATACTGGGGCACCAAGTGACGCTTGACCGTGCGAGCCGCCGCCTTGACCGGCGCTCCGACGGTGGCGACCGCCTCCTTTGCGGTCGAACCGGCGGCATGCAGCAAGCGCTGCGTCCGCGATGTCGCGTCGGCGCGCGCTATGGGAGCAGGGACAGCCGCGACATCGGGTCGCGGCGAGGGACTGTCGCTCGCGTCAGGCATGGTCTCAGATCGTCCTCCAAAAATAGCTACACTGCTCGTTACTATAGCAAAATGACGTGGTACGCGCGAGGAAGCGCACCGCGTCACCCATGTCTATGAAGACTCGTCACAACCCGCGCGCGGGAGCGACGGCGGCTCATCACGCCAGGCCGAGCTGCTTTTTAACACCGGTCGCACGCCTGCGACTGACCGGGATGCTCGCGTCCGTCCGGCCGAGCTTGAGCTGCATGAGACCACTCGGCTTGAGCACCTCGACATCGCGGACGTCGTCGATATTCACCAGGAAGCTGCGATGCACACGTAAGAACCCCTCGTTCGCCAGACGGCGCTCCAAAACCGAGATGGAATCATTGACCAGGTAGGTGCCAGTCTCCGTATGAGCGGAGGCGTAATCGGCACGAGCCTCGATATAGGCGATGTCGGTCACGGGGATGTAGGTGCGCTTGCCGTTGCGCTCACCCTGGATGCGGCGCACGGGCTCAGCCACCGCCGGCCGGCGGGCGTTGAGGGCGTTCTCGACCTTGTCGAGCGCCTTCTCAAGTCGGTCCTGCTCAACCGGCTTGAGCACGTAGTCCGCCGCGTCGAGTTCGAACGCCTCTGCCGCATACTCGGAAAACGCCGTCACAAACACGATCACCGGGGGCTTCTTCAGCTTTTGCAGCGTATCTGCGAGCTGAACGCCGCTCGTGCCGGGCATTTGAATGTCGAGGAACAACACCTCGGGGCCAAAGGCCAAAATCTTCTCGACCGCCTCCGTCGCCCCGCCGGCCTCCTCGATGCGTCCGATGCGGCCGTCCTGCTTGAGCAGGTAGTTCAACTCAGCGCGAATCGGCGGCTCGTCATCGACAATCAAAACACGCCATGCCTGGTCGGCCATGCCATCTCCCTTGTCCCATGGGCTCTGCGCCCAACACGCCATCCAATCAAATCGGCCGCGACGCGCAACCGTATGTCGCACATGTCAGGGCCTTAGTGTAACGCGGGCGCAGGGCACGGCACGCCCGCATCGGCCCGCAAGGCGCGCTGCGCCGCGGACCGAATCGCCGTCATCTGGCAGAGGGAAGCGCCGTCCCCTCCGGCTCGTGAGGCTCGCCGATCAGGTCCACCGTCACGCGCGTTCCCACGCCCTCCTGCGATTCGACGTGGATGCCCGATTCCGCGCCGAAGAAGAAGTGTATGCGCATGAGCACGTTGACGAGGGCCAAACCGCCGCCGCGCTTGAGCGAGCCGTCCGCCGTAGTGGGAGCGTCCCTCCTGCTCATGGACTCGAGCTTGGCCTCGACGCACTCGCCGTCCTCCTCGGTGCAACCACACGGGCACGTATCGTCCTCATCGCGCTTCACGTCGAGCAGGTGGGCGAGCGTCTCCTCGTTCATGCCGATGCCATCGTCCTCGACAACGATCTGGATACCGTCATCCGTCTCAAGGGAGGAAAGCTTGATGGACAACGGCTCGACCTCGCGCATCGCATGCTTGATGCAGTTCTCGAGCAGCGGCTGCAAGATGAACGGCGGGACGCGGCAATCGAGGGTGAACGGGTCGAAGTCGACTGAAAGCTTGAGACGGCCGTCGCCGTAACGCGCCTGCATGAGGTTGATGTAGCGCATGCCCTGATCGAGCTCGTTCTCGAGCGAGGTAAGCGCATCGGAGTTCGACAGCGTCTGGCGATAGTAGTTCGAGAAGTCGATGAGCAGCGAGCGCGCCTTCTCCGGCTCCGTTCGCACCAGCGACACGATGGTGCCGATGGTGTTGAACAGGAAGTGCGGATCGACCTGGGACTGCAGCGCACGCAGCTCCATGCGGGCGCTCAAATCCTCCTGGCGCTCAAGCTCGAAGCTCGCCAGCTGCGTGGAGATCAGCTCGGCAAAGCCCGTGGCGAGCGCGGTTTGACGCGCATCGATGTCGCTGTAGCGCGGATAGTACAGCTCGAAGGTCCCCATGCAACGGTCGCGGACGATGAGCGGGGCTGTGATGCCGGCCTGCAGGCGCGGGAAGAAATACGGCTCATCGGGACCGCTTGTCTCGCGCGCGAAAACCTCCATGCGCTCGTTCTCGATGACGCGCAGCGTGCTCTCGAGAACGACCGGCGTGCCCGTGGGGCAGCGGTCTGAATCCTCACCCCAACTCGCGACGACCGCCGTGCCGTCGGTGATACAGATCGCCGAGGCCAGGGTCTCGGGCAGGATCAGCTTGCACGCGCCCAGGGTCGCCTCGGGCACCAGACCGTGACGGGTGTAAGCGAAGATCTTGCTCGCGATGCCGAGTGTTCGGTCGGTCGCGGAGAGCGAGAAGTCATCGGGCGCGACGAACACATACGCAAAGAAGAAACACAGCAAGACGAGGCCAGCGATGGTGATAACCGCGGGGACCGGGTTGGGGTTGGTCACGAATTCGAGGGCCAGCAGGCCGAGCAACATCGGGACGCACAGGATGAGGCCGCGCAGCGCCCAGCTCTGGGCGACGCGGAAGAATTTCGTCTGATTCCAACGGGCAAACGGCCGCCGCACGCAAACACCTACCTTTTTGACATTCATCACACGTGCTCCATGATACCAATCGGCCGAAAAAAACGCCCACCCCGAATAGCGGGATGGGCGCTCGTGTCGTCCCCCTGGAGCGGCGCCCTGCCCCGCCCCGGGTAAACGTGAGGACTCCCCGGCCCCTCCAGGACGCCGCTTCTCTATCTATTGCGAAGCCGCTACGCCTGGAAGCAGAACCGGGGAGCCCTATGGGAGTAACTCAGTTACTCGGAGTACTTGTTGCCCTCACCGAAGGTACCGGCGTCGACAATCCAGCCGTCCTTCATGATGACGTCCATGTTGTCAACGTTGAGGGTGTGGATGTCGGCGGCGACATCGCCGTTGACGACCAGCAGGTCGGCGCACTTGCCGGCCTCGAGGGAACCGGTCTCGTCCTCGATGTGGCACATCTTGGCACCGTTCAAGGTGGCGCAGGTGATGGTCTCGACCGGGGTGAAGCCGATCTTGTCCACGAACTCGTACATCTCCTCGATAGAGCAAGTGCCGTAAGGAGTGACGAAGGAGAAGGAGTCGGAACCGATGGTCATCACGACGCCGCGCTTCTTGGCCTCGCGCAGGCAGTCGTAGTTGCGCTGGAGCTCCTTCTCGACGAGGGTGCCCTCGTACTTGTCATGCAGCTCGGGCACGTAGACCGGCGGATAGGTGGAGTACCAGGTGGGCAGGAAGGCGATCGTCGGGGTGAAGAAGGTGCCCTGCTCGGCCATGAGGTCCATGGTGCGCTCGTCGATGTCGAAGCCGTGAATCAACTGCTCGCAACCAAAGCGGACGGAATCGTAGGCAGCGGCGTGGTTGTTGTAGCAGTGGCTCCACACCGGGATGCCGACCAGCTTGGCCTCGTCGATGACGGCCTGGATCTCCTCGGAGCAGTAGTGCTGGTCGCGACCGGAGTCCCAGCGCCAGATGCCACCGCCGGTAGCCCAGATCTTGATGGCGTCGGGGTTCTCACGCAGACGACGACGAACGGCCTTGCGCAGATCCCACGGACCGTCGACCTGATCGCCCCAAGGATGGGACTCTTTGTTCTCGAGCTGGCTGCAGTGGTGGGAGTCACCGTGGCCGGCGGTGCGGCAGAAGCCGAGGCCGGTGGCGAGGACGCGAGGACCCTTGAAGACGCCCTTATCGATGCAGTCGCGAATCTGAATGCCGAAGCGGCCGATCTCGCACACGGTGGTCAGACCGTGGGTGAGGCAGTCGTAGGCCTGCTTGACGGCGACGGCCTGCTTCTCGAGGAGCGGCTGCATGACCCAGTCGGTGTCATCGTCGGTGAGGTTGCCGGAGAAGTGCAGGTGGGTGTCGATGAGGCCGGGCATGACGGTCTTACCGGTAGCGTCGATGACCTCGTAGCCCTCAGGGGTGTCCTGGTGGGCGCCGGCGTACTCGATCTTGCCGTTCTCGTCGACGAGAACCAGGGAGTTCTCAACCGGATCGGCACCGGTGCCGTCGATGAGCTTGCCGCCGACGATTGCATACTTCTTACCCATGTTGTTCCTCCTTATTGGAACGATGGATTGGCTAGTGGCACCCGACCGCGCGGGGTACGTGCGCGGCCGGGCATGCCGCAAGAGAGGAGAGACGCGGCGGATATGCCGCGATGGAACGCGGAGCTCGGTGCACTTTGTTCCATGGTGGGGTCGGCGCCGGGGCGCTCTCCCCTGGGGGTCGGTGTGGACCCCCGGAATGCGGCGGGCGCGTCGTGTCGTGCGCCCGCCGACGAAGGGGTTTCGCTACTTCTTGGCGCGAGCCTTGGTGGCGAACATGAGGATCAGGCCAACGACCAGCCAGCCGAGCACGATGGACCACTCAACCATGTTGAGGGAGGCGGGGCTGAAGGGCAGGACGAGCAGGCCGATGATGATGGCGCCGGCCAGGATGGCCAGGAGGATACCGAACTTGCCGCCAGGAACCTTGTAGGGACGAGGCAGGTCGGGCTCGGTGTAGCGCATCTTCAGGCACGCAAGGGCGACCATGGTGCAGGAGAGGATGAACGCCAGGGCGGACACGTTGGTCAGCGGGATGAGCATGTTCTTGCCCAGGAACGGACCGATGACGGTGATGACGCCGAGGACCACGCAAGCGAGCTTGGGGGCGCCGGACTTCTCATCGACCTCGGCGAACTTCTCGGGGAGCTGACCCTTGCGGCCCATGGCGAGCATGATGCGGGAGGTAGCGCCGTAGAAGGAGTTCATGGGACCCATGGGCCCGAGGGTGGCGATGACGAGCATAGCCACATACAGGATCATGTTGATGTTCTTCAGGCAGGCCAGGGCGGGGACGGGCTGAGCCACGAACTCGTTCCAGGGGAGGATGGTGCCGAAGGAGTAGATGCAGACCATGTAGAAGCCACCGGCGGCCAGGAGGGCCAGGGTGATGATCTTGCCGAACTTGTTCCAGTTCAGACCCTCAGCGGCCTCCTCGGCCTGCTGCGGGATGGTGTCGAAGCCCGCGTAGAAGAACGGGGTCAGGACCAGGACCGAGACGATACCTGCAAGCAGGTTGGTGGACTCGGTCTCGGCGACACCGCCGCCAGCGCCGGCGACCTGGGAGAACACAGGCATGGCGTTGTCGGGGGAGCCGGTCACGATGGAGACGCCCATGGCGAGCAGCATGCCGCAGAGCAGGGCCTTGGTGAGGAAGGCCTGCAGCTTGGCAGCGGAGCTGGCGCCGCGGAAGTTCAGGAAGATCACGTAGCCGGCGAAGGCGAGCGCGATCAGCGTCGGGAACAGGTAGACGTCTGCACCGAGGATGGTGTAGAGCTTGACGGCGCGGAGCCACTCAAGACCGGGCAGGCTGCCGAACATGTCCGAGACCAGCGTGGAGATGGCGATTGCCTCCCACGGGCACAGGATGCCGTTGCCCAGAGCCAGGAACCAGCCGGTGATGTAGGACGCCGTGTGACCGAAGGTGCGGTCGACGTACTCCACGATACCGCCGGAAACCGGGATGGCGGCCGTAAGCTCGCCAAACACCGCTCCGATGGGCACCAAGGCGATGGCGCCCAAGAGGAATGCGATCATAGCGGGGACAGGACCGCCGCCAACGACCATCCAGTCGCCGACCTGCAGGACCCAACCGGTACCGATGATGGCGCCGAAGCCGATGGTGAAGAAGTTCCACAGCGACAGCGTCTTCTTCATGCCGCCCTGATCGGCAGCAGAAGCGTTGGTTTCCGCCATAGCACGCCTCCTTTCTTTTGTTTGGGGCCGACGTGTCCACTCGTCGACCCGCCCCCTCGCGCTCGCCGGCTTGGCGGGCGCCTTTTCCATGTCCTGAAGAATATTGCCAACCGATGTGAAGGTTTGCGGTCAGTCGACGTTCGGAATGTCATTGCAGACGAGCGGGCGCCGTTCTCCGACTAACGGTCGTTGCGCGAAAGGGCGGCCGCGCCCGATTTTCCACTCACCGCCCAAATCGACCAGTCGCGGAAGTAGGGTTCGCCACCACCAAAGTAGGCTATAGGGCGAGCGGCCCTTCGCAGCGCCATGCCCGCTCGCACCCGGACGGACAGCTGCCCAGCTGTTTATATTTGGGCTGGTAGAATGTACTTCATTTGTTTTCGATGGCGTTTGAGCCATCTCGATCCGGGAGGCACCGATGGACGACCGATACCGTGGGGACGACCCCCGTCGCTCCGTGCGCCTTGCATCCTCCGCGAATAACGGGTCCACGCGCGACCGCGCTCCCCTGCCGCTCGGCGTCAACGAGCGGACGCGCGGCGTGGGATCGCACCCGGTGAACGGCAGCGGCGTTC
>OODM01001032.1_pt1 | contig 13237 bp, 12 predicted proteins | sample 1671471 | NCBI WGS metagenome assembly OODM01 (sample SAMN06348160, study PRJEB24527) | human gut metagenome | biome: human gut; feature: ankylosing spondylitis patient; material: feces | host: Homo sapiens | place: China | collected 2015-10 | reverse complement strand
GCTGGCCCGCTGCATCCAGCACGAGAACGACCATCTGGACGGCATCACCATCATGCAGTCCAGCGAGTATTTCTACGAGGACACCGAAGAGGGCAAGAAAGCCGCCCGTGAAGCGAAAGGAAACAACTGATGCGCATTCTGTTCATGGGCACGCCGGACATTGCCGCCGAGTGCCTGAAAGCCCTGTATTCCGCCGGGCATGACATCTGCGCGGTATACACCCGGCGCGACAAGCCTGTGGGCCGCAAGCAGGTGCTCACGGCCCCGCCGGTCAAGGAAGTGGCACTGGAGCACGGCACCCCGGTATTCCAGCCCCGCACCCTGCGGGACGGCAGCGAGGATGCCAACATCCGTGCCCTTGCCCCGGAACTGATCGTGGTGGTGGCTTACGGCTGCATCCTGCCCAAGTCGGTGCTGGAGCTGCCGAAGTACGGCTGCATCAACCTGCACGTCTCGCTGCTGCCGAAGTACCGCGGCAGTGCTCCAGTGCAGTGGTCGGTGCTGAACGGTGATGCCGAGACCGGCGTGTCCATCATGCAGATGGACGAAGGTCTGGACACCGGCGACGTGCTGCGCTGCGAGAAGATCGTCATCGGCCCGGAGGAGACCAGCGGCGAGCTGTTCGACCGGGTGACGACCGTGGGTGCCCGCGTGCTGTGCGAGGTGGTTCCGGCCATTGCTGCCGGGGCCCTGACGCCGCAGCCCCAGGACCATGCAAACGCTACGCTGGCCCCGATGCTGAACAAGGAAATGGCGGAGTTCCGCCTGACCGAGTCCGCCGCCCATATCCACAACTGGGTGCGCGGCATGAACCCCTGGCCCTGCGCCTGGTTCGTGACCTCCGGCGGCAAAAAGGTCAAGGTGATGGAGTGCCGTGCGGTCGCCTCTCAGGGGGAAGCCCCGGGCACCGTGCTGGCAACAAAGCCCCTCACCGTGGCCTGTGCTGACGGCGGCATCCAGCTGCTGCAGGTGGTGCCGGAAGGCAAAAAGCCCATGGATGGCACCTCCTTTGCGGCCGGTCTGCGCCTGAAAACGGGGGACGTCCTCTGATGGCGGCCAATCCGCGGGCGGCGGCGGTCGCCGCGCTGGTGCGGCAGGAGCAGGACGGCTTTTCCAACCTGATCCTGGACGCCGAACTCAAGCGCCAGAAGCTGGAAGGCCGCGACAAGGCCTTTGCCAGTGCCATTTTTTACACAGTGCTGGAACACCGGGGCACACTGGACTATATTCTGGAACAGTTTCTGCCCAAGGGTCTGGCAAAGCTGGATGCCCCGGTGCGCGAGATCCTGCGTGCTGCGCTGGCACAGGCCCGCTATATGCAGGTGCCGGTGTCAGCTGCCGTCAATGAGGCGGTCAAGCTGACCCGGAGCTTTAAAAAATCCAGTGCATCCGGTCTGGTCAACGCTGTGCTGCGCCGCGCCTGCAGTTATGATCTGGACACGGCAGTGTTCAAGGACGAAATTGAGCGCCTGATGGTGCTGGGCTCGGCCGGGCGGGATGTGGCAGAATTCCTGCACAAGAACTACCCGGACGAAGCACGGAACATCCTCACCTACAAGGTGGACGGCGGCCTGACCAGCCTGCGGGCAAACCCACTCAAAGCGAACGTCGTTGCGCTGTGCGAAAAGCTCACTGCACTCGGTGTGCGGGAGGTGCGGCAGGGCGTAGTGCCCGGCAGTGTGCTGGCCCGGTTCGAGGGCAGCCCCGCCGACCAGGAACTGTTCCGGCAGGGATATTACCATGTGGAAGGGCAGGCCAGCCAGCTGGCGGCCCTTTGTGTGGAGGCAAAACCCGGTGAGACCGTGCTGGACCTGTGCGCCGCGCCCGGCGGCAAGACCCTGCTGCTGGCCGAGGAAATGCAGAACACCGGCACGCTGTACAGCTGCGACGCGGCGGAGAACCGCGTACAGCTCATCCGCACCGCCGTGGAACGGATGGGCTTTACCAATGTGAAAACTCTGTGCAATGACGCAACGCAGACAAACCCGGCCCTGCCGCAGGCCGACCGCATTCTGGCGGATGTGCCCTGCAGCGGTCTGGGCATTCTGGCAAAAAAGCCGGATCTGCGCTATAAAAAGCTGGACCCGGCCCGGCAGGCTGAATTATTGGCCACCCAGGCGGCCATTCTGGATACAGCGGCCCGGCTGCTCAAGGCCGGCGGGCGGATGGTCTACTCTACCTGCACCATCGAGCCGGAAGAAAACCAGCTGCAGATCCGCGCATTCCTGCAGCGGCACCCGGAGTTCTGCGTGGCAGAGCCTGCCGTGGCCTTCCCGGCAGGCATGACGGTAACCGAATATGGGGCGCTCTCGGTGCCCACCCGCACCGGCATGGACGGCTTTTTCCTTTGTGCGCTGCAAAAAACGCGCTGAGAAGTGCAATGCCGCCGTGTACTGGTTCGTATTGATCAATAGGAGAACACAATGGAACAAAAACGCTGTATTTCTTCGCTGACGCTGGCGGAGCTTTCCGCTGAGCTCAAGGCGCTGGGGCAGCCGGGCTTCCGGGCCAAGCAGATCTTCCACTGGGTGCACCAGAAGCTGGTCACCGAATTTTCGGCCATGACCGACCAGCCCAAGACCCTGCTGGCCAAGCTGGAAGAAGCCTTCTACATCGCTGCCCCGCAAATCGAGCGCCGTCAGGAAGCAAAGGACGGCACCGTGAAGTATCTGCTGCGCATGGCCGACGGCAACTGCATCGAAACGGTGGTCATGCGCTACCACTACGGCAACACGGTGTGCGTGTCCACTCAGGTAGGCTGCCGCATGGGCTGCCGCTTCTGCGCATCCACCCAGGCCGGGCGTGTGCGCAACCTGGAAGCCGGTGAGATCTGCTCCGAGATCTACACCGCCCAGAAGGACATCGGGGAGCGCATTTCCCACATCGTGCTCATGGGCATCGGCGAGCCACTGGACAATTTTGACGAAGTGATGCGTTTTCTGGAAAACATCACCTCGCCGGAGGGCGTCAACATCGGCATGCGCAACATCAGCCTGTCTACCTGCGGCCTGGTGCCCAAGATCGACATGTTGGCCGAAAAGAAGCTGCAGCTCACCCTGTCGGTGTCGCTGCACGCCCCCAACAACCAGATCCGCAGCAGCATGATGCCGGTCAACGACGCCTACCCGGTGGAGCAGCTGATCCAGACCGTGCGCCGCTATCAGGACACCACCGGACGCCGCGTCAGCTTTGAATACTCCATGGTGCGCGGCGTCAACGACTCTGACGCCTGTGCAAAGCAGCTGGCGGACCTGATCCGCGGCATGGGTGCTCACGTCAACCTGATCCCCATCAACCCCGTGGACGGCAGCCCCTACTCCGCGACCGATGCGGCCAATGTGCGCCGTTTCCAGCAGAAGCTGGAAAGTCTGGGCGTCAACGCTACGGTCCGCCGCCGTCTGGGCAGCGAGATCAGCGCCGCCTGCGGCCAGCTGCGCCGCGATGAAATGAACGGGAAGGCATAACAGAGGGAGAAGCCTATGAAACTTGCAGGAAAAACGGACGTCGGGCTTGTCCGGCAGGACAATCAGGACGATTACCGTGCTGGGCAGCTGCCCGGGGATGCGGCTTGGGCCCTGGTGTGCGACGGCATGGGCGGCGCACGCGGCGGCAGGGAAGCATCCCAGAGCGCATGCGATGTGATCGAGCGCTGTTTTCAGGAGCACTACAACAAATGTCTGCCCGGAGAGGAAGAGCTCTTTCTCAAACGGACGCTGGTCAGCGCCAACCGCTTTGTGTTCCAGAAGTCCATCCGGGAAGAGTCTCTGGCCGGTATGGGCACCACGGCGGTGTGCGCACTGGTGCGCTCCGGCAAAGCCTATCTGTGCCACGCAGGCGACTCCCGTGCCTATCTGTTCCGGGACGGCAGCCTGGCCCAACTCACCCATGATCACTCCTATGTGCAGGAGCTGGTGGACTGCGGCACCATCACCGTGGAGGAAGCCGAGCATCACCCCCAGAAGAACATCATCACCCGGGCGCTGGGCGTGGATTACCGCCTGGACCCGGAGTTCACCAGTGTGGCTGTGCATCCGGGCGACCTTCTGCTGCTGTGCTCCGACGGCCTGACCAACGCGGTGCCCCGGCCTCAGCTGGAACAGCTGCTGCGTACCGGCAGCTTCTACGACCTGCCGGATCTGCTGATCCGGGCCGCCAACGAGAACGGCGGCAAGGACAACATCACGGCCTTGCTGCTGGGCGTGGAGCCGCTGGAGGTGCACCATGGATAACCTGATCGGCAAAAAGCTGGATGGGCTGTATGAAGTCAAGGAACTCATCGGCTCCGGCGGCATGGCCAACGTATACAAGGCGGTTATGCTGGGCCGCAACGGCCCGGTGCCCGCCGGTACTGTGGTGGCGGTGAAGGTGCTCCGGCAGGAGTACACCCACGACCCGGAGCTTGTGCGCCGGTTCAAGAACGAATCCAAGGCCATTTCGCTGCTCAACCACCCCAACATCGTCAAGGTATACGACGTTTCGGTCAACGACCAGCTGCAGTATATCGTCATGGAATATGTGGACGGTATGACCCTGCGGGAATACCTCAACGAGCGGGGCGGCAAACTCACCAGCCGGGAGACCGTACACTTTATTTCCCAGATCCTCAAGGCGCTGGAGCACGCCCACGCCAACGGTGTGGTGCACCGGGACATCAAGCCCCAGAACATCATGCTGCTGGACAACGGCCAGCTCCGCATGATGGACTTTGGCATCGCGCGCATCTCCCGGGCCGAAAACCAGCTGCTCAGCGGCAAGACCATGGGCAGTGTGCACTATATCAGCCCGGAGCAGGCCAAGGGCGACGAGACCGACTGCACCAGCGATATTTACTCGGTGGGCGTCATGATGTACGAGATGCTCTCCGGTCAGCTGCCGTTTGATGCAGAGGACGCCGTGGAGGTGGCCATCAAGCAGATCTCGGATCAGCCGAAATCCCTGCACGAGATCGCTCCGCAGGTGCCTGCCGCACTGGTGGAGATCACCGAAAAAGCCATGGCGAAGCTGCCGCAGAACCGGTATGCTTCGGCCCGTGAAATGCTGGACGCGCTGGACACCTATGTGCAGAACCCGTCCGTCATGTTCGAGTATCAATATATCACAGAGGATGCACCCGAAAAGGTGGTGAAACGTACGATGAATCAGAACAAAGCTGCCCGCCAGAACCATCCGAACGAGTCGGCTGCCCCGCGCGGCAAAAATGCAAAGCGCAAGCGGCGCACCATTTTTCTGCCGGTCCTGTTCGGCATCACGATCGCTTTTGCACTGGCCTGTTTGGCCCTGTGCTGGCTGATCCTGAACGACTCGTCCAACCTGATGAACAACAAGGCCGATATCACTCTGAACGATTACATCGGCATGACTCAGGAGGAAGCCCAGGCCACCGAGCAGGTGGCTTCCGGCCAGATCAGCGTGACCTGGGAGCAGGAATACAACAGCAACTATGCGGCCGGTTATATCTACAAACAGTCGCCGGTGTCCGGCCGCACCGTGCGTGAGGGCCAGGGCGTGACCCTGACCGTCAGCCTGGGCACCCAGTATGTCACCGTGCCGGACCTGACCAACTATGTGCAGGCCGACGCCGAGCAGCAGCTCAAGAGCCTGGGCGTTTCTGTGCTGGTGACCCAGGCCGTGGACACCTCCGTGGCCTCCGGTGCCGTGATCCGCACCGACCCGGCAGCCGGCACCCAGGTAGAATCCGGATCCACGGTGGTGGTCTATGTCAGCCGCCCGCAGGTGGCCACCACCACCAAGGTGCCGTCGCTGTCCGGCATGAGCGTGGACGATGCCCGCACCCTGCTGGTGCAGAACCATCTGGGCCTGGGCAGCCAGACCGACCAGTACAGCGACCAGCCGGTGGGCACGGTCATCGGGCAGAACCCGGCGGCCGGTTCCACCGCCAAGCTGAACGGCCGGGTGAACATCACCGTGAGCGCAGGCCCGGAGCCCGCGCCGGTGGAGCCGGAAGCACCCAGCGGCAGCGGCAGCGACTGGTGGGGCAGCCTGTGGGGCGGTGACAGCAGCTCCTCTTCCGGCTCTTCTTCCAGCACCGAGACCGGTGAATCCGCTTCCAGCAGCGAAGGCTCCGGCCTTGCCGACTGGTGGGCTTCGCTGTTGGGCTGACGGAGGCAGGCATGAACGGTTATATCGTAAAAGGCATCGGCGGTTTTTACTACGTTAAAACGCCGGATGGCATCGTGGAATGCAAGCCCCGCGGCATTTTTCGCAAGCAGAAGATCACCCCGGTGGCCGGGGATGAGGTAACGCTGGAAACCGAGAACGGTGCTTCGGTCATTGCACAGATCGCCCCGCGCAAGAACGTATTCGTGCGGCCGCCGGTGGCAAACCTGGACGTTCTGTTTCTGGTGGCCAGCACCACCCAGCCTACCCCCAGCACCCTGGTGCTGGACAAGCTGTCCGCCATTGCAGTGGACAAGGGCGTGCAGCCGGTGATCGTGTGCACCAAGGGCGATCTGGCGGAGGCAGAGTTCCTGCGCAGTGCGTATGAAAAATCCACCCTGCCGTTCATCCGCATCGACTACGGCAGCGGAGCCGGGCTGGACGAGGTCAAGCAGTGGATCAGCGGACGGCTGTGCGCGTTCTGCGGCAACTCCGGTGTGGGCAAGTCCACGCTGCTCAACGCATTGCTGCCGGATGCTGCCCGGGAGACCAGCGCCATCAGCCAGAAGCTGGGCCGCGGCCGCCACACCACCCGGGAAGTGACTATTTTTGAAGCCTTTGGCGGCCGAATTGCCGACACGCCGGGCTTTGCCAGCCTGGAAGCAAACCGGGCAGGCTTTATCCCTAAGGAAAATCTGGAGCACGCTTTCCCGGAGTTCGGACCCTATCTGGGGCAATGCCAGTTCACCGGCTGCTCCCACCGGACCGAAAAGGGATGCGCTGTGCGGCAGGCTCTTGCCGAGGGCAAGCTCTCCCAGACCCGGTACGACAGCTACTGCGCCATGTACGATGAGGTCAAGGACGTCAAGGACTGGCAGCGCCCTAAATTTTAAAAAGCAAGGAAGGTTTGTTTATGGCACGGTGTGTGATCCTTTCGGCCTGCCCGGTCTCTCCGGCGCTGGCCGGTCTGCTGCGGGAAGATGATTTTATCATCGCCTGCGATGCGGGCTACCGCAACTGCGCGCCCCTGCACTGCAAGCCCCATGTGATCGTGGGCGACTTCGACACGGCACCCTGCCCGCAGCAGGAGGACGACGAGATCGTAGTTCTGCCCCATGTCAAGGACGATACCGATACGGAATACGCGGCAAAGCTGGCCGTGCAGAAGGGCTTTGACGAGGTGCTTCTGCTGGGGGGCCTCGGCGGCAGGCGGCTGGAGCATACCCTTGCCAACCTGTGCACCGGTCTCGGCCTGGAAAAGCGCGGTGTGCGTGCCACCCTGCAGGACGAGCGCAGCCGCATCACCTTTGTGATGCCCGGCGAGACGCGCCGCTACCCCAAAGAGGATTACTTCTATTTCTCGGCGTTCCCCATGGAAGGCCGTGCAGAGGGCGTCTGCGAGCAGGGTTCCTATTACGAACTCACCGATGCAGAGCTGACCGCAGGCTACCCGCTGGGCGTCAGCAACGAATACGCCGAAGGCTCCGACTGCATCACGGTGTCCACTCGCGAAGGGGCACTGGTCATCGTGGAAACGGTGGCGGACTGATCCTTTTCCGGCAATTCCGGAACATTCCGGCTGCAAACTGCTTATAGTGTGGTATCAGACGGAAAGGTGGGGATCGGGATGCAGGTGATCGTGCTCAAAAGCCCCAGACTGCTGCGCGGTGTGCTGCGCAGACTGTTTGGCATCCGCAGCAACACGCAGGAATAAGCGCAAGTCAAGCAAAGCTCCCGTCGGGCAGGCCCCGGCGGGAGCTTTTTGCTGCATATCTCCCGGCCCGGCCGCATACCGTGTGGTAGAAGCGGACAGGGAAAGGAGCATCTTGCATGGAACTGAAGATCTTTCGGGACACGATGCCGCAGGCGGGCACGGTGTGCACCGTCAAGGCAGAGCTCCCGCTGGAGACCGAGATCCTGGTCTCGGACTATCTGCCGCCGGTGTTCAAACTGGTCAAATGCTTTGCAAAGCCGGTCATCCTGCAAAAGCAGCTGCAGCCGGGCAGGCTGACACTGGAGGGTTATCTGCGCTGTACGGTCTATTATCAGGGCGAGGAGGGTACAGGTCTCTGCCAGACCGAACAGAAACTGCCCTTTACAAAGCAGCTGGAACTGCCGGAATTTGACTTTACGGCCTGGACGGCGGTGGTGGAGGGTCAGACCGAATACCTCAACAGCCGGGTGGTCAACCCGCGCCGCATGGAGGTGCGAGGCGCCGTGGGGCTGGTGGCGACCGTGCGCACTCAGAACAAAGCGGAGGTGATCACTGCACTGGCCGATGGCGGCATTGAGCAGCAGCTGGACACCCTGCAGGGCGTGCGCAGCATTGCGGTGCTGGATAAGCTGATCTCGGCCGAAGGGGAGCTGGCTTTTCCCAGCCCGCCGGCGGCGGTGTTGGACATTGCAGGCACAGCCAATGCACAGGAGGTACGGCTGCTGTCCGGCAAAGCGGTGGTCAAGGGCGAAGTACGGGTGCAGTGTGCCTGGCGTGCCGAGCAGGAAACCGAATTGCAGAGCCTGAGCACGACTCTGCCGTTCCAGCAGGTGCTGGATGTGGACGGCCTGACCGAGGACTGCAAGTGTCTTTGCGTGGTGGAGCCGGTAGGCTTCTCCCTGACGGAAGGGCAGCCGGACGCGGCGGGCACCCTGTCGGCCAGCCTGATGCTGCATCTGCGGGCCTGGCGCAGCTACCAGCTGCAATATGCGGCGGATGCCTTTTCCACCCGGTTTGAAACGGAGCTTGTCCCACAAGAGCTGGCGGCCGAAGAACTGGTCTGCCTGCTGAATGCAACCACGACAGTTTCCGGTTCCGGCCCGCTGCCGGATGCCGGGGCACAGCTGCGTGCCTGTTTTGTATCGTATGGGCCTGTCAGCATCTCGCAGCAGAGTGGGCAGGGCGGCGGCTGGGCGCTGACAGCCCGCGCCACGGCCACCGCCTTTGCGGAGAACAGCCTGGGAGAGCTGGACAGCTACGAAAAAACGCTGGAGCTTTCCGTGCCCATCCCGGCCGAGGTGCCCGCCGAGATGCAGCTGCAGCCGGAATGCTGGCTGAGTACCGACAGCGTACAGTGTACCTGCACCGGCGGAACTCTTACCGTAACCATCACCGCCCGGGCTGAGGGTGCCATCCTGGGACGCAGTACCCGCCAGGGCATTGGCAGCATTTCGCTGGGCGAAGCCCTGACCCCTGCCGACCCGGAGATCACCTTGCGCATTTACTATGCACAGGAAGGGGAGGCGCTGTTCGATATCGCGCGGCGATTCCATGTGCCGCCGGCCCAGATGCTGGCGGCCAACGGACTGGACCCCGACACCCGGGTGCTGACGCAGGCACAGCATTTTCTGGTGCCGGGCCTCTGACCCCAAAGCACAGACATTGCTCTTTCCGGAGTGGGGCCTGTGCTTTTTGTATGCCCGAACAAGCGATCCGGCCAAACGAAATCTTATGTCTGCCATAAAAATTTTAGAGCGTTTCTATCACAAAAAATGTTACAAGGCCCTTTTCTCCGGCCCGGCGGTGGAGTATAATAGACAATGTTTGGAACAGGAAAGGAGCAATTTCAACATGGAAACAAGCAATTCGCTTCTGGATGCGGACATCATCCGGGAGCAGAAGCCTGTGTGGGCCTTCAGCCGAAAGGTGTTTTGTGAGGGCATCCGGGATGGCGTGCCCATCGCACTGGGCTATTTTGCCGTCTCTTTCTCGCTGGGCATTGCAGCCCGCAAGGCGGGTTTTACCCCGTTTCAGGGGTTTCTGGCCAGTCTGCTGAACAACGCATCGGCCGGTGAATACGCTGCCTTTGCGCTTATTATGAGCGGTGCCAGCTATTTTCAGGTGGCCGTGATCACCCTCATCGCCAATGCGCGCTATCTGCTCATGAGCTGCGCGTTGGCCCAGCGGTTTGCACCGGGCACGCCGTTCTGGCACCGGCTGGTCATCGGTTACGACGTAACGGACGAGCTGTTCGGCATCACCATTGCACGGCCTGGCAGCCTGAACCCCTGCTATACTTACGGTGCCATCCTGCTGGCAGCCCCGGCGTGGGCATCCGGCACGGCATTGGGCATCGTTGCCGGCAACCTGCTGCCGCTGCGTGCGGTCAGCGCCCTGAGCGTTGCGCTGTACGGCATGTTCCTTGCCATCATCATCCCGCCTGCCCGCAAGGATAAGGTGGTGGCTGTGCTGGTGGCCATCAGTTTTGCGCTGAGCTTTACCTGCAACTATCTGCCGGGTATCTCGGCACTTTCGGACGGCACCCGGACCATCCTGCTCACCGTACTTATTTCCAGTGCGGCTGCGGTGCTGTTCCCGGTCAAGGATCAGGAGGCGGAACATGACGCATAACAACTACATTTACATTGCGATCATGGCACTGGTGTCGTATGCGATCCGCATCCTGCCGCTTACTCTGATCCGCAAACCCATCAAGAACCGGTTCGTTCAGTCGTTCCTGTACTATGTGCCCTATGTCACGATGGCCGTCATGACCTTCCCGGCCATCGTGCAGGCCACCCAGAGCCCGGTGGCCGGTGCTGTGGCGCTGGTGATCGGCATTGCAGCGGCCTGGTGCGGTGCAAGCCTGTTTCAGGTGGCTGTGGCCTGCTGCGCTGTGGTCTTTGTGCTGGAATTCTTCCTCTGAAAAAATGCAGCTGCGCTCTGAAGCCTTCGCTTTGGGGCGCAGTTGCTTTTCTTACTGCACAAAATGTGCTATACTGACAGCAAACCAGGGGAGGGAGATAGTACCGATGAAACGCGTTCTCATCACAGGCGGCAGCGGCTTTCTGGGCGCACGCATCCTGCAGCAGGGGCTGGGGGATGCAGAGCTTTGCAGCCTGCCCCGCGGCTTTCTGGCAGCAGCCGGGGAGGCAGAAGTGACCGAGACCATTCAGAAACTACAGCCTGCGGCCATTGTGCACGCGGCGGCTCTGTCGGACACCGGCTATTGCGCACAGCACCCGGCGGAAGCCCATCGTGCCAACGTGGAGCTGCCGGTCTGGGTGGCAAAAGCTGCCTGCGCATCCGGCGCAAAGCTGCTGGCGTTCAGTTCAGATCAGGTCTATGCCGGAATCACGCAGCCCGGGCCGCTGCCGGAGACATTGCCCCTGCAGCCGACCAATGTATATGGCCGCTGTAAACTGGAAATGGAACAGCGCGTGCTGGAACTCTGCCCGGACGCTGTGCTGCTGCGGGCCAGCTGGATGTATGACCTGCCGGGCTACGGGCTGCCCATCCGGGGCAACCTGCCGCTGAACCTTTTGCGCGCCGCCCTGCATGGGACGTCGGTGACCTTTTCGGCCAACGACTGCCGGGGCGTGACCTATGTCCGACAGGTGATCGCAAACCTTGCTCCGGCACTGAGCCTGCCCGGCGGCGTGTACAACTTTGGCAGCTCCAATACGGAAAATATGGTGCACACGGCACAGCAGTTCGCGCAGGAGCTGGACATTGCGGTGCAGATTGAAGCCGCCGACTGGACGCGCAATCTGGTCATGGACGGCAAAAAGTTGGAAAAGGCCGGCATCCGCTTTGATCCCACACAGCAGGGCATCCGGCACTGCCTGCGGGATTACGGCTTAGCCAGTCGGTAAAAGGAGAAAAAACGATGAGCGAAGAGATCCGGCCGGGGCGTTACCGGCATTTCAAAGGCAAAGAATATGAGGTGCTGGGTGTGGCCCGCCACAGCGAGACCGAGGAGGAATATGTGGTCTACCGGCAGCTGTACGGGGAGCACAGTCTGTGGGTGCGGCCCGCCTCCATGTGGAACGAGATGGTTACCCGCGACGGCAAGACCCAGCGACGGTTCACCTATGTGGGCGAGGAAGCCTGATGTGCGGACAAAGAAATTGTAAAATCTCTGTATCGCACAAAAACTGAAAAAACTCTAGAAAAAAGCAGGGGATTCTGCGCGAAACCAGTCCATTCCGGGTGGAAGCGTGCGCGGAAAACCGCTGCTTTTTTGCTGTCTCTGACCCGGAAACGACCATCGGGCAATGTTGCAGCCGTTCACTGAAAAGTCATACTTAATTTACATTAAATAGCAACTTTGTTATAATGAATCCGCTTTTTGCAAAGCATCCGAAACCCAAAACGTCAAGATTCTGAGGAGAGTGGAATATTTGAAGGAAGTCAAACTTGAAGAGGCTGCTTACCAGTTTGATGGCAAGATGTCTCTGCGCCAGGCCATCCCCCTGGGCCTGCAGCATGTCTGCGCCATGTTCGTGGGCAACCTGACCCCGCTGCTGATCATCACCAGTGCCTGCGGCATTGCCGGTGGTGAATTTGCAGACCTGCAGGTCACCCTGCTGCAAAGCGCCATGTTCGTGGCCGGTGTGGTCACGCTGGTGCAGCTGTTCACGGTCGGCCCCGTGGGCGGCGGCGTGCCCATCATCATGGGTACCAGCTCCGGTTTTATCGGCGTGTTCAACAGCGTTGTCGGCAGCATGGGAGGCGGTGTGCTGGCCTATGGTGCCATCATGGGCGCTTCCATCATCGGCGGCATCTTTGAAAGTGTGTTGGGCTTCTTCCTCAAGCCTCTGCGCAAGTTCTTTCCGCCTGTGGTCACCGGTACCGTGGTGCTGTCCATCGGTCTGTCGCTGATCTCGGTGGGCATCAATTCCTTTGGCGGCGGCAACAGCGCCAAGGACTTCGGCTCGGTGGAAAACCTGCTGCTGGCTCTGTTCGTGCTGGTGGTCATCCTGATCTTCAAGCACTGGACCACCGGCTTCCTCAGCTCTTCCGCCATCCTCATCGGCATTCTGGCCGGTTATGTGGCAGCCTTTGTCATGGGCTTTGTGCTGCCCACCACCGGTGTCACCGCCGACGGCGTGGAGTACACCAAGGCCTGGGTGCTCAACTGGGACAAGGTGGCACAGGCTTCCTGGTTTGCCATCCCCAAGCTGGTCCCGGTCAAGATCGTGTTTGATATGCGTGCCATCCTGCCGGTGCTGATCATGTTCATTGTCACCGCCGTGGAAACGGTGGGCGATATCTCTGGCGTTATGGAGGGCGGCATGAGCCGTGAGCCCTCTGACAAGGAGCTGTCCGGCGGTGTCATCTGCGACGGCCTCGGCTCCACCTTTGCGGCACTGTTCGGCGTGCTGCCCAATACCTCTTTCAGCC
>OODM01001031.1_pt1 | contig 13241 bp, 9 predicted proteins | sample 1671471 | NCBI WGS metagenome assembly OODM01 (sample SAMN06348160, study PRJEB24527) | human gut metagenome | biome: human gut; feature: ankylosing spondylitis patient; material: feces | host: Homo sapiens | place: China | collected 2015-10 | reverse complement strand
CCTACACGACGCTCTTCCGATCTCTGGAAACCAGCTATGTACTTTGCAGTCCACTGCTGGGAGATTTGGGAAACTGGCTTTTGAAAATTTTATTTTCGGTGGCAGTAAATGTGGCCATAGGACTGACACTGGCTCGCTGGATGCCGGAAAAGGGGCAATATCAGATTGGCCCGAGACAGATGGTTTCTGCATGGGTGTTTTGTATTATGTCAGAAAATTTGTTTATTTACGCAAAGGTCGATCCGGGGGCTGCTTTATTCAACATTGTGTTGCAGTTTTATTGTATCACCTTATTGTATCTGCAAAGTGCATTGTTTAAAAAGAGCAGTATGAGAAAAGAGCTGGAAACCATTCAGCTTCTCTGGCATCAACAAAAAGGGCAGTATCAGCTGTCCAAAGAGACGATAGAGCTGATCAATCACAAATGTCATGATCTGAAGCATCAGGTACAGGCGATACGTGCTGTCAAAGATGAAAAAGAGAGGGAAACATATCTCGAAAAAATTGAAAAATCCGTGCAGATCTACAGTGCTATTGTGAGAACAGGAAATGAAATTCTGGATACCATTTTGACAGAAAAAAGTCTGATCTGTGAAAATAGCGGGATTCATATCAACTGTGTGGCAGATGGATCTCTGCTGGCTTTTATGAATCCGGTAGATTTGTATACATTGTTTGGAAATGCTCTGGATAACGCAATTGAAGCGGTGAGAAAGCTGGAAAGCAAAGAAAAAAGAGTGATTGATATCATGCTGTACGAAAGACAAAGCTTTCTGATGCTGCAGATAGTCAATCCGATGTGCGGAGAAGTGAAGTTTGAGGATGGACTTCCGCTTACGACAAAGGCGAAGAACGGATATCACGGATATGGAATGAAGAGCATGCTCCATACCATTCAAAAATATGAGGGACATTTGACAACAGAGGTAAAAAATGGATGTTTTTATTTCAACGTTATGCTTCCTCTTGAAAGAGATTCCAACAAAAAGTAGAAGAGACACAAAGGGTCTGGTCAGTGAGCCAGGCTCTTTTTTGTAAAAAATTTACCCACTTACTCCATAAGAAATACCACCTGAACAAAAACGGTTGTATTTGCAAATTATTGCAGATATAATCATTTCGAAATAAATTGAGAAGTGTAAGAAATAACAAAAAACATGGAGTAATTACTATGCGAACCAGCAAAATGAGAAGAGAAATTGAACTGAAGAAAGGCTGGGTGTTCACAGGGCGTGACGGAAAAGCGGTCAAAGTGGATTTACCGCATACCTGGAATGCAGTGGACGGACAGGATGGAGGAAATGACTATTATCGAGGAACCTGTCACTACAGCACTACATTTGCAGCCCCGGATTTTGACAGCAAGACCCAGAGAGTATATCTGGAGTTTCAGGGAGTAAATTCCTCTGCCGAGGTGGAGTTAAACGGTCAGAAGGTGATGAGTCATGACGGCGGATATTCCACATTCCGTGCAGATGTGACAGAGTTTTTAACAAAAGAAAACAAGTTAGAAGTAGCAGTGGATAACAGTGTCAACGACAGAGTATATCCTCAAAAAGCAGATTTCACATTTTATGGTGGAATTTACAGAGATGTTCTTCTTCGTATTGTATCAAATGAACATTTTGAGATGGACTACTACGGCGGAGACGGTGTAATGGTAACGCCGACAGTAGAAGGAAAAGATGGAAAGGTTCATGTAGAGAGTTTCCATAAGGCAGAAAATGCCAAAGTAGCAGTAACTTTGATTGATGCACAGGGAAATCCTGTAGCAAAAGGTGAAGGAAAAGATGTGACGGTTACGATACCGGATGTACATCTTTGGGATGGAGTAGAAGATCCATATTTATATACAGCAGTAGTAGAGTTGATGAAAGACGGAGAAGTCAAAGACGACGTTCGCATTCCATTTGGTGTCCGTACATTCAGCGTGGATCCGAAAAAAGGATTTTTCCTGAACGGACGCTCCTATCCTCTGCATGGAGTATCCAGACACCAGGATCGGAAGGGAATCGGAAATGCATTAACAAAAGAACACCACAGAGAAGATATGGAATTTATCCGTGAGATCGGGGCGAATACAGTTCGTCTCGCGCATTATCAGCATGATCAGTATTTCTATGATCTGTGTGATCAGTACGGAATGATTGTCTGGGCGGAGATTCCATACATCTCAGAACATATGCCAAACGGACGGGAAAATACCATTAGCCAGATGAAAGAGCTGATTGTACAGAATTACAATCATCCAAGTATCGTTACATGGGGAATATCCAATGAGATCACGATTTCCACAAAGGATAATAAGGATATGCTGGATAATCACCGTGAACTCAATGATCTGTGTCACAAAATGGATTCCATACGTCCTACAACACTGGCCTGCTATGCAGTGTGCGGTCCTTTCAACAAGGTAGCACATCTGTCTGACTTAGTAAGCTGGAACTTGTATTTGGGATGGTATGTTCCAGGGTTGTTTTTAAATGACTGGTGGATCAGCTTTTTCCACCGCGTGTACCCTAACAGGTGTTTGGGATATTCTGAGTATGGCTGTGAAGGAATGCCGAATTTACATTCCTCACGTCCAAGAAGAGGAGACCATACAGAAGAATATCAGAGTCTCTACCATGAATTTATGCTGAAATGTTTTGAGCGTCATCCGTATATGTGGAGTACCCACGTATGGAACATGTTCGATTTTGCGGCAGATGCGAGAGATCAGGGTGGAGAGCCGGGAATGAATCATAAGGGACTTATGACATTCGACCGGAAAGTAAAAAAAGACAGCTTCTACATTTACAAAGCGTACTGGAGCAAAGAGCCTTTTGTACATCTTTGCGGAAGCCGCTACGTAGACAGAACGGAAGCAGTCACTACAGTTAAGGTTTATTCGAACCAGACAAAAGTTGCATTATATGCAAACGGCAAGCTGCTGGAAGAAAAGACAGGCAATAAAGTCTTTGAATTCCGGGTTCCGTTAAACGGAGAAGTTCGTCTGGAAGCTGTGTCCGGTCAGGCAAAAGATACGAGCACAATTCGCCGTGTCAGCCAGCCAAATCCGGATTACAAGCTCAAAAAGAGCAAAGGAAAGAGCCAGAACTGGGTATAAGAAAAAAGCAACTGCAAATCTTGCAGAAGAAATTGAAATAAGAAACGAGTAAATCGGATGGCCCTCTGCTTTTTACAAAGCAGAGGTGCTGTTTTAGGCAAAGAGACAGACCGCCGCATCCGGGCGGGAGAATGGAGAATAATATGAAACAGGAATCTACTCAGGCAACATCTGTCAATGCTCTGAACAGGGCAAAGATGTATCAGCTTGTTCTTTTCCCTATGAATAATGGGGCGACAAATGTCTATTATATTTTGACAATGAACTTTATTGCATATTATGCAAACGGAGTTCTTGGCTTATTGCTGGCGTTTGCAACTACAATGGTAACATTGATGCGTGCAGGAGATGCGTTCATTGACCCGATCATCGGAGCAATCATGGACAGAACTTCTACCAAATGGGGAAAATTCAGACCGTTTATGGTAATCGGAAACCTGATTATGATTGTATCCTCAATTTTACTGTATTTTGGAACCCGTATCATTTCTGAGGATATGATGTGGCTGCGTTATTTATGCTTTATTTTATTCTACGCACTGAATATGGTTGGATATACATTCCAGACATCGGTTACACGTTCAGGACAGACATGTCTGACAAATGACCCGAAACAGAGACCTCTGTTTACAATCTTTAATACGATTGCCAGCCTGATCGGTATGGGGCTTGTACAGTTTCTTGCGCCGATCGTAACCGGAGGAAATTACAGAACAGAAGAATTCTTTAATATCATGATTCCTCTGGCGATGATCGTATCAGCGATCATGACTGCACTGGCTGTTATCGGTATTGCAGAAAAAGATCGTCCGGAATTCTTTGGACTTGGTGGAGAAGGCGGAAAAGAAAAAGTTAAAATAAAAGAATATGTAGCTATTTTAAAAGCAAACAAAGAACTGCAGAGACTGATGATCGCGGGTGCAGGATGTAAGCTTGCATTCTCGATCGCAACGAATATGACGGTTCTGGCGATGCTTTACGGAGCGATGATGGGAGATTACAAAGGTCTGTATCTTCCGATGATGATCGTCGGATATGTGTTTTCCGTTCCGTTCTTCCTGTTGACAGTACGTACTTCACAAAAGAAAGGACAGAAGGCATCTTTAATGCTCTATATCAGCGTTGCACTTGTTATGTACATCGGTGTTTTAGCATTGCTTCTGTTGTGGAAACCGGAAGTTGCAGCGATGAATCTGAGTCTGACAAACCTGAATCTCTATACGATTCTGTTTATCCTTTTCTTCGGAATCGGATACGGAGCATACTATGCAACAGCAGATATGCCGATTCCAATGGTTGCAGACTGTTCAGATTACGAGACATTCCGTTCCGGACGCTATATTCCGGGAATTATCGGAACCTTATTCTCACTTGTGGATAAGCTGGTAAGCTCTCTGGGATCTACAGTAGTAGGAATTGCGGTGACAATCATCGGACTGTCAACACTTCCGGATGGAACAACCCCTTATTCAGAGGGAATGCATACGATTGTAATCATTTTATTCTGTGTTGTTCCAATGCTTGCATGGATCGCAACACTGATCGCAATGCGCGGATATAAACTGACCGGTGCAAGAATGAAAGAAATTCAGGCAATCAATGCAGTGCGTAAGGATGCGATCAGCAAAGGAATGAGCGTAGAAAACGCAATGCAGAAATGGCAGACGATCGATCAGGTGCCGGATGAATTTAAAGCACACTAAAAGTGAAAAAGTAAACATATAGAAGGGATATCCTTTCATCAGATATGCTCCCTTTCGGGAAGGCAGTTAAAATAACAAGACTGTTCTCCCGGGAGGGGGCATATTGTGTTACAGAACTATTTGTACCTGAAACCGACTTCGTGCTATAATATGACAGACACAAATCAACGAGATACGGAGAAAATTATGCAGTTACGATACGAGATCCCGGACACATTCTGGAGTTTGTTCCGTTCGGTAAACCGGGAGATTTATATGGAGTCGCTGCTGGTGATCAATGAGGAATATCAGTACAGTAATTATTTTCTGACGAAAGAAATCTGTGTGCAGGTATTGAGTGATATGAATGCACAGAAACAGGTTTTGCTTCAGCGGGAGGAGAACGAGACGGACTTTGACATGCTGGAGACGACAGCATCCCGCATTTTACGGTGGCTTTTAAAGACCGGATGGCTGAAGAAGATCGAAGATTACAGTACGATGACCACAAATATTGTGATACCGGATTATGCGGCGGTTTTTATTGAGGCATTTGAGCGACTCACGTCCGAAGAGCTGGAAGAAACAGAATTATATATTCAGAATGTATATGCTACGCTGTTTTCCTTTCAGAATAATTCCAGAGTAAATCTGAATATGCTCAGGACGGCCCTGATCAATACAAGAAAGCTGAACAAAGCGCTGCAGGATATGCTTCATAATATGGACAAGTTTTTCGAGAGGCTTTTGGATCAGGAGTCTTACGGGGAACTTTTGCGGGAGCATCTGGACGGGTATGTGGAAGAAATTGTCAAGAAAAAGTATCATATTTTAAAAACATCAGACAATTTTTATATCTACAAGATGGACATTAAAAAATGTCTCCGGGATATGCGGGAAAATGAAGAATGGATCGAAAGCATCCGGCAGAAAGCAAAAGCAGCAGGAGATACGAAAGAGGATGTGTTAGATCTGTTGGATCTGATCGAACGGGGATTTGATGACATTGAACACAGGATCTCCAATATGGACAGAGAGCATTCCAAATATGTGCGGGCAACCGTGAGCCGGATGAATTATCTGTTAAGCGGAGAGACCGATACCAAGGGGTTGGTGGTGCAGCTTCTGAATAAAATTTCTGCGCAGGAAGAACCGGAGAGGCTGCTTACAGAAGCGGGAAAACGGATGAACCTGTCTTTGTTTGAGATGATTTCCGAAAAATCATTGTATAAGAGAAGAAAACAGAGGACAGACTTTATCAGCCAGATGGGACAGGATGAAGAATATGAAGATCTGAACCGGGAGGATGTGCTGAAGTTAAACCGGATTCAGATGCGCTACAGCAGACAGGAGATTGAGGATTTTATCGAAGAGCATATGGAAAACGAAGTGATGGACGCCGGAACACTTCATATTACAGAAGAGACAGCATTTGAAAAACTGATCCTGGCATATGACTACAGTACCAGAAAGAACAGTAAATATCGGGTATTGAATGAGGAGGAGACAGTCATCCAAAGTGGACAGTATCAATATCCGGCATTAAAATTTGTGCGAAGGAGACCGCAATGATCGAATATTACGAACAGCTTTCGGAAGAAGAGCAGGACGATATCAAACATGTGATCCAGACATTATATCGTCAGACCTTTCTTCTGGAACGAAAATTTGAAAAACGGACCGGGCGGATGGTTCCGGTCAGGGAGTACCGTGTATGCAGCAAGCACAGGGAATTTCTGGAGAAATATTTTGCAGTTGCCGGAATCACACTGCAGGAAAATCTGCATATGGGCGTCATGTACATCCAGGGAGAGACACTATGGGGAGAAAAGCTCTCCAGACTTGCCACAATCTATATTCTGGTGTTAAAGCTGATCTATGATGAGCAGATGGCAGCAGTGTCATCCAGCAGCCATATCGTGACCACTCTTGGAGCAGTGAACGGAAAAGCGGGAGAATTCCATGTGTTAAGCGGCCTGAGATCGGAAGAGCACACGTCTGAACTCCAGTCCCGACAGAGATGCGGAGGACTGTTGCATTTTTGAAAAAATATCAGATTGTGGAACCTGTGGATGTGATGGAGGAGCTGGATGAGAACAGCAGACTTGTTATTTATCCGTGCATCAATACAGTGCTGCTTGGAGATGATATCAGAGAACTATTAGAGACGTTCAGCGAGGAGGAAGACAGTGGAGACAAAACAGGCGTTCAAAGCGCTCTCGAAAATCTGCCTGAATAACTGGCATTACATAGACAGAAAAGTACTTACTCTTAATCAGGGAATCAATTTCTTTACCGGACATTCCGGAAGTGGAAAGTCTACAGTGATCGACGCCATGCAGATCGTACTGTACGCGAACACAGACGGAAGAGGATTTTTTAATAAGGCGGCAGCAGACGACTCTGACCGTTCTCTGATCGAATATTTAAGGGGAATGGTGAACATCGGGGAAAATAACGAATCCCAGTATTTGAGAAACCAGAATTTCTCCAGTACGATCGTTCTGGAGCTGGAGCAGACAGATACGAAAGAAAAGCAGTGCGTGGGAGTGGTATTTGATGTTGAGACAGCCACAAATGAGATCAATCGCCTGTTTTTCTGGCATAAAAGCGGGCTTCTGGAAAATCAGTACCGGGCGGATAAGCGCTGCCTGACGACATTTGAAGTCAAAGAATATCTGCAGCGGACATTTTCAAAGGAAGAGTATTATTGTGGTCCGAGCAATGAGAGATTCCGCAGACAGATGTATGACATTTATCTGGGTGGTCTGGATATCGAAAAATTTCCTCGTTTGTTCAAGCGAGCCATTCCGTTCCGTATGAATATCAAACTGGAAGATTTCGTGAAAGAATATATCTGTATGGAACAGGATATGCACATTGAAGAGCTGCAGGAAAGTGTGATGCAGTATGGAAGAATGCGCGGGAAAATCGAAGAGACCATGGAAGAAATCGGGTATCTTCAGGAGATCCGGGGTTCCTATCGGCAGTATGAAGAAAAACAGGAAGAGACGGCGTCCTGTACCTATCAGATTTCCAGGCTGGAAATCCTGCATCTGCAGAGTAAGATCCAGGAACTGAATGACCGGATGAAAGAGACACAGACGGAGATTGCAGGACAGGAAGCGAAAAGAGTCAATCTGGAGAAAGAGCAGGCAGAACTTCAGAAAGAATACGAAGCAATAATTTTGAAGATTGCGGACAGTGGTTATGCAGCCATGGAAAAAGATCTGGAGAGTCTGAACGAAGCCCTGGAACGGCTGCAGAACAGTAAGGCAAGATGGAAAAAGACTGCAGATGGTCTCAAAGAGTGGAAAGAAAAAGATGTGACGCCGAATCAGACCTTGTGGGATATTGACCGGTTTGTTTCTGGAAAGATCACGGAAGGTGAGCTGGAACGGCTGCAGACAAGTCTGACACAGATCCGGGAAGAACTGGAAGAAGAGCGTCAGGAGACGGATGCCAGACTTCGCGCAGTCAAAAAAGAAGAAAAAGCGGCACGGGAAGAATTAAAAGAGCTGAAACAGGGAAGAAAAGCCTATCCAAAAGAACTGGAAGAAGCGAGATATGAGTTGAGAAACCGGCTGCATGAGAAGTGCGGCAAGTTTGTCAATGTGCAGATTCTGGCAGATCTTCTGGATGTGCGGGACGAACGCTGGTACAATGCCATCGAAGGATATCTCGGAAACAACAAGCTGCTTCTGGTCGTGGAACCAAAGTACGCGAAAACTGCCATGGAAATCTATCAGGACATGGATAAGAAGAAATTTTTCCGGGCAGCAGTTCTGGATACAGAAAAAGTACAGGAGACAGAATGGGAAGTAAAAGAAGGAGCCCTGGCACAGGAACTGATCGCAAAAGAGCCGTATGTGCAGGCATACATCAATTTCTTCCTCGGAAATGTCATCAAATGTGAAAGTATCGAAGAGCTTCGTCAGAACCGGATCGGAATCACTGCAGACTGTGTGCTGTACCACAGTTTCCGTCTGCAGCATATCAATCCGGAAAATTATACGAGAAGGGCATATATCGGAGAGACCAGTATGCGTCAGAGAATCCGCCGTCTGGAAGAAAAATGTGAGAGTCTTCAGGAGGAACGGATTCCACTGCAGGAAATGCTGGAAGAAATCCGCAGGATCTCTCAGCTGGAAGGACTGACACAGCCTCTGGAGGATTACAGACAATGGCTGTCTGATCTGCAGAAAATTCCGGAAAAGGAGGCAGAAAAGGCCAGACTTCTGGATACAATGCAGAAGCTGCGAGAGGAATCCGTTCTGGTGTGGGAGCAGCAGAAACAGGAAATCCAGCAGAAGCAGGAAGCAAAGAAAGCAGAGATTGAGGCAGTTCAGAAAACCATCTGGAATCATCAGGAAAACGGAAAACGATTCCAGAACATGCAGGTAGATTTTAATGAACAGTTAGTGCAGAAAGAAAATGAATTCCGGCAGCAGGACAGAGAAAAATATGAGCCGGAATTTCAGGAGTATCTGGAGGGCAGACAGAGCCGCAATTATGAGTACCTGATGCGGGAACGTATCAAGAAAAAACAGCCTTTGGAAGATGCGCAGGAAAAAGCATATGAAAAACTGGTAGAAGCAAGGAGTGCATATCTTCGAAAATATCCGAACAGAACCTATTCTGCAACGATCCGTGACAATGACGTGTACGAAAAGCAGCTTTCAAATCTTGAGTGCGATAACCTGGAAAAATACAGGGAAGAAGCACAGGAACAGGCGAGAGCAGCAGTGGAACACTTTAAAGTTGATTTTGTATCCAAGATTCGTTATGCAATCAAAGAGGCATATCAGAAAAAAGATGAATTGAACCGGATCATCAGCCGTCTGGATTTCGGAAAGGACAAGTATCAGTTTGTCATTACGAAAAACAAAGGTCCGGACGGACGATTCTATCGGATGTTTATGGATGACGCATTGGATATCAATCCGTCTCAGTTGAGTGACCACATGGAAAATCAGATGAACCTGTTTACCATGGAGCATGAGGAAGAATACGGAGATCTGATGAATGAGCTGATCGAGATTTTCATTCCGCCGGAGAATGCCACCAGGGAAGAGCTGGAGGAAGCCAGAAAAAATATGGATAAATATGCAGATTATCGCACGTATCTTTCCTTTGATATGCAGCAGATCGTGCAGGGAGAAAAGGATATGCGGATCGGTCTGAGCAAGATGATCAAGAAAAATTCCGGTGGAGAAGGTCAGAACCCACTTTACATCGCGCTTCTGGCAAGCTTTGCACAGATTTACAGAATCAATCTGTCTCCGAAGATCAAGCGTCCGCCAACCCTGCGTCTGGTTGTCCTGGATGAGGCATTTTCCAAAATGGATGCAGAGAAAGTAGCAAGTTGTATTTCTCTGATCCGGGGACTGGGATTTCAGGCGATTATCAGTGCAACAAATGATAAAATTCAGAACTATCTGGAAAATGTAGACAAGACATTTGTGTATGCCAATCCAAATAAAAGGCATATTTCAATACAGGAATTTGAACGAATGGAGTTTGAACAGCTGCAAGGGGAAGAATGATGACGTGGATATTGGGAAAAATTGTGGAATTGCTGGAAAGTGGTGAAACAAACTGGCGTACAGAAAAATGCGGAAGAAAAACATTGAATAACAGCGCCAAAAGCGCCAGTGAAATACCACCTTTGTATCAAGGCTGTTCACGGGAAAAAGCAATACAGGAAGCGATTGATCTGCAGGAAAAAGGACTGGTGAAGATCAACTGGCTGATCCGAGGGAGCGATATCAAAAGTCTGGTGTTTCATCTGGAAGACAGAGATCAGTTCTATCAGTTGTATCGTGAAAACGTAAAACCGAGGTTTATTCCCAAACAACAGAGATTGTGGAAGTATCAGGAATTTTTGAGAAAAGAAATGTCTGTGGTTCAAAAACCATGGATCCGGAGCTACTATGTGGATCTTCTGGAAAAATCTGAGAAAAATAATGGAAACTGGGAACCGGATGAAAGACTGAAACAAGTGCGGCAGTATGCAAAATGCTTTCGGGAACTGGATAAATTGCAGAAACTGACTTATGCGAAAGTATTTGCGAGCAATTCTCTGGAGGGATCCAAAAATTTCACGAAAGAGATGAAACAATATGTCATCCGTCAGGCCAGAAAAACCAATCCAGACAGAACAAAGCTTTTGGATGATATAGAAGTTTTGGAAGAGATTGTATTGATTCGAGACTGTTATCAGAGTATGTATATCAAAGGAGAATTGCTGCTGTATTTTGTAGATGACAGAGGAAGAACAGCCGCTGTTAATACGAAGATTTGGAAATATGGAACAATTCTGGAGGGAGAATCATTATTGCATGCAGAGCTGGAACCAGAGCAGCCACAGATACAAAAAGTGATTATCTTTGAGAATAAAATGAATTTTGTGATGGCGCCTTATGAAGAAGGAACATTATATTTATTTGTGGGTGGATATCCGGGACCGAAAGTTTGCCGGATTTTACATAAACTAAATAAGATTTCGAAAAAGAGACAGCGCCATATAGATGTATATCACAGTGGGGATCTGGATTATGGCGGAATCCGCATTTTTCAATACGAAAGAAATCAGGTTTTCCCGGATTTGAAACCATTACAGATGGATGCAGATACTTATTTACAGCATCAGCAGTATTCGTATCCGATTCGGGAAGAGACAAAAAGAAAACTGAAAAAACTGGAAGATGGAAATGAGCAGATCAAACAGCTGTTGGAACTTATTATTCAGGAAGGCAGAGGGATTGAACAGGAGAGTTTTATTGAGGTAGATCTCTGCTGAGATAATACAGAGAAAAGAGGGAATCACATATGAAATTAATGATCGCATCAGATATTCACGGTTCTGCATATTACTGCAGAAAAATGCTGGAAGCTTACGACAGAGAAAAAGCAGACAAGCTCCTTTTATTGGGAGATATTTTATATCACGGTCCGAGAAATGACCTGCCAAAAGAATATGCGCCGAAAGAAGTCATTGCCATGCTGAATGCAAGAAAACAGGAGCTCTTATGTGTCAGAGGAAATTGTGACACGGAAGTGGATCAGATGGTTCTGGAATTTCCGATTCTGGCGGACTATTGTTTTTTGAATCTGGATGGACAGAATATTTATGCAACACATGGTCATGTGTGGAATCCGGGAAAGCTGCCGATGCTGAAAGCAGGGGATATTCTGCTGAACGGACACACACATATACCGGCATGTGAAAAGATTCATACGGAAGCAGATCAGAGTGTCATGTACATGAATCCGGGTTCTGTGTCGATTCCAAAAGAAAATTCAGAACACAGCTACATGATCTGTGAGAATGGTGTGTTTGAATGGAAAAATTTAGAGGGAGAGGGTTATCAAATATGGAAGAGAGATACGCGTTGCTGATCGATGCGGACAATGTTTCAGCAAAATATATCAAACCGATACTGGATGAGTTATCCAAGTATGGGAATGTCACGTACAAGAGGATTTACGGGGACTGGACCAGCACCTACAATTCCAGCTGGAAAGAGGTGCTTTTGCAGAACTCAATCACACCGATCCAGCAGTTCAGCTATACTCATGGGAAAAATGCGACCGATTCGGCAATGATTATCGATGCCATGGATATGCTGTACACAAGCGAGCTGGAAGGATTCTGTCTGGTGTCCAGTGACAGCGATTTTACAAAGCTGGCAAGCAGACTTCGGGAAAGCGGAAAAATGGTGATTGGAATGGGAGAAGATAAGACACCGCCGCCGTTTCGAAAAGCCTGTGATATTTTTACCGTATTGGAATTGCTGTTAGAAGACAGCATGCTTGAAAAACCGGAAAAAGCAGCGGCACATGCAGTTGTAGGAAAAGAGTCCAAAAAAGAGTCTGCCGGTGCAGTCTCCAAGAGTCAGATTGAAGAAGCGGTCGTGAAGATTATTACAGAAAATCAAAACAACGATAAGGAGACTGGACTTGGAGAGGTCGGAAGCCGTCTGGTCAAACTGTACCCGGATTTCGATGTGCGAAGATATGGATACAGTCTGTTGTCCAAGTTTCTGGAAACATTTCCAAAACTGAAGCTGTTACAGGATGGAACAAAAGTATCCGTGACATTGTATGAAGATAAAAGTCAGCAGGAACGTATTGAAGAATATATTATGTACCAGTTGAAACAGGCGGGATGTCAGGGAGTATCTCTGGGAACTCTCGGAAATAAGATTCGAAATAAGTTCGGGAATTTTAAAGTGAGAGATTATGGATATTCGCAGTTTCAGCAGTATATCAAAAGCTTTCCGGATGTAGATTTAAAGGATGACGGAGAGCAGAAGTGGGCAGTGTTAAGAAGATAGAGTAAAGCCAGGGGCCATTGGAATCCCCTGGTTTTACTAAGAACAAATTTATGGATTATAAATTTTCCAGAAATTTGATTGCATCCTGTACAGTTGTAAACGTTAAAGTGG
>OODM01001030.1_pt1 | contig 13260 bp, 9 predicted proteins | sample 1671471 | NCBI WGS metagenome assembly OODM01 (sample SAMN06348160, study PRJEB24527) | human gut metagenome | biome: human gut; feature: ankylosing spondylitis patient; material: feces | host: Homo sapiens | place: China | collected 2015-10 | reverse complement strand
TAACTTACACGCATGTCCGGATTCACGCAAATCAAGGCACGCAAAAACCCAAGGAATCGGCATAACAGCGCGGTTCCCTCGGCGTGTCGCACAGAGCCCACTTTGCTCTGATGAGGCTAGGTTAACCCCTCAAATGTTTCTGAAAAGCATCAAATCCACTATTTGGCTGGCGTGTCGCGAGAGTTTTCAGCTTGTCGGCCCTGCGTTCATCTCTCGGCAACCACACTGCCGGCGCACAATCGGCGCATGACAGCGCTCCGTCATCGGATTTCGTTCATGAATCGCGGGTATACCTGTAGTTATGACCAAGAAGATTGCTGTATTAACCGGGGCGGGCATTTCCACGTCCGCCGGCATCCCTGATTTCCGCGGTCCGGACGGTGTGTGGACCAAGCATCCTGACCAAATGAGCGTTTACGACATCGATCTGTTCCTGCGCAACAAAGAGGACCGCGAGTACTCCTGGCGCTGGCAAAAGGAATCGCCAGTATGGAATGCGCAGCCCGGCACTGCGCATAAGGCGCTGGTCAAGCTGGAACAAGCCGGCATGCTGACGCTGCTGGCCACGCAGAACTTCGATGCGCTGCATGAGAAGGCCGGCAACAGCGACAACGTCATCGTGAACCTGCACGGCACTATCGGCACCTCGCATTGCATGAAGTGCCATCAGGAATATGCCACGGCGGACATCATGGCCCGTTTGGATGAAGAGCCCGACCCACATTGCCATCGCAAACTGAAGTATCGTGGCGATATGCCGTGCAATGGCATTATCAAAACCGATGTGGTGTATTTCGGTGAGGCGTTGCCGGACGGCGCGATGGAGAAGTCGTACAGTCTGGCCACCAAAGCCGACGAACTATGGGTAATCGGATCGACCCTTGAGGTGTACCCGGCGGCGAGCATTGTGCCGGTGGCCGCGCAGGCGGGCGTGCCCATCACCATTATGAATATGGGTCACACGCAATATGACCATCTTGCGAGCCGCTTGATTCATGAGGATATCGCCGTTGCCCTGCCGAAGTTGGTGGACGAGACGATTGCGGAGAACAAGTAGCCCTCAGCATAACGAAAGCGCCGGTGGGTGGGTTAAGCAACTGATGATTGTCGGTTAACCACCCACCGGCGCTTTTGCGCCACCTCCCGCCAGCGGGAGGTATTGGAGCACACTTCTGCGCGGCTTCCCGCCAGCGGTATTGGAATCAGTAGATGCGCTTGGGCTGGAATCCGGCTTCCCTGAGTGCCGCGAGGATGCGGTCGATGTGCTCGGGGCCGTTGGTCTCGACCGTGACGCCGAGAGACACCGCGTTGGTGTAGTGGCCGGATGCCTTGAACTGGTCGTGATCAAGCTGAATGACGTTGGCGCGCTGCTCGGCAAGCAGGGTGGCCACCTTGACGAGCTGGCCCGGAGTATCCGGCAGCTCGACCTCGAAGTTCATGATGCGGCCGCGGGCGATCATACCTTTCTGAATCACCGCACCCATGGTCACGGTGTCGATATTGCCGCCGGACATAATCGGAACCACCACGTGCGGGCCGGTGGCGGCGGCGAACTTGCGCGAACGCAGGTTCAGGTGTTCCAGCGCAGCCAGCGAAACGGCGCCGGCCGCCTCGACCACCAGCTTATGCTTCTCGAGCATGAGCAGAATCATTTCGTTGATGTCGCGCTCGGTGACGGTGACCAGATCGTCCAGGAACTCGTTAATCAGAGCGAAGGGCAGGTCGCCGGGGTGCTTGACCGCAACACCTTCGGCGGAGGTAACCACATGGTCAGCCGGAGACACACGACCCGCGGCCAGCGAGTCCTTCCAGGCCGGTGAGCCCTCCGGAATCGCACCGATTACGCGCACTTCAGGCTTGAATGTCTTGATGGCGAGCGCCACGCCGGCACCCAGGCCACCACCACCGAGCGGCACGACCACGTCAGTGACGTTCGGCACGTCTTCAAGGATCTCCAGACCGATGGTGCCTTGGCCGCAGATGACTTCGTAATCGTCGAATGGCGGCACGTAAATCATGCCTTCCTTGTCGGCGAGCTCAGCAGCGTGGGCGGCGGATTCATCGAACACATCGCCGTACAGCACCACGTCGGCACCGTAGGCCTTGGTGGCATCGACCTTCAGCGGCGGGGTGATCTGCGGCATGCAGATGGTGGCCTTGGCTCCACGCTCGCGGGCCGCATAGGCCACACCCTGGGCATGGTTGCCGGCAGACGCGGTGACGATGCCGTGAGCGATCTGCTCTTCGGTGAGCGAAGCAATCTTGTTATAGGCACCGCGGATCTTGAAGGATCCGGTGACCTGCAGGTTTTCCGGCTTCAGGAGAATCTCATGGCCGGTCATCTCGCTCAGCACCGGAGAAGGAATGATCTCCGTGTGGCGGGCAGTGCCTTTGAGTCGTTCGGCGGCCAGCTTCAGTTCGGCTGCATGATCACGTTGCAGCGCCTTCAAAACATCCTTTTGTTCCATAGCTTTCCATTGTAAGCACCACAATGCCGAGAGACACCAGCTATCTCGCTTCACAGAGGTACATTCGGCCTTTTGCAGACAGCTATCTGTTTTCATAGGGGTACCGAGAAGCAAAAACCCCGGGTATAAGCCTTGATTTTCAATGCTTATACCTGGGGTTTCGACGTTACGGTACCTCTCTCAAGACAGATAGCATTTCGGGATAGCCCCGAAGTACCTCTTTGAGCGGAGAAAGGCACTCAATGCACTACAACTGGATGACGGCTGCCTCCCACGGGTCGAGCTCGCGGTTGGCAAGGGAGGCCACGGTGTGCGGAGCGTCATACGTGCTGATCACCACATTCGGCTCGGCGATTCCGACGGCGGTTAGTTCGGCAGCCTCACGTGGCAGGTCAACGGTTCGACTGGACATATTGACTACGACCAACAACTTCTCAGCGTCGAGCTCACGGGTAAAGGCATAGACGTGCGGATCAGCGGCGTCAATCAGTCGCCAGTCGCCGGCGGCCACGACCGGGCTGTTGTGACGCAGCGCAACGAGTTGCTTGTAGAAGGAGTACACCGAATCCGGATCATCGAATTCACCGGCGGCGTTGATCTCGGCATGATTCGGATTCACGGAAATCCATGGCTCAGTGGCGGCGTCCGGAGCGGTGAAACCGGCGTAGCCGGAACCGTCCCATTGCATCGGAGTACGCGCGTTGTCACGGCTGCGCGCGGCCAGACCGGCCATCATTGACTCAGACGACTGCACCTTGGCCTCCTCGACCCTCTGCCGGTAGGCATTCAAGGATTCAAGGTCACGGTACTGGTCGAGACGCGTGAAGTGGGCGTCGGTCATGCCCAGTTCCTCACCCTGATAGATGTACGGGGTGCCGCGGTGCATGTGCAGCATCAGGCCAAGTGCCTTGGCCGAACGGACGCGGGATTCCTCCGCGGAGTCGTCGCCCCAGCGGGAGACCACGCGCGGCTGATCATGATTGCCGGTGAACAAGCTGGCCCATCCTGCGTTCTGCACGGCAGTCTGGTAACCGGCCATAATGCTCTTGAATTTCGGCAGGTCAAGCGGCAGCGGCTTCCACTTGGTACCTTCGCAATCAAAATCAACATGCTCGAACAGGAAGAGCATGTCCAATTCACCGTTGCCCGGATCAGTGATGTGCTCGTTACGCTGAGCCGTGACGCCTGGCGCCTCGCCCACAGTCAGGAAGCCTTCACGCCCCTCGAATACCTCACGTCGCATTTCAGCCAGGAATTCATCCTGACGGGGGCCGTCCGCACAGAACGGATTCGGGTTGGAATAGCCCTCCTCGCCCACAGGAAGATCCTCAAGCTCCGAGCCGTACTCGCCCGGCAGCTTGCCGTTCGAATCGGTGCGCTTGGAGATCAGGGTGATGACGTCCATGCGGAAGCCGTCGACGCCTCGGTCAAGCCACCAGTTCATCATGTCGTACACAGCGCGGCGCACGGCAGGGTTCTCCCAGTTGAGGTCCGGCTGCTTCTTCGAGAACTGATGCAGGAAGTATTCGCCACGCTCGGGGCAGTATTCCCATGCGGAGCCGCCAAAGTAGGAGCCCCACTGATTGGGCTCGGCGCCGGGCTCGCCGGGCGTGGTGCCGGGACGAGCCGGACGCCACCAATACCAGTCGGCGTGTTCGTCGTCTTTGTTCTTGGATGCTTCAAACCAGGCGTGTTCATCGGAAGTGTGATTGACAACAAGATCCATCACGATCTTGAGCCCACGCTTGTGGGCCTCGGCCAGCAGCTCGTCCATATCGTCGAGCGTGCCGAACAGAGGATCAATGTCCTGATAGTCGGAAATGTCATAGCCGTTGTCGTCTTGCGGAGACTTATAGACCGGGGATAGCCACAGCACATCCACGCCAAGATCAGCTAAGTAATCAAGACGCGACGTGATGCCCTTAAGATCGCCGAATCCATCGCCGTTCGTGTCTTGGAAAGAGCGCGGGTAAATCTGATAGACCACCGCGTTGGACCACCACGGATTGGGGGTGGCGCCGTTGGTGCGGATGGAATCTGGAATTACTGTGCGTTGTGAAGTGGTCATCGTTGGCTCCTCCATTATTTATGGTCTACATTGCCTGTTGCTCATAGTCTAAAAAGCGCTGAATTACATTTCCATTGGGGAACTGCGTTGGTGTGCCGGAAACAAAAACTGCAAAGAGCCGGAAGGCACTGCTACGGCTCAATTCTCATAAGCTGCACATGCTATTTAGCAACATATGGGCCCTTTCGCTGTTTGTGGTGGGTGACTGTGCCGTGGGGTGATGTTGGTCGGGTAGGTTGGAGGCATGGATGCCTCTCACCTGTTCACCGCCGCGCTTCGGCTGCGGTCGCCTTGGAGGGTCGGGTCTGCGGACTTCCGTGACGCCGACGGCGACGGGCGGGAGCCGCACATCACGATCGGCTTCGAGCCCGGCAGAGGGTTCATGCTCCTGTTCGAGGCGTGGGTGTGGCTATATCGCCTGTGCTCGTGGATGATGCACTCGAGGCTCGAACCTATGAAGGAGCTCGCCCGCTTGTTCCGCCGCCACTTCGCCACCATAATCTACCTGACCTGCGGCAGCTCACATATTAACGGTTCTTCTGATTGCGACGCGCAAGAGCAACTTCGGGCGCGCTTGGATTGTCTGCTTGAACCCACTGGTGCGGGGATAGATGATTTAGTTGACACGCCTGCGGGAATCTGGTGGGGATTTCGCTGGCACACCGGATTTCAAGCAAACCCCGCCTCGGGAACCGCTCCGGACTTCGGCGTTGGCCCGGTTCGTATGTCAATCGATTGCCGTCTGAACCGGGACAGAATCCGCTGTCCCGGTTCGCGATTTTTGTCCTTTTTTACAAACAGGGACAAGCCAATCTCCGCAGGTCATATGCTCCGTAATACAAAATCGGCGGAATAGAGCCGATCCCGGAATCAACATGTTGTCCCGGTTTTCACATAAAACGATTGACATTCATACCGGGACAATGAAAATTGTCCCGGTTCGTGAAAATCGCCCGAAACCGCGAACCGGGACAGCGGATTCTGTCCCGGTTCGCGCGTCAAACGGTTGATATGTGGACCGGGACAAGCCAGTGGCACGGCGACACAGCAGATGCGCTCAATTGCACCGTAAGCCGTACGGTTTCGTCACTTTTTCATTCGCACAACGAGCAAAACCACATGACCTTTGTGCGCCACCGCCACATCAACCGACCGTCGCCTTTATTGTGGCGGTTTCCAGTATGGCAACAGGACAGAAGAGCCTCCTCCGGTGAGAGCCGGAGGAGGCTTGGGTGGAAGCGGACCTTTACTTCACAGAGTCCTGCAATTCAGGACTGGCCTACGGCCAGACCCAACATGACCTCGCGAGTACGCGACCTATCCGGCCGCCCGGGCCGGGAAACAGCCCACGGGGCTGTTTCCTTAATCGGCTCGTCTCGCTCGACGCGGTGAAGTAAAGCAGCGCCTGCGCTGTTTTACTTCACCGCTCCCCTCATCACACCACCGACAACCCACTTTTGGGCGAAAATGTAGACGATGAGAATCGGGGCCATGGCCATCAGGTAGCTGGAGAATGCCATCGGGTAGTTGGTGGCGAACTGCGAGCTGAAGACGTACTGGGCGAGCGGGATGGTCTGGTTCGACTGGTCGGTCAGAATGATCAATGGCAGGAGGAAGTCGTTCCAGGCCCACAGTGCGGTCAGAATGGCGATGGTGGCGTTAATCGGGCTCATCAGCGGGAAGATGATGGTCCAGAAAATGCGCCACGTGGATGCGCCATCGATGCGGGCCGCCTCTTCCAGCGACACCGGAATCGAACGGATGAAGCCCGTGGCGATGAACAGGTTCGTGCCCAAGCCGAGCACCGTGTACAGGATGATCAAGCCGACCTGGTTGTCCAGATGCAGGGAGCCCATCTGCTTCGCAATCGGCAGCATGACGACCGGGAACGGCACGAACATGGCGGCGATGAAGAAGTAGTACAGGAAGCGGAAAAAGCGCTTATCCATGTTGCGGGCCACGGCGTAGGCCACGAAGGTGTTGGTCAGCAGGGTGAGCACCACGGCGGCCACCGTGATAATCGCGGAGTTGAGCGCGGCCTTCGGGTAGTTGACCTTGGCGGAGGCGTCGGCGAAGTTATGCCACTGCCACGAGGTGGGCAGAGCGAAGGTGCCGGCTTCGGCCGGGGTCTTCAGCGCGGTGACGATGGTGAAGTAGAGCGGGATCAGAATGGTCAGGCTCAGCACTGCCACAGCGGCGGTCAGCCACCAGTTGATGCGGTGATCCCTGCGGAACTTGGCGGGCTTGCCGGACTTGGACGGGGTAACTGTTGCAGTAGTCATTTCTTATCCTCCCCTAAATCAGATCTGTTCCTGGCTGCGGGAGATGCGCAGCTGTACGAAGGCGATGATCGCCAGCACGATGAAGAAGAGCACGGCGTTTGCGGTCTGGTAGGCGTACTCGCCACCGGTCAGGCCACCCTTCCAGATGAGGTAGGTGACGGTTTCGGTGGAGGAGTTCGGACCGCCCTCGGTCAAGGCGACGACCTGATCGAAGGTGCCGAGCGCGTTCTTCATGGACAGCACGAGGTTGATGGTGAAGAACGGTCCGATCAGCGGGAATGTGATCTTCCAGAACTTCTGCCAGGCGTTGACGCCGTCGATGGCGGCGGCCTCGTAGATTTCGTCGTCGATGGTCTGCAGGCCGGCGAGGTAGATGAGTACCGAGTAGGCGATGCCCTGCCAGACGGCGAGGAAGACGATTGGGATCCAGCTGAGTTGCTCATTGGTCAACAGCGAGGTGGACAGCCACTTGATGCCCAGCGCCTTGCCGAGCTCGGGCAGCGGGTTCATGAAGATGTACTTGAACACGTAGCCGATGACCAGCACGGAGAGGGTGTAGGGGATGAAGAAGATGGCTCGGAAGCCATTCTTGAAGGCGATCTTCGAGTTCAGCAGCACCGACAGGAACAGGGCGATCACATTAATCAGCACCGTGATGAGAATGGCGATGAGGAACGTGAACAGGTAGGCATGGCCCACTCGGTTGTCCTGGAAGAGGGCGATGTAGTTCTTCAGTCCGATGAACTTGTAATCGCCGTAGCCCTGCGAGTTGGTGAAGGAATACTTTACGCCATCAAGAAATGGCAGGTACAGGAAGAAGGCGAAGATGATGGCCGCCGGAACCACCATCCAGTAGTAGGCGGGGTCCACTTTGCGGGTGGAGAAGGCGGAGACCTTCTTCTTGGCCGGTTTCTTGGCAGCGGTCTTGGTTGCGGTTGCGTGTGACATGATGTTCTCCTCTCCTACCGATCACTCGAAGGTCCTGGCTTGGACCTTGTCCCATTCGGTCTGCATCTGGTTCAGGAAGCGGTCGGTGTTGCCGGAGGTCACCATGGTCTGCAGGTAGCCGCCGATGTTGATGGACGAAGGAATGTAGTGGTCGCAGAAGTCGGCCAGTCGGTTTTCCTCGAAGAACGGGCGCACGGTTTCCAGCGCATCGTTGCCGAAGTAGGTGTCCTTCAGCGGCGTGATGGCGGACTGGGCGTCGGCGTAGGCGTCAAGCTGATCCTTCTGCATGAGGAACTCGACGAGCTTCATCGCTTCCTTGGGGTGCTTGGTGTTCGCACCGATGGTGAGCATCACGTCGTCGCCGGCGGTGAGGATCTGCTCGCTGGCGTCATCGGTGGCCGGCATCTGGGCGAAACCAAGTTCGATATCGGGGTTGATCAGCAGGATCTGCGGGATGGCGTAGGTGCCGAGCGGGATGATCGCGGCCTTGCCTTGGGCGAAGTTCTGCGTGCCCTGCTGGTAGGTGACGCCGGTGTCCGCAGTGGAGTAGGTGAAGAGCTCGGATTCCTTCTCGACTGCGGTCTTCCACAGTTCCTGGAACGTGGTCTTGCCTTGCTTGAGCTCGGTGTACTTCGATTCGGGAACCAGCGTGCCGGTCAGGGAGGCGAGCGGTGCCTGGGTGGTCCAGGCGTCGGCCACGGAACCCTGCAGCGGGTTGATGCCGGCGTCCTTGAAGGTGTTGAGCATATCGGTGAACTCGCTCCAGGTGGTCGGCGGATTCTCCGGGTCAAGGCCAACCTTGCGGAACAGAGCCTTGTTGTAGATGTAGCCGGAGGCGTTACCCGCGAAGGGCAGGCCATACAGGCGCTTCTTGGAGGAATCGGTGGTCTGCACCAGATTCTTGGCGATCTGCACCATGCCGGGGTTGAGGGTGTCCACAATGGGTTCATCGGTGAAGTCGTAGAACACACCGGAGGCGGCGAAGTTGCCGAAGCTGATGTCGCCGTTGAAGGTGATCACGTCCGGCACACGATTCTTGACGAAACGGGTGCGCAGATCGGTCTGGGCGTTGGCGGAGTTGTTGATGTTGACCTTGATGGTCGGGTTCTGCTTCTCAAAGTCGGCGACCATGGACTTGAACTGGTCGGCGGCCTCGGACTTGAACTGGAAGAAATCCAGCGTGACGGTGCCTGCGGTGCTGGAGCCGCAGCCTGCCAGGCCGAACCCGACGGCGATCGCGCACATCACGGCGGCGGTGCGCACGGCCAGACGCTTCAGTCTAGGCGTTGCATGTGGGGAATCGGACAGCATAATTGTTGACTCCTTTATCTTTCTTTTCCTCCGGCTTCGGTGCCGGCGGTTCTTCCACTTTCCAAGGTAACGGTTCGGCCATTTCATTCCCAGCGCCAGCGAGCCCACTTGCGCAAGCAACAAAAAGCGCGGTATTTTGTGATTAACGCAATAAATACAGCGAAGGGGCTTGCATGTCTGATGTCAACGCGATTCCACAGTGGTTTTCCGGATCCGAGCATACGCATCGCGTGGCGGCGGCAATTGCCCAATACGGGCCGATAGCCCGCACTACGTTGGCACAGATGCTGGGACTGAGCCAAGGGGCCTTGTCCCGCATCACCAGCGATCTGATCTACGCCGGGGTGATCGAGGAGCTTCCGGCCGAGGCCGGCCCGTCAGGCAAGCTGCCCGAGCGATTCACGCCAAGGGAAAGTTCGGATCGTCGCGGACGCCCGCAGACTTCGCTGGTGTTGTGTTCGAACGCACGCACCTTCATTGGTGTCAAGGTTCATGGGATGTCGATTGTGGCCGCTGCGGTGAACGCGCATGGCGAGGTGGTGTCCGGCCGGCACGAGATGCCGATCGGGGCGGATCAGTCGGCTGAGTATGTGGTGTCGGCCATCACGCGGCTGGTGCGCGAATGTTCCGCCGATATCGCCTCTTCCGGACTACCCTCCCCCACTGCGGTGGGCGTTGCGGTAGGTGGGCATGTGGTCGACGATTCGATTGTGACGTTCGCGCCGTTCCTGCATTGGGACGGGGCCACGGACTTGGGGACGATGGTCACAGAGGCGACCGGCCTGCCGTGCGGGGTGTTCAATGATATCGATTCTCTGCTGGTGGATGCCTCCTGGTTCGGGCCGGGTGTCGGCGTGGATATGTTCGCCGTGGTGACCATCGGCGTGGGTGTTGGTTTTTCGCTGGCCGTGAACGGCAAGCCAGTGCAGTACCCGGATAAGAGCTATGGTCTGGTGGGCCACGTGCTTATCGATCCGGAGGGGCCGCGCTGCACCAGCGGACATATCGGCTGTTCACAATGCTTGACTGACGATTCAATCGCCGAACAGTACTCTGCGATTGTGGGTCGCGCGGTCAGTTTTGAGGACTTTGCGCGCGATGCCAAGGAACGCGTGCCGCAGGCCACGCAGTTGGTGAACCGGACGTGTTTCCGGTTGGGATCGCTGGTGGCTACGGTGGCGAATATCGCGATGCCCGGGCATGTGATGATTGCCGGGGAGTCCGCGTTTTTGGCCAAGCTCGGCACCGATTCGCTACGTGACGGCATTCGTTTCTACCGTCACAGCCAGACCCAGCCGGTCAAGTTCACGATTATGAACCACGACTGGCAGCTCTGGGCCAAAGCCGCCGCCAGTCGCGTGATTGTGAAGCATATTGGGTAGGCCGTTCTTGGCTCCCCTCAGAGAGGGGAGCCAAGAACGTTGCTTCGCCACAGTTACTCCGCCACGACCAGCAATTACGGACTTGCCTATCGGCAAGGCTCAATCCCACCTTCGCTCAGCTGTCGCTTCGCTCAGGCCGTGGCTACTGACAGCCTACTAGGCTGTCAGCTTAACGCCACAGCCTTGAGCAATACTGCCTGCTGGGGGTGGAGGGACGGGGGACGAATGCCGTAGCGCTGCAGGGCTTCGCCGGTCAGGACTACGCCTTCCTCGTTCCACCAGCCGAGAGTGCTCTGGCCGTTGGTCAGACCGGTCAAATCCAAGCTCGGGTCAAGCGGGCTGACACGGTAGGTGCGCTCGGGGTCAAGTCCGGGCAGATGCACGGGCGCGGCCGGATAGGTCTGGCTGGTGGTCAGCTGGGTGAAGCGGTAGATGGCGGCGTCACGGTTCGGCATCACCATACCGTCCAGACGCACGGCCGGATCGTTGGAGTCGGCGTGCACGCAGGTGTCGATGGCGAACCAGTCGCGGTGCTTCTTGAATTCGGCCACCCACACGGCCAGCTTGGCGAGCGCCTCGTCCGGCTCCTTCAACAGGTTCCATTCGATGCCCATGTGACCGAAGAACGCCATGGCCATGCGCAGTTCCTGGCTGGTGGCGCGCTGGGTGGAATGTGCGGGGCTGGCGCCCACGTGCTCGCCCATCATCGCCGGCGGCACCAGCAGCGAGGTGTAGCGCTGGATGTCCGCGCGCTCGACCGGGTCCACGCAGTCGGAGACCCAGATACGATCGGCGTGCTCCAGGATGCCAAGATCCACGCGGCCGCCACCAGAGGAGCAGCTTTCGATCTCAAGGCCCGGATGTGCGGTCTTGAGGCCCTTGAAGATGTTGTAGACGGCAAGGGTCTGCGCGTGCACGGCCGGGCGGCCGGAGCGGCGGGAACCGGGCTCGGTGACGAGCTTGTTGTGGTCCCACTTGATGTAGTCGATACCAAGCTCGCCGACAAGCTGGTCCATGCAGCCGTAGATGTAGTCGAACGCATCCGGATTGGTCAGATCGAGCACCTGCTGAGTGCGGCCCTGCAGCGGCAGTCGGCCAGCGGTGGGCGAGAGAATCCAATCAGGGTGGTTACGGGCCACATCGGAATCGGGGTTGACCATTTCCGGCTCGAACCACAAGCCGAATTCCATACCCTTGGCGTGCACGTAGTCGGCGAGCGCCTTCAGTGACTTCGGACCATCGGGCCAGACGTCCTGCGCAATCTGCCAGTCACCGAGGCCGGAGGTGTCGTCGCGGCGGGAACCGAACCAACCGTCATCCACCACGAATCGTTCCACGCCGGAGTCGGCGGCCCTGTCGGCGAGTGCCTTCAGCGTATCGAAGTTGTGGTCGAAGTACACGGCTTCCCACGTGTTGAGGATCACCGGACGGCCGTGCGAGAACAGGCGCGGATGCAGGGAGCGCACGTAGGAGTGGAAGCGGGCGGCGATCTCATTGAGGCCATCGCCATAGGAGCCGAACAGCCACGGGGTGTCGTAGGAGTTCTGGCCTTCGCCGGGGCCGGCGAGCGTCACTTCGCCGCCGAACAGGAGTTCGCCACCGCCGATTACGCCGGTCGTGTAGGGCAGACGTTCGGCGGACAGTACGGAGTTGCCGCTCCAGCCCACGTGCACCGAATAGGCGTCGCCATGCTCGAAGCCGAAACCGGGCACGCCGGCGGTCAGGAGCAGGGATGCGTCGAAGTCAGGGCGGCCGGCGAGCTGCGGCTTTTCGAAACGGCCGACGGTCAGCGGCTGGCGCTGCGGACTGCGTTCACGTAGATGGTGACCGGTGGTGGTGAGGATTTCGCCGGCGGATTCGGGCAGCGGGAAGCCGAGCTCGATCTTGCCGATCTCGAGCGGGGCTCCGGCGTCTGCACCGAACAGGTTGGTTACGGTGGCCTTCTGACGGACCAGGCCGCCGGGGAGCAGTTCAAGGTGCCATTCGACTTCCACGCCCTGCTCCTCATCGCGCGCGGTGACTATGACGCCGGGCACGCGGGCCGGGCCGGTGGCGCGGGCATGGCCGGCCACATCGGTGTAGCTTTCGCCGGACACGGCATCGAGGGTGGCTTCCAGCACGCCGCCGGTCTCGATGTTGGTCACGGTGAACTTGGGGAAGAGCTCGACGCCGGCGCGGCGCAGCACCACGCGTTGCTCGCCGATCCAGCTTTCGGCCTGGGTGGGCAGGATGGACGGCCAGACGGTGTCGTCGAGCGCGCCGGACACGCGCTGCGGCTTCAGGGCGTCATAGGCGGCCAGCAGGGTGTCGGGCTTGGCCAGCGGGCGACCCCAGTGGACGATGCGCGGCAGGTCGCTGCCGGCAAACACCAGACCGATCGCCACATTGGCGGCGGGCTGGGTCAGGTAGACGGCGGTGAGTGCGGTACCGTCAGCGGCGGCACCGGTGAAAGTCGAGGTGTTCTCGGCCATATTGTCTCCTTCGACGTGTGTGGATTGGCATTGCACTACTGGTTTCGATGGTAGAAGAAATGGAATATGTTGCCTTGGTGCCGCGTGTTGGTTGCGTGAGGTAAGTAATGCGTCCGTGTCTATCGCCGCTGGGCGAAGAAATCAGTCAGGATGGACTGACACTCGCCTTCCAACACGCCGCCGTGCACTTCAGGACTATGGCCGATATGCGGATCGCGCGGAATATCCCAAATCGAACCGCATGCACCGAGCTTGGGATCCCAGGCACCGAACGCGATGGTGCCGATATGGGTCTGGATGCAGGCACCCGCGCACATCGGGCACGGCTCA
>OODM01001029.1_pt1 | contig 13260 bp, 3 predicted proteins | sample 1671471 | NCBI WGS metagenome assembly OODM01 (sample SAMN06348160, study PRJEB24527) | human gut metagenome | biome: human gut; feature: ankylosing spondylitis patient; material: feces | host: Homo sapiens | place: China | collected 2015-10 | reverse complement strand
CGTGCCGTTCTTGGCGAGCTCGACGGCGGCGTTCAGACCGGTCTGGCCGCCGAGCGTGGGCAGCAGCGCGTCGGGGCGCTCGCGCTCGATAACGCGCTCGATGAACTCCGGCGTGATGGGCTCCACATAGGTACGGTCGGCAAGGCCAGGGTCGGTCATGATGGTCGCAGGGTTCGAGTTGACCAGGACAACCTCGTAACCGTCCTCCTTGAGGACCTTGCAGGCCTGGGCACCGGAATAGTCGAACTCGCACGCCTGGCCGATGACGATCGGGCCAGACCCGATGACCAGGATGCGTTTGATGTCTTCGCGCTTGGGCATGCTAGTTCTCCTCCGTTGCAAAATTCCAGCCGGCGAGGCGGTCAGCGGCGATGTCGATGCTCAGATAATCCGGCTCATCCGCCATGAGGCGCGCGAACGCGGTGAACAGGTAGTGCGCGTCGGTAGGGCCGGGTGAGGCCTCCGGGTGATACTGCACGCTGAAGCACGGGGCGTCGAGGAGCTGGATGCCCTCGGCGGTGCCGTCGTTGAGGTTCACATGCGTGAGGCGGATACGGCCGAAGCGCTCGTTCTCCACCACCGGTGCGATGCCGCGCTCGACCCAGAAACGCAGGTCGCCATCGGCCGGATGCTCGGCAACGCCGCCGGACAGCTCGGGCACGAGCGCGCCCAGGCTGGGGAACACCAGGCCGAAGCCGTGGTTTTGCGCGGTGATCTCCACGCGACGCGTAAGGAGGTTCATGACCGGCTGATTGCCGCCACGATGACCGAACTTGAGCTTTTCGATCTGCGCGCCGGCGGCCAGGCTGATCATCTGGTGGCCCAGGCAGATACCGAATACGGGCGCACGGCCGATGAGCTGCTGCACCTGTGTGTACGTCTCGGGGACGGCGTCCGGGTCGCCGGGGCCGTTGGAGAGGAAGACGCCATCGGGGTTCATCGCAAGCACCTCGGAGGCGGGGGTGTCCCACGGCACGACGGTGAGCTCGCACCCGGCGCGGACAAGGCCCTCGAGGATGCCGCGCTTCACGCCGCAGTCGTAGGCGACCACGCGATGCACAGCCGGATTCGCGGCGCCGTCAACCGCCGGGGAGGTCAGGGCGAAATCATGGGCAGTGGGCAAGTCTGCCGTGGTAAAGGGGTGGGGCTCGGGGCAGCTCACGGTCTTCACGAGGTTCTCCCCCACCAGCTGGGGCGCGGCGGCCAGGCGGGAGGCGAGCTCGTCCAGATCGAACTCCTCGGTCGAGACGATGCCCATCTGGGCACCGTTGTCGCGCAGGTGCTGGACGAGGGCGCGCGTATCGACACCCTCGATGGCAACGATGCCGAGCTTTTGCAGATATGCAGGAACGCTCATTGCGCTACGCCAGTTGGAAGGCGTGGGGCACATGTCGCGCACGACCATGGCGCGCATCGCCGGAGCGTTCGCGGGACGCGAGCCGTCGCCGGGGAAGGCGCTCTGCACATCGGCGAGGTCGATGCCGTAGTTGCCGATCTGCGGATAGGTCATGGTCACGATCTGGCCCGCGTAGCTCGGGTCGGTCATGACCTCGAAGTAGCCCTCGAGCGAGGTGTTGAAGCAAACCTCGCCGGTCGCCGTGCCCGCAGCGCCACAAGAGCGGCCGTAGAACACGGTGCCGTCGGCAAGCAGCAGCACTGCCGGGCTGGTATTTCCTTTTGAAGTAGATGCCATGATGCGCTGGGCCAGGGGGCTCGCATCAGCGCGCGAAGGCGCGGGCGCGCACACGTCCGCAGGGCGATTCAAACCCATCTCGTCTCCTTTTCGGTCTCTCGGTACCGGCTTAAAGGCCGTATGGTCTCGGGGTATTGTACGCGACTTTGCAGAGTTTCGCGTAGGAAATAATTAATATTCGTGTTTTGATTGCTGAGTGGGATTTTTATACATTATGCAACTTGAACCGCGACAAAAAAGCCGGGTGCCCCGAGGCACCCGGCTCATGCGCGATCATCACATGCAGCTCAGCGCACGTTCGCGTTATTTGTCCTTGCGGCGGCGGAAAGCGCCGAAGAAGGCGGCGATTGCACCGGAGATTCCGGTCGCTGCAACGGCGACCGTCGCGGGATCGCCCGTCTGGGGCAGGCCGGAGACGTTCGAACCGCCCTGGCCACCTGCGGCACCGCTACCAGACCCCTGGCCACCAGTGGAACCGTTGCCCGTGGTGCCGTTGTTGCCGCCACCGTTGTTGCTGCCACCGTTGTTGCTGCCACCGTTGTTGCCCTCGGATCCAGCGTCGCCCTTGAGCGCATCGATAGCGGCTTTCAGCTCGTCGAAGGCGGCCTTGACCTGCTCATCAGTCGCGGCGTCATCCCCAAGCACGGCGTTCGCACCGGCGATGGCCGCGTTCAGGCGCTCGACCAGAGCGGGGGTCTTGCCCTCGGTGTCGAGCTTGCCGGCCTCGGCGACCAGCGCCTCGAGCGCGGACTTGTCCGGCTTCTCCTGCGGGGCGACGTCGCTCTTCACCAGAGCGCCGTACGCGGAGGTCAGCTTATCGAGCGCTGCGCCCACCTGATCCTGGGAAGCAGACTCGTCGGCAAGAACCTTTGCAGCCTCCTCCAGAGCGATTGCAAAGGGCTGCCAGGACTCGACGGTGTAATCCTCCGCCTTGCAACCCTTGAGCTCATCGTACTTTGCCTGAAGCTCGGTCTTGTCCACCTGGGGCTTCTCGGGCTTCTCAGCGCCTTCGACGTAGTTGAAGTTAATCTCGCCGATGGTCAACATGCGGTTATTGGGCTTCTCGAGGCCCGTCGCGGTGCCCGTGGACTCCAGGGGCTTGATCTCGACCTTGGCGACCTTCTTGTCCTTGTTCTCCTCGGAAATCTCGAAGAGATAGGCGGGCTGGTTCTTATCGTAGTCGCCGCCCTTGAACTCCTGCGTTGTCTTGTCCTCGAACGTTACAACGGCCTCGATCTTGTTGATGGAGCCGTTCTTGCCCTTGTCGCCGTTATGCAACTCAACGTTCTTGAGAGCGCGGGGCTTCTTCAGCTCGAAGGAGATATTCGCGGGCAGACCGACCTTCTCATCGAAGGACGCGGCGTCGATGAACCACTTGAACTCGAATGCGCGGTCGGCGTTGTCGCCGTTGAAGAGACCATCGTAATTGCCCTGCTGAACGAGCTTCTTCACGTTCTCGCCGTCGTCGACGGGGTAGCCCTCGTTGGTGACCCTGATGTCGAAGTCACCCTGCTCCAGCTCCTTAACCTCTTCCTCGGGCGCGGGCGCACCCTCGACGTAGCTGAAGTTGATCTCGGAAATCGTGAGCATGTGCACATCGGGGGTCTCAAGCGGCTTGATGTCGACCTTGACGACCTTCTTGGCGGCGTTCTCCTTGCTCGGGGCAAAGGTGTAGATGCCCTGCTCCTTGTCGAACTCGCCGCCCTCGAACTTCTGGGTGCTCCCGTCCTCAAACGTCATGACCGCGGCAACCTTGGACAAAAAGCCATTGCCCCCGACCTCGCCGGCCTGGTTCATGCGGTTCACCAGCTGGACATCCGCCAACGCGCGAGGCTCCTTGAGCTCGAAGGAGATGTTCATATCCTCAATGGAAACGATGTCATCCTTACCTCCCCACTTGAGCTCGAACGTGCCCTTGCCCTCGCTGCCGTCGTGGTACTCGACGCCGTCGAACAACGGGCCGTACGAACCGCCCTGAATCATCTTGGTAACGTTAGTACCGTCCTCATCCTTCGGAAGGCCCTTGTTGGTGATCTTGATGTTGAAGTCGTCCTGGGTGAGCTCGACCCTCGACCCGCCGGGCTGCTCGGGCAGATTGCCGTTCTCATCGGTGGCAAGCTCAACGACATCGAACTTCGGGCCAACCAGCATCGAGATGTACGGCAGCTTGACGTCTGTCTCCTTCTTGGCTTTCAGCTTGAAGGTGGCGACGGCCTCCGAACCGTTGAACAGCGCTTTGTCACCGCGATTGGCAAAAGCGACGTTGACGCTCTGCTTGCCGTCCGTGAAGTTCGTCATCGCCACAGACAGGTTCTCCATACCCGCAACACACGAGGCACCGGCGATGGTGCTGTCCTGCAGCTCGAATTCGTCGCTCATGAAATTGACGACTGCTCCCAGCGCGTTGGCGTTGCGAGCATTGCGCGCCATCACGCTCACCGTAACGACATCGCCAGGCGCAACGTGCTCCTTATCGGCCACAACCTCGACGGAACCCGAAACCTTGCCACCCTTCTTGGTGCCATCGTCGAGCTTCGCCATGGTGAAGGAGTAGTCGTACACGTCATAGACGCCATTATTGTTGAGGTCGGCATAATGACTGGCGATCTGGCTGTTGAACGTCGATGCGTGCGGAGCGCGATTCTCAACGCCAAGGTAATTCTTCATGTTCGTGAAGTCGTTCTCGGAAACAGAGGGATCCTGCTTGTTGGAGCCGACCTCCCACATCTTGGTGCCGTCCTTCTTGTATACGGCCAGCTCACGAGCGGAGAAGAAATTACCAACCGACGCCAAGGGAGTCAGGCGCACGTACTGCGCAGCCGCACCCGTAGGGAACTCATAGGTCTTGACCTTGTTGTCCTTGTTCCAGTCGAGCTCGACGGGCTTGGACCAATGATTGCCATCAAGAGAGGTCTCGATACGCATCTTGGTGACAGTGCCGTTGGCCGCATCATTGCGAGGATAGTACTCGAACTTGTCGAGCATCATGGCCTGGCCGTAGTTGAACACCATGGCCTTGCCAATGGCGTTTGCGTCGGAGTGGAAGTGCGAATCGTCGAGGCTGTGGTCGAGGGCGAGCGACTCCTTGAAGCCGCCGTAATAACCACCCTCCCAGCTGGTCTCAACAGGTTTGGGAGCGTTGCGCCACGGATCCTCGAGGGACGTAGATTCAATCGGATCGGACCACTTGGAGTAACCCTCGGCATTGCGCGAGCGAATCTGATACGTGTGCGTCGAATGGTAGCTAAGGTCGGTGTGGGTGAACTCGGATACGTCGCCGACGGAGTTCAAAACACCGTCGACCATGAGCTCGTAGCTCGTGGCCCCAGCAACCTTTTCCCACGTGAGCTTGATGCTCGTGGGGGTCTTGTCCTCGTCGTTGGACACCAGCGTGGCGGGGGCGAGATTGGGATTCTCAACATCCTTGCTCAGCTCCGCGCTGTTGGCAAAGCCCTTCACAACAAGGACCTGCTCGGCCTTGGAAACATCAGTCTTGGGCAGGAAGACGTAGGCCTTGGGCGTAGTCTTGATCTCAGTCTTGCCAAAGCCTTCGTCCTCGTCGGTAGTGTTGAGGTCGGGAGTCTTTTCGTAGTACCACACGGCCTCCGCACCGGCGCCGTTCGCCTTCGCCTTGTCGAAAGCCTCCTTGCTCTCGACCCGCTTCACATCCTTGCCGCCATAGGTGATGGCAGAGGGCTCCTTGGAGACATTCACGACAGCCGTCGTGGAGCGATTCGCATTGTAGCCGGTGTACGAACCGGTGGACGCGCCGATGGTCAGGGTGGCCGTGTCGCCCTTCACCTTCGAGGTGATCTTGGTCGAAACGTGCATGCCGTAGTCGACGTTCTCGACCACGCCGTAACCCTCGACGTTCTTCTGGTTGGAGTTGATGGTCTTGCCGTCGTCCTCGAACAGCGTGTACTCGGAGTCACCAGCAGGCCAGAACTCGACGATGCGACGAGTCTTGTCGAGGCCCTTCTTGTTGGTCTCGCTGATTGCCTCGGGATTGTTGTTCTCCTCATACATGGGAACGATGGCGCCCGCCTGGACAAAGAGGGGCAGCTTCCACAGCGGGGCGTCGAAGTTGTTGATCACCTGACCACCGCGATACTGCTCGCCGGTGAAGTAATCGATCCAGATGGTCGGGTTGTCATTGCTACCGTAATTGGGCAGGTAAATACCATTGCGGACGTCATCGCCATTGCCCTCGGCATCCGCCGTGTTCTGATACACCGGCGCGACCAGGAAGTACTTGCCAAAGGTGTACTGGTACTGGGTTGCCGTGCTCGCGGCGAACTCGGAATCATCGGTGAGCAGCATGGCGCGGATCATGGGCAGACCGGTATCACCATTGCCCGTATCGATGTTCGCGGCGGAGGCGGCACTCGTGTAGATGTAGGGCATGAGCTGGGCCTTGAGCTTCAGGTACATGCGCGAGATGCCGGTGTAGGGATCGCCGTGCGTCATCGGGCTCTTGCGGTACGTGCCCCAACCGTCCATGTCGAGCATGGTGGGAGTGAAGGTCTTCCACTGGTAATCGCGGGTCGCGATAATGGGCGCGCCGCCAAAGATGCCGTCCATGTCGGAGCCAACGTTGGGATTGCCGGACAGCGACTGGCCGATGTATGTCGGAAGATGGAAGCGAATGTACTCCCAATTGCCGCCCGTCTGGTCACCGGTCCAAATACCGCCATAACGCTGGGTGCCTGCCCAGCCGTCGAGGGTAACGATATTGGGACGTACGCGGGCCTTATGCTCATCGCTCGTGGCGATGTCGTAGGCCTTTTTGATGCCATTCAGACCAAAGGAATAGCCGGAGCCGACCCAAGCGACGTCGGTCTTAAGGGTCGAAATGCCGCCCTGCTCGACCTCCTTCTTGAAGTCGCGCTGGAGATGCCATTTCTCACCATCCCTGGGCTCAAGGTTAGATTGCGTCCAAAGACCGGTTGCAACGCCATGGCTGTTGGCATAGGTCGTGAATTCGCGCAGATTCGCAACGTTGGCATCGATCGCCGCATCGCGCTTTGCCTTGTCGTTGCTCGTGATTCCATAGCCGTTCTGGCCATAACCCGCACCATAACCGTCGTTGGGAAGGAACCAGCCGAGCGGCATGTCGTTGTCCTGATAGTCATCGATGACCTGCTGTGCGGAAAACTCGCGCGGGAACTCCTTGGGCTTGAAGTTCTGAGCATCGACGGTGGGACCATGGCCGTTCAGGGACTCGTTGGGCTTGGTCCCATCCGGCACGTAATCCGCGGCCATACCGTGCTCATACTTGACGGACCCCTTCTGGTCGGCTGGCTTGCCGCCCTTTGTCTCCCATGCCTTACCAGGGCCCTCCTTGGTCCAGCTGTCGCGATTGTACGCATTTAGGTGGCCGAGATAGAAGCCGTATTCCGGCAACAGCACCGGATCGCCGGTGACGGCAAAGTAGCCGTCGAGAACATCCTGCGCAACGGCGGCCCTGCTTGTGCCGTCAGACAGGAAGTAGTATGCGTCAAACTCGTTCTCATTGTGCGCGAGCTTGGCGGCATTGGAATCGGAGTCGGCAAAATCGTACGTACCCTCGGCAAAGGTGTTACGCAAAACTCCGTAGCCATCGCTCGACCAGTAGAACGGATTGGGAGAAGCCACGCCGCCGTCGACCCAATTATTGGTGTTGGCGATCTTGATCGACTTGCCCCTATGAGCAAAGCGGCCGTTCTGGGTGCCGCCGCCGAAGAAGCCCTCACCCTTACCCACAGAAACGCTCTGAACGGTACTGTCACCGAGGTCGAGAGGAGACGCCTCGCTCATGACCTCCTTATCTTTTACAAGGACCTGCATCTTCGCCGATTCCTTGTCGAGCTTGATGGTCGTCGAACCGGATTTGATCAGATATGCCCCATCTTTGTCCTCAACAGTCGCCTTGGGATGCGAGTAGGAGGAATCGGAGTCCGGCTGCGCCTGGATATGGGCGACATGATCCGCCTGACGCGGCACCGCGTACTCGTCAAAGGTTCCCGTCGGGTCGACGTTATAACGGAAAACGCCTTCCTCGAGGAACGTGATGCGACCCTTTACGTCGGCACCGTCGCCGCCCTGGAACGTTACCTCTACCACGTTCTCGGTCGCACCCTGGGCTGCGCTCTTGACCTTCGCCAGCGGCGCGGCCTGAACCGGCGCGGCAAGCACCAGCGAAAGCGCCGCAGTGGCCAAAACCGCGGAGCCCTTCACCCAATTGCGCTTGAGAATCGAATCTTCGCTCACGTTGTCTCCTTCCCTGGAGATGCCAATTGATGAGGCCTACGAGTGGGCAGTGGATATAACCAGCAAACCACGCGCAATTTGGAGACAACTGTAAGGAATTGCCCTGTTTCTCACCTTCACAGTGAGAATCTGTCGGTGAACGGCAGATATTACCCACCAACGGTATAGGGTGGTATTTCATTGCAGAAACCAATAGTGTCAACAAGCGATCTGAGGGCATAGATGGGCGGGGACTCGGCGCAGCGAGCTTTCACCAAAAAGGGCGGCCGACCGAAGTCGACCGCCCCATTCAAAGCGGGATTCCTATTTGGATCTCGCTTCCATCACGCTATTCAGCGCGACGGCGCTTGTTCAGCACGACAGCCGCACCGACGAGCGCCACACCGGCAACGCCGGCAGCCGCGATGGGCAGCATGCTGTCGTCACCCGTCTTGGGCAGCTCGGCGCCGGAGCCGGGCTTCTGCTCGGGCTTGGTCGTCGGCTTCTGCTCGGGCTTCTGCTCGGGCTTCTGCTCGGGGTCGGTCGTCGGCGGAGCCGGGACCTCGCCCTTGACCCACTTGCCATAAATCGTCATATCGGCAGAAACCTTAGTCTCTCCGGTGAACTCATGACCAGCGGAGCAGGCCTGATCGGTGAACCAGCCCACAAAGGAATAACCCTCAACCGCAGCAGGCGTCGGGAGCTTATCACCAAGCGCGGTGCCCTCCTCAACCGTCAAGGCCTCGGGAGCAACAACGCCCTCGGGAGCGTCGACGAACTGGAAGCTGACCACGAGGGCCTTCTTGAGAAGGCTCTCAATACCCTCAAGAGACTTGAGGGCGGCCTTAACCTGAGCCTCATCCTTGGGGCAATCCGCCACGAGCTCGGCAGCCTCGAGCTTGTCCATTACCTTCTGGATGCTCTCGGCGGTGTACTTGCCGGACTCAATCGTGGCGCGCACCTCGTCGATACGCTTGTAGAGCGCGGAGGTGTCGATCTCGGCACCCTGCTCGGCAGGAAGGCTGGCGCCCAGAACCTCGAGTTCGACCACGTGGTTGGTCGTGCCCTTATGGCCGTTGTCCACACTACCGTTCATATACAGACGCACATAGCGGCCCTTGGTGCCCGCGGGAGCCAAGAACGTCTTGCCATCGGCGCTCTCGTTATAGGCGGGCTCGCTGCCCTTGCCAAAGCCGTGCTTGTTCTCAAGGTCGCCGTTGAACACAATCACGTCGTCGGACGGGTCCTTGTCGTCCCTGCCGAACTGGGCGTCTTGGGACACAACGAGCAGCGTGTTCTTGTACTGACGCTTCCCACCGCTCCAATACCGCCAGAGATTCAGCTTATTCAAGCTGTACGTCTCGCCCAGGTCGATCTCCATGTAGGAGCTCTTATCTTGGCCGTCGGTGCCGAACTCGGCATACTTGCCGGCGGCAGTGCTCGAATGGTCACCGTCCACGGCAAGGCTCATCGCGCCGTCGGCGCCCTTCTCGGCGGACGTGTCGTCCTCGGTCCACTTGGCCGAGACCTTCGCGCCACGAGCGAGGTTGCGCTCAGACGTGTCGGGGAACAGCTTGTCGTGCGCGGCCTCGATGTCGTCGTAACCCATAGCACGGTCGTACACCGCAGCAGAGGCCTCGTCGGCGTCCTTGTTAAACGCACCGCCGGCAAACAGGATGTCGCCTGCGGGCAGTTCGTAATGGAAGTTCTTGGCGTCGTAAACGGAACTGGAAACCTTGCCGTCGACGTAGACCTTGAGAATGCCGTTGTTCTCGCGGACGCCAGCAACGGTGTGCTCGGCCCCGTCGTTCACAACCACCTTGGAAACGGTGCGAACGCCATTGACTTCGAAATAGGCCTTGCCAGAGTCATCAATACCGAGCTCGTAAGCGCCCTCCTGCTTAACCAGAGAGCCCTTACCCGTGGTCTTGACCTTGGAGAACACGCTGAAGCCAGTCTTCGTCGCCAGAGAATCCTGTGCAGAGGCAAGCTCCTTGGTGTAGCTGGTCAGGCGGGACGTGCAACGGGAGGCAACCACGTTGTCCTTGTGGAACACAATGGAGGCAGCATCATCCGCAACCGCGTTACCGGCGGCATCGGTCAGGCCGGAAACCTTCACGTCCAACTTGCCATCAGCCGCGGAATTCGCCTTGCTCTCGATGTGGAACGTGATGTCATCGGCAGAGGCCTTGACCTTGGAGGAGTCGACCTTCTCACCGTTGACGGTGAACACAGCGTCGCCCTTGACTTTCTCATCCATACGAACAGTCAGGCCACCCTTGCCGTCAGAAACGACGGACTCGATGGACGGGCCCTGCTTATCGCCAGCGCCTGCCTTGGCAACGCGGATAGTAAGGGATTCCTCGGGCTGAAGCTCGAGAGAAACCTTCTCACCGATGGTGAAGGTGCCCTTGTCGGCAACCTTGGACGTGGCGCCCTTCTGGGCGTGACGACGCTCGACAACGTAGTCGAACTTCTCGCCCTCGCTGCCCTTCACACCAAGCGTGGCATCGTTGAACGTGAAGTCGAGCTTCTGAACCTTGCTGTCATTTGCATTGCGGACGGTCAGGATGCCCTCGTCGCCCTCGAAACCAGCGTAGCCGTAGGTGTTGTACACACGCTGGCCGTCGTTGTTGAGCTGCGTGTGCCCACCGGCGTCCTTGGCCGCAGCGCCGGTATCCAGCGTAACGCCCTCAACAGGCCACTTGCCGAACATCCTGGCGTTGCTCAGAAGGTGGAAGTTCTCCTCGTACCACTTGAGGAACTCCGCATTCACCTCGTACTTCTCAGCATCGAAGATCGAGTCGGAGTAATACAGCTCCCAGAACGCCGTACCACGGCCAGCCATGGTGTAAAGGTAGTTCTGGAACTGCTCGGCCGTCGCAGTCGTCGCATCCATCGCGGTACCGGACTTGCCGTACACCGGGTCATGGTTATAGATGTGGTCGAGCGGGAACTGGAACTGATGCTTTTCAACAAAGCTGTAGTACACAGCGTCACGCGCGTTGAGGTTGCCGTCGTGAACGGTGCTACCATGCGCGGTGCGAGCATGGTCGAACTGACACTGGAGCCACACGGAGTTAACCCACTGCAGCAGCCACGGGCTCGGAATCGTGTGCGTGGTGCTCGAGATCCAATAGTTGGGGATGTTGTTCTTCTCAGCGTTGGCGCGAACGACCTCGTACAGGTCAATCCAGGCCTCCCACATGTCGGAGCAGTGGTACATCTGGTTAGCGCCGCCGATCATGTGGCCCTCGGTCTTGCCGTTAAGCACCACATTCGTGTGCTTGGGCTCGCCATCCTTGGCGCCATACTGGTTGTAGTGGTTGTACTGGGCTTCATCGGCAAAGCCATCCCACTTCCAGTAGTTAACGTGATACTTGTCCTGGAATTCGCAAACAAGCTCAGCATATTTCTTCAGATACGTGCGGTCCGCGACGTCAATCGAACCGCCCGCATTGACACTCAGGTTCTGCTTGTCGAGCTCGGCGGCAATGGTGCCGTTCGTGCCGTAGCCACCACGCGGGCCAATCCACACGCCGAAGTTGGATCCGAAGTTCTGAACGAGCTCAGAAGAAGGGGTGAACCCGTTCGGGAACTTGTTGTTGAACTCCCAGAAACCCGGATTGGCGGAGTAGTTGGTCCAACCGTCGTCAACAACGTAAGAATCGAGCGGGCGAAGCTCCGTGTTGCTCAGCTCGCGGTCGATCTCGGCAAAAGAGCTCAGAATGGTCTCGTCGCTGATGTTCTTCTCGTCGTCATACCAAGAGTTGTACTGAATACGGAACTCGGCGGGCGTCGCGATGTCGTTGATGTAATCGAAGAAGTCCGCCTGGACCACGCGATAGTCAGTGCCATTTGCGGAACCGGCAACCGTAGGCCAAGTGGTGTAGCAGATGCTGCCATCATCGGCGCGCGAGGCCTGCTTGTCATAAGCGAGGCGCTCCATCGTCTTGCCGGTGTAGTAGCGCGGGCGACCGATTTTCTGGCCCCCATTCTCGGTGACGATCTGCGTATCTGCCGCAGGGAACTCGCAGCCAAAGAACATGCCGTCGGCATAGAAGGGCTGGCCGAGAATGGCGCGCTCCTTGGGCATACCAACGATGGAACCCTGGTCGGTCGGGATGGTCCACTGACCCTTGGAGTTCGTCACGTTGAGCGATTCGAGGTCGATGTAATCGATCTCGGCGGCAAGCTTGTCCTCTTCGGGGACGGAGATCTCCAGATACTTACGCATGTAGTGATCGCCGTTGTAAGCCACGATGTTCTCGGTGACAGTATAGGTCGCACCGTTGAACTCAAAAGGCTTGAACTTGAAGGACAGCTTCTTGCCGGCCTTCTGCTGCTTGTTAATGGTTGCTGAAGTATCAGAGACCACCGGGTCGCCATCAAGCTCAAGCTCGCTCGACTTGAGGAACATGTCGGACTTAACGGGCTCAACCCACTTCTCGGCGTAGAGATCAAACTCCTCGCCACCAGCGAACTCGTTGTTGTTCACGCTTGAGGTCGCGACGAGCATGACGCATTGAACGTCCTTGCAGGAGTCAAGCTTTTCATCTGAAATGTTGACGTGGATGGGCTCACCTTTGTTGCCCTCGTAGTTGAAGGCTCCCTCCGCAACCTTGGTCCAGCCAGCCTGCTCGTAATCGCCCTCGATGGACGGGGCGTCGTTCTCGGAGCTCACCCACAGGGCATAATCCTTGATATTGCCGTTGATACTCGTACCGTTTTGCTGGGTGTAGCGCGGGTCATAGGAAAAGCTTTTGAACGTCGTCGGCCTACCCAGGTCGACGACGAGCTCATGGGGCATGCCCGGCTTAGTATCCAGGGGCTTACCGGAATCATCCTTGTACTGGGTGTGCCAAATCGTGCCCGCATTGTTGTCAATCAGGCACTGCGCCAAACCGTTGCCAGCGCCCTCGCCAACCTTTTCTTCGGAATCGGCAGTCGCGGTCCATCCAGTCTGGTCGATCGGCTGCTGACCAGCAGCGTCCTTCTTGGTGCGCTTGATGATGAACTCCTCGCTGCCGGCAGCGGGAGTCAGCTTGGTGTTAGCGCGCTTATTGTCAATCTCGAGCGTCGTCAGCTTTTCGCCGGCGATCGAGAAGGTACGGGTGATTGCATCGTTGCCAATGGTGACCTGCTCACCATTCACATTCGTGAATGCATTCCCCCCCCCGTTGTATCCATTGGGGTCAGCAAAGGCGGCCATCGGCAGCGACGACACAGTCATAACAACGGTCATCGCGCCAATTGCGCAGCGTTTTAGCCATGGCCTACTCATATATCTCCTTTCATGTTGTGTCGCGAGCATTTAGGACTCGCATGTTCCATACCTC
>OODM01000999.1_pt1 | contig 13632 bp, 10 predicted proteins | sample 1671471 | NCBI WGS metagenome assembly OODM01 (sample SAMN06348160, study PRJEB24527) | human gut metagenome | biome: human gut; feature: ankylosing spondylitis patient; material: feces | host: Homo sapiens | place: China | collected 2015-10 | reverse complement strand
GAAAACTCGTCGATAAACCGCTGCCTAATGAACTCCAGGGAAATATACGACACGCCTTCGAGCTCCGCCTCCAGCCAACACCTCTCGCGATTCGTCAGCGGTGCCTCGCTCATACTGTACACACTGCCATGCCTGTATTGGCCCATCCGCGTGAGGAAGCAGGCCTTGAACGAGTCCTGGGATACGCCGAATTTCTTCTCGTAGACTATCGCCAGGTCATCGACGGAAATAGACCCCTTCTCCCTAATAAGCGCTTTGACCTGCTCGTCCCTATCCGCATCACCAAACTTGATCATGGGGCTTCTGCCGAGTTCAAATCCAATTGACTTGTCAAAGTTCAAGTGCCTAATCACATGGTGCAGCTCGTATTCATCCAAAAGGTCATACTCGTCCAAAAGGCTCGGAAAGCGTCTCGTGATAACTCGGACCGAACACTCAATCGACTCCTTTTTCATCGAATCGAGAGCCAATTCGAGATCGGTGAAATCATAAGCATTGAAGTCGTAAAGACGGATAGACTGGCCACTGGAAGCCAAAACGGTATCTTTGCGCTGCAGAAACGCCAGCATGGCGCGGGCGCTGCCAGACTCAATCCCTTTCCTGTTCTCAAGTTCATGCCCGCTGCAGAAGTCACGGTATCTTTTGAGCAGCTCATCGATGCTCAGGGAAGGACAGCCACTCTCCGCTGCCTTTTCCAATAGATGTTGAACGATTTCCATCTTATCAATACGGACGATACCGCCCTCAACCTGAACATAATATTTGCTACGCTCCTTATTAATGTGCGCAGCTATCTCGCTCTTAATGGCCTCGGAGATTGTCCGGTCATGCAAGGCCATCGCAAGGGGGCGCCTGCCTCCCCTCCTGCGTCCCGTCTTATCCAGATAGCGATATTCACTTGGAGTCCCAAGCCCCATTTCGACAAACTGCGACTCTGAGATTTCATATGAATCGACCAGGGCGCGAAATGCCAATACGGATAGGAGCGGCGAACTTTCAAGAAGCGCATTTTCTATCTGACGAGCACGTTCCCTTGTGAGCTTCACCTCGTCGGCAGCCTCTTGAAGCGTCGAGCCGGCAAGACGCATGGCGAGAATCGTGCGTTTCGCATCGTTCTCGATAGAAGAGACCCATTCCTCAAGCGTGAGTGTCTTTTTTGTCAGTAGCCGAGCATGCTCGTCGTAAGACAGGCCCTCTTCCTCATCGAGGCATTCATATGCAGCAGCACCCCATCCTGGAGCGTCAGGAACAAGTATGGAGCACGTATCCGCATAGCCCCTCCTGAACCTATCAATCGCTTCGTCAAGCCGTCTGCACAAGACGCTCGCAAGGCACTCTTTCACCTCGGGAATCGGTTCCTGCCCGGTCAAACGGGACGCCGCCTCGTGCGGGTTAAGCCCCTTTGCCGCGCACTCATTGAGCCATGGCGCAGCCGTAGGTATATAGAGCGGATAACCCAGCTCCTCAATCCCCTCTGTCAACAACAGCGCATCCTCCGACAAATGCTCGCTGCTGAATGAAAAGAAGAGTCGCGGATGGCCCGACGGTCCGGGGGACAACTCCGGACATCCGCCAGTTTCCAACTGCGAGCGCAACCGTGCAACCAGCGAGTCCAGTTTTCGCTTCTTACCCGAACCCCACCCGCGATACTGTAATACGAGTTCGGTATCCATTACCAACAAGTCTTCGACCGCTCGAACACCATGCCGCTTCAGCGAAGCCATCATTCCTTTCGTGAACCCGGGAATTTCGAGTTCGTCGAGTGGTTTTTGCAGCAGCGCATCCTGACCTTGCCCATCATCAATTTGCTCATGGCCCTTCGCGCCCGCGCAATCAAACCTGCAGAGCAAGCCAAGTCGATTGATGAAATAATCGGTTTCCGATCGAAGCGCTCGCTCGTATTGTGACAAGCAATCATAGGCCTCATCGTCAATATGATGTGCATGGGTGTCAAGCCAAGCGTATGTGTCCTCTTCGGTCTTATGGCCCAGTTTTGGCAACTGGCCGATATCTTGGAATTGCGTCGACCGGGATAGGCAACACAGCTGTTCAACCGTAAGGATTCCCAGTCGCGACAAGGCCCCGACTACACGCGCCGGCAGTCCAGCCTCATTGAGCGGGTCGTCGAAATGCGCGATGCGTGTCCTGCGGGGTATGGTCGATTCACGCGCGCAGCCTTCTTCCAACACAACAGATTGCTCAGCTGACAGCACATCATCGCTGGCGGAGCCTTCGGTATTGACTTCGATCACATCCAGCTGATCAGGATCATCGAGCTGAGCCTCCCTTATTCCCAACCCTTGAAACAGGTCCTGGAAAGCTCTCTCTATCTCTTGCTCACTCATCCCGTCAAAGCATCCTCGGGGTGCCGACTGGACGCACTCATTCGTGACAACAGCTGGCCGCACCTCGCAATCGACATCCGAGCGCAACCCCGGGCCCTCGCCAGCAGCAAGTCGTCCTCCTGCTTTTTCGCACGCGTCGTCCTCACATTGACGCGACAAAGACTCCGGTTGCAATATCAAGTTGTCGCAACGCGAGGCCTGCACAGAACTGCAGGCAAAGGCAGTGCCGGTAGCGCAATCCACCCCAGCCCCACCTTGCCATTCCTCACATGCTCGATACCCTTGCGGCCCATTTTCCACGACGCCCATGGCGACAAGGCGATTCAGAGATTCTACCAAAGCCTTGAAATCGCCAATCCCCAGCACCGTTTGCAAGAAAAAGGGAGGACACGCGCTACCATCCTCAACAAGGTAATCATAAAGACGCCGTTCGAATTCGTTCATACGCCACCGTCAACATCAATCGAAAGTCACGGAAGTCGCACTCCGCTCCCGCACCATACAAATATCGTCGCGAATTCACTCTAGCATCCATATATAACCCCGCGTTGTGCAACATCGGTGAGCGAGCCGAACGGCGCGTGAACGAGCCGTTTACCAAGCACCCAAGCGAAAAAGTGCCCGCGCGCCATCTGACTCACAGGCACTCTAAAATGACACGTCGCAGATGGCACTTGAACGGGCTAGTGTCCCGTCATCATCGCCTTGCCGATTGCATGGGGGATGCTCGTGACGAGAGCGTTTCCCATGCAGAAGGCGCGTTGACCGTCGGTCATACCTGAATTTGTCCAACCCTTCGGGAAGCACTGCAGCTGATCGAGCTCGTCGGGCATCAGGCGACGGTAACGACCGTCTTCGACCTGAATGATGTGCTTAAAACGAGACGGGGTCACACCGCCCTCGCCCGTCAGAATCGTTCGGGAGGGTTTATCGGTTGCATCCGGGAACGCCATCGATCCCTCGGAATACATATACTTGTGTCCGCTCTTACTCACGCGCTCGATTCGCTTACCGCCCTTGAGATACTCCCAATCCCCAAGCTTATCCTCCGCAACGAAGAACTCCATGGGAACCTGGTCCGTCGGGACCAGGACATCGCCCAGAACACGGGATTCGCCTGCATAGTCCTCTACAACATCAGCGGTCAAAACTTCAAGGTTTTGCATGACGCCAGCGGTCTTGAACGGCGAGACTTTGAGGCCCAGTCCAAACGATTCAGAGTTCTCAGAGGGCTCAGCAAAAAGCTCAACCCCCGTCGCTTCCTCAATCGGCTTGATGGGAAAAGCAGCCTGCATGATGCCGCCCCTCAAGCGATCCGAAAGATCCCAGATTTCATCCGTTTTCTCAGCATAGACATACACGCGCTTGCGGCGCTGGGGAGCGCCATACTCGGCACTATTCACAACACGCCACTCAACAGAGAAACCAAGCGAATTCAGGCAAGAAAGGATGATCGCGAAATCACGTCCACGCTGCGCCGCAGGGCTTTTCAGCAGACGATCGACATTCTCCAGCAGGCAATATTTCACAGAGGGCTTCAGACGCAGGAAACGATAGATGTCCCACCAAAGAACACCCTTCTTGCCCTCGATGCCCTCCGCCCGCGAGAGCGTCTTTGCTACAGAGTAATCCTGACAAGGAAAGCCTCCGACCACCATGTCGACGTCAGGAATCTCTATTTCCCCGCCCTCATACTTATCAAGCACAACGTGAATATCTTCGTTCACCAGATCGGCATCGCCAAATCGCTTGGCGTAGCAGCGCGCGGCAAACTGACGCTTATCCGTACCGGGCTCCCACTGATTAGCCCACACCGTGCGGAAGTTACCCGCCGGCTCCATGTGGAACTCAGGGTGCTCCGGATCGTCATAGCCATCAAGGCCCAGCCTAAAACCGCCGACGCCTGCGAAGAGCTCGGCCACCTTAATCTCAGTCGACACGTTTCTCCAATCGCTACTGTGTCGGCATGTCGGTTTTTGATTCTAATAAGTTGTCAAGACAAGATCCACTGCCCCGCTTTGATCTACGCACGATCTCCGCATATACTTAGAGCTTTTTCCTGTCCCTCAGATACAATTGCGGCATGACGTCTTGGAGATGATGAGCATGCTGCAGTCCACTCAATACAAAGCACTTCTCGCACAGGTCGACCTTTCCGACCAGGACAGCATCCTGAGCTATGCCAAGCATCTTGAGGGCATGACATTTCGCGAAGTGCTCGACCTAGACATCAAGCCTGCCGACTACAACCCCAAGACGTACAACAGCGCCAAATTCAAGGGAGGCATGGGCAACCTCATCGAGGAGCGTTACTTCGGATACAAGTCAAACAGTGACCGACACCCCGATTTCGCTGAAGCTGGAATTGAACTAAAGGCAACCTGTTTCGACATCCGCAAGAAGGACCACGAGCCTTCCGCGGGAGAGCGGCTCGTACTCACCATGATCCCGTTTGACAAGCCCATTGAAGATGATCTGGCCGAGTCCCATCTCTGGGAAAAGTGCGCGACCATTCTCCTCGTCTACTATCAGCGTGATCGCAGCATCGATAAATACGACCAGCAAATCAAATATGTCAGCTTGTTCACCCCTCCCGCTGAGGACCTCAAAGTCATCCGAGACGACTACGACACGATCGTTTCTTATATCAAAGCTGACCGCGCACACGAGTTGAGTGAGGGACTCACCACGTATCTCGGAGCTTGTACCAAGGGAGCGAACCTCGAACACATGTGGGCTGACCAGTTCTATCCCTGTATCGAAATCGATGGATCAATCTCTCATCCAAAAGCAAAGAAGCGCGCTTTCTCGTTCAAACGCCAGTATATGGACTATATCCTCCATCATTACTTGATGGATGAGCACGATGATAGCGACAGCATCGGCTTCGCCGAGTACAGCTCCTCCCAACCTCTCACCTTCGAAGAAACGATCGAGCGACGAATCTCCCTTCACATCGGCAAGACCGACCGACAAATCGCTGCTGAGTTCGGCGTTCCTTATGCAGGCAAGAAGGCTCAGTGGATTACGCTTGCCTATCGAATGCTCGGCGTTGGGAGCAATCGAGTTAAGGAATTTGTGAAAGCGGGGATCTCCGCTCGCGCCATTCGCGTTGAAGAAAGCGGGCAAATCGAGCAGAACATGTCTCTCGATACGTTCGAATTTACCGAGATTGCAGCAGAGCCATGCTGGGAAGAGTCCGAACTACGTCAATATCTAGAGGAAACTCGCTTCTTCTTCGTCGTCTTCAAAAAGACCGATGGCGAGTACCACCTTGCCGGATGCAAATTCTGGAATATGCCGATTGCCGAGCTTGATTCCAACGCTCGTAAATGCTGGCAGGAAACCCACGATGCCATTTGCGATGGCTTAATAATTAGTCGCGACGGCAACCGCTTCCGCAACAATCTGCCCGGAGAAGCAGAGAATCCCACGATGCATGTTCGTCCCAAGGCATCACGCCGAGCTTATCGACTCGAAGACGGAACCTCCATCGGGGACCTCAAAGACGCTTCGCTTCTTCCAGATGGACGCTACATGACCCGCCAGTGCTTCTGGATCAACCGAGGCTATGTCATTCAGCAAATATCAGACCTTCTCTAATAAAGGAGCCCTCGCCATGTCCAACTCCTACCTCATCGTCATCGACATGCAAAACGACTTCATCGACGGCGCCCTGGGCACGCCCGAGGCGCAGGCCATCGTCGAGGCAGTCGCCCAGCGCGCCAGCAGCTTCGATGGTACGGTCGTTTTCACCAAAGACACCCACGGCAGCGACTACGCCGCCACGCAAGAGGGTCGCAACCTGCCCGTTCCCCACTGCATCACCGGCACGACCGGCTGGGAACTCGCACCAACCCTCGAAACGATTCGCGCCCGCCGCAGCGCTCCCGTGTTCGAAAAGCCCTCGTTCGGATCGCTCGACCTCGCCCGCTGGCTTGTCGCACAAAACAACGCCGCGCCCATCGACTCCATCGAGCTCTGCGGTCTATGCACCGACATCTGCGTGGTCAGCAACGCCCTCACCATCAAGGCGCACCTGCCCGAAGTCCCGCTCGCGGTGAATCCCTCCCTGTGCGCCGGCGTCACCCCCGCCGCACACGACGCCGCGATCGCCACTATGGCGAGTTGCCAGGTGCAAATCCTGTAACCGGGCTCGGGCCTCGTCTTGCGGCGGCCTTTCGCCCCGATGACCCGCCGGAGACAGGCCCCATGCCCGCGCACGGATCTCACCCCGCGCCGCCTCTCGCGACCTCGCGATTGGCGGCGTTCTTGTTTTTTGACCAGCTACCGCGCCAACGCCGCAGCGTACTGTTTGAATGCGGGGATAAGCTGCATGCGCAGCACATTGCGACAAGCATCGAAACCGCCGCTGCGGATTCTCAGCCGAATGCCCATCGCACGCGCAACGTCCGCGACGAGTTGGTTATATAGATGCTCTTCGACAATGTCCTCGTACCAGACGTTCAATATGGTCCATCCCGAACCCACCAACTTGTTCTGTCTGCGGTCATCGCGGCCGGCCTGCTCGATTGCATGGAACTTGCGGCCCTTGTACTCGAGACCGACCTTATGGCCTGGGAATGCAACGTCCACATAGCGGTCCCCGTCGGCGGTTGAGACGCGATGGTTGAGCGAGACGGGCCCGAGGGCATAACCACCGAGTCGCCGCGGCCAGGTAAGCAATGCGCACAGAACGGATTCCATGGGCGAGTTGGAACCGTCGCTGACCAGCTCAAGCGCCTCGCGGGCCCGGACGATCCCCGGCGCTCCGGGCATCGCATCTAACACGCGTGTGATCTGCTCGACGGAAGTCAGGGGCTTCGCCGTGTTGGTAAGGCCATCCCACGAATCATCGAGGAGGTAGGTTCCACACAGCTCGAGGCCGATCAGCGCCAGTTCCTCGACGGTGCGCTGCCGCTTCTTGTGAAGGTCAACCGTTGCAAGATGCAGAAATGTCAGAGCCGGGCTCGTCACTAAGACATCCCTATTCACGTAAATAAGCGAACGAGGTGGTAACTCCGCCGCACTGCGGTGGCACACGATGTCGTCGCGGCTACGGGCGCCCGACTCTTTGGACACCAGGATATGCACGGGGCGCGTTTTCACACCCAAGCGCTCCATGTCGTCCGTAAACATCGCTTTTGGCGATACGCCGCAGCCATCCAGCTTTTGCGTGCGCGGCTTATCCAAAAATTCCGGCGCCAATCGCCCGCTCGATCGCATAAATTCGAGCGCTGACTCTCCAAAAATGCATACGCTCATGACCGTCGCCCCCTCGGCCCGATACGTTTTGCTCAGTGTGGTCAAAATACCCCGATTGTGCGCCGAACAATCAGTGGCGCAGTCGCGTTTGCCCAGGATTGAGCAAACCTATTCCGCCAACCATGCACCCTGGCACCCATTGCCTCCGGCCGCCATCAACAAAACCCCAGGATTGCCCCGCGCGAGAAAATATGCACGAGTGTTTTGACCCCGCTTTCAGCGCACAATCAGGGTATTTTGACCAGTTTCTCGGAAACGCTTATTTTGCAACCCCCTTTTTGAGGGATTGAGCACTTTTTCGCGCGCCACGTTACCGCCGCTGAACCACCCGCCACCATCCTCCCTGAGCGCCCAGACGAAAGCAGGGCCCAATCAGCACTTGACCTGCCCGTACGAGCTGCTTGGACGCCCCATCTTCCCCGTCAACACGCCGATCGCCATTCCACGACCATCTCCCTAAGGCCTTGAACTGCACGTTCGTTCATTTGTGAACTATTTGAGAATGAATCCTAATATGTTTCCGTTTTAGGCTCATATGATTCTGAAACTGTGCCATAATGCAGATGTCAAAGCGCGACCGCGGGTTCGCCCCAAGGAGCGCATTCGCCTGTGTTCAAAGGAGAACAAACATGAAGTTCGTTTGCCCCGTTTGCGGTTTCGTTGAGGAGTTCGACGGCGAGGAGCTGCCCGCCGACTTCAAGTGCCCCCAGTGCGGCGTCTCCGGCGACCGCTTCACCAAGGTCGAGGAGGGCAAGATGACCTGGGCCGCCGAGCACATCGTGGGCGTTGCTCACGAGGAGGGCGTCACCGAGGACATCATCATGGACCTGCGCGCCAACTTCGAGGGCGAGTGCTCTGAGGTCGGTATGTACCTGGCCATGGCTCGCGTTGCCCACCGTGAGGGCTACCCCGAGATCGGCCTGTACTGGGAGAAGGCCGCTTACGAGGAGGCCGAGCACGCTTCCAAGTTCGCTGAGCTCCTGGGCGAGGTCGTGACCACCTCCACCAAGAAGAACCTCGAGATGCGCGTTGAGGCCGAGAACGGCGCCACCGCCGGCAAGTTCGACCTCGCCAAGCGCGCCAAGGCCGCTGGCCTGGACGCCATCCACGACACCGTGCACGAGATGGCTCGCGACGAGGCCCGTCACGGCAAGGCCTTCGCCGGTCTCCTGGCTCGTTACTTCGGCTAAGTCGAGGTAACGCTTCGCAAAACGCTTTCCATAACGGATCGCAAAAGACCCTGGGGTTCGCCCCAGGGTCTTTTTTCATATGTGGAAAGCAGGGGCACGGCATTAGTTTTTATGAACGAACGCCCACGTCTACAGAGCATACGCATCCGAATGGTAACGTTGTGTTTTTAACGCCGGGCAACCGTGTCGGTTTGCACCCAAGGGACACCCGTGAGGAGCCACTCGATGACAAATGAGCTTGAGGACCACGCGATGTGCGAATCGCGAAAGGGCTGCGCGGAAGCCTGCCCCACGCATTGCGCAACCAGTCCCATCGACGAGGTCGCTCACATCGCCCAGGTCTTGGAAACGCAAGGCAGGTTCGGCCTCACACGAAGCTTTATCCAGCACGGTACCATGAGCGTGCATGCACACGTGATCTCCGTTGCACGCGCCGGCCTCGCCATGGCCGAGCGACTCGAGCGCCTGGGGATCCGCATCGATCGTGCTTCGCTCATCCGCGGCGCGCTCCTTCACGACTACTTCCTCTACGACTGGCACGACCCCGACCCATCGCATCGCCTACATGGGTTCACACACCCGTTCGCCGCGCTCGCCCGCGCGGAGGAGGACTTCGAAGACCTCACCCCGCGCGAGCGCAACATCATCTCCCGTCACATGTTCCCGCTGGTTCCCATCCCTCCCACCTGCCGCGAAGCATGGCTGGTGTGCCTGGCCGACAAGGCCTGTGCGCTCCATGAGACCATCGCGGGGCGGCTACCCAAGCGCTCCACAGGCCGCAAGGAGGTATCGCAATGATGACGGGCTTGAGCGGGATTATCTCTGAACTGAACTCGACGGGCGCTCCCCTATCGGCGCTGCTTTTGTCGTTCATCGTCTTCTCATTCATTGGCTGGCTCTACGAATCCACCTTCTGTGCCCTTGCGAATTACGGCCACTTTGCCAACAGCGGATTCCTGCTTGGACCATGCTGTCCCATCTACGGCGTGGGATCGCTCGCATGCTGGTTCTTGCTGCGCGACATTCCAAACGTCGCCGTTCAGTTCGCGGCCGCCGCGCTCGTATGCAGCGCCATCGAATACGGCGTGGGAGCGGCGCTCGAACGGATCACCGGAGCGCGATTCTGGGATTACTCCAAATTCCCCTTCAACATCAACGGCAGGGTCTGCCTATATGGCGCCGCGCTCTTTGGAGCGGGGGCGGTGCTCATTTGCCGCGTCGCCGAGCCCGCCCTGCTGAACGCATTGGAGCTCATGCCGCCGACCATCCTGGCAGCGGCAGCCTTTGCATGCGCAGCGCTCCTGGTCATCGATACCGTATTCACGCTGGTCAGCTGGCGCCAGCTCTCGCAAAAGCTCGAGCTACTCAGAATCGAGCTCGCCGACAAAGTCAACGACTCGCTCAAAGATGCTTCCGACTCTCTGCTCGACAGGGTGCCCGACGCGGCGCTGGATTCGGCAGCGGAGATCAAGGCCCGAAGCGGAGAACTCAATTCATGGCTCGCCGAGATGTCGGATAGCGCCTTTGAGGCGGTGCGTGGCAAGGTGGAGATGCCCTCGTTCATAGCCGAGGGCAGGCAGAACCTCAGGCTAGTTGTGCGCCATGCACGCAGCATTGCCCAACGCGCGGATGCCTCCGCCCCTGAGAAACTCAAGACCATGCTCACCCGCCGTGAGCTGCGTTTCTTCAACGCGTTCCCAGAGATCAAGCTGAAAGCATATGAGGGAATCATCCGCGCGACGAACCTCAAGGAGCGGGCGCACGAGCTGTTTTATAGGAGGTAATGGGCAACCACAACGGGCAGCGGCATTATCACTCCATTCGCGGATTGGGAGCGTCGCCTCATCATATGCCATCTCCTCCTGCGCCATACTCAGGAGAACCGAGGCGCACCGGCGGCGGACCTTCCCAAAAAAGAGGGGCACGGCGTCGGCGCGGCCCGGAGATGAAAATGCAGCGTCGAACCCGGGAGGGCCCATGCTCAGCGCACGCGATGCAAAACTAGTGAAGCGCTATTACCTGCTCCCCAGGGCAGCCTGGTATTCCCTGGTCGCCCTGTTCCTCACGGGCGGACTCGCGATCCCGCTCGTGATGATCGACAACATCGGACTAGGTTCCAAAGGTTTTGGGGACCTGCAGATGATCGCCATGATCGCCCTCATGATCGCCGAGGGCGCGGTGTGCATCGCCTGCGGGATGGTCGCCCGACGCGGGCTCGCCAGCGCCCACTGGCAGGAGCTCGAGCGCGAGGCCATCGGCGGCAACGCGAACGTCGGGACGAACCCGGCCGTCGTGGGCGGAATCGGCGTAGCGTCTGCGGGGCGCTTGGCCGGCACCCTGGACAACGACGACCTCGACGCCCTGAGCTCGGGGCTGGAGATCGCCGGCGGCGCGATGGCGGCATATGGATTCTTCGACACCATGCGGCGCATGAGCCGGGCCGCGGCCGCAGTTGCGCACACCCACGGCATGGAGCTCCCCGGACTCGGCCGCACGCGCCTCCTGGTGATCGGCCTGCCGCTCCTGCTCCTCACACTCTCCTTCGTCCCGCGCTTTATTGACTCAGCCGCGCAATCTTCGGAATCCCAAGAGGCATCCGCGCGCACCATCCAGGCCTTCAACGCTGCGCTTGAACCGGTGTGCAGCTACACCCTCGCCGACGACCCGCTCGAGCATCGCCAGGACAGCGGCTACCGCGTGAGCGGGAACATCACCAATGAAGACGACGACATCGTGGCGAGCGTCTCCGTCGAGACGGATGAGAGCGGCGCCGTCGATAGCGTGGTCTACAACGCCGACGTGGACATTGCGCGCACGCCCGAGGAGAACCTCGCCTTTGCCGAGGAGATTTTCACCCGCTTCCACAAGGCGATCGCCAGCGTGGACGTCGAGGCGGAGGGAATCGAGCTGCTGGACACGAGACTCGTCAACGCCCCCGTTCTGCCCGATCAGTTCCGTCAAGCGTTCCTCTCCGGCGACTATTACACCGCCATCGACACGGACCTCGACGACACCGGCACACTGCGCGCCTGGGCCCTCTTTGACACGGAACCCAAGGAGGAGTTCGACGAGTACACCTCGCCGCAGATCTCCGTCTTCCTGATGGCGCGGCGGAACTAGGTTTTCCGACACTCAAACGGGAACTCACTGTCGAATTTGACAATCGCGTCAACCCGAAAGGGCAAAACGCGCAAAAGCGCGCCTCCCCTCACGCTCACGGCATCGATCATGCCGGCGCTCGAAGAGACGCGCCCTACTTTTCCAAAAGAAGCCAAGAACGGCGAACAGCCGCGCACCACCGTGCCGCACCTCAATTTAGGGACTGTCCCTAAATTGAGGTGGCGCGGCTCCCCTACTCGCCGTCGTGCTCGCTCGCGCGTTTCCAGTGCAGACCGCGGCTCAGACGGTGCGCCACGCGCTCCACCTCGGCATCGCTCGTGAGATGGTGCGGCTTCATGCGACTCGTCACCGAGTCACGGCGGATGGTGGCGATGGGCTCCATCACAAAACCCTTGCCCGCGCGCATGTTCTCCTTGGCCACGCTGATCATGAGCTTGATACGGTTGAGCTGGTTGACCTCGCTCGCGCCCGGGTCGTAGTCAACGGCCACGATATTGCTCTCGGGATGCAGGCGGCGCAGCTCCTTGATCACGGCCTTACCCACCACGTGGTTGGGCAGGCACGCGAAGGGCTGCGTGCAGATGATGTTCGGCGCACCATGGTCGATCAGGTCGAGCATCTCGGCAGTGAGCAACCAACCCTCGCCCATGTTGTTGCACAGGGAGAGAATCTGACGCGCCTTGTCCTGCATCACGGAGATGGGCTCGGGGCGCTCGAAGCGATCGCTCTTCTCGAGCATCTCGTCCACGGGCTTGCGCATCCAATCCACTAGGCCGATCGCGGCGTCCATGCTGGCGCGCGCTGCGGCCGAGCTGCCGAGCTCCTCCTTCTGAACCTGCGCGTTGCTCATGGAATACAGGAAGAAGTCGAGCAGGCCCGGCACCACGGCCTCGCAGCCCTCCGCCTCGATGACGTCCACCACGTGGTTGTTCGCCGTGGGATGGAACTTCACCAGGATCTCGCCGACCACGCCCACGCGTGGCTTGGAGCCCTCGCCCGTGAGCGGCAATGTGTCAAACGCCGTGATGGCCTCGCGGGAGAGCTTGGTGAAGCTGCGGCGCGTGAACGTCGGCGCGAGGCGACGGGCGCGCTCCATGAAGTCCTCGAACAACTCGTTGGCGGCGCCCTCCTCAGCCTCGTAGGGACGCGTGCGATAGAGCATCTGCATCATAAGGTCGCCGAATAGCACGCTGTACACACAGGACTTGAGCAGAGGGACCGTGAGCTTGAAGCCCGGGTTGTTCTCGTCGAGCTTCACGGCGGAGAGGCTGATCACCGGGATGTCGGCATGCCCGCTGTCGCGCAGGGCCTTGCGGATGAGCGCGATATAGTTGGTGGCGCGGCAGCCACCGCCGGTCTGGGTGATCACCACAGCGGTCTTGGACAGATCGTAGCGACCGCTCTCGATGGCCTCCATGATCTGGCCCGTCACCAGGATGGACGGATAGCAGATGTCGTTATTCACATAGCGCAGACCTGCCTCCACGGCACCGCGGTCGGTGGAGGGCAGAAGCTCCAGGTTGTAGCCGCCGGCGCGGAAAACCTCCTTGATCAGGTCGAAGTGGATGGGCGCCATCTGCGGGCACAGGATGGTGTAGCCCGCCTCGCGCATCTCCTCGGTGAAGGGCACCTTGGGAAACGCCGCACTCGCGGCGGCGCGCTGCGGCTCGAGGGCGTATTTGTGCGTGGCAAACACCGGAGCGTCGGAGCTC
>OODM01000970.1_pt1 | contig 13917 bp, 8 predicted proteins | sample 1671471 | NCBI WGS metagenome assembly OODM01 (sample SAMN06348160, study PRJEB24527) | human gut metagenome | biome: human gut; feature: ankylosing spondylitis patient; material: feces | host: Homo sapiens | place: China | collected 2015-10 | reverse complement strand
GAGCGCCTCGACGCTGGCGAGGGCCTCGGGCAGCAGGCCGCCGGGCAGTTCAGTCTCGATGGCGCCGTCGTCGCAGGCGGCGGCGAGCTCGGGCTTGATGGGCATGCGGCCGAGGATCGGCAGGTTGTACTGCTCGGCAACGGCGTCGAGCTTGCTGGGACCGAAGACCTCGATCTTCTTGCCGCAATCGGGACACTCGACATATGCCATGTTCTCGACGATGCCGAGGACGGGGATGTTCATCTTCTCGGCCATGTTCACGGCCTTGGCGACGATCATGGAAACGAGGTCCTGCGGGCTCGTCACGATGACGATGCCATCGACGGGCAGCGACTGGAAGACGGTGAGGGCGACGTCGGCGGTGCCGGGAGGCATGTCAACGAGCAGGTAGTCGAGCGGACCCCAGGAGGTCTCGCTCCAGAACTGGCGGATTGCGCCGGCGATGACGGGGCCGCGCCACAAGACGGGATCGGTCTCATTTTTGAGCAGCAGGTTGCTCGACATGACCTTGACGCCGTGGTCGGAGATCTCGGGCAGCAGCAGGTTGCCAAGGCCCATGGCGTGGCGGCCGCTCATGCCGAACATCTTGGGGATCGACGGGCCGGTGATGTCGGCGTCGAGAATGCCGACTTTGTGGCCTGCGCGCGCCAGTTCGACGGCGAGGGTACCGGTGACGAGGGACTTGCCCACGCCGCCCTTGCCAGATAGCACGGCGACGACGCGCTTGACCTCGGACAGATTGTTTTCCTCAAATTCCTGCGGGGCGGTCTGACCGCCCGCCGCGGTTGCATGCTCGCAGCTCATGGGTGCTTCCTTTCCTTCAGGTGGAACCTTTCCATTGTACCCTCGCCGAGCGGCTTGAACGGGGTCGGTCGAGGCGCCTCACGACCCGTAGCGCGCATGTGGTCCCGACCTTGTCGGCCTGGCGTCCGTCTGCCGAATCACGTCAGCCCATAGGGCGAATAACCGTTTTATCTTTGGGGGAGAATGGCTACGGTTGAAAAGATGGGCGCGAAAGAACGTGCGCGCCCCACGTCCGAAAGGAATGCCCATGTTGCTCGAAGGCAAGAAAGCAATCATCACCGGCGGCACTCGCGGTATCGGCTACGCCATCGCCGCTCGTTTTATCGAGGAAGGCGCGGTTGTGACCGTGTTCGGTTCCCGCCAGGAGACCGCCGACAAGGCTGTCGAGCAGCTGCTCGCCACCTATCCTGAGGCCAAGGTTTGGGGTCGCACATGCGATCTGGCCGACCTCGACGCCGTTACCGAGGCCTTCCGCGCCGCCGCCGAGGACATGGGCGGAGTCGATACCATCGTCAACAACGCCGGCATCTCTCAGTCCACTCCGCTGCTCGACTACACGGCCGATGATTGGAAGAAGATCATGGACCTCAACGTCACCGCGGTCTTCAACGGCTGCCGTGCGGGTGCGCAGCTCATGATCGAGGCCGGTCACGGCGGCACCATCACCACCACCAGCTCCATGGTTTCCAAGTACGGTCAGCCCTCCGGCTGCGGTTACCCGACCTCCAAGTACGCCGTCAACGGCCTGACCCAGAGCCTCTCCCGCGAGCTCGCGCCCAAGGGCATCCGCGTCAACGCCGTCGCCCCCGGTATCACCAAGACGGACATGGTCGCCGCCCTGCCCGAGAAGATGATCCAGCCTCTGATCGCCACCATTCCGCTGGGTCGCATCGGCGAGCCCGAGGACGTCGCCAACGCCTTCGTCTACCTGGCGAGCGAGATGAGCTCCTACGTCACCGGCGCGGTCATCCCCGTCGACGGTGCCGCCCGCAGCTAGGTACTTCCGGCAACATAGTTCGCCTCGTATGGGCGTCTCGGCTTCTTGCCGGGGCGCCCTTCTCTATGCGGGGCACACGGCCCCTTTTCAGCTGCGTGCGCCCGGTCGGGGCATATTCCCGCAGGGCGTTTTTGTGAAGCGAAGCAGAACCACGCCCGAAGGGATTATGCCCCGACCGGGCGTTGGCGCTACACTAAGGGGTTAGATACGAATGTGTCCATGAGTCATATCCGATTCCACTTCAGATAAGGACCGTCCATGTCTGATTCATCCATCGTCATCAAGGGCGCCCGCGAGCACAACTTGCAGGACATCGACGTCGAGATTCCTCGCGACCAACTCGTCGTCATCACCGGTCTGTCCGGTTCGGGTAAATCAAGCCTGGCCTTCGACACCATCTACGCCGAGGGCCAGCGCCGCTATGTTGAGAGCCTTTCGAGCTACGCTCGTCAGTTCCTCGGCCAGATGGACAAACCCGACCTCGACTCGATCGACGGCCTGTCCCCAGCGGTCTCCATCGACCAGAAGACCACATCCAAAAACCCGCGCTCCACGGTCGGCACCGTCACCGAGATCTACGATTACCTGCGCCTGCTCTATGCGCGCATTGGCGTGCCCCATTGCCCGGAGTGCGGCCGTGAGATCGAGCGCCAGACGACCGACCAGGTTGCCGACAAGATTCTCGCCGCCGGTCAGGGTCGTCGAGCCTTCGTGCTCGCGCCGGTGGTGCAGGGTCGCAAGGGCGAGTTCGTCAAGCTGCTCGAAGACCTGCGGGCCGAGGGTTTCTCACGCGTGCGCATCGACGGCGAGGTCCGCAGCCTGGACGAGACCATCGAGCTTGATAAGAAGTTCAAACACACCATCGAGGTCGTGGTCGACCGTATCGTGATTCGCGAGACGAGCCTCGGCCGTATCGCCGAGGCCGTCGAGCAGGCAACCAAGCTCGCTCATGGCAATGTCTCCGTGTATCTGCTGCCTAATCGGGACGCGCCCGAGGGCGCCGAGGGCGACCTGCTGACCTATTCGCTTGCGCTTGCCTGCCCCGAGCATGGCCACTCCATCGATGACCTGCAGCCGCGCGACTTCTCGTTCAACGCCCCCTATGGCGCCTGCCCGGAGTGCGACGGCCTGGGATTTAAAAAGGTCGTGGATGCCGAGGCCCTTATCGAAGATCCGAACCTCTCCATCGAGGAGGGCGTGTTCGGCGGTTTCTTCGGCAAGTCAAACTACTACCCGCAGATCTTCCGCGCCCTGTGCATCCATCTCAAAGTCGATCCGACCACGCCGTGGAAGGACCTGCCCGCTCGCGTGCGAAAAATTTTCCTCGACGGCTTGGGCGACAAGAAGATGCGCGTCGATTACAAGACGCAGGACGGCCGGGACACGCATTGGTTCACCAAGTACGCCGGCGTGCGCAATATCCTGTACGAGCGCTATGTCGAGACGACCAACGAGAACACCAAGGCAAAGCTCGAGCGCTACATCCGCGAGGAGCCCTGCTCGACGTGTCACGGCGCCCGTCTGCGCCCCGAGATGCTCGCCGTCACGGTTGGCGGCAAGTCCATTTACGAGGTTTGCTGCATGAGCTGCCGTGAGTCCCTCGCGTTCTTCGATGCCCTCGAGCTCACCGAGCGCGAGGCCTTCATCGGCCACGCCATCGTCAAGGAGATCGGCGAGCGTCTTCGCTTCCTGGTGGATGTCGGTTTGGACTATCTGACGCTCGATCGCGCCTCCGCGACGCTTTCTGGCGGCGAGGCCCAGCGCATCCGCCTGGCGACCCAGATCGGCGCGGGCCTCATGGGCGTGCTCTACATCCTGGATGAGCCCTCCATCGGCTTGCATCAGCGCGATAACGAGCGACTCATCGCCACGCTCGAGCGTTTGCGTGATTTGGGCAACACCGTGATCGTCGTCGAGCACGATGAGGACACGATCCGCGCGGCCGATTACGTGGTTGATATGGGACCGGGCGCCGGCGAGCACGGGGGCAAGGTCGTGTGCGCCGGGACGGCGGAGCAGCTCATGGCCTGCCCCGATTCGCTTACGGGCGCCTACCTCTCCGGCCGCCGTATGGTGCGCCTGCCCGAGGAGCGCCGCAATCCCGGTCGCGGGGCCCTCAAGATCACGGGCGCCAAGGCCAACAACTTGCATAACGTCTCGGCTGAGATCGAGTTCGGCACCCTCACGGTGGTGACGGGCGTTTCGGGCTCGGGTAAGAGCTCGCTGGTGACCGATACCATCGCGCCCGCGCTCACCAACGCCGTGCACAACTCGACGCGCGTCGTGGGTCCCTATAAGGCGATTGAGGGTATCGACCAGATCGACAAGGTCATCGATATCGACCAGAGCCCGATCGGCCGCACCCCGCGTTCCAATCCGGCGACCTACATCGGCCTGTGGGATGACCTGCGCGCGCTGTTCGCGAGCGTGCCTGAGTCTAAGGCGCGCGGCTACTCGCCGGGTCGCTTCTCCTTCAATGTTCCCGGTGGCCGCTGCGAGGCCTGCAAGGGCGACGGTCAGATCAAGATCGAGATGCACTTTTTGCCCGATATTTATGTGCCGTGCGAGGTGTGCGGCGGGAAGCGCTACAACCGTGAGACGCTCGAGGTGCGCTACCGCAACAAGACCATCGCCGACGTGCTCGATATGTCCGTGACCGAGGCGCTCGCGTTCTTTGGCAACATCCCGCAGATCAAGCGCAAGCTGCAGACCCTTTACGACGTGGGGCTGGGCTACGTGCGCCTCGGACAGCCGGCGACGACGCTGTCCGGCGGTGAGGCCCAGCGCGTGAAGCTCGCCAAGGAGCTGCACCGCAAGCAGACGGGCAAGACGTTCTACATCCTGGACGAGCCCACCACGGGTTTGCACTTCGAGGATGTGCGCCAACTCGTCGACGTACTGCAGCGCCTGGTGGACGCGGGCAACACCGTGCTCGTCATCGAGCACAACCTCGATGTGATCAAGGTGGCCGACCGCATCATCGACCTCGGTCCCGAGGGCGGTGACGGCGGCGGGCGCATCGTGGTGTCCGGCACGCCCGAGAAGGTGGCTGCGTGCAAGAAGAGCTACACCGGCAAGTTCCTGGCGCCCCTGCTTGAACGTGACCGAGCACGGATGGCCGAGATCGATGGCTAAGGCACCCAAGGTTCAAAAGACGAACGCAATGCGCGAGTTGGAGCGCGAGGGCGTGCCGTATATCCCGCACACGTACGAGGACGACGGCGAGGAGGCCCGTGGTCTGGGTGAGTCTATTGCCGCGCAGCTGGGAGAGGATCCCGGACAGGGATTCAAGACGCTCGTGACAGTGGCGCCCTCAGGCAACCATGTGGTGTGCTGCGTGCCAGTTGCCGAGGAGCTCGACTTCAAGGCCGCTGCGAAGGTGGCGGGGGAGAAGTCGCTCGAGATGCTGCCCACCAAACAACTGACGGCGGTGACCGGGTATGTGCGAGGCGGCTGCTCGCCCATTGGGTTGAAGCGGCCGTTTCCGGTGATCTTCGATGAGACATGTTGGTTGTATGATGCGGTCTACATTTCTGGGGGGCGCCGCGGCATTCAGCTCGAAGTGCCGGTTGAGCCGCTGTTGACCTGCCTGAACGCCCTTACAGCGGACATCTGTCGAAGGTAGGTCCCGCCCGTTCCTGTGAAGCTATTCTGCCGCACGTCGGCTTTGGGTGGTGCTCACGGGTCGGGGTTGGTATCCTTGATGCACCCGAACACGTTAGGACGTGACATGAAGTTCAAACGCACCACAGTCATCGCCACGGCTTGCCTACTCTCCGCGACGCTCTCGGTTTCCGGGGTCCCTGCGGTCGCATTCGCAGAGCCGACCGACGTGCTCCAGCAGCGCGTCAACGACGCATACGCCACGCTCCAGACCTATACCATGGAGCTCGAGCTCGCCAGCAGCCAGCTCGCCACGGTGAAGGACGATCTAGCCACCGTTCAGGGCCAGATCGAACAGACGCGTGCCGATATCGAGAAGAAACAGGCGGAGGTCGCCGAGGGCCAGGAGGTCATCGCCCAGCGTGTGTCCTCCACCTACAAGCAGGGCGGCGCGAACCTGCTCTCCATCGTTCTGGGCTCCACGGACTTTGCCGATCTCTTCTCTCGCACGTTCTATGCGAACAAGGTCGCCGATGCCGACGCCCAGGTTATCGCCAAGGTGAAGCAGGATATGGCCGAGCTCGAGCAGAAGCAGGTCGAGCTTGCCGAGCAGGAGGCCCGTCAGAAGGAGCTCGTTTCCGAGCAGGAGTCCAAGACGGCCGAGGTCAGCTCGAAGGTCAGCCAGCAGCAGTCGTTCTACAACAACCTCGACACGCAGCTCAAGGATCAGCTTGCCGAGGAGGCCGCCCGCAAGGCCGCTGAGGAGGCGGCTCGCCAGGAGGCGCTTCAGCAGCAACAACAGCAGCAACAGCAGCAACAGCAGCAGCAACAACAGCAGCAGGGCAATAACAACAAGCCCAGCAAGCCCAGCAAGCCCGTTGAGAAGCCCAACAACAACGGCAACACCAACTCCGGCAATGCGCCCGCCAGCGTTGTCGATGTCGCTCTCGCGCAGGTCGGCAAGCCCTACGTGTTTGGCGCCGGCGGTCCGGAGGCCTTCGATTGCTCGGGGTTGACTTCATATGCCTATGCGCAGGTCGGCTATGGTATCCCCCATCAGTCGCAGCAGCAGTTCAACATCGTGCGCAACAAGGGACATCTGGTGTACAACATCGGCAGTCTCAAGCCCGGTGACCTTGTGTTCTGGGGCAGTGGCGGCTCAACGAGCCTGATTTACCATGTCGGCATGTACATTGGCGGGGGACGGTACGTCCATGCCTCGATGCCCGGCGTCGGTGTTGTGGTCGCATCCCTCTATGCCGGCGGCAACTACGTCGGCGGCGGCTCGCCGGTGTAGTGCCGAGCCGTGTGCGCGGTGGCCGCACGGCGTGAATGTGTGAATGCAGGCGCCCCCGGATTCCCGGGGGCGCTTTTTCTTGAGAGGCTGATTGCATGCCAGGAGAAGAATCGAGAATAGGTGCCCATTTTGCCCCCCGTGACGGTAGGGGTTCCGGATCGGGCGTGCGTCCAAACGCTGCTCACGGTAACGCGACTTCCTCTTCTCCCGGGGAGACTGCCGTTTTTCTCGCCGCCGCGCAACGTGGGTCCACCGAGTGTGGTCGCGAGACGTCGCTGAGTACGACGGCACCCGATGAGACCGCCGTCTACCTCACTGCCGCGAAGCGCTCTCGCCTGTCGTCGAATTCGCATGCGGAGAGCCCCTTGAAAGACGAGTTTGAAGAGTGCCTGCGCGAGGAGACGGAGGAGGAGGTCGAGCGCCTCGCCGCCCGGAAGGCCAACTCGACGAGCATCCTTGTCATTCTGAGCCGTATTACCGGTTTCGGTCGGACGATGGCGCAGGCCAATGCGCTTTCCGGGGCGCTTATGTCCGTTGCGAGTTGTTACACCGTCGCGGCTGGTATGCCGAACATGTTGTACGAGCTCGTGATGGGTGGCATGCTCGTCACGTCATTTCTCCCGGTTTACCTCTCCGTCCGCAACAATCGCGGCCGTGAGGCGTCGGCCGAGTACGCCTCGAATCTGCTCACCATCCTGCTCGTCATTATGGGCGTCCTCTCGGTTTTGAGCTTCATATTCGCCGGTCCGATCATCTGGACGCAATCGGCGGGCGCGAGCGCGGATTTCGATTTCGATCTTGCGGTATGGTTCTTCCGCTTCTTCGCTTTCGAGGTCATCCTGTATGGCGTGTCCTCGGTGGTTTCGGGTGTGCTCAACGCGGAGCGCGACTATTTCGCCTCCAATGCCGCTCCCATGGTGAACAACATCATCACCATCGCGTCGTTCATGCTGTACTCGTTGGTGGTCAAAGGCGGACTGCTCACATGGGACCAGGCACTGATCGTCCTGGCCGTCGGCAACCCCTTGGGCGTGGTCTCCCAGGTGCTTATCCAGCTGCCGGCATTGCGCCGTCATGGAGTGAGGCTGCGTCTCAAAATCGACCTGCATGACCCCGCTTTGCGCGAAACGCTTGCAATCGGCCTTCCGACGTTGATTGTCACGTTCGCGTCGTATCCCACGAATGCCGTCCAGTCGTCTTGCGCACTCCAAGTCACCTCGAGCGGCGCCGCCATCGCGTACTATTCCCGCGTCTGGTATGTGCTGCCTTTCTCGATTCTGGCCATCCCCATCTCGGTCACCATGTTCACAGAGCTTTCGAACTACCGCGTCGCTGAGCGCATGGATGCCTATCGCCGTGCACTCTCATCCGGCATGCGCAAGATCATCTTCACCATGATCCCCTGCGCACTGCTGCTTATCGTCTTCGCGCCGGTCCTCGTGGCGCTTCTCGGTGGCTTCGACGCCGAGGATGCGGCTATGACTGCAACGTACCTGCAGGTTCAGGCCGTCGCGTTGCCACTGTACGCGCTCTCGACCTATCTGCAGAAGGTCTGCTCCTCGCTCATGAAGATGAAGATCTATGCCTTTGCGGCTTGCGTCGCGGCGGTCACGCAGGTGGTGTTCTGTATCGTCCTCACGCCCGTCTATGGTCTCTATGTTGTGCCGCTGAGCTCCACCTTCCACTTCCTCGCCGTCGATGTTGTCACGCTGCTCAGCATTCGTCGCGAGGTGGGATCCTTCGGGTTCTCCTCCGTCATGCTTTCGGGCGCGCGGGCGCTCGTGTTCGGCTTGCTGGGATCTGCCGTCGGCGCTGGTCTGCTCCGATCTCGCGGCCTGATGTACGCGGCCCTTGCGGGCCTGCCGGCCCTTTTGGTGGCCTATGGGAGTGCGTATGCGCTCGGCAGGTCTGAAGCACCGTTTTTCGATGCGCTTTTCTCTCGCGTGTCGCGCGCGCTTCACCGCGGTTAGGGCTGCGTGCGGTCGATATCTGAAAAAGCGGGGCGCCTTCTTTGGCGTCCCGCTTTTCCATGTCGGCAATTTGGCCGGCTGCTGTGCGCTTGTTTCTAGAAAGAGGTGTCGGTGCGCTCCGGGTAGTACTTTGCAAATTTCCGGTACTGATTGGTTTCGGTCAACGCGACATCGAGCCTGCGACGCCACGATGCGTCGGCGTCATAGCGCTGGGGGTCGAAGACGCGCTTGGCGCTCGCCAGGTCGTTCACTTCGTCAAGGAGCGGGCCTGCGGGGACGTAGCGCTTGAGCAAGGGCAGGGGAACCAGGGAATAGAGCGCCGGTTTGTCGGCGCGCTTCGGTTCGTCGATGAGCCCGTCGATGGCATCGCGGACGAGAACCTCCATGGGGTTCACGCCGCCGGCGACGTTGTAGTAGGAGTTGCGGCCCATGCGGGGGTTGCAGTCGAGGAAGACCTCGCGGCCCGTCACTGGGCAGCGCTTGATATCGAAATTGGCAAAGCCGCGGTATCCGGCGTCGGCGAGAAGCGCGGAGGCCTTTTCCCATAGTTCGGGCTTCTCACGGATGACCATCGCGACGGGGTTGCCGAGCATCGTCGGGGCGTGGTCCTCGAGCAACACTTGGGCGGCGCCGAGCAAGCGCGGGGCGCCGTCTCGGCCGATATAGAGCGTGAGCGAGTCCATGTGGGTGTCGTCCCCGCCGATGAGTTCCTGAACGAGGAAGTCACCCGTGAAGCCGGCGTTCCTCAGGTCGCGCCACAACTCGTCGAGTTCGGCCTGCGAGGAGAGGAAATAGACCTTTTTGAAGCCCTTGAGGAGGAAGTCGTAGTACCCGGCGGAAACGGAGGGCTTGGCGACGACCGGGAAGGGGATCGCGCACGGCGCGATGGGCTCGTCTCCAGCGAGGCGTGCAACTTCGGTCCGCGGCGTCTCGAGGCCGTGTGCCGCACATAGCTCAGCGAACGTGTCCTTATCGCATACGGCGTCGAATGCGGCGCGGGGCGGGATGGGGCATACGACGTTTAACGGGAGCTTCTCGTGAATCGTCTCGAGCGCCTCGATCAGCGGGTCCGTGTTGGCCACGACGAGTACGCGACGCTCGCGGTCTTCGAGCGCGATGGCGGTGATCGCCTCGAGAAGGTCGTGTGCCGAGAGGGAGGCGACCAGGCGTCGATCGACGATGCGGGAGTGTTGGATCATGCCGACGAACCCCGAGCTCATGATGATGGGGTGGATGCCGAACGCCTCATGGAATTGACGGCACAGCGCGTAAGCTCCGATATCTCCGCCGAGGACGACGGGAATGAAGTCGGTACGTGGTGTGGTTGGCTGCATGGGCACTCCGATGACTCCTCGCGGTATTGCCGCGCTTGGTTCGCTGGACATCCTGCGATTCTATCGCACTCGGAGCGGGCCGCGCGCAAGCTCACGACAAAGACGCGCGCCGTCGATGCATTCTTAATAGAACTGCTCGCGTTCGACCGGTCCGCCTGTTTCCGTGGGATATGATTAACCGCTGTATCGTGAGGATATGGCATATATGGACCGGTGATTGCATGCAGGTGAAGACGCTATCGCGCGAGGAGTACGAGGTCGCTCTCGAGGCTCTTGGGGCCGACATCCCCGTTGAGCAGCTGCCCGTGTGGCAGGATTTCGAGTCGACCGTAGATGGCCGCTCCCCGTGGGGTTACGTTGCCGTGCTTCGCGACGGCGAAACGGCGGCGCTCGCCTCTTTCGTGCAGTATGAGACGCATGGTTACCGTTACCTGCGAGCCCACCACGCCCCCGTGTGGGCCGCCGCACCGAGCGCCCAGGACGAGGCGGAGGCTCTCGAGGCCCTCGTCGCGCATATCAAGCAGGCCGACCGTTCCCAGGTCTTCATGCGCCTGGCCGTCGACCATGAGCTCCCTATGACGCGTCCGTGCCTTTCGACGCTGCCGTATGACACCACTGTCGTCGTCGACCTGTCCGGCGGCGAGGAGGCCATTTTCTCCCGCATGAAGCCGCGCGGCCGCCGCGATGTCCGCAAGGCCCTGCGCGAGTGCCCCGCTTCGATGGCCGAAGAGACCGATCTCGCTGCCGCATCCTTCGGGGAATATCACAAGATCATGTGCGATACCGCTGCACGCGACGGGTTCGTTCCGGCTCCTTGTTCCTATTACGCCAACATGATGCGGGTGCTCGGCCCCGATCACTGCCGTGTGTATGCCGCCCGTATCGACGGCGAGCTCGTGGGCTGGTCGCTTGTGACCGTCTCGGGTTCCGTGGCAACGCGGTATTACGCGGCCACGGTGTCGGGTGCGGGTAGGCTGCATGTCGCCGACGCTCTGGTGCATTTCGAGATGATGCGCGTTGCCGAGCTCGGTTGCACGTCTTACGACCTTATGGGCATCGGCAGCGAGTTCGCTCCAGAGACCATGAATCTCAATGAGTTCAAGACGAAGTTCGCCAAAGAGGGAACGGTTCGAATCGCCCCCGACCGCGACGTCCCCATCAAGGGCGGGTTCTACGCAGCGCTGCAGGGCGTCAAGAAGCTGCGCGCCCATGCAAAGGCCGTGAGGCGGTAGGCTGCCCATGAGAACGCTCGCTCCCAAGGGATGCCCTTCGCATGTTGTCACCGGGGCGGAATTCGGCCGGCGCGTATGCTAGGCCGCTCATCCGGCGATACCCCGCCCTCCCGCTCCATGCCTCTTGCGCCCTTTTCCGCCCGCGCCGCCTCCGAACACGTGCGCGCCCAGGGGGGCGACCATGCCCCGAGCCTTGTCGAGCAGGTGGCCGAGGTGCCCGACGATCCCGGCTGCTACCTTTGGAAAGACGCTTCGGGCGAGGTCATCTACGTCGGCAAGGCCAAGAACCTACGCGCTCGCCTGCGCCAGTACGTCACGCTGACCGACGATCGCGCAAAGATCCCGCTCATGATGCAGCTCGTTGCGAGCTTCGACTACATCGTCGTCGAAAGCGAGCATGAGGCACTCGTCCTCGAACGCGAGCTCATCGCCCAATACCATCCGTATTTCAACGTCGATTACAAGGACGACAAGTCCTACCCCTACATCGCCATCACGCGTGGCGATGTGTTTCCCGCCATCAAGTACACGCGCGAGAAGCATCGCCCCGACACACGCTACTACGGTCCGTACACGGACAGTCGCGCCGCCCGCGAGACCATCGACACGCTCCGCAAGGTCTGCCCGATTTGCACGGCCTCGTGTGCCGAGTGGAAGCGCGTCCGCCGCCTGCTTGAAAAACGCCCGGACGATGCCGATGTCATCGAGCTCATCTGCTCGAATCAGGGTCGTCCCTGTTTCGACTACCATGTCGGGCGCGGGCCCGGCGTGTGCGCCGGAATGATCGGCCGTGAGGAATACGCCGTGAACGTGCGTCGTGTCGAGCGATTCCTATCCGGGCAACGCCGCGAGCTCGTCGATGAGCTTAAAGCCGATATGGCCGAGGCCGCCGCCGATCTCGATTTCGAGCGTGCGGGGCGCATCAAGCGTCGCCTTGAGGTCATCGACGGGCTGGACGATCGTCAGCAGGTCGTGTTTCCCACGAGCGTGGATTTGGACCTCATCGGCTTCTACCGCGAGGAGACCATCGCCGGTGCCTGCGTGTTCGTCGTGCGCGAGGGGCGCGTGCAGAGAACCTGTGAGTTTATCTTGGACAAGGGCCTCGACGTCGATGAGGTCGAGCTGGCATCCGGCTTCGTCAAGCGTTACTACGATGAGACGGCCGACGTCCCCCATGAGGTCGACCTTGCGATCGAGCTGCCGGATGCGGACGTGGTGGGGGAGTGGTTGACGGGCAAGAGGGGGCGCGTGTGCCGCCTGCACCGCCCGCAGCGTGGCGAGAAGCATCGCTTGCTGCAGATGGCCGAGCGCAACGCCCGTCATGCCCTCATGCGCTACATGATGCGGACGGGGTACTCGGACGATCGCACCAATCAGGCGCTATTGCAGCTCGAGAGCGCGTTGGCCCTGGACGCGCCGCCGATGCGCATCGAGTGTTTTGACATCTCGACTCTGCATGGCGCCTTCACCGTCGCGTCCATGGTCGTATTTACGAACGGCAAGCCCGACAAAAGCCAGTACCGTCGCTTCAAGATCCGTGCGGAGTTGGATGAGGCCAACGATTTCGTCTCCATGTCCGAGGTTCTCGGACGTCGCTACGCCCCCGAACGCATGGCCGACGAGCGGTTCGGCAGCAGGCCCGACCTGCTGGTGGTCGATGGCGGCCGCCCCCAGCTCACCGCGGCGATGAGACAGCTCGAGGAGCTCGGCCTCGACATCCCGGTCTGTGGCCTCGCCAAGGCCGATGAGGAGGTGTTCGTCCCCTGGGACGATACGCCGATCGTGCTGCCCAGCGGGTCGGCGTCTCTGTATCTCATCAAACAGGTCCGCGATGAGAGCCACCGCTTCGCAATCACCTTCCATCGCGAGCTGCGCGGCAAGGCGATGACCGTCTCCGTCTTGGACGAGGTCCCCGGCGTCGGCCCCACGCGGAAGAAGGCGATCATGAAGCGGTTCGGTTCCATGAAGCGCCTTCGCGCCGCTTCGGAGGCCGAGATTGCGGAGGTCCCCGGCGTGCCTGCCGAGGTGGCCCGTTCGGTGTTCGAATCGCTCCGCGCACTCGAGGCCCAGCGCGTCGAGCAAGATGCTTCCGAAGGTGAATAAGTGGTATTAAATTATCTGCCTATGTATATAGTTTGAGGGGCAGTTCTAATACCAGCAAAAACCAGTAAATACCAGGGTACTTTAGGATGATAAAGCGTATTCCTGGAAAACTGGTATGGTCTTTAATACCATCCCGGAAGAATGTCAACAATCTCGTGAACGGTCGTTTTCCCGCTTGGGCGGAAGGATGACCGTTCATCGACGGGTGCCGCACAAAAAACGAATGACCCATTAGGCTTGAAAAGGTCTGTAATGTGCGCTGCCGAGTCGCAGCGCCGAGCGCTTGATTGGAGTTCCCATGCGCGATCTTCTGAACACGGGCGTGTCCCGCCGCTCCTTCCTCGGTCTTGCCGGTGGCGCTGCCGCCGTCGCTGGCCTTGGTCTCGCCGGTTGCGGCGGTGGCGACAAGCCCGCAGGCTCCGCTCCTGCGGCTGACGGTACTGTGGGCGGCGGCGTGATCACCGCCGGCTCTGCCTACACCACCACCAACTTCGATCCTTCCAGCACCTCTTCCGCTCTCGCCTGCGGCACCAACTGGCACGTCGTCGAGGGTCTGTACGGCCTCGACTTCCACGAC
>OODM01000966.1_pt1 | contig 13971 bp, 10 predicted proteins | sample 1671471 | NCBI WGS metagenome assembly OODM01 (sample SAMN06348160, study PRJEB24527) | human gut metagenome | biome: human gut; feature: ankylosing spondylitis patient; material: feces | host: Homo sapiens | place: China | collected 2015-10 | reverse complement strand
CGAGTTTTTTGTACACGTCCTTGGGGAGCCACTTCTTCATGACGTCTTCGGAGAAAACCATCGTGCCGAAGCGTTCGGTAAGGTCGGCCATGTGCATCCTTTCGCATACAAGGCGCGGTCGAGGCGCCGGGTCCTGGGGTCCGCCCGCAGGTCGCGCCGATTGCCGGACGCGACCACGTGACGGTGAAAGCGCTAGTTCTTCAAAGAGTTCATGGGGGCGGGGAAACGACCGCCGCGGTGCGCGAACACCGTGCCGGCATGGCTGTTCACCGGCATGACAGGCGCACGGCCGAACAGTCCGCCGTAATCGACGGACTCACCGACGCCCTTGCCGATCGCCGGAATGATACGCACGGCGGTGGTCTTGTTATTGATGACACCGATGGCCATCTCGTCGGCGATGATGCCGGCAATGGTCTCCACGTCCGTGTCGCTAGGAACCGCGATCATGTCGAGGCCCACCGAGCAGACGCACGTCATCGCCTCGAGCTTTTCGAGGGAAAGGGCACCGGCCTCGGCGGCCTCGATCATGCCGGCGTCCTCGGACACCGGGATGAAGGCGCCGGACAGGCCGCCCACGCTGGAGCTCGCCATGACGCCGCCCTTCTTCACGCAGTCGTTCAGCAGGGCGAGGGCAGCGGTCGTACCGGGGCCGCCGCACTGGCCCACGCCGATGATCTCGAGAATGCGGGCCACGGAATCTCCCACAGCGGGCGTGGGGGCGAGTGACAGATCGACGATGCCCTTCTCGACACCCAGGCGACGCGAGGCCTCGCGGCTCATGAGTTCACCAGCACGGGTGATCTTGAAGGCGGTCTGCTTGATACGCTCCGCGACCTGCATCATATCGGCATCGGCCGGCAGCTCCTCAAGCGCGGCGGCCATAACGCCCGGTCCCGAAACGCCGACGTTGATCACGGCGTCGGCCTCACCGGATCCGTGCACGGCGCCCGCCATGAACGGTGAGTCCTCGACCATGTTCGCAAAGCAGACGAATTTGGAAGCGCCCACGCACTCGCGGTCGGCGGTGAGCTTAGCCGCGTCGATGATGGTCTGGGCGGCCATGAAGACCGCATCCATATTGATGCCAGCACGCAACGTCGCGACATTGACGCTCGAGCACACGCGGCTCGTCTCGGCGAGGGCGCGCGGAATGCACTTCATGAGACGACGATCCGCATCGCCGATGCCCTTGTGCACCAGCGCCGAGTATCCGCCGAGGTAATCGATGCCAAGCGTCTCCGCGGCTCGATCGAGAGCACGGGCAAGCGGGACGAGGTCCTCGTCAGAACAGGCGGATGCGATCTGGGCAACCGGGGTAACCGCCACGCGCTTGTTGACGATCGGAATACCGTATTCGCGCTCAAGCCCCTCTGCAGTCTCGACAAGGTGCTCGGCAGTGCGCGTCACATGGTCGTACACCTTCGTGCACATGCGCTCCAAGTTATCATCCGCACAGCCCATGAGCGAGATGCCCATGGTGATCGTGCGGATGTCCAAATTGTGCTCTGAGACCATACCGCGCGTCTCGGCTATCTCCTGGGGCGTGATGGACATGGCGGCTCCTTTGGCGAATATCATGCTTGCACGTGTTCAACCATTCTAGCGTTCCCGAACCCACCATGCCGCCCCCATACCTCACGAAACATAAGAAGTGACATGAGCCTTCATGCGGTCCTTACCCCCTCCCCGGTCACCGGCGTGAGAGCCTCGTGGAGGCGTATCTCCCCAGTACCGTGCGCGCTTGCCGACGTGCCTCCCCTGCGCTATCGTTTACCTGCTGAAATCATTACCTCCGCAGAAAGCGAGCGAATACATGGCTCTCACCGGCAAGCAGGTCCGCCAGCTCCGCGCCCTCGCGCACCACCTCAACCCCGTCGTCCATATCGGCAAAGCCGACGTGACCGACGCCATCGCCAAGCAGGCCGAGGAAGCGCTCGACGCCCACGAGCTCATCAAGTGCTCCGTCCAGGACGGCAGCCTGCTCTCCTGCCGTGAGGCGGCCGACCAGCTCGCCGAGCTTGTGGGTGCCGAGGTCGTCCAGGGTATCGGCCACCGTTTCTCCCTGTATCGTGCGAGCAGCCGTAAGGGCATCGAGCACATCAAGCTCGGTTAAGACACTGCCGGCGGCGGGCCGCACAAACGCCCCGCCCCCGTCATCTCTCACTCACCAGGAGGCGCACCATCGGGTGCGCCTCCTTTTTTTCTCATAGCAATCAAAGCATGGTCTGCATCCCCGATCGACCGATGATCGACTCATAGGTCATCCTCGTCTCTTCCTCAGGTATCGATCCAAGCTCCTGCTCGAGCAGATGCAGATGGCTGTTGTAAAGCTCCACGATCTCCCTGCGCCTTCCCGTCTTGTCGTAAATCCTCATGGCACACCTGATGACGTCCTCGCGCAAGGGCGCCTGTCGCAGCGCCGCCTCCACGAGCCAGGATGCCGACGGCAGATCGTCCATCTCGAGGGCGGCCTCGATTCCGCGCACCATGCAATCCGCGAACTTCATCTGATAGACGCGGCGAACTCGCAGGTAATACGATGTGTTACCACTCTCCGGGACATATAGGGGACCTTTGTATATCTCTTCGATCTTCAGACATGTCTCGATAATCTCACGCGATGAGGTTCCCGTCCTCCTCAGAAGCACGTCGCGGGCGAGTGCGTCGAAGCACGCGGTATCCGACACAACGTACTCCATGTTCAACGCAACCCCCTCGCCTTGCGTGAGAACATATTGCGGCCCATCCGCATGCTGCCCAAACGCAGCGCGAAGCGAGCTCAGCGAGGAATACATGGACTCCCGCGCATGCTTGTAGTCCTTATCCGGCCACATCTCTTCCATGATCACCTGGCGACCCACGAAATTGCCCCCAGCAAGCGCGAGACGTGCTGCGATCACGCACGCCTTCTTCCTTCGCCATAGCGCATCGGTGAGCGTATGCCCGTTGCGCATCGCCTGAAATCCACCGAACAAGCTGATCGTTACCCGGCCCAGCCGTTGACCCGATTCGACCGACGCCACGTCGAACAGGGCCGGCGCCCCCGCATCTGAGCGCTTCCCTTCCGGCGCGGCCTCACTGAAACTCTCGGGCAGCATGCGCGCCAAGGGCATCGCACGCTCCCCGACCGCCCTGATGAGCTGACGTGCCCGCGCGCGAATCCCCTCATCAAGCAGAAGCGAACGACGCAGGGAGCACCATGCCGATAGCTCGGGAAGTCGAGAAGTCGCCGAGAGCAGCATTGCGACGGTCCAAGCATCCACGACCGTGCACTCGCCCTCCCCCGCATCGAGCTCGTCAGCCTCCTCGTTAAGCACGACATGCGAGGAATTGAGCAAATGTGCGGCGCACTCCAAGAAGCTCGCCCAGGCCAGGACAAAGCCTTGATCGGGGGACGCGAGCTTCTTCACCTGTTGGGCGCGGAACTGAGCACTCACGATCTGCCCGACCGCCAGATCTTGCCAGCCCTCACCGACCAGGCAATACAGCTGCATGGCGAAATCGGAGCACCGAACGGAAGTCGTGCCCCCGTCAACGAACGCGCGCTCGTCCACCACGGGCAAGCCTGCCATCAAACGACAGGTCGAGCCAACCACGCGGACATATGACGCAATTGGGTCGAGATGCCGCCCCGTCAACAACCGGGCCACTTCCTGCAGGTGGCTATCGAGCGCGCGAGCATCTCCCACATCGCCTTTGAATGCGTCGAGAAGAATTCGATCGCACGCGAGGAGGACTCCTGGTATCGAGATACCCTTCGCGCCGAGGGAAGCCTCATTGATTCCCATGCCCTCATCGATGCTCACCGCCCCGTCTCCGGCCATGATGCACTTCTGCACACGGACATGGAGCTCCAGTTGTCGCGAGGCCACCGTCTCGCAATCATGCCCCTTCCCATGATTCAGGTCAGGAAGCGCCACTCCCGAGCAATCGCTCCAGACTGCGGCCATAGCCGTTGACTCACGCCAAGCACTCGGGCTCACCTCATCCAGAATCTCCGACGAGCGTCTGCGCAGCTCCGCCGCCATAATTCGGGCAGCCCGGTAATCCCCGCGCTCCAGCGCGCACAGGTACAGGGCCAGAACAACGCCTACTTGAATCGAACAAACCGCAGCGCCGCCCATACGTTCCACCAACGCGGTCAGAAACGCCCCATTGCCGCTCAACGCACACGCTGTGGGATATTCGGCGATGAGCGCCGTCGCATCCCCCTCTCGCTCGAACATGCGCATCAACGCAACGGCTCCGTCGATATTGCCCACTTCCAACATCATCTTCGCCGCGCGGACCGCATACAGCGGACGTGCGTGCACGAGCTCACATTTCAGCTCAGAAAACGGGACTCCGCGGTTTGACATGCATCGGTACGCGTCTCCCTTCGCATCGAACCCGAAAATCGGATACTCCCGAGCCAGGCGAAGCCAACTGTCCTTACGCACACGCATGCCTGCGCGATCGAAATCTCGAATGCTGCCAAAACCGCTCATGATGAGCAGGCACACGGTCCGATACAGGGAATCCCTGCTCCTCCTCAATTCGCATACGACGCCTCGATACAACTCGACTGTCGCGTTTTCAAAGGCAACCGACATCTCGTCGATCGACGTCGCATCTCCCAACATCGCCACAAGACGCGGGACCCCCTGAGTCAGCCCGTACACATCCAACCCGCTCGCAATCGAAAGCTTGCGTGCCCACGCCGGATATTCACGGGGTTTCACCAACAGCGACTGGGCCGTAATCTTGTACGAATCCCCCATGGCCGCCACAAACGCCCTGTTGCTCGGTCGGCAGGTCACCACTATTTCGAAGCCTTCACCCCTCATGGAGCGCAGCAGGCCGACCATCGCCTCGATGCCGTGTTCTTGCAGTGTCGTCAGGTTGTCGAGCGCGATAAGCGGTCTCATGCGGGGATCGAGATCCTCCGACAGTCGCCTGATCGACTCATACGCCTGCACCTCGTCGAGGCCCTCCAGGTCCAGCATGCGGGCTGACCCTCTCTCAATGCGCGACCGCACTTCCGCGACGCGCTGAACAAGCAATGTCGTCTTGCCAAAACCATCTGGCGCGACAACAACCGTGATACCGGCTTCCTCTCCCTGTGTCCTCAGATCTCGAAGCAAGCGCTCGCGGTGCACCAAGCGCTCTGCGGGCACGACCGGGCCGCCCTCGTGCGCCGATCCGTCCACATATACCTCTCGATCCCTTTCTTCTCGCTCAGCCATCTTCCTTCCCTTCACCTGATTGCGAGCATTGCCCCCACGATAATGGCCGTCATTCGCCATCGATCGTTAAATGCTCGCATTTTTACTGCCCCATCAGCTATGGGTCAGATAAATCGGGATTTGGGTCACAATATGCCCTCCTCCTCTCCTTCCCCCTCTCGATCACCTGCTGTCCATAACCAATATTTAACCAGGTAAGATGTATTAGTGAGAATATGCCCGGTCGTTCTATGAAAGGTGAAAGTTCCGCCAGTGTTGATAATTATTCTGTCAGCGGATAAATCTGGTCAGATTGTTTCGAGTATTTTTCAGACCCCTATTCTCGGCTTGCAATTACATAAAAAAGCGACCCCCAAAACAGGGGTCGCAATCTCATCGATATATCAGCGGGCGCTTACTTGCACAGGGAAAGAGCGGCCTCGTCGGCGATGACCACGCAGTTGGGGTGCAGCTGCAGGATGGAAGCGGGGCAGGAAGGCTGAATGGGCCCGAAGCACATGTCGTGCACGGCCTGGGCCTTCTTCTCACCGTTGGCGACGACGAGCACCATGTAGGCGTTCATGATCGTCTGGATGCCCATGGTATAGGCCTGACGGGGCACATCCTCGATGTTGTCGAACAGGCGGCTGTTCGCCTCGATCGTGCTCTCGGTAAGATCGACGCAGTGCGTGCCCTTGGAGAAGCAGGTGTCGGGCTCATTGAAGCCGATGTGGCCGTTGTTGCCGATACCGAGGAGCTGCAGATCCGGGTAACCGGCCTCCTCGACAATGCGGTCGTACTCGGAGCAGGCGGCCTCGGCATCGGGGTCGGAGCCATCCGGCACATGGGTGTTGGCCTGGTCGATGTTGATGTGATCGAACAGGTTCTCCTTCATGAAGTAGTGGTAGCTCTGCGGGTCGTCGTGCGTCAGGCCGCGGTACTCATCCAGGTTGTACGTGCTGACCTGGGAGAAATCAAGGTCGCCGGCCTCGTAGGCCTTGATGAGGTTCTGATAGGTCCCAATGGGCGTGGAACCGGTGGCCAGGCCGAGAACGCAAGCGGGGTCCATAACGACCTGCGCGGCGATGATGTTCGCCGCCTTACGGCTCATGTCCTCATAGTCGGTGGCGTGAATGATACGCATGAAGCGCTCCTTTTCTCCGAGAGTTCATCTCGGTCCATGCGGGCCTCGTCGGCCGCAACCAACGTGAGAGCGCACCGTCCAGGGCGAGGGCGCGCACAGCTCGAAGACCCGCGGTGTCGAGGCCCCTGCCCGTCCACAGCGATTCGGGCGAGAATATGCCCGAACGTATTTATATTCGCCGCTTGCATTGAGAAATGCAAGGCCCCCGGAAACACCGGGGGCCTTGCGAGAAATCGTCTATTTGGATTATCGGGAGCGTGCGACCAAGAGCTGTCCGAGCTCTTCGACATCCTCACCGACATTGCCCTTGATGCTGGCAAACTCGGCGGAATTGCAGATAAGGATCGGCACGGTCAAATCGTAGCCCTCTTTGGAGATGGCCTCGCGATCGAACTCGATGAGCACGTCACCGCGCTTCACGATATCGCCGACAGCGGCGTTTACCTTGAAATGCCTGCCATCGAGTTTGACCGTCTCCAGGCCGACATGAATGAGCACGTCGAGCCCCTCCACCGTATGCACGGCGACGGCATGACCCGTGGGGAAGATTGCCTCGATCTTGCCATCGGACGGAGCGACCACGCGATCGCCCGTCGGCACCATGGCGACACCCTGGCCAAGCAGGCCCTTGGCAAACATCTGGTCCTCGACCTCGGAAAGCGGAATCACATGGCCGGCCATCGGGGCTGCGAGAGTCGTGGTGCGGGCGCCAACGCCCAAAGTTTTGAAGAAGCTGGTGAACATCAAACCCCCTGCAATAATCAGCACGCATTATTCTATCGCGAAGAGACGCGAACGAACAAACGGTCCGACTAAGGCAGTTCGCGCTTCACAACTTCGACGATGGAATCAACGGCATCTTGAGCTTCCTGCTGGGTCTCGGCCTCGGCCATAACGCGCACGAGCGGCTCGGTGCCGGAGGTGCGAACCAGGATGCGGCCGCGATCGCCCAGCTTTTCCTCGGCAGCTCGCACGGCCTCCCACACCGGCTGGCAGGAATCGAGCTCTGCCTTGCGCTCGCTGCGCACGTTCACGAGCACCTGCGGGAAGATCTTCACCGGGGCGCACAGCTGCGAGAGCGTCTCGCGCTCGGCGCGCAAGACCTCCATGATGCGCAGAGAGGTCATGATGCCGTCGCCCGTGGTCTCGATATCGCCGAAGATGATATGACCGGACTGCTCGCCACCGAGGCTGTAGCCGTTCTCACGCATGCAGGCGGTGACGTATTTGTCGCCGACGGCAGTCGTCTCGTAGCTCAGATTTGCACGATCGAAGGCCTTGAACAGACCAAGGTTGCTCATGACCGTGGGGACAACGGTGCCGGCGGCGAGGCGACCGTGCTTATGCAGGTAGGTGCCGCACACATACAAGATCAGGTCACCGTCGACCAGGTTGCCGCGCTCATCCACAGCCAGGCAGCGGTCGGCGTCGCCATCGTAGGCAAAGCCGACATCCAAGCCCTGCTCCACAACATGGCGACGCAGGCGATCGATATGGGTGGAACCGCAATCCACGTTGATGTTGAAACCGTCAGGCGCATTGCTGATCACGCGGACATCGGCGCCGAGGGCGTCGAAGACGGGCTTGGCCACCGAGGACGCGGAGCCGTTGGCGCAGTCCAGGCCGATCTTCATACCCTGGAGGGAGAAGTTTGCGCTCGCGATGAGATGGGCGATGTAGCGGTTGCGGCCCTGCATGTAGTCGACGGTACAGCCGATCTCGTCACCGGTGGCGAAGGGAACCTCGCTCTTACCGTCGATGTAATCCTCGATGAGCTCGAGCACCTCCTCATCCATCTTGCAACCGTCGCCGTTCATGAGCTTGATACCGTTGTCGGAATACGGGTTGTGGCTCGCCGAGATCATGATGCCGCAGTCGAAGCACCCGTCGATCGTCTCGTAGGCAACGCCCGGCGTGGGGATGACGTGCAGCATGTACGCATCAGCGCCGGATGCAACCAGACCGGAGACCAAGCCGGACTCGAACATGTAGCTCGAACGGCGGGTGTCCTTGCCCACAACCACGCGGGCCTTGCGGCCCTGGCGCGCACCGTAATACCAGCCGACGAAACGGCCGATCTTGTAAGCATGCTCAACGGTGAGTGCGACGCCCGCCTCTCCGCGGAAACCATCGGTGCCGAAATATTTCATAGCGTATCCCTTCGATATCACTCGCCCATCGCGTGGGCGGTTCACGTGTATGACGCAACTCACCATGGTACAAAAAAACGGGCCTGCCGAGAAACTCGACAGGCCCGAATCCATAGCGGAAACGTCTTGCGACAGATTAGCGCTTGGAGAACTGAGGCGCGCGACGGGCCTTCTTGAGGCCGCACTTCTTGCGCTCGACGACGCGGGCGTCGCGGGTGAGGAAACCAGCGCGCTTGAGGTCGGCGCGGTAGTCGCCAGCCTCGAGAAGAGCGCGGGCGATACCCAGACGCAGGGCGCCGGACTGACCGGTGATGCCGCCACCATCGCACAGGGCGATGACGTCGAAGGAACCGAGGGTGTCGGTCACCTTGAACGGGGCGAGGGCATCCTCAACGAGCTGATGACGGCCGAAGTACTCCTCGGCGTCACGCTTGTTGATGGTCACCTTACCGGTGCCGGGGACGATACGGACACGAGCAACGGCATTCTTGCGACGGCCGGTGCCGTAGTAAACAACGGTGTTCTCAGCCATCTTTTAGCCCTCCAGCTCGATCTTAACGGGGTTCTGAGCAGCGTGCGGATGCTCGGTGCCAGCGTAGACCTTGAGCTTGGTCAGCTGCTTGCGGCCGAGGGTCGTCTTGGGGAGCATGCCGCGAACAGCGCGCTCGATGACCTTCTCCGGGTGCTTCTCCATAGCCTGGCGGAAGGACTCCGCCTTGAGGCCGCCATTGTAGCCGGAGTGACGGTAGTAGGTCTTGTGGTCGGCCTTGTTACCGGTAAGCTGGACCTTATCGGCGTTGATGACAACCACAAAGTCACCACAGTCGGAGTTGGGCGTGAACTGGGGCTTGTTCTTGCCGCGCAGAATCTTGGCAACCTGGGCAGCGAGACGGCCCAGCGTGGCGCCCTCGGCATCGATGAGGACCCAGTTGCGGGTAACCTCACCCTGCTTGGCGTAGTGAGTCGACTTAAGAATCACTTTTCCTCCATGTACAGTACGTGTCTTAACAGAGTTTCACGGGGCTCTGGAAAGTAACCTGTCTATAATAACCCCTATATGCGGCAAGTCAAACGTTTTCCACCGCCTGTGCAGAACTTCTGCACAGGCGGCGGTCGGTTTGATCTGTTGTGAGGAAAAGGCCCTCATGCGGGCCGTGGCCCCTAACGTCCGACGAACTCCCGTATCTCGCCCAAACGGTGCTTGGCCTCCTGACGACCCTGGATATAGAGATTCAGCAGCTTCTCGGTATCGTGCTCGACATGGGCTACCTCGACTGGGACCGGCGGGGCAAGGACAAGGGCGCGGCCGGCGCGCTCATATTCCCAGATGTGCTCGCGCTGCTCGTTATACCGCTCGTGACGGTTCTCCATGGCTTCGAGCAAATAGGGGTACCCGGCGTACGCGGCGCGGGCAGCGCCCATCAGCCCGTACGGGCTCTTCTGGTAGGACCGATCCTGCGTGAGCACTACGATCGCACGATCGAAACCCGCGTTCTCGAGCACATGCTCAACTGGGACCGAATCCGCCGTACCACCGTCGAGGTAGAGATGCCCATCGATCTCGACAGGCTTGGTCACCAAGGGAAGCGAGGTCGAAGCACGCACGGCATCGATGTCCAAGGTCGCATCCCGAACGGGCAGGTACGCCGCAGTACCGAATACGATGTCCGTTGCGCAGGCGTACATCTCCATGGGGTTGGCAAAAAACGCCTCGTTGTCAAACGGATCGAGACGGTCTTGCACGTCGTTCAGGATGAAATCGTACCCGACCATCGAGCCCGTGGTCACGAGCGACTGGGCGCCCATGTAGCGAGGATCGTTGCAAAATGCGAGGTTGACGCGATTAACGCGCCCGATCTGCCGACTCTTATAGTTCAAGCCGTTAAGCGCTCCGGCAGACGTGCCGTAGCATGCCGCAACCTCGACGCCGTTTTCCATGAGAACGTCGAGCACGCCCGCGGTGAACTCACCGCGGAAGCTACCGCCCTCCAAAACGATTGCAACCTTCCCAGCGTTTTTCGCCTTGTCCTGCATCGGAGCTCCTTTCATTCTGAAGCCCTTGTACCCCATGGGCACCGGAACATGAACGAATGTCCATCCAAATATGGAACGCCGATTTCAAAGTGTACGTTTTGGGGAAGGTTTTGCCTCTATTTCTGCGGCCTGCCACGTGTTCGTCCAACATAACCGCAGCTCACAATTCGCTCGATTTAGTTCGGAAGTGCTCGAGGCCTCAAAACCTTCCCCAAAACGTACACTTTATCCCGATGTAGCGTGAATTTGACCCGCGCAGATCGCGGTTTCATGATTGGGCGCCTTCCGTGGTAGACTTTTCAACTACGGATTTGTGCCTCGGGCGCAATCCGCGTACTTTGACAGGTCGTTGCCGCTTGCGGCACCAGAAAGAGGATTCGCCCTCGACCGGCATGGCGCGAATTGCGCTGATGAATGGTCTGAACTTAAGCGAATCCCAACGACCACCTAAAAAGGGGGCAACTGGTTTCGACACGATAGTTCTGAGAGAGGAAGCAGGCCGTGGTCTCCTCGCCACGTAAAACAGGGGTACTGTCAAAATGAATTGACAAGAATTCTTCTTTTGAGCCCCAGCTGGCTCTCGCTGCTTAATATATAGCGGCGCGTCAACCCGGTGATTTCCCCGACACCGGCGCGACGTCATTTTAGGGGAACGCTCCTTGGCACGTAATCGGTATGGCCAAGGCTAAGACTGAACCGGTTGGGACGCCGCGAGCGTGTCGCTCCGCGCAACGTGTCCGAGACTAAATGAGTGACTGAGCCTGGAGATGCCGATCAGGGAACTTTCGTGGACCGGAGTTCGATTCTCCGTGCCTCCACCATAAGAGAATTGGGCGAACTGTTAACCATGATTGACGGTTCGCCCTTTGTTATCTGCATTCATCGCAGCGAACGTCGAGGCAGCGGCACACCGTCTGCGATTTCTCGTTTCGCTTCACATGGGACAATCAAAACTCCGTGCACCGCGACAAAACTCGGTGCACCTCTCGACCATTTCCGTCAGGAAAAATAGTCGAAAAGTGCACCAAATTTCGAAAAGCGCTCCGAAGATTTGAGGACCAGCGGGCGGCGCGCTACGCAGTGCGACCTGTGGCTCGGGCGGCAAGGCAGCGCGACATGTGGCGCGACGTTAGCTCAGGCTCGCGCGCAGCAGCTCATTGAAGAGCTTGGGGTTACCCTTGCCCCGGCTCGCCTTCATACATTGGCCCACCAAAAACCCGATGACCTTCTGATTGCCGTCGCGATACTGCTGAGCCTGATCGGCACATGCTGCGAGCACCTCGTCCACGATGGGCTGCAACGCACCGGCATCGCTCACCTGGCGCATGCCACGCTCATCCACGATCTTCTCGGGGTCGTCACCGCTTGCCGCCATGGCCTCGAACACCTCGTGCGCCTGGTTGCTCGAAATCGCATCGGAAGCGAGCAACTTGGCAAGCGAGGCCACCTGCGCCGGCGCGATACCGCTCTCCCCCAGCGCCACTCCGGAAGCCTTGAGATATGCGGCCAGCTCGTTCACCACGAGGTTCGCAACCGTCTGAGCCGCCTTGCCGGAAAGACCAGCGGCAGCTTCCTCGAAGAACGCGGCCGTCACGGGGTCGCCGGCCAGCTGCTCGGCGTCGGCGCGCTTGACGCCGAACTCGCGCTCGATGCGATCGCGCTTGGCATCCGGCAGCTCGGGCAGCTCCGCACGACAATGCTCGATAAACTCGTCGGACAGGTCGAACGGTTCCAGGTCGGGGTCGGGGAACAGGCGGTAATCGTCCGCGGTCTCCTTCACGCGCATCACCACGGTACGTTTGCGGGAGGGCTCCCAATGGCGCGTCTCCTGGTAAATCGTCCCACCGCTTTCCAGCACCTCCGCCTGACGGCATACCTCGTAAGCCAAGCCGTCGTGTAGGGCCTTGAAGCTGTTAAGGTTCTTGAGCTCCGTTTTAGTTCCCAGGCCCGTCTCCCCGCGACGGCGCAGGCTCACGTTGCCGTCGCAGCGCATGGACCCCTTCTCCATCGAGCAGTCGGAAATACCGATGGTCAGGAAGATACGGCGCAGCTTCTCCATGAACAGGCGCGCCTCTTCGGGCGTGCGCAGGTCGGGCTCGGTGACGAGCTCGATGAGCGGGGTGCCGCAGCGGTTATAGTCCACGAGGCTCTCCGCGGCGCCGCCGATGCGGCCCTCGGCACCACCCACGTGCACCATCTTGGCGGCATCCTCCTCCATGTGGATGCGCAGGATGCGGATGGGCACGCTGTAGGAACCATCCGCGCGCCGCTCCGGCACAGCCAGGCCGGCCGTATCGTAGGAGCCCATGCCCCCAAGCGCAGCGTCGGAAACCTCTGCGCCCTCGGGCAGCCCATCGGCCATCTGGCGCGAGAGGCCCACGGCGTTCGCACTCGCGCTCGCCAGGCTCTTCGCCTCGGTCTCGCCGAACGCGCACTCGGGACGCTCAGCGGCACCGCGACCGGAGACTTCCAGATCCAGACGGCCATGCATGCAAAACGCCACGGGTCCCTGAGTGGTCTGGAAGTTCTTGGCCATATCGGGATAGAAGTAATGCTTGCGATAGAACATCGAGTGCTTTTGGATCGCGCAGTTCGTGGTGAGGCCCGCCTTCACGATGCTTTCGATGGCACGGCGATTGGGCACGGGCAGCGCGCCGGGCATGCCGAGGCATACGGGGCACACGTGCGTATTCGGCGCGTCGTCATGGCTGAGCTTGCAACCGCAGAACATCTTGGTCTCGAGCGTCGTGAGCTCGGTGTGGATCTCCAGACCGATAACGGCCTCCCAGTCCTTCAGGACTTCGCTGAGCTCCTTCATGCGAGCTCACCTCCCTTCCCGGCGAACGCGGGGGCGACGGGCAGGACCGAAGCGGCGCCCGCCCCCGTCGCGGCGCGCTCGACGGCGCGAGCAAAGGACAGCAGACGCACGTCGTCAAACGGCTTGCCGACCAGCTGGGCCGCAACGGGCATGCCCGAATCTTCGCCCAAGCCCATCGGCACCGTGACGCCACCGTTGCCGGCGATGTTGATCGAGATGGTGAACAGGTCCGACAGATACATCTGCGTGGGATCTGACAGCTCCCCGAACTTGAAGGCGATCGTCGGACTCGCCGGCATGAGGATCGCATCGACCTGCTCAAACGCACGGGCGTAGTCACTGGTGATGAGCGTGCGGGCCTTCTGCGCGGCGAAGTAATACTTGTCGTACACGCCCGAGGACAGCAGGTAGGCGCCGAGCAGCTGACGGCGCTTGGCCTCGGCGCCAAAGCCGTGCGCACGGCTCTTGGCGCTTTGCTCGGCAAGATTCGCGCAGCCTGGCTCCTGATATCCATAGCGGACACCGTCGAAGCGAGCGAGATTGGAAAACGCCTCGGCGGGCCCGATCACGTAGTAGGCGGCGATCGCCGCATCGAGGTGCGGCAGATCGACCTCGACG
>OODM01000963.1_pt1 | contig 14019 bp, 10 predicted proteins | sample 1671471 | NCBI WGS metagenome assembly OODM01 (sample SAMN06348160, study PRJEB24527) | human gut metagenome | biome: human gut; feature: ankylosing spondylitis patient; material: feces | host: Homo sapiens | place: China | collected 2015-10 | reverse complement strand
CTTAAGAATTTCCAATGCTTTTATCATTCACACATATAAGCAGGGAGAATTCTTGAAAACCACGAATTGCTCCCGGATTAAACAAAGGAGGAGAAATGAATGGGGACGGTTGATATTGTAACAAAAGAGTATATGCGGGAGAATGCTATATTTGCAGATGCGTTTAATTATCTTATCTATGGTGGAAAAAAGGTGATCGATCCGGCAGGACTTACAGAGATTGACACTGCTACATCGGCAGTGGGTAAAAAAGATGCACTGCAAAAATACCGTGATGTTTTAAAAGCAGCAGTCATCAAACAGGATGAAAAGATGTCGTATGTTTTATTAGGGGTTGAGAATCAGACAGATGTCCATTATGCAATGCCGGTCAGAAACGCTATCTATGATGCCTTACAATATGGAAAACAAGTGTCAGATATAGCGGCAGGGCACCGACGGAGCCAAAAAGATTATTCAGGAAAAACCGGTGGAGAATATTTATCGGGATTTTTAAAGGAAGATCACATTAAACCAGTTATCACACTTGTGATTCATTTTGGGGCAGAGGAATGGGACGGACCGTTATCTTTACATGAAATGATGCCGATAAGGGATATGGAAATTTTAAGTTATGTGGAGAACTACAGGATACACCTGATCGATCCGGCAAAACTTACGGAAGAAGAACTGAACAAATTTTCAACAAGTATGAGAGAGGTTATGGGATATATCAAGTACTCTAATAATAAAGAAAAACTGCTGGATTTTTTGAGGACAGATACCCATAAAAGTATAGAAATGAATGCAGCCAGAGTTATAAAAACCATCACGAAGACACCAATTAAGATATCAGAGGAAAAGGAGGGGATAGAGATGTGTCAGGCGATTGAAGAATTAATTGCGGAGAGCGAAGCGCGTGGAGAAGTTCGTGGCAAAGCAGAGGGAATGATAGAAATGTGTCTCGAAATGAACATACCGAAAAAGGGTATTATAAAAAGATTGCAGGATAAATTAAACATATCTATGCAGCAGGCGGATGAGTATTTTAGAATGTATGGAACAAAAAATGATTAAGAGATTATATATCTGAAAAACATAAAACGGGCAGGCAGGAGTTTTCGTATATGAACTCCCACCTGCCTGTTTTTCTTATCTTGCCAGAATATCAATGATCTCCGCAATATACATCGTGTGCATATCATGATCTGCATACCATTTTTGCGCAATCTCTGGCATCAGGAAGGAATCCTCAGTCAGTCGCGTTGCGGACATTTTCTCACACAGCAGGATCATATTTCCCTCATCGATGAACGGAATGCTGTGGCGGGAGGTAAGGGTTAAACCGGCGGCTGAGATCTTATCGTTTTCGTCGCGGCCGGAGTGACTTCCACAGTAATTTAATGCATCACGGTATTTTTCAGATAAAAAGCTGAGAGAAAAGAATTCATTTTTGTCGATCAGTTCTTTGGTGTATCTTGAGTCACGGACAAATACAAAGGCAACGTTTTTGCCCCATAAGATGCCGACACCGCCCCAGCTTATGGTCATGGTGTTTGCTTTGTCTTTGGAACCTGCGGTGAGCAGCGCCCATTCTTTTCCAATCTTTGTAAATGGATCAAATTCCATCATATCTGCTGTCATAGGTTGAAATGTATGCATAACGTAATCTCCTTATATTTATACGAAATATTTATATGTTGGTTTTATTATAAAATTCCCTGGTTTAAATGACAAGAGAAAATTGCGGTTGTTTGCGGGGGCAGAGTGAGCCGTGTACGGAAAATTGACTTTTCATAAGTGTTGTACTATGATGGTTGCGAAAATTGTACAAAACAAAGGAGGAAAATCCTCTGCTCGCCAGCGGGCTCGCATTTTCCTTCGGAAAACAAAGGAGGATTTATGAAAATCACAACGAAACAAATCACAACAACAGCAGTGTTACTGGCAATCTGTATCGTGAGCCAGTTCTTTAAAAACACAAGTGTGTACATCACAGGACCGATCATCAATGCATGTCTGATCATTGCGGCACTGGGTGCAGGAATGGCATGTGGAATCATTTTATCTGTGATCACACCGGTCACATCATTCCTGATTACAGGAAGCCCGATCATGTCAGCGATCCCGGCGATCATCCCATGCGTTATGATCGGAAATATCATTCTTGTAGTTGCAGTTAGTCTGATTGCAAAGAAAATCAAAGGCAATGCAGGTCTGATCGCAGGTATGGCAGCCGGCAGCATTGTAAAGGCATTATTTATGGGAGTCGTGATTGCACTGGTTCTGATTCCGTCCCTGCTTCCGGAAGCAATGGTTCCAAAGATGGCAGTGTTCCAGACAACATTTTCAGTGACACAGCTTATTACGGCGGCAATTGGAAGCGTGCTTGCATTTGTTATCTGGATTCCTTTAAAAAAGGTAATTGCAGAGCAGAACTAGTACATTTCAAAGGCAAAAGTTACGGGATGGTTTTATGACAGCATCATAACGCATGATTATAAAAAATAAATATTATTATGAGTTTAAGTAATGATGAATATAAGCCTTTGGAATAATCTTGACACTCAAAAAAGAAAGTATCATAATGAGGGTCAGAAAAAAACGATAGAGAGTCGGAGGCATATGTTATGGATATCAGATTTGAAAAAAGAGAACATTTAAAGGAAAAACCAGATCAGAAACATCTTGGATTTGGAAAATATATGACAGACTATATGTTTGTTATGGATTGGACAAAGGAAGAGGGCTGGAAAGATGCAAGAATCGTTCCGGAAGGACCGATCACCATGGATCCGGCATGTGTAACGTTACATTATGCACAGGAAACATTCGAGGGTATGAAAGCATACCGTACTGCAGAGGGTAAGATCCAGTTATTCCGTCCGGAGATGAACGCAAAGAGAATGATCAACTCTAACGCAAGACTCTGCATGCCGGAGCTCCCGGTTGATATGTTTGTTGAGGCGGTAAAAGCACTGGTAAAGGTAGAAGAGGACTGGGTTCCATCAGAGCCGGAGACATCTCTTTACATCCGTCCGTTTATGTTTGCAACAGAAGCTGCACTCGGCGTACATATGGCATCTGCTTATAAGTTTATGATTATCTGCTGCCCGGTTGGCGCTTACTACGCAGAGGGAATCAACCCGGTTAAGATCTTAGTTGAGGATGAACTGGTTCGTGCCGTAAAAGGTGGTACCGGATTTACAAAATGCGGTGGTAACTACGCAGGTTCTATTTTAGGACAGGTTAAAGCAGAGAAGATGGGATATTCCCAGGTACTCTGGTTAGATGGTGAACATCGTAAATATGTAGAGGAAGTTGGAACCATGAACATCATGTTCAAGATCGCAGGCGAGATTTACACAGCACCGATCGAGGGAACTGTTCTTCCGGGTGTCACAAGAGATTCCATGATCCATCTGTTAAGAGACTGGGGTTATAAAGTAAATGAGACCAGACTTTCCGTAGATGATCTGATGAAAGCCGGACATGATGGCACACTTGAGGAAGTATTCGGAACAGGTACTGCAGCAGTTATCTCCCCTGTCGGAGAACTCCGCTACAAAGATGATGTTGTAACGATCAACGATTTCAAGATCGGTGAACTGACACAGAAATTATATGATACCTTAACCGGAATCCAGTGGGGCAGACTGCCGGATAAATATGGCTGGACAGTAGAGGTAAAATAAGTAGTTGCGTCAGGGTTTCCGATGAAAAAACAGATTGCACGCACTACGGGCAGACTGATTGTTATGAAAAACACCATGGACATGCAAAATCGCATGTTCGTGGTGTTTTTGGTTATACTAAAAATAAGTGACAGGTCAGGTGTCCTGTGTTAATATGGAACAGAAAGAACGGAATGTAACACGCCAGACCGGCGTCGTTCTGAAAATGGAGGACGACTATGAGTAAAACATTAGAACAATTCGAGCAGTATCTCGATAAAATGAAAAAATATGAACATATCAATACGCTTCTTTACTGGGACATGAGAACCTGTGCACCCAAACTGGGGCAGGCAGGACATATCGATGCACTGACTTATTTTTCAACCGAGAGCTTTGCGATGTCGACTTCGGATGAACTTTACGGCATGTTAGAGACCTTAAAGACACCGGAAGAATTTGCACAGCTGTCAGATACCATGAAATTTATCGTGACACGCATGCAGCGCGATATGGAAAAAGACAGACGGATTCCAAAAGACCGTTATGAAGTGATGGTCCGTGAGCAGGCAGAATCCGGAAATGCATGGGAAGATGCAAAAAATGCATCTGACTTTTCCATTTTTGCACCGCATCTGGAGAAAATGATTGCACTTACCAAAGAAATGGCAGGTTACACAGATCCGGGCAAAGAAGTTTATGATGTATTGTTAGATAAATATGAAGAGGGAATGGATTCTGCAACGATTGACCGTCTGTTTGGTGAACTAAAGGAAGCGCTGATTCCGCTTGTGAAAAAAATACTTGCCGCAAAACAGCCGGATGATACAAAATTCCATGCTTATTTTGATCCGGATGATCAGAGAAAAGTGCAGGATCTTTTGCTTTCCTACATCGGATTTTCCAAAGATGCCGGTGCAGTAGGAGAGACAGAGCATCCTTTTACACTGAATTTTTCTTCCAAGGATGTCCGGGTGACAAATCATTATTATGAACATGATCCGATTTCTGCCATGTTTTCGGCTATCCATGAGGGTGGTCATGCGATTTTTGAACAGAATGTCAATCCGGAATATGACAACACGGCTGCAGGAAGCTGCCGTTATATGGGCGTGCATGAGAGCCAATCCCGTTTTTATGAGAATATTTTAGGGCGCAATAAGAATTTCTGGATTCCTGTCTATGAGAAAGTGCAGGAGCTGATGCCGCAGATGAAGGACATTTCGCTGGATGAGTTTTACCGTGAGATCAATCATGTCAGAAACAGCCTGATCCGTACCGAGGCAGATGAGGTGACCTATTGCTTCCATATTATATTGCGTTATGAAATGGAGAAGGCAATCTTTCGTGACAATGTACCGGTTGCGAAACTTCCGGAACTCTGGAATCAGAAAATGAAGGAATATTTAGATATCACTCCGGCAAATGATGCGGAGGGAATCTTACAGGATATGCACTGGTCAGATGGTTCCTTCGGCTATTTTCCAAGCTATCTGTTAGGAAGTATCTATGACGGCATGTACTTAGAGGAGCTTGAAAAAGAGTTAGGGCCGGTAGATGAGATCTTAAAAGAGGGCAGAATCAAAGAAATCACAAAGTGGCTGAATGAAAAGATCCACTGGTATGGCAGCACACGCACACCAAAAGAAGTGATTGCAAATGTGTGTGGAAAAGAAGTATCAGCAGAGCCATTGGTGCGTTATTTTGAAAAAAAATATGCCAGCGTTTACGATTTAAAATAAATGAAGCAGAATCGTGTGAAAAATGAGAATTTTTACACGCAGGAATGGGGACTTATATGAAAAAACAGGGAATTATTTTTGATATGGATGGCACACTTTGGGATTCAGCCGCCAATGTGGCAGAATCCTGGAATGAAGCGATCCGTCAGGATGGAAGGTTAAATAAGGCACTCACAGAAGCCGATATCAAGGGTGTTATGGGAAAGACCATGGATGTGATCGCAAAACTGTTATTCCCGGAAATTTCTGAGAAAGAGCAGGAGACACTTTTAGCGGAGTGCTGCAGGATCGAGAACGATTATTTAAGAGAACATGGCGGAGTGCTTTATCCGGATCTTGAGGATACATTCAAAGAATTAAAAAAGACATATGAACTTTACATTGTAAGCAACTGCCAGAAAGGTTACATTGAGGCATTTTTGGATCATTATCATTTCTGGGATTATTTTTCCGATATCGAATGTTACGGAAATAATCTTTTACAGAAAGGGGACAATATCAGACTGCTTGCAGACCGGAACCATTTAGAAGAAGCAGTCTATGTGGGTGATATCCAGGGAGATTATGATGCCAGCAGAAAAGCTGGCGTTGGATTTATTCATGCCGCATACGGTTTTGGAATCGTACCGGAAGCACAGCATAAAATACAGTCATTTTCAGAACTTGTGACAAAACGGGTGGCAGAAACATATTTTAGAGGATTAATATGACAAAATTACAAGAACTACTAAAACAGATCAACCGGAAGCATGTGTATATCCAGACGCATAATTTCCCTGACCCGGATGCCATTGCGAGTGCGCTTGGGATCCAGGAGCTGTTAAAGCACAATGGAATTTCTTCCACGATCTGTTATAAAGGAAAAATAGACCGTTACAGTACCGACAAGCTGCGTGAACTGATGGAGATCGAACTTTTGAATGTGGAGGATCTTAGTACCATTTTGACAGATGAGGATGAAGTGATCCTTGTGGATGCACAAAAGGGTAATTCAAACATCGTTGACATTACGGGGGACGAGATCATCTGCATCGATCATCATCCGGAAAATGAAAAGTTTCCATACCGGTTTAAAGACATCCGGCCGAAAGTGGGAGCATGTGCGACGATCGTTGCACAGTATTTCTTTGAAAATAATATCCCGATGGATAGAAGAATCGCCACGACTCTGACATACGGTGTACGGATCGATACCAATAATCTGAGCCGTGGAGTGTCAAAACTCGATATTGAGATGCTCTACCGGATGTTTGATGAATGTGATTATGAGGTCATCCATATGTTAGAAAACAGTAATCTGTGTTTTGATGATCTGATGGCATATTCGAGTGCGATTTCAAGTATTGAAGTATATGATGACATCAGTTTCTGCAATACTGGTAAGGATTGTCCGGTCATTGCAAATATATCCGATTTCATGCTTGCTTTAAAAGAAGTGTCATTTTCCGTCGTGTATTCGAGAAAGTCAGATGGAATCAAACTTTCCGTGCGCAGTGAAAAGAGTATGCTCGATGCAGGAAAGATTGTGGCGGAGGCACTGAAAGGAATTGGCAATGGCGGCGGCCACGCATCGATGGCTGGAGGATTTGTGCCGTGTACGGGCAGTGACATGGATGTAAAACTGTTAGAGGCACAGATGAAGGAGCGGTTTTTAAACGTGATCGCAGATGTGAAAAAACGTGCTCTGTGAAAAGCATGAAGCCCTCTTGACATTCTCACTTTCCGAGTCTATACTAAAGATTAGATTTTTGGCAAAAGGCAATGACGAAGACAGTAGTTCATCAGGAAAAGCAACAGAGAGCCGGAGCAGGTGGAAACCGGTGCGAGTATCTGCTGAATGAAAATCACTTCCAAGCCGCAGTCTGAAATGGTCAAGGCAGATCACGACTGGGATTTTCCGTGACAGAGTAAGCGCTGACGCATTTCCTGCGTTACAGGGAACGTGTATCCGGAGTTTATTAGTTCCGTGTACATTTGTATATCAGGTGGTATCACGAAGTAATTAAGCCCTCGTCCTATATACAGGACGAGGGTTTTTTTAATTCATAGGAAATTACGTCCTATGAATTAAAAAGCCCTCCGGGCGGGATGCGCACTTCGCGGAGAAGAAGTTTGCTGTAAACAGCACCGCTCGGGCGCGAAAGAGTCGCGAGCGACTCTTTATTAAATCAATGGAGGTTAACAATGTATAAGAAAGTTGATGCGAATCTGAATTTCGTAGACAGAGAAAAACAGATCGAAAAGTTCTGGAATGACAACGACATCTTTAAAAAGAGCATGGAACACCGCAAGGAAGGAGAGACGTACACCTTTTATGACGGACCGCCAACTGCAAACGGCAAACCGCACATCGGACATGTGGAGACCCGTACGATCAAAGATATGATCCCGAGATACCAGACCATGAAAGGAAAATTCGTTCCGCGTAAAGCCGGCTGGGATACACACGGACTCCCGGTAGAACTTGAGGTAGAAAAACTCCTTGGTTTAAATGGAAAAGAGCAGATCGAAGAATACGGTATGGAGCCTTTCATCAAAAAATGTAAGGAATCCGTATGGAAATACAAAGGAATGTGGGAAGATTTCTCCAAGACCGTTGGTTTCTGGGCTGATATGGATAATCCATATGTTACCTATGATGATAATTTTATCGAATCTGAGTGGTGGGCATTAAAAGAAATCTGGAATAAAAACCTTTTATACAAAGGATTTAAGATCGTTCCTTACTGCCCGCGCTGTGGTACACCGTTATCTTCCCAGGAAGTTGCGCAGGGATATAAGACGGTCAAAGAGCGCTCTGCAGTTGCACGTTTTAAAGTAATCGGAGAGGATGCATATTTCCTTGCATGGACTACAACTCCTTGGACACTGCCGTCTAACGTCGCACTCTGTGTGAACCCGGAAGAGACTTACTGCAAAGTAAAAGCGGTTGACGGATATACCTATTATATGGCAGAGGCACTGCTTGACACGGTACTTGGCAAACTGCTTGACAAGGATGCACCAGAGGGAACAAAGGCATACGAAGTATTAGAGACTTATAAAGGAAGCGATTTAGAGTACAAAGAGTATGAGCCGTTATTTGACTGTGCAAAAGAGATCATTGAAAAACAGCACAAAAAAGCGCATTACATTGTATGTGACACCTATGTAACCATGACAGACGGTACCGGTATCGTTCATATCGCACCTGCATTCGGTGAAGATGATGCCGCTGTCGGAAGAAAATATGACCTTCCATTTGTACAGCTTGTAGATGGAAAAGGTGAGCTTACAAAAGAAACACCATATGCCGGTATTTTTGTAAAGAAAGCCGATCCTATGGTATTAAAAGATCTCGATGAAAAAGGATTATTATTTGATGCGCCGAAGTTTGAACATGAATATCCACACTGCTGGAGATGCGACACACCACTGATCTACTACGCAAGAGAATCCTGGTTCATCAAGATGACTGCAGTCAAAGATGACCTGATCCGCAACAATAACACCGTAAACTGGATTCCGGAGTCCATTGGAAAAGGACGTTTTGGTGACTGGCTTGAGAATATCCAGGACTGGGGTATTTCCCGTAACCGTTACTGGGGAACACCACTTCCGGTATGGGAGTGTGAGTGTGGTCATCAGGAGTGTATCGGAAGCCGCGCAGAACTCGCGGAGAGAAGCGGTAATCCAAATGATGCCAAAGTAGAACTTCATCGTCCGTATATCGATGCAGTTACATTCAAATGTCCGGATTGTGGAAAAGAAATGCATCGTGTACCGGAAGTAATCGACTGCTGGTTCGATTCCGGAGCAATGCCATTTGCACAGCATCACTATCCATTTGAGAACAAAGATGTATTTGAAAAACAGTTCCCGGCGAAGTTTATCTCTGAGGCAGTTGACCAGACAAGAGGATGGTTCTACTCCCTGATGGCAGAATCTACACTGTTATTTAACAAAGCGCCTTACGAGAACGTTATCGTTCTTGGCCATGTACAGGATGAGAACGGACAGAAGATGAGTAAATCCAAAGGAAATGCAGTAGATCCGTTTGATGCATTAGAGACTTATGGCGCAGATGCGATCCGCTGGTATTTCTATACAAGCAGTGCACCGTGGATCCCGAAACGTTTCAGCGGTAAGCTGGTACAGGAAGGACAGCGCAAATTCATGGGTACTCTGTGGAATACTTATGCATTTTTTGTACTGTATGCAAATATTGACCAGTTTGATGCGACGAAATATACTTTAGATTATGAGAAATTATCCGTTATGGATAAATGGCTGTTATCCAAACTGAATTCTGCGATCAAAGGAACAGATGAGAACCTTGCAAATTACCGCATCCCGGAGGCAGCAAAGGTACTCGATGAGTTCGTGGATGACATGAGTAACTGGTATGTCAGAAGAAGCCGTGACCGTTTCTGGGCAAAGGGCATGGAGCAGGATAAGATCAATGCTTACATGACACTTTATACTGCACTTGTTGAGATCTGTAAGGCAGCAGCTCCTATGATCCCATTCATGACAGAGGAGATTTATCAGAATCTGGTGCGTTCCATCAATACAGAGGCACCGGAGAGCATCCATCTGTGCGACTTCCCGGCTGTCAATGATGCATGGATCGACAAAGATTTAGAGAAAAATATGGATGAGGTCTTAAAGATCGTTGTTATGGGTCGTGCGTGCCGTAACTCTGCAAATATCAAGAATCGTCAGCCAATCGGAAATATGTATGTCAAAGCACCGAATGTACTGCCAGAATATTTTGTGGAGATCATCGAGGATGAGTTAAATGTGAAGAAAGTAAACTTCACAGAGGATGTCAGTGCATATACAAGCTATACTTTCAAACCACAGCTTCGTACTGTCGGACCGAAATATGGCAAGTTCTTAGGACAGATCCAGAAAGCACTTGCAGAGTTAGACGGAAATAAGGCAATGGCAGAATTAAAGGCAAACGGCGTGCTTGCGCTGCCTTCTGTCAGTGATGATGTAAAACTTTCCGAGGAAGACCTTCTGATCACGATGACACAGATGGAAGGTTATGTGACGGAAGGAGATAATACGGTAACAGTTGTGCTTGATACGAACCTGACACTTGAACTGGTAGAGGAAGGATTTGTCCGTGAGCTGATCAGCAAGATCCAGACCATGCGTAAGGAAGCCGGATTTGAGGTTATGGATAAAATTTCCATTTACTATCATGCAGATGAAAAAGTAGCCGACATCTTTCATAAGTACGAAAATGACATCATGGGTGATGTTTTAGGTACTGAAGTTGTAGCAGAAGCTGATTCTTTTGACTCCGGAGAAAACGGAATTTACTGCAAGGAATGGAACATCAATGGGGAAAAAGTATTGCTTGGAGTCAAAAAAGGAGAAAACTAGATGAAGGAAAATGTTTTCAACAAAGAAGCGTTTATTGAGGATGTAAAAGAAAATGTAAAGAATCTTTACCGCAAAACGTTAGATGAGGCGTCACAGCAGGAGATTTTTCAGGCAGTTTCCTACACGGTAAAAGATGTCATTATTGATGACTGGCTTGCCACACAGAAAGCGTTTGACAAACAGGATCCAAAGATGGTTTACTACATGTCCATGGAGTTTTTAATGGGTCGTGCGCTTGGCAACAACATGATCAATTTAAAAATGTACAAAGAGGTCAAAGAGGCACTTGAGGAGATCGGTCTGAACTTAGATGAGATCGAGGATCAGGAGCCGGATCCGGCACTTGGAAATGGCGGACTCGGACGTCTTGCAGCCTGCTTTATGGAGTCACTGGCAACACTTGGATACGCAGCTTACGGCTGCGGTATCCGTTACCGGTACGGAATGTTCAAACAGAAGATCAAAGACGGTTTTCAGGTGGAAGTGCCGGATAACTGGTTAAAGAATGGATATCCGTTTGAACTTCGCCGTCCGGAGTATTCCTATGAAGTTAAATTCGGCGGTTATGTCCGTGCAGAAGTGACAGAAGAGGGGAAAACACGTTTTATACAGGAAAATTACCAGTCTGTTTTAGCGGTACCGTATGATATGCCGATCGTAGGTTATGGCAATCATGTGGTAGATACCTTAATGATCTGGGATGCAGAGCCGATGGAGTGCTTTGAGTTAGACTCTTTTGATAAAGGTGATTACCACAAGGCAGTAGAGCAGGAAAATCTTGCCCGCAACTTAGTGGAAGTACTTTATCCGAATGATAATCATATCGCAGGAAAAGAGCTTCGTTTAAAACAGCAGTATTTCTTTGTATCAGCAAGTGTACAGCGTGCGCTGGCACGTTACAAAAAGCATCATGATGATATCCACAAGCTGCCGGAGAAGGTAACATTCCAGTTAAATGATACACATCCGACTGTTGCAGTGGCAGAACTTATGCGTATTTTACTTGACGAAGAGGGATTGAGCTGGGATGAGGCATGGGAGATCACGACAAAGACCTGTGCATACACCAACCATACGATTATGGCTGAGGCACTTGAAAAATGGCCGATCGAGATATTCTCAAGGCTGCTTCCGCGTATCTATCAGATCGTTGAGGAGATCAACCGCAGATTTATTTTACAGATCCAGGCAGAGTTCCCTGGAGATAATGGCAAGGTTGCCCGTATGGCGATCGTTTATGATGGTCAGGTAAAGATGGCACATCTTGCGATCGCAGCAGGATATTCTGTAAACGGTGTGGCAAAACTCCACACAGAGATTTTAAAGAATGAGCAGCTTCATGATTTTTATGAGTTATTCCCGCAGAAGTTCAACAACAAGACGAACGGAATCACGCAGCGTAGATTCTTAATGCATGGTGATCCATTGCTTGCAGACTGGGTAAGTGAGCATATCGGAAATGACTGGATCACAAATCTTGCCCATATTGAAAAGCTGGCGATTTATGCAACCGATAAAAAAGCACAGCAGGAGTTCATTAACATCAAATATCAGAACAAGCTGCGCCTTGCAAAATATATCAAAGAGCACAATGGCATTGAAGTAGATCCGCGTTCCATCTTTGATGTGCAGGTAAAACGTCTGCATGAATACAAACGTCAGTTGCTGAATATTTTACATGTCATGTATCTGTATAATGAATTAAAAGAGCACCCGGATATGGATTTCTATCCGAGAACCTTTATTTTTGGTGCAAAGGCAGCAGCAGGCTACAAGAACGCAAAACTTACGATCAAACTGATCAACAATGTGGCGGACGTTATCAACAATGACAGAAGCATTAACGGCAAGATCAAAGTCGTATTTATTGAAGATTACCGCGTATCGATCGCAGAGTGGATCTTTGCGGCAGCAGATGTCAGCGAGCAGATCTCCACAGCTAGTAAAGAGGCATCCGGAACCGGTAACATGAAATTCATGTTAAACGGTGCACTGACACTCGGAACGATGGATGGTGCCAATGTTGAGATCGTCGAGGAAGTCGGTAAAGAAAATGCATTTATTTTCGGTATGAGTTCCGATGAAGTCATTGCGCATGAGAGAAACCGTGATTATGATCCAATGCAGATCTTTAATACGGATCAGGATATCCGCAAGGTATTGATGCAGCTGATCAACGGATTCTATTCACCGAACGATCCTGAGCTGTTCCGTGACCTTTACAACTCACTGCTCAATACACAGTGTACACAGTTTGCAGATACCTATTTCATCTTAAAAGATTTCCATTCCTATGCAGATGCACAGAAACGCGTCATGGAAGCATACAAAGATGAGGAAGGCTGGGCAAAGAGTGCAATCTTAAATATCGCACATGCCGGTAAATTCTCATCTGACCGTACGATCCAGGAATATGTAGATGATATCTGGCACTTAGACAAAATTACCGTAGAGGTATAAGAAAATCGTATAAGATAGCAGACTGCCTGTTTTAGCAGGCAGGTCTGTGCACAGAAAAAGAAACCCGGCTTTGGGGTCATGAACCTTAAAGCCGGGTTTTTACATAATAATGTTTTTTTAATATCTTAGTTTAAAATCTTAATACTTCCTAAAAGTGGAAGCTCTTTTTCTTCATCTTTGCAGGCATATACTAATCCCATGATCCAGAAAATAAAGAATACAATGGAGAGAATGCCGCTGACAGCCCATCCACAGATCGGAATGCGCGAAATAATAATGCTGTTGATCAGTGATGCAAGGTATAACACCAGTGACTGGTTTAAATGAAATTTTGCACCCTCTTTGTCACCGGCGCAGAATGCAATCAGCCAGCCGATAAGCGTGATGTAGGAAACGATTCCTGTTGTTTTCTTGTCCATAAGTAAACCTCCTCGAAAATTTAATAACATTCGTATTGTAACACTCTTATCAGTGAAATGCAAAAAAATATCTCCCTTTTTACAAAAGTGTGTCTGATGCATACTAACTCATAATTATACGAAACACCACACTTTTATTCATTTTCTATTCATTTCCGGCTAATGGGTATTCATTTTTACTCTAAGTTATCATGCAATTTATTAGAATGGAATTTTTGAAAGAGCCAGCACCTTGAATGGGCTGACTCTTTCAATGTCACTTGTAATTGACAAACTGGAATTTTCAAATTAGTCTTTGCAAATAACCTTTGAATCTTCACCATCAATTACAATTCCCTGACGGTTGTTAATTGGGCATAGATTCAAATC
>OODM01000934.1_pt1 | contig 14497 bp, 13 predicted proteins | sample 1671471 | NCBI WGS metagenome assembly OODM01 (sample SAMN06348160, study PRJEB24527) | human gut metagenome | biome: human gut; feature: ankylosing spondylitis patient; material: feces | host: Homo sapiens | place: China | collected 2015-10 | reverse complement strand
GTTGCGCCCGCCCAGGCCGGAGCCGGTCAGGTGCACCTGCCGGAGCCGGTCAGGTGCACCACGGTCTCCCCCCCGGCCAGGAAGGCCAGGGAGCGCTCCGTATCCTGGTGGGAGCGGGCTACGGCGGCCAGGAAGGCCCCCGCCTCCCGGGCCTCGCAGTCCAGGCTGTCGGTGAGCAGCACCGGCTCATAGCCCAGTTCCCGGCAGGCCGCGGATGCGGCGGCGCACAGCTCCCGCACGCTGCCGGTGATAAGGGTCTCCACATTGTCCAGAACCTTGGGCGTCTCCCGCTCCAGGCACTGGGAGGCCTCAGGCGACAGGCGCAGGCCGTACTGCTCCGCGATGCGGCGGGCATCGGCACAGGTGGAGGAGTCGGGGTAGGCCGGGCCGGAGGCGATCATGTCCAGCGGATCGCCGATGATATCCGACAGGACGATGGAGAATACCCTTGCCGGGGCGCAGTGCTGGGCAAACCGCCCGCCCTTGACGGCGGAGAGCCGCTTGCGGATGGTGTTCATCTCCACGATGTCCGCCCCGCTGGCCAGAAGGCTCTGGGTGATGGACTGGAGCTCCTCCTGGGGGACCAGCGGCGCCTCGAAGAGGGCGGAGCCGCCGCCGGAGAGGAGAAAGAGGACGGTGTCCTCCGCCGTCAGGCCGTCCGTGAGGGCCAGCGCCTCCTCCGTGGCGGAAAAGGTGTCCTGGTCGGGGACGGGATGCCCCGCCTCCCGGATGAGCAGGGAGCCGATGGGGCCCTGGGCATGGCCGTGCTTGGTGATGACAATGCCGCCGTCCAGCCGGCCGCCCACACAGCTGTAGGCAGCCTGAGCCATAGACCAGGCCGCCTTGCCCACGGCCACCAATACCACCCGGCCGCTCCGGAAGGAAGCGCCCTCCAGCGCGCGGCGGACGGCGGCGTCGGGCTGTACGGCGGCAATGGCCCGGCGGACAATCTGATCACAGTCGTTTCTCAGTTTCATGCGTTCCTCCATGGTCGCCTCACGGAGAGGCTTAAATCAGGCCGGCCTCAGACATGGTGCGGCGGAAGCCCTCCTTGGCGGGGCCCTCCGGGGTGGGGAGGCTGGGCCGGTAGGGCGCGCCCACATCCCGGCCGCGGAGCGCGGCCATGTCTTTGGCGGCCACAGGGAAGCTGGCCGGGTCCATGGCCAGACGGACGGGGTTGAGCTTGAACTGGGCCTCCAGGCTGCCCTGGAGATCCCCGGCGGCAAACTTGTTGTAGACGTCGGTGATCAGCTCGGGCATGAAGTTGGCCGCGGTGCACACGCCGCCCACCGCGCCGTGGCACAGGCTGGCGTACAGCAGGGTATCCTTGCCGCCGAACACCTTGAAGCCCACGTCGCGGGTACGGCGGATGAACTCGGCGGTGAGGGTGATGTCGCCGCTGGTGTCCTTCATGCCCACAATGTTTTCCACCTGATGGGCCAGGGCGTCCACGAGATCGGCGGTGAGGGTGTACCCCACCCGCCCGGGGTTGTTGTAGAGCAGCATGGGCGCGCCGGGGACGCTTTCGGCAATGGCCTTGAAGTGCTGGAACAGCTCGTCATAGGTGGGCTTGAGGAACATGGGCTGTAGCACACTGACGCCGGCGGCGCCGTTGGCCACGGCCATTTTGGCCAGACGGCAGCACTTCTGGGTGCGGATGGCGCCAATGCCGAAGTAGACGGGGACGCGGCCAGCGGCCTGATCCACCATAATCTTCAGGCCCCGCTCCATCTCGTCCTCTTCTACCATATAGAACTCGCCGTTGCTGCCAAAGGCCAGAATACCGGACACGCCGCCCTTGATGACATAGTCCACCTGGTCGCGGAGCCTGGCCTCGTCAATGCACTCCTCCCCGTCGATGGGGGTGAGTATGGGCACCACGACGCCCTTGATAAAATCCGTATTCATGATCGATCACCTCGCACTCGTGTCGGGCGGCCTTACAGGGACTCGATGCCGGTGAGCTTCTTGTAGTACTTGATGATGGAGCTGTGATCGTCCTGGCCGCAGCCGTTGTTGTGCAGCCACTGGAAGATCTCCTGCACCGCGGCGGTCATGGGCAGGGGGGAGCCCACGGTGTGGGCGCAGTCCAGGGCGTTGTTCAGATCCTTGATGTGCAGGTCAATCTTGAAGCCGGGCTTGTCGTTGCCCTCGATCATCATGGGGGCCTTGGCGTTCATGACGGTAGAGCCGGCCAGACCGCCGCGGATGGCCTGGAACACCAGCTCGGGGTCCACGCCCGCCATCTTGGCCAGGGTCAGGGCCTCGGACAGGGCCTGGATGTTGCAGGCCACGATAATCTGGTTGGCCAGCTTGGTGGTGTTGCCCGCGCCCACGTCGCCGCAGCGCACCACAGAGGTGCCCATGGCGCCCAGGATGTCCTTGTACTGGTCAAAGACCTCCTGCTTGCCGCCCACCATGAAGGAAAGGGTGCCGTCGATGGCCTTGGGCTCGCCGCCGGAGACGGGGGCGTCCAGCATCTCGATGCCGCGCTTGGCCAGCTCCGCCGCGATCTCCTTGGAGGCCACGGGGTTGATGGAGCTCATGTCGATGAACACGCTGCCCGGCTTCATGTGGGCGGCCACGCCGTCCTCCCCCAGCATGACAGCCTTTACCTGGGGGCTGTTGGGCACCATGGTCAGCACCACGTCGCAGGTCTCGCCGATTTCCGCGTTGGTGGCGGCCTTGGCCCCGGCGGCTACGATCTCGTCCACGCTGGCCTGGTTCAGATCGCTGACCGTGAGGTCATAGCCCGCCTTGAGCAGGTTCTTCGCCATGGGCTTGCCCATAATACCAAGACCGATCAGTCCGATTTTCATAATACATTTCCTCCTTAAAATAATAGCACAGATTGGGGTGGATAGGAACTATAAAAGCGGGACTCACGCGTTGGCGCGGGCCACGTTTTTGGTGACAATCACATCGGCGCCCAGGCCGCACACGTCGGCCAGGGCCACCTGCCCGACGGCGGTGGGGGCCTGGAGACGTACGGTGTTGATGACCTCCATTACCCGGAAGATGTCCTTCTTGGAGATGGGGCGGCTGAGCCGCACGCTGGCCAGGGGCAGTTCGCCGCCCTCCACCAGTACGCTGGTGGCGATATTGCGCTGGGGGTCGGTGAGCTCCTGGCGGACATAGGCGTCTCCCTTGGGGCAGGTGGCTCCCCGGACGGCGTACACCGTGTCCCCCTCATATTCGGCCGTGATCTCACAGCCGTTGGGGCAGATAATACAGGTAAAGCTCCGCGTCACTGTACGCTCACCTCCAAATCACCGGACTGCTCCAGCGCCGCGGCGCGGATGGGAAGCTGAAGCATCTCGGCAGGGAGTGCCTTGGGCAGCCTGCGCCGCAGCACCTCGCGGCCGTCCTGCGTCACGGTCAGGGTGACGGCCTTCATGGGCCGGGACACCCGCAGGGAGAGGGTGAAATCCCGGCTGCCGCTGATGCGCTGGGGGATGACGTGGCCCACGTTGGCGCCCGCCCTGACCTCCAGGGGACAGGGGGGAAGCGCATGGTTTTTCAGGTACTCCGCCGCCGACGAGGCCAGGGCCTCCGCCTCCAGGGAGACGAAGTCCACCAGATCGTGGACATGGAGCACGTTGCCCGCGGCAAAGACGCCGGGAATGCTGGTCTGGTAGTGCTCATCCACAAAGGCGCCCTTGGTGCGCCCGTCCACCGCCAGGCCGGAGCCGTTGGCGATGTCCCCGGCGGGGATGAGGCCCACCGAGAGAATCAGCGTGTCGCACTCCACCCGCTCCTCCGTGCCGGGGATGGGGCGGAGGCGTTCGTCGACCTGGGAGACCGTAACGGCCTCCAGACGCGCCCGGCCGTGAATATCGGTGACGGTATGGCTCAGGTACAGGGGGATGCCATAGTCGTTGAGGCATTGCTCGATGTTGCGGGGCAGGCCGCTGGGATAGGACTGCACCTCATAGACGGCCTTCACATGGGCCCCCTCCAGAGTCATGCGGCGGGCCATGATCATGCCGATGTCGCCGCTGCCCAGAATGACCACCTCCCGGCCCACCATGAGGTTGCGCAGGTTAATGTACTCCTGGGCCACGCCGGCGGTATAGATGCCCGCCGGGCGGCTGCCCGGAATGGCCAGGGCGCCCCGGGTACGCTCCCGGCAGCCCATGGTGAGAATCACCGCGTCGCCCCGGAGCTGTTTGAGCCCGGCGGGGCCGGAGGCGGTGACGGTGCGGTCGGCCTCCAGGGAGAGAACGGTGGTGTCGGTAAGGCAGGTGATGCCCAGCTCCTCCGCCTGGGCCACGAACCGCTGGGCGTACTCGGGGCCGGAGAGGGTCTCGCCGAAGCGGGTGAGGCCGAAGCCGTCGTGGATGCACTGACGGAGGATGCCGCCGGGGCGGTGCTCCCGCTCCAGCACCACCACGTCGTCGACGCCCTTCTGCCTGAGCCGGATGGCGGCGGCCAGGCCGGCGGGCCCGCCGCCGATGATTACCGCCTGATGGCGTTCCACGTTCATGCCGGCTCCCCTCCTTTCACTGACCCGGTGAACATCCAGGAGCCCTCCGGCCCCAGGTGGATGTCCCTGAAGTCCTCTCCCAGCTCCCGGCGGAGGGCCTCGGTGATGCGGGTCTCGCAGTAGCCGCCCTGGCAGCGGCCCATGGTGGCACGGGTGCGCACCTTGATACCGTTGACGGTGTGGACGCCCAGGGGGTTGTGGATGGCCTGGAGAATTTCGGCCTTGGTGACCTTCTCGCAGCGGCAGAAGATCTCGCCGTAGTCCGGGTTCTCCGCGATGGCGGCGGCCCGCTCCTCGTCGGTCATATCGGCAAAACGGCGGATGCCGTGCCGGATGGGATCAAAGTCGGGATTGGGCTCCAGCGCCTCCTGCCGGGCGATGAGGGCCACGGCCCGGCGGGCCAGCGGGAGGGCGGAGGTGACGCCGGGGGACTCGATGCCCACCAGGTTGACCACGCCGGGCGCCTCGTCCCGGCACTCCAGCACGAAGTCCTGCACCGCGCCGGTGGCGGGGTCGATGCGCTTGGGCCGGATGCCGGCAAAATTGCGGATGAAGTAAGCGCGGTCCATGTGCTTGAACATCCGCGAACCGCTCTCAATGAGGCCGTCCATGGCGGCCTGGGTGGACTCGTAGTCCTGGAAATCCCGCGCCAATTGGCTGTCGGGCCCCACCAGTACATTTCCGTCCACGGTGGGCGTGGCATGGGTGTCAAACGTATTGTCCGGATTGGGGGCGGGATAGACGGGAATCTTGGCAAACTGGCCCGCCAGCTTGTCAAGAACGAAGTATTCGCCTTTGACCGGCTTAATGACATAGCCGGGAATGCCCAGCTGCCCGCTGACCACGGCGGAGTTGAGCCCCGCGCTGTTCACCACCCAGCGGGTGTGGAAGTCGCCCCTGGTGGTGTGGAGCAGGTGGGTGCCGTCGGCCTGCCGGGTCTCGCCGGTGAAAGCGCAGTTGAGGTGGTACTCCGCCCCGTTGTGAACCGCGTTCTCCGCCAGGGCGATGGTGTAGAGGAAGGGGTCCAGGATACCGCTGGCCGGGCACCACATGGCGAAATTTCCGCCGGCGCTGGGGTCAAGCTCATCCATCCGCTTGCGGTCGATGAGTTCCAGACCCTTCACGCCGTTGGCCTCGCCCCGGGCCATGAATTGCTCCAGCCGCTGCCGGTGCTCATCGGTGAAGCCCACGATGAGCTTGCCGGTGCGCTTAAAGGGGACATCCAGCTCGCGGGCTACCTGGTCGAACTCCTGGTTGCCCTCCACGGCGCAGATGGCCTTGAGGGAGCCGGTCTTATAGAGGAACCCGGCGTGGAGCATACCGGTGTTGCGCCCACTGGTCTGGGTGCAGACGTCGCTCTCCTTCTCCAGCACGGCGATGCGCAGCTTGTACCGGGAGAGCTCCCGGGCGATGGCGCTGCCCACCACCCCACCGCCGATGATGACGACATCATAGGACTGCTGCATAGGGATGGCTCCTTTCTCCATCAAAGGAACAGGGTCAAAATGGGGACGGTGACCAGGCTGGTCAGCGTCGAGATAAACACACACTTGGAGGCGAACTGGGCGTCCGCCCCGTATTTCTGGGCCAGGATGGCGGTGGTGGAGCCGATGGGCATGCCGGTGAGCACCACGCTTACCCCGGCGGTGAGGGGATCTACCCCCAGCAGCCGCAGGGCCACGAGGCACACGGCGGGCAGCAGGAGCTGGCGCACCGCCACCAGATAGAAGCACTTGGGGTCGAACACGGTCTTGAGGGGCACGTCGGCCAGGATGGCCCCCACCAGGGCCATGGCCATGGGGGAGGTACAGGCCCCCAGGTTATCCACCGCGGTATCCACAAAGTGGGGCAGGGGGAGCTGGAAGAGCATCCATACCAGCCCCACCTCCACGGCGATGATGCCGGGGTTGAGCAGCACCTTTCGGACGGCCTGCTTGGTGTCGGCCTTGGTAAACAGGGAGATGCCGGCGCTCCACATGAGGATGCGGGTGGGGATGATGAACAGGGAGCCCAGAAAGAGGCCCTCGTCGCCGTAGGCGCCGCTGACCACGGGCAGTCCGGCAAAGCCGGAGTTGGTGACCAGGGTGCCGTACTGGAGGATGCTCTTCTCCCCATAGGGAAAGCGGTTGTAGAGCACCTTGCCCAGCAGCAGGGCCGCCGCGGCCATGACGGTGGCGATGAGGACGGCCACGCCCCCCTGCTTGAGGGACTCCAGGCTGAACTCCATGTGGAAGGACTCAAAGATCATGCAGGGCAGGGTGATGAGCACCACAAAGTCGGTCAGCTTATCCCGGGCCGCGTCGTTGAAAATGCCCTTCTTGCGGCAGAAGAAGCCCACCGCCATGTAGATGAAGAGGACGGTCTGCACGTCCACCATCTTGAAAAAGCTGTCCATACTACCCCTCGATGGGGGTGAGAAGGGCCCCGTCCCCGTCAAATTCCAGCGGCTCGGGCTCAGAGCAGGCCGCCACGCCGGGCCATTTACCCGCCTTCACGTCCCTGTAATAGGCCTCGCTGAGCATGATGCGGCCGATGTGGAGGCTGTTTGGGATGCGGATGATCCGGGCGCGGTTGCGGTCGATGCCGGTGCAGGTGCGGATACACATCTGAATAGCCTCCCTGTCGTTGGCCACCACGCAGGGGATGCGGGCGGAGGTGAGGACGGTAGAGGTGAGACAGTTGGGGTACATCTTTTCCGTGTCGATTTTGTCAAAGAACCGCTTTGTGATCACGTTGGCCAGGCCCACGCCCAGGGCGTTACCGTGGCTGGCCGCGCTCAGATCGAGAAAGCAGGTGCGCTGCACCTCCACCCCGCCGTGGGCGTACTCGGTGGAAAAGGTGCCGGTAATGTTGGGGTCCACGCCGGTGCCCGAGTAGTTCTTGCCCGTCTCGTCCACCACCAGCACGTCGCAGGCGCCCACCAGCAGGGAGGGCATCCGCTCAAAGGCGTACTGGAGCAGCTCCGGTTCCCGGGCGAGAATGTCGTCCCTGTCGATGGCCTCGATGCGGCAGGTCTCGTCATAGGCGTTCTCGATACAGGGCAGGGCAAAGAGGATGGGGGCCCTGGCCAGAATGACCTTGGCGATGGAGGGGATGTTGGCCCCGATCTTGCCCATGCCGTCGGAGTGGACCCGCTCGGCCCCCTTCTGCTTGCCCAGGCCCACGGCGAGCATCTTGCAGGGCCCGCTCTCGTAGGGGCCGCGGAAGGCGTTGTGGGGCTTGAGGCGGCAGGAGACGATGATACCGTCGGCCTCATAGGCGTTTTTGTCCAGGTACACCGGCAGGCCGGTGTCGGAGGCGCCCAGCTCCACCACCTCCATGCTGCTGCGGATCTCACAGCCCATGGCCTCCGGGGTGATGCCGTAGCTGGCCAGCACCTCCAACTGCCCCTCGGCAGTGGCGCCGCCGTGGCTGCCCATGGCGGGCACAATGAAGGGGACGGCGCCCCTGGCCTTTACAAAGTCCACGATGGACCGGGTGATGAGGTCCACGTTGGCGATGCCCCGGCTGCCCGCCGTGATGGCGATGGACATGCCGGGCCGGATTTTGGAGCGGAAGGGCTCCCGGGACAGCTCCCCCGCCACGGCGGCGGGGATGTCTGCGGGGGCAATGCGCTCCCGGGGGAAGAGCTGCTCGGCGCGGAACATGCGGGGAATGGGCACGTCGGCCAGCAGACGGGAGACGACGCCCCCCTGTTTGATTTCCATACCAAACCGACCTTTCTCTTGTCAGGTAATAGGCGCGGGATTGAAGATGCACAGGTCGTTGTGGAAGCCGTACTGGTCGGAGTAGGGCTTCTTCACGCCGCTGGCCACGTCCAGAATCAGGTGGAACAGCTCGGCGCCCACGTCGGCGATGGTCTTCTCGCCGGTGGCGATGGGGCCGGCGTTGACGTCGATGAGGTCAAACCAGTGCTCCTTCATCTCGTTGCGGGAACAGACCTTGATGACCGGGGCGGCGGCCAGCCCGTAGGGGGTGCCCCGGCCGGTCATAAAGACCTGAAGCCCGATGCCGCTGGCCAACTGGCAGGGCCCGCAGACGATGTCGCTGGCGGGAGTGGCGGCGTAGATCAGGCCGTGCTTATGGGGCTTCTCCGCCGGGGAGAGCACCTCCTCGATGGGGGCGGTGCCCGACTTGGCGATGGAGCCCATGGCCTTCTCCACGATGTTGGCCAGGCCGCCCTTCTTGTTGCCGGGGGTGGGGTTGGCGTCCCGGTCCACGCCGCCGGCGTCCAGATAGTCGTCGTACCACTTCATCTCGGCGGCCAGCTTGTCCCGGGCGGCCGCGTCGCGGCAGCGGGCGGCCAGCAGATGCACTCCGTCGCGCACCTCGGTGACCTCGCTGAACAGGACGGTGGCGCCGCCCTTCACCAGCATGTCGGCGGCGTAGCCGGCGCTGGGGTTGGCGGTGAGGCCGGAGAAGGCGTCGGAGCCGCCGCACTGCATGCCGATGAGCAGCTCGCTGAGGGGCAGCTCCTCCCGGCGGCGCTCGTTGAGCCGTTTCAGCTTCCGCTCGGCCATCTCCATCAGGGCCTGCATCATGGCGTCGTGGCCCCGGTAGTCCTGGAGGGTGAGGGTGTTCTCCGGGGTGATGTCCTCCGGGGGGAGCACCATGTCGTAGGTGAGCTTTTCACAGCCCAGGCCCACCACCATCAATTCGCCGCCGAAGTTGGGGTGGCGGATGAGGTTGGTGACCGCCCGGATGGGGATATGGGCCTCCCGGGCCTTAATGGCCACGCCGCAGCCGTAGGGGTGGTTCACTGCCACCACGCCGTCCACATTGGGGTACTTGGGCAGCAGCTCCCGCTTGATGCGCTCCACCGCCACGTTGACCACACCGGCGGCGCACTGGACGGTGGTGACAATGCCCAGCAGGTTGCGGGTGCCTGCGGGGCCGGTTTTGTTGCGGTAGCCCATCCAGGTTCTGCGGGGCGGATCGGGCAGCTCTTCCATTGGGACGATGCTGGTCCCGTAGGGCATGTCGTCCAGGCCGGGGGACTGAGGCAGGTCCAGCATGTGCTCGTTGATCCAGGCCCCCACGGGGATGGGAGCCTTGGCGCAGCCCAGCACCACGCCGTAGCGGACCACCTCGCCCCCCTTGGGGATGTCAGTCAGGGCGATCTTGTGGGCCTGGGGGATGTCCTCACGGGTGACGACGCCGGGCATGATCTCGGTGCCGCGGGGGATATCGTGGACCGCGATGGCCACGTTATCCGCGTCCTTGACCTTGATGTAAAGTGGTGCACTCATAGACGAATACTCCCTTTTGACTCGATGTTATTCCACCGGGCGCGGGGCGCGCCGGACGGAATGACATCGAGGCGTTATGATGATTACTGCTTGCCGGAGAGCTCCTTCTCCTGGCGCTTGGCCTTGCGGTTGTCCAGAACGGCGTAGACCACGGACAGGATGATCAGCGCCCAGATAACCCAGCTCATGGGGCGCACGAACAGGCCGGTCAGGGAGCCGTTATAAGCGGTGAGCACCTGAATGAAGTAGTCCTCCAGGTCGCCGCCCAGAATGAAGCCGATGAGGAAGCAGGACACGGGGAAGTGGAACTTCTTGATCAGAAGGCCCACAATGCCGAAGAGCAGCAGGCACCACACGTCGAACATGCGGCCGTTGAGGGTGGCGTAGGCGCCCACGGTGCACATCATGAGCACCACGGGGTACAGGCGCTCCTGGGGAATGAGGACGATCTTCGCCAGCAGCTTCACCGGGAAGAACATGACTAGGTACATCAGGATATTGCAGCACAGCAGGGCCACCAGAATGGTGTTCCAGATCACCGGATTGTTGGTGATGAACAGGGGGCCCACCTGAATGCCCTGGAGCATGAAGGCGCCGATCAGGACGGCGGTGGTGGAGTCGCCGGGAATACCCAGGCTCAGCAGGGGCACCAGGGCGCCGCCGGTCAGGCCGTTGTTGGAAGTCTCAGAGGCGATCAGGCCCTCGGGCACGCCGGTGCCCAGCAGCTCGGGGTGCTTGGACCAGCTCTTGGCCTGGGAGTAGGCGATCAGGGAGGCCGCGGAGCCGCCCACACCGGGCAGGATGCCCATGAAGGTGCCCAGCAGGGCGGAGCGGAACACATTGATGATCTGCCCCTTGAAGTCGTGGAGAAGGCTGAACTTGACGTTGTTCTTGACCTCCAGCGTATCATCCTTGCTGTAGGAGGCGTGCATGCCAGTCTCACACTGCTGGAGCATCTCGGAGACGGCGAACAGGCCGATGAGCACGGGGAAGAGCTGGAAGCCGCTCTGCATCTGGCTCTCCAGGAACTCAGGGACCATGCGGTATTCATTGTTGACGGAGAACTGGTTCATCATGGCTACCAGCACGCCCAGCATACCGATCCACAGGCCGCGGAGCATCTGGCCCCGGGACAGGGCGGCGATGACGGTGAGGGCGAAGAGGATGATGAGGAACTTCTCCACAGCGGAGAACTTGATGGCCCAGCCGGCCAGGATGGGGGTGAAGAGGGCCAGCACCACCAGGGAGATCATGCCGCCCATGAAGGAGGAGGTGACGCCGATTTTCAGGGCGCGTTCTCCCTCGCCCCGCAAGGCCATTGGGTGTCCGTCGAAGGTCGTACACACCGACGACGGGGTGCCGGGAATGTTGATGAGGATGGCGGGGACCAGGCCGCCGGAGATGCCGCCCACATAGAGGCCCAGCAGCAGATAGAGGGCCATCTCCATGGAGTAGGCGTAGGTCAGGGGGAGGAACACGGCCACGGCCATGGTGGCCGTCATACCGGGGATGGCGCCGAAGATGATGCCGATGACGACGCCGAACAGGGCCACGGCGATGTACTCCGGGCCGATCACGAAGGGCAGTTCAAATCCCATGAATCACACCAGCCTTTCTTTAGTAGAGAATGAAGCCCAGGGACGGAATCTCAATGGTGAGGAGACCGGAGGGCAGGGTGATGGCGAACGCGGTGCCGAACACAACGCTGATAATCAGGCAGGCCACCACGGAGATGATCAGGCTGGTGATGTGGTACCTGGGGTTTTTCAACTGCGCCTTGTTGGCAAACAGGGTGTTGAACAGGAACAGGCAGATGATGGACCAGAAGGTAAAGCCCAGCTTGTCCAGCAGGAAGAAGTAGACCACCATCAGGGCGATCGTACCCCAGAATTTGAACTTGTCGTAGTGTTCCACGAAGAAGCGGCCGGGCTTGACAAAAAAGCCCTTGCCCGCCTTGATCCGGGCCCGCCCCTCCAGGGCGATCAGCAGGACGCCCAGAATCACCAGAATTCCAATGGTGATGATGGGGAAAATCCAGTGCTGGGTTGAATACTCCACATTGATACGCATCTTATTACCTCTCTTTCGCAGGGTGGTATCACGGAATATCACCCCGCTGAAGCGCCAACCGCCGGCTGGGCTTCAACGGGGTGACACTCCAACAGATATTAGGTCAGCTCGTCCAGGCCGGGGGCCACGTCGATGATCTCCTGGCCGATGTCCCGCTTGTCGCTGATGAACTGGCGGGAGGCCTCCAGATCCGCCTCCTCGGCGGTGACGGCGCTGTAGAGCAGGCCGGCCATCTCAGCCTGGAAATCGGGGTTCTCACAGACCTTCTGCATGGCGGCGGCGATCTCATTCAGAATGCCCTCGTCCATGTCCTTGGGGAAGAGCATGAAGAAGTCCTTGTTGAAGTCGAAGGGCTCGCCGTTGAAGGTGATGCCGTCGTCGGCCATGGAGATAACGCCGCTGCCCTCCAGGTTGCCGCAGGTGTCAAAGAGCTTCATGGCCAACTGGGCGTCCACGCCCTCCTTGGTGAACTCCACGCAGGAGGAATAGTCGGCGTAGATGATGTCGGTGTTGCCGTCCCAGAGGCGCTGCTTCTTTTCGTCGGTGGTGCCGCCCACCAGGGCCTTGATGCGGCTGGCCACCTCGTCGCCGTACTGCTCCTGAACCCACATATACCACACCACAAAGTCCAGGTGGGAGGCGGAGCCGGACTCAATGTTCACCCGCAGCTCCTCGCCGGGGTTATCGGCCAGCCACTGGGCGGCCTCATTCAGGTTGTTGTAGGGAGCGTCGGCCTTGGCCACAAAGCAGCCGCCGGGGTTGACGCCGATGCGGGGGCCGACGGTCAGGTTCTCCAGGGCGTAATCCTCACTGACCGCGCCGAAGAGTACGCTCAGGAACGCCATGTCGTGGAACATCATGATGGTGGTGCCGTCGCCCTTGGCCTTGGAGATGGTGTCCAGCGCCTGGGCGTTGCCGATGGCGTCCACCTTGCCGTTGAAGCCCATCTCCTCGCCCAGATAGCGGGTGACCATGTCGGCGATCATGTAGGAGTCGCCGCCGGTGGAGGTGGAGCCGATGACCACGCGGACACGCTTGCCCTTCAGGCTGCTCTCGCCGGAGGCGGCGCTGCCGGTCGCCTCGGTGCCGGGATCGCCGGTGGAGGGAGTGTCGGTTTCCGTGTTAGAGGGGGTGCCGCCACAGCCGGCCAGCAGGCCGACTGCCATGGAGGCGGAAAGGAGCAGAGCCGTCAATTTCCTGAACTTCATTGTTCAATTCCTTCCTTTCGTTCGGTTCATTCACTGGGGATGTTCCGTGCTTGCTTGCGGGGGATGGGGGCGCTTCACTACCGTGGCACTATGATAGCAGGCCGCGGCGCGGGTTTTCCATTCGCAAAAGGCAATGAAATGGGAGAGCAAATTTGTAAACTCTGTGTGGGTTTCAGAAAAATGAATTTAAGATTTCAAAAATACCCGTTCTGCGTTTCAAATATGGAATATTTGTTTCGCTTTGAACTGTAAATTTATAGAAAACATCGGTTGATTTTTATAGTTTCTCAGAAAAAACAAGTAAAATTTGTGCAAAACAGATAAGGGCGGGTGCGGTTCACCCTCCGCCTGCTGCTCCTTGTGCGGAACAAAAATATCTGTTACACTGAACATGAATACAAAGTTTTTGTACCGTTCTGGTCAAAAGGAGTGTCACACCATGAAATCAGAATCTGCGGAGCTGGTAAGCGGCCTCATCCGCCAATACCGCCGCCTGCGCCTGCTCTACCTGGGTTATCTGGCAGCGGCCGTCCTGGCGCTGGTCTTCTTCTTTGTGGACAAGCGCGTTACCCTGGCGCTGGTGGCGGCCAGCCTGGTCTACCACCTGGTGGTGGTACGGAGGGCGGGGAAGGCCTACCAGCGGGCCTTTGTCCACGCCTGCGGCCAGTGTACCCTGGCCCGGCGCCTCCAGGACGCCCGCCACACCGAAGCGCCCACCTTGGAGGAGGGGGAGCTGCGCCGCGCCCGCCTGATCGCCGCCAACGACGGCAAGGGCTCCGTCCTGGTGCGGGAGGGCGGCTCCGGTACCTACCACGGCCGCCGTGTGCGTCTGGGTGACGCCGGGTTTACCCATTCCTTCTCCATGGAGGGGAAAACCCACCACGAGTTCGTAGTGGGCACCTGGGTGACGGTGGAGCTGGGGAAGGACACCGGGCTGGACTGGCGGCTCATCCACGAGCGGGTGATGATGAAGCCGTCCCGGGACGCCATGCTGCGCCGGGAGAGCGGGCTGCGGCGGGTGGTGGGCTTCGGCCCCGGCTGGATGGAGGACGGCACCTGGTTTGCCCTCCGGCCGGAGGGCAAACCCGGCGTGCCCGGTGACGCCTTCCTCGCCGCCCTGCGCCGGCTGTCCGCCGCCACCGACAAGCCCCTGGCCGTCTGCGTCCAGGGAGACCGCCTCCATGTCTTTGTCACCAACCGTATCCTGGGCCAGAAAGTATCCAGCCGCGTCCCGCCGAGCGCCGCCGTGGCCGAGGTGGATTTTCTCCCCGAGCTGGACGGAATTCTCAAGGCCTCGGACGCCCTGGTATAAAACTTCATGCGCCAAGAGTGCACCACGAAAACGGGCAAAGGCTTGTGGCGCATGAAGTTTATGCGCATATGGGCCGTCCAGGCCCATGCGCTTTGATTTCATGGCCGTGCCGCTGAAAGCGGCACATGGCCAATTTTGCTATGCTTTTGCAAAGCAAAGAGCAGACAGGGTG
>OODM01000925.1_pt1 | contig 14637 bp, 7 predicted proteins | sample 1671471 | NCBI WGS metagenome assembly OODM01 (sample SAMN06348160, study PRJEB24527) | human gut metagenome | biome: human gut; feature: ankylosing spondylitis patient; material: feces | host: Homo sapiens | place: China | collected 2015-10 | reverse complement strand
GGAATGGGCCGCCATGGACTTTTCCACGGAGGATGCCTTCCGCGCCGGAGTGGTGCAGCTGCTGGACAACTGTACCGGACTGGGGCTGAACACAGTCCTAGCCCAGGTGCGCCCCTTCGGGGATGCGCTGTACCGCAGCACCCTGTTCCCATGGAGCCATCTGTGCACCGGGGTGCAGGGGCAGGACCCCGGCTTTGACCCGCTGGACGTGCTGCTGCAGGAAGCCCACACCCGGGGCATCTCGGTGGAAGCGTGGGTCAACCCCTACCGCCTGCGCTCCTCGGCGGCCATGCCGCCGAACCTTGCGGACGACAATCTGGCCAACACCCACCCGGAGTGGGTATGCACGGTGGACGAGGGCCTTTACCTGAACCCCGCCGAGCCTGCCGCCGCCGACTATGTGGTGCAGGGCGTGGCCGAGCTGGTGCAGAACTACGCGGTGGACGGCATCCACTTTGACGATTACTTCTACCCTACCACCGATGAGAGCATCGACGCGGCGCAGTTTGCGGCGTCCGGGGCGGGAAATCTTGCCGCGTGGCGGCGGGAAAATGTGACCGCGCTGGTGCGGGCCGTGCACGACACGGTGAAAGCGGCGGACCCCACCCTGCGGTTCGGCATCAGCCCGCAGGGCAACCCGGACAACGACGAAAACCAGCAGTACAGCGATGTGACCGGCTGGCTGGCGTCCGGCGGCGGGGATGCGGTGGTCGATTATCTGTGCCCGCAGGTGTACTGGGGGCAGGGCTTTGCCCTGCACAACGGCAGCACCCGCTTTGCCTTTGAAAATATCGTGCCCGCATGGCTCGCCTATCCCCGCGCGGCGGACGTGGCCCTGTATTTCGGGCTGGGAGCCTACCGTGTGGGAGTGGGCGACGGCGGCAGCAACGAAAACAGCCTGTCGGGCTGGAGCACCGGCCGTGCGCTGGCCGACCAGGTGGCCTTTCTGCGGGAGCAGGGAGCCGGGGGCTGGGCCCTGTACCGGTACGGTTCGCTGTTCGGGCCGGAGCAGACTTCCCTCGCCGCTGCCGAGTGTGGGGCACTGGCGGCTGCCGACGGCAAAGAAACTGCATGAAATCGGGCGGCAGCGCGCGCAAAAGCCGGGCGGCTCTCTTGTGCGGTGCTGCAAAATGCGGTATACTATACAGATGGACCCGGCTCTGCCGGAACCCGAAAAAACAGGAACATCAAACCCTTTGACAGGTTGAGGAAACGTTTATGAAAACGAAAAAACGCTTTTTGGCCGTTGTGCTGGCCGCCGCTCTGCTGGTGGCCGGTCTGACCGGCTGCAAGGACGCACTGCGCGGTGTGGCGCAGAAGATCTCCGGCAGCTCCGGCGAGGTGCAGGAAGAGGACACCACCCGCTGGGCGGACGCTACCGCAGACCCGCTGATTATTCAGGGCATTGCGGACGCTTCGGCAAAGTTTGACACTGCCATGGTGGACGGCACCCTGTACGCCGTGTTCAACGGCATCTGGAGCCGCCAGACCAACTATTTTGCGGCACCCACCGGCACGCTGACCGTCATGGCCTGCGGCACCGCCGAGGGCACCCAGAAATTCAAGGTGGCGCTGTGGAAAAAGGTAGACGGCGGCGTGGAGTATGTGCCGGACAGTACCTACTACATCAAGACCGACGGCACCGACTACACCTGCACCATCTCCGGGCTGGACCCGGCGGCCATCTACCGCATGACCATCTCCTATGATTCCAGCCGTTACTACCTCTACGGTCTGCTCAAGGTGGAGGGCGTCGGCTGATGAATACACAACGCAAGAATTCGCTTTTGCTGCTGCTGTGCGCGTTTATCTGGGGCACGGCCTTCGTGGCCCAGAGCGCCGGTTCCGGCATGGGAGCCTGCAGCTTTCTGGCCGGGCGCAGCTGGCTGGCGGTGCTGGTGCTGCTGCCCACGGTCAAGGTGTTTGACCTGGTGCGTCAGCGCAGCACCGGCACCACTGGGGCACCGAAAACGCCGGAGGAGCGCCGCTGTCTGCGCCGGGCCAGCCTGGTGTGCGGCACGCTGCTGTTTGTGGCGTCGGCTGCTCAGCAGTTCGGCCTGACACTGAACCCCTCCACGGCCAAAGCAGGCTTCCTCACAGCGATGTATGTGGTGCTGGTGCCCATCTTCGGGCTGGCACTGGGCCGCCGCGGAAGCCCCCAGCTGTGGCTCAGCGTGGCCATTGCGGTGTGCGGGCTGTATCTGCTGTGCATGCAGAACGGCTTTGGCGGCGTGGAACGCAGCGACATGGTGCTGCTGTTGTGCGCCGTGCTGTTCAGTTTCCAGATCATGGCGGTGAACCATTATGGTCCGCAGGTGGATGGCGTGCGCCTGAGCCTGCGGCAGTTCTTTGTGGTGGCGGTGGAAAGCTCGGTGGCAGCGCTGCTGCTGGAGCACCCGGCCCCGGCGGAATTTGCCGTGAACGCGGTGCCCCTGCTGTACTGCGGCGTGATGTCCAGCGGCGTGGCCTACACGCTGCAGATTCTGGGCCAGCGGGATATGAACCCTGCCGTGGGCAGCCTGATCATGTGCCTGGAAAGCGTGTTCAGCGCACTGGGCGGCTGGGTGCTGCTGCATCAGAGCCTTTCCCCGCGCGAAGGCGTGGGCTGTGTGCTGATCTTTGCCGCCGTGGTGCTGGCCCAGCTGCCGGCCCCGCAGCGGGCCCCGCAGCGGGCAGAGCGTGCGTCCTGACGTGGCCGCACAAAAACCGGAAGTCCAGCTGCGCAGCGCGGGCGGCATCCAGTACGAGCTGTACCGCAAAAAGATCAAACAGCTGCATCTGCGGGTACGGGACAACGGCACCGTGATGGTCAGCATCCCGCTGCGCACCAGCCTGGAACAGGCGGACGCCTTTGTGTGCAAGAACGCACAGTGGATCCACGACACCCGGCAGGAAGTGATGGCAAAAGCGGCCCGCGACAATGCCGACCTGCCGGACAAGGAGACCGCACTGGCCTGTTTTACCGCCATGAGCGATCAGGTCTACCCGGCCTTTGCCGGGGTGCTGGGCGGCCAGAAACCCACCCTCAAGGTGCGCAGCATGACCACCCGCTGGGGCGTGTGCTGCCCCGGCAAAAAGCAGATCACCTTTGCGCTGCAGCTGTACAACATGCCGCCTGCGGCGCAGATCTATGTGGTGGTGCACGAATACTGCCACTTTTTGCAGGCCAACCACAGCCCGGCGTTCTGGGCCGAGGTGGCAAAGCTGCTGCCGGACTGGAAAGCCCGGCGGGAGCTATTGAAGAAGTAGAAACAGGAGGCAGACTTCCCTTGGAAAACGAAAAAAAGTCCGGCGGCGATAAATACTCCAAACTGGCCGGCAACACCCTCATCTTTGCCATTTCCAGCTTTTCGTCCAAACTGCTCACGCTGATCGTGCAGCCGTTCCTGACCTACGCCATGGCCGAGATCTCGGATCTGGGCCTGTCCAAGATCCTGAGCCAGTACGCGAACCTGCTCATCCCCTTTGTGTCCATGGGCATGTCCAATGCGATCATCCGCTTTGGCCTGGACAAGGGCAACAGCGAAAAGCAGGTGTTCACCAACGGCCTGCTCACCATTCTGGGCGGCTTTGGCATCCTGGTCCTGTGCTGGCCCATTGCACAGTTCCTGCCCGATATGGCCCAGTACGGCCTGCTCATTTACCTCTATGTGCTCATGAGCTGCCTGCGCACCCTGTGCACCCAGTTCGTGCGCAGCCGCCAGTGGAATAAGCTTGTGGCAGTGGACGGCGTGCTGTGCACCGTGGCGACCATGGCGTTCTATGTGCTGTATCTGGTGGGCTTCAAGTGGGGCGCCAACGGCTACCTGCTGGCCATCATCAGCGGTGACCTGGTCAGCGTGCTGTTCCTGATGGTCACCGGCAAGCTGTGGAACTATGTGGAGCTCAAGGGCATCAACAAGGACCTGTGGAAGCAGATGCTCCACTTCTCGCTGCCCATGATCCCCGCGCAGATCAGCTTCTGGATCATCAACGCCTCCGACCTGTTCTTTGTGCGTGAGATGTGCAACGGACTGGACGGCCGGGACGGCAACGCCTGGAGCGGCCTGCTCTCCACGGGCTACTTCCTGCCCACCATCCTCACCACGCTGGGCCTGATCTTCTACGACGCCTGGCAGCTCTCGGCTGTCACCGAGGAGGAGGGCCGGGCGCGGTTCTTTACCAAGATCTTCCGCACCTATTCCAGTGTGCTGTTCTGCTGTGCGGCGGGCATCATCTGGCTGTGCCGCCCGGTGATGCACATCATGAAGGCCAACTACTACTATGCATGGCACTTTGTGCCCTTCCTGGTGCTGGCCTCCACCTGCAGCTGCTTCAACCAGTTCATGAACAGCGTGTATGTGGTGACCAAAAAGTCCAGCCGCAGCATGGTCACCATGATGGCCGGTGCCATCAGCAACTGCATCATGAACTACTTCTTCATCAAGTGGTGGGGCCCCATCGGTGCCACATACGCTTCCTTCCTGGGGCTGGCGCTGGTGTTTACCCTGCGCTCCATCGACGCAAACCGCATGATCCATATGCATGTGCATCCGGGCCGGGTGCTGCTGAACGTGGGTCTGCTGGTGTTCGAGGCCTTTGTGCTACTGGCCGAGACCCCGCTGTACGGCCTGTGGACCGGCCTGATCACTGCAGTGGTCATCCTGATCAACTTTGCAGGCGTGTGGGCTATGGCCCGCGTTCTGCTGCCCCGTCTGCTGGGCCGCCGCGGCAAGGCGCTGGTGGCCGCTGTGGACGGCTGGCTGAGAAAATAAAAACCGATAGAAACAACAATGCCCCCGGAGAACTCTCCGGGGGCATTGTTGTTGTGTGCGAGGAACAGCGAGCTTTTTACGGCTCACTGGGGGTTGGTCTTGTCAGCGCATCAGTGCTTGCTCTTGGCAAACAGGCTGGTGAAGGCACCGGCCACGGTGAGGGCCATGCCGCTCAGGGCCATGGCCAGAGCCGCCGTCCAGTTGACGCCGGTCTTGGGCAGGGCGGCCACGGTATCGGGGGTGGCATCCTGCACGGGAGGATTGGCGGGGTTCTCCGGGGTCACAGGGGTTTCTGCCGGTGCATCCGGGGTGGCATCCTGCACGGGAGGCGTGGTGGGGCCTTCCGGGCTGACGGGGGTATCCGGAGTTTCAGGCGTTTCGGGTGTAGTGGTTTCGGTGCGGCTGTCGGTGGTGATCTCTACTTCGTCCTTGCTGGCGGTGTAGGTGTATTCGTAGTCTGCAGTGCCGTGACGGACGACAGTTTCTTCTTTGTGGGCGCTTTCGGCATCTACACTGGCATCCTGCGTGGAACGGTAGGTATAAGACAACGTTCCATCGACCTGTTCGCCGGTGCGCTCGGTGGTCTGCTGCGCAGCTTCCTTCCAGGTCTCGTGGGTCGCAGTACCCAGGGCGGAGTAATTCACTCGCGAGCCGGAGACGGTGGTGGTATAGTTGTAGCGGCCGCTGACTCCGCTGCCGGTATCGGCTTTCTGTGCGGAATCGGTGATGGTCAGGTGGTTGTTGGTCAGCGTGGTGGCAGGCAGGATGCGGGACACGGTGATGGTCTTTTTGCCCTGTGCCACAAAGGTTCCGTCCTCCACCTGACGGAAACCGGTCAGGCCAAGGTCGTAGCCGCCGCAGTAGGCATCAGAGTTGAAATACTTGTTCTTCGATAAGCCGTACATCGCCTGATTCCAATTGTGGGCATTGGTGCAGGTGTTGCTGTCGTAGGACAGGTAACCGTAGGAAATCAGCTCGCTCTTGTTCAGATAGATGCGGTAAGAAGCGTTTCTTTCCGTCTGCTGATGCTCATGTTCGGTCGTGTAGAAGGTCACGATGGAAGCATCGGCATAACCCTCCGCCTGAAGCTGCTTCAGAAGGGCTTCGGCCTGCTCCTTAGTAAGCTCAGAAGTGCCGTCCTCCAGCTTGTACTGGTTGTAGGCCACCGTACCGGACACCTTGTAATAGGTGCTGGCAGTGGGGTGGTTGTTGCGGACATTCCAGTTCAGCTTGTCGCCGTCACTGAAGCTGGTGCGGGCATATTCATAGCGATCCATGGGGATGTCGTAACCGATCTTATCCTGCAGGTTGACCACGCTGGTGCCCTGGCTGTCAATGAGCTTATCCAGATCGTCGCTGTATTCCAGTTTCTTGTCCACCAGAACACAGTCGGTCTGGCTGACGTTGCCGTCAGCGTCCTTCAGCAGGTCGGCCTTGGTCGTTGCGTTCAGCTCCAGATGCTGGATGTAGTTGCCATCATAGGACAGATACTCTTTCTTTTTGGTGGCGAAGATACCCGTGTCAGGCCTGCCGTACAGGTTTTTGTTGCTGTACTCCGGGTGCGAAACATCCATGTCGCCCGTATAGCTCTTGCCGGCGGCATCGGCCTCTGCCTTTTCCTTTTCCAGCAGAGCCTTCAGCTCCTCGCGGGTCAAGCGGGTGAAGTCGGTGGTCTCGCCGACCTTATGGAGGATCTCAATGATCTCATCCTTCGAGGTCGAAAGCGTCACCTGATAGCCACCCACATCCAGCATCTCGCCGTCCTGCAGGTCCTTTTGCATCTGCTGGATCTTTTCCAGCAGCTCTGCCTGATCGGCGTCGGTGGTGACCGTGCCTTCGGTGGTGAGAACGGTCTCGATCTTCAGCTGGCTGCCATAGCCCACCTGATACTGCTTGCCGTCCCTGGTAAAGGAGGCAACGCCGTCTTTCACGGTGATGGCAGCGGCATCCACGCCGTAGCGCTCGGCCAGCTTGGCCAGGGTCATGTCTTCATCCAGGTTGCCGGGCTCAACGGTGATGGTGTAGGTGGTCTTGACACCGTTTTCATCGGTCACGGTTTTGGTGTAGCTGTTGCTGCCGACCCGGATCAGATCGTCATAGGTGACATTGTTCTTCTTGTCCACGATGGTATAGGTCAGGCCGCCGCTCTCATCCTTGCCGGAAGAGATCGTCCACTGGTCATCCGCCTGCTCTTCATTATGGATCTCGCCCAGATCCCAGGCCTCCCAGGTCACTCTGGTGAAGGACTTGCTGTTGATATTGGTCTTTCCGTCAACAGGCGCATAAGAGGGCAGGTCCGAATCCGGAACCTTAACGCTTTCGTAAGACAGCTTAATGGTCTTGCCGTCGGTGGTCTGGTATTCAATGATGCGGCCGGTATCATCATACTTGATGGAACCGGCAACGGCGTTTTTCGGAGCGGTCTTGAAGTCCACGCCAAGGCCATAGAGGGGGCTGTCCTTGGTGATGGTGGTATAAGCACCGTTGGCATCTGTGGTGGCATTGCCGGAGACAAAAACACCGCTTTCGATCAGGGTGCGCTTGTGATCTGTCTTTCCGTCTGCAGCCTCCACATCTTCTTCAGGCTTCACATGAATGCCGCCGGTAAAATAACCCACTTTCATGACATCGTCGCCGAAACCGGTGATATGGTTCCGTGTATCGTCGTAGGCAAATTTGTAAGTAAAGGTATACTGTTTGCCGTCCGAGGCCGTATAGATATAGGTGCGCTTCAGCTTGTCTGCGTTTGCAAAGACATTATCCACACCTTCGGGGAGAGAAACATCCTCGTCTGTAATGTTCAGAGAAGAGGGGTCCACCGTGGTGCCGGTGCAGGCGTAGATCGCTTCTGCCAGAGCCTTCTGCAAAGCGTCCTTTTTGGCACGAAGCTTGGCATCCTCCAAGGTGCCGTTGTCCTTGGACAGCTGGTTGTCGGCATCGGTCATAGTGACAGAAATCTGGACCTTTTTCAGCAGCTGCGTGGCATCATTGTAGCTGATCTCGCAGGCTTCGCCGTTGACCACCTTGCAGACCTTGCCATCCTTGACAATGAACTCGCCGTTAGCGGAATTGCTGTTCAACAGACCGGCCAGCTCGTCGGCAGACAGATCCTTGACCTGTGCATCGGTGTACTCATTCGTCTCGTGATAAACGATCTCATAGGTCTTGCTGCCGTCCTTCACGGTGATAACCTTGTCACCGGCAGCATTGGTGCTCTCGGTTTTGTCCGGATTCTGAAGCAGCTCATCCAGATCCACATGGAAGGTGTTGCTGTTCTTGTCTGTAAAGGTCAGCGTCTTATCTGTTTTGTTGGGCAGCATCACGTCGTCCTGCTTCACTTCAGCGCTTCCGGTGTGCTCGCTCTTTTTAACGTCCACCTTCAGGGTAGTGTCCACCGTGCGGGTGGCCTTGTTGCCGGTCACGGTGATGTACACGGTCTGCTCTCCGGCAGAGGTACGGATGGTCTTGGTCAGGGTGTAGCTGCCGTCATCGTTCTCGGTCTTGGCGTAATCCGCTTCCAGAAGTTTGGCAAGATCTTCGCCGGTCATCTCAAGGTCGGTGTCTTCCGTGTGTTTGGTCAGGGTGTAGGTCTGGCGGTCGCCGTCTTCTTCCATGCTGCCCACGGTGTAGCCGTTGAACGAGGTGCCATCGACGGTGTCCCACTTCAGTTTTTCCTGATAATCCGCGCCCAACTCCTGCTTCAGGTCAACCTCTTTGCCATCGGTCACAAAAATCTCCTTGGTGTCTGCGGTAACTGTGCCGGTGGTTGTGTTGGTTGTAGTCTTATCAGCAGTGTGAGAAGTCTCGTAGCGGTTGGTCACAGAACCGTCCGGGTTGACAGTGCTGTCTACCAGCTTTTCAGAGTCCGGGCTGGTGGGTGTGATGGTGGTTTCCTGTTCGGTGCGCTCCTCCTTGGAGGCAGTGCCGATGATCTTGCCCTCGGCGTCCTTGACCGGTTCGGAGATGTCCGCATCGGGAGCTTTGATGCCCTTGCCTTCCTCGGTGGTCTCGCCTGCTTCAGGAGTTTCAGCAGAACCCTCGGAATCCTTGCCTTCTCCGGCAGTCTCGCCAGAAGCGGCTTCGGTGCTCTTATCCATCTCCTTCTGGACGATAGCACCGGAGGATTCCTCCGATCTGACGGTGCCGTCCTCATTATAGGTGAACTCGCGGTCGGTGTACTCGACATCGGTCGTGATTTTCTTGTCCTCAGTCTCCCGGTCCTCCAGAATGCCCTCGGCGTTTTCGTGCTCCTGGTTTTCTACGGGAGCAGTGTTTGCACTTTCAGAAGCTTGTTGTGCAGGAGTTTCTGCTTCGGAACGTTCTTTGTTCTCTACAGGGACTGCGTTTTCAGGGGTCTCAGCGTTGGCGGCCAGAGGGGTGGCTGCAACACAGGCGGTCAGGGCCAGAGCCATTGCGGCTTTTTTGAATTTCTTGTTCGTCATAAGATTCGCTCCTTTCGTTCTGCACACAAAAGATACCATAAAACGTATCTATTCGTAGATAAATGTCCGCATTGATCTACAGCTATCATATAACATATAAAATGAAAAAAGTCAATAAAACTGTCGATAAAAAGCAAATTTCAGCGGGATGCTAAAAATAAAAAAGGAGAAATATGCAGTTTGTATGAGAGTGACTCCAACTGAGTTACACAACAGATACGGTTTTGAGATGCTTCTGAAACGCTATTGAAACGCTATTGAAACGCTATTGAAACGCAGTGAAGATCCAGCCTGCGGGCCCGGGATAGTCACTGCCTGCCGGGCCGTTTCCGGGCAACAACAAAGCCCCCGGAAAACTCTCCGGGGGCCTTGCTGTTGTGTGCGAGGAACAACGGGTTTTCAGGCCCGTTGGGGGTTGGCTTTTAGTGCTTGCTCTTGGCAAACAGGCTGGTGAAGGCACCGGCCACGGTGAGGGCCATGCCGCTCAGAGCCATGGCCAGAGCCGCCGTCCAGTTCACGCCGGTCTTGGGCAGGGCGGCCACGGTGCTGTCCGGGGTAGCATCCTGCACAGAAGGATTGGTGGGGTTCTCCGGATTCGCGGGCGTCTCGGCTTCGTCCGGGGTGGCGTCCTGCACGGGAGTATCGGTGGAGCCTTCCGGGCTGACGGGGGTGTCCGGGCCCTCGGGATCGACCGGGGTGGGCTCCGGATCCGGGGTGGGCTCCACGACTTCACGCAGGGCACCGTAGATGGTCACGGTGTAGTCGTCAGAGCTTTCGCCGGTGATGTTGTTGCCGGTCACCTTCACGTTGGAATCGACATCGAAAGCATCCAGAATGTTCTGGTCGCGCCCGGCAGCGCCGTTGGCGTTGTTCTTGTGCTCGTAGCCCCACACGATGGTGTAGGTCTTGCCTTCATACTCGTACTCGGTGCCGTACACCATATCGTAGGCGTTGGGGGTACCGTCGGCGCGGTTCTCATAGTTGCCCCAGATCAGCTTGGTGTTGCCGTTTTCGTCGGTGGTCTTGGTGAAGTTCAGGCTGTGGCCGTTCACCACCATATCCCGCAGGACGAACACGCCGTCGTTGGTCTTGTACGGGGTGTTGAAGTTGTAACCGTCGGCCCGCAGGTCAGCCAGCAGCTTGCCGACGATCTCCGGGTCGTGGCTGCCGTCCACATCCAGCATGTATTCCAGCGCGGCGGCGGGCACCCACACGGACAGGTACTGCTTGCCCTCTTCCTTTTTCAGGTCGGAGACGTACTCGTACTTGGTGCCGTTGTAGGCAAAGGCACCAAAGTCGGCGTGGTCGGCGTCCTTGGTCAGCAGGAAGTTGGTCAGCTTGTTGCCCTGTGCGTTTTCCGGCCAGAGAGTGTTGGCCTTGCTGTAATCATAGGTCAGGGTGCCGCCGGTGACGACGAGCTTCTGACCGGGGTAGTACGTGTTCCCTACAATGGTGGGAGCTTCCACATGGGCGTTATTCTTGATAAGAATCTTGGAGTAGGGGCCGTCGATGTAGATGCCGCTGTGGTTATAATCGCCCTTTACAAGGACGGTGCCGTCATCCACAGTCAGGGTGCAAAGCATGCCCAGATTGATGCCGGAATACGAATTGTGCAGGTCCATGGACAGAACGCCGCCCTTGTCCACCAGAATATCGTGGTAGGCATAATAAGCAAGAAGGTTATAGTTATCGTGAGAACCATCGGTCATGTTGTAGACGCTGCCATCCGTGATATGCAGCTTGGTTCCCTTGCTGTTGCGGAGCTGGATGGCCATATCCCGCGTGGTGGAATCGACCGTGCTGTTGCCCGAAATGAGTACATTCCGGTAGCCGGCAACGATGCCGTAGTTCGCCTGCAGGTTGAGCTTGCTGCCATTTTTGACGATCAGGCTGCCGTTTTTACCCGAATCCTCACAGTAAATGGCATATTTACCATCGTTCTCGTTGGCGTTCAGTTCTGCCGAAACGGCGGCAGTGGTATGATCAAACGTGACGGTCGTATCGCTGTTGTTGCCGGTCTCAATGCCGAGGCTCTTGCCCTCAATGGTAACGTCCGAATCCTTGAAGGTGATGTCACCGGCGGCTTCCAGCTTGGAGCCATCCTTAGCCGTACCGCTGCCTTCGTAGCGGATGCCGGCATCGCTGTTGGTGATGTTGAGGGTGCTGTTCTCGGTAGTCAGGCTGGTGCTGGCACCCTGATGGCCGTAAATGCCGGTCTGGGTGTTCTTGATGTTCAGCGTGCTCTTGGCCTTGACGATGATGTCGTTCCAGCTGGCAATGCCAATACCGCCGTTCTCGTGCGTTTTATCGTCTTCCCCTACATGCGAACCGTCGATGGTCAGGGAAGAACCACCGTCCAGCGTGAGATCACCGTGCTGGGTGACGCCACGGCCGCTCTGGGTGGAGCCGGAAACATGGGTGTCCTGGATGGTGACGTCCGCGCCGTCCGTGATGGTGACGCTGGAATCCTTCTCGTCAGAGCCGCCTGCGATCACCATACCGGTGGTGGTGTCCTTGATGGTCAGGCTGCCGCCGGTGGTCTCTTCGGTGGTGTCGGAAGTCTCTTCCTTGTCGCCCTTGATGGTCAGGTGGGCGTCCTTTTCGGCGCCCGAGAAGTCGGAAGCCACTTCGCCGCCCACGCGGATGCCCTCCACGTTGGTGTTGTCGGAAACGTTTTTGTCGCCGGTGGCCTGCGAGCCGTCGATGACGTTGTCGCCCTTGAGGGTCAGGTCAACGTCCGAACCCTGCCGCACGTCCAGACCGGCGCTGTTCTTGTTGGTCTGGTTGATGGTGGTATCTTTCAGGGTCAGGTCCACCTTGGTGTCCTTATTTTCGTCGGTGCCGTCCAGATCCTTGCCGATGTCGATGCCGTTGCCGCCGGTGGTCAGGGTGGAATCCCTGACGGTCAAGTCAACGTTTGCGCCCTCGCCGACGGTCACGGTGGATTTACCGCTTTCGCTGGTGTCGGCGTTCACGCCGTCGATCACGATATCCACGTCGCGGCCTTCGGAGCCGTCATCCTTATTATTGGTCTTTTCGACGCCCTCTTTCACGGTGACGGTGTTCTCAGTGGGGGTATCCTTGTCACCCTTGATGATGATCTTGCCGTCGTCCTCTTTGTCCTCGTTGACGTAGGTGCGCTTATCCTCTTTGTCCTCGCCCTGATAGCTGAACGCGCCGCGGTCGGTGTCCTGATCAATGGTGACGTCGCCTTTGGCCAGATCATAGCTCACGGCAGAAGCGCTGGCGCTGATGGTGCTCACGGCAATGGCAGTGGCCAGTGTGACAGCAACGACCTTTTTCTGTTTACGCAATCTCATGAGTAATACCTCCTCAAAAATGGGAACCTGATCTCCAGGCGGTTCCGACTCACACACAAAAAGATACCAGAAATTGGATCTATATGGGGATAAAACAGAGCAATAAACTCTGCTTATGATATACTATTTTCTGGCTGCACTGTCAATAAGATTACGAAAATACGCGGATAATTGGCAAAATGCAAAAAAATGCAGCAAGATTTTACGCAGAATGCAGAGAGAGGGGGACGCTATTGTTGCACTGTTGAAATGGTCTTGATACGCATTGAAATTTCTTGTTGTAGAACGCAAAAAAGCCGCCGCCCGGCAAATGGGCAGCGGCTTTGAAAAATGCAAAGAAGGTGCGGTGCAGTGTGGTCAGCCCAGCTGATCGTTCAGCCAGGCGGCAATGTCGGCAAACACTTCCTGCCGGTTGGTCTCCACCAGCAGTTCGTGCCGGGCACCGGGGTACAGCTTGCAGCGGATGTTCTGCACGCCTGCGGCCTTCAGGCTCTGGATGGCGCGCAGCACGCCCTTGCCCCGGTCGCCCACCGGGTCGGCGGTGCCGGCCAGGAACAGCAGGGGCAGGTCCTTGGGCATCCGGGCCAGAAAAGCCGGGTCGTGCAGGCGCAGGATGCCGCTGAACATGCTGTAGTAGGCGTTGAGCGTAAAGGTAAAGGTGCAGCGCTCGTCGGCCAGGTACTTGTCCACCTCGGCGGCGTCACGGTTGAGCCAGTCGTGGGTGGTGCGGCCCTCCAGCCCCTTGTTGTAGCCCATGAAGGACAGGTTGGCCACCAGCTTGCTGCGGTACTGCCAGCCGTGCACGGCCGCCAGCGCCCGGCAGGTGCTGCGGGCAAACTGCACCAGCGCTTTGGGCTGGTGGCCGGTGCCCATGATGATGGCACCGCTCAGTTCCTGCCCGTATTCGCATAGGTACTGCCGGGCATAGAACGAGCCCATGCTGTGCCCCAGCAGAAAGTACGGCACACCGGGGTAGCGCTCCTTGGTGCGCAGGGTCATGGCGTGCAGGTCGTCCAGCACGGCACGGTTGCCGTCCGGCTCGGCAAAGTAGCCGTAGTCGGCCTTGGTGCGGATGGACCCGCCGTGGCCCAGGTGGTCGTGGCCGACCACCACGATGCCCTGCCCGGCCAGATACTCCGCCAGCGGCTTGTACCGGTCGATGAACTCCACCATGCCGTGGGACAGCTGCAGCACGGCCCGCACCTCGCCTTCCGGCTCACAGCAGAACGCGTGCAGGGTGCGCCCGGGCACGGTGGAAGGGACAGTAAAATCGGTCATGCGGCTCATGGACGCAGGCCTCCTTTTGGTTCTGATTTACAGTGTGCCGATCTTGCGGCGGCAGGCGGGGCAGATGCAGTACCCGGCAAACTGGATGGCGTTGGCATCCACGTCACCGCAGAAGTCGCAGCTGCCGACGGGGCGGTGCTTCTTGAGCACGATGGCGTCGCCATCCACAAAGATCTCCAGCTTGGTGTCCCCGTCCAGATGCAGGGTGGTGCGCAGCTCCTTGGGCAGGACGATGCGGCCCAGCGAGTCGATGCCGCGGACGATCCCGGTGCTTTTCATAGGTATCATTCTCCTTCAACGTTTTCTCCATACAGGCAGGCAGCTGGCACAACAGGAAAATTGTGCCAGCACCGTTTGAAATTAGTATACAAAAAAATACAGCCTTCGTCAATGATTGCGGGCGATTTCGACAAAATGTCACGCCTTGTGTCCCAAAAACCGCAGCTTCGCACAAAACACGTTCCTCCGTTGACAAATCGCAGCAGAACAGGTAAACTAAGACGTAGCTATCCGCATTTTTTGCATGAGTATAAAAGGAGCGTTTTTCTATGCCGAGCAACAAAGTCCGCACCCGTTTTGCCCCCTCGCCCACTGGCTATATGCATGTGGGCAACCTGCGCACTGCGCTGTATACCTATTTAATGGCAAAGCACGAGGGTGGCACCTTCATCCTGCGCATTGAGGACACCGACCAGGGCCGCTATGTGGAAGGTGCTGTGGACGTGATCTACAACACTCTGCGCGAGACCGGCCTGCTGTGGGACGAGGGCCCGGACGTTGGCGGCCCTGTGGGCCCCTATGTGCAGAGCGAGCGCATGGGCATGTTCAAGCAGT
>OODM01000916.1_pt1 | contig 14750 bp, 10 predicted proteins | sample 1671471 | NCBI WGS metagenome assembly OODM01 (sample SAMN06348160, study PRJEB24527) | human gut metagenome | biome: human gut; feature: ankylosing spondylitis patient; material: feces | host: Homo sapiens | place: China | collected 2015-10 | reverse complement strand
GGCCACGGCGGCCGATATTCCCCAAATCGACGAACTGCTGCGGCAGGTGCTCGAAGTGCATCATGCCGGCCGACCGGATCTGTTCAAAGGCGGTGTCAAGAAATACACGGACGAGGAATTGAAGGCGATTCTGGCCAACGATCAGACCCCTGTGTTCGTGGCGGTTGCGCCATCTGCCAATGACGGCAATGACGCCGAACATAACGCCGACTCCCCCGCCACCGACCAAGTGCTTGGCTACGCATTCTGCGTGTTCCAGCAGCACCTCAACAGCAATATCCTGACCGATATCAAAACCCTGTACATCGATGATCTATGCGTTGACGAGCGGTCCCGCGGCCACCATGTAGGCTCCACCTTGTATCGCTACGTGCTCGACTTCGCCCGTCAATCCGGCTGCCACAACGTAACGCTCAACGTCTGGGCCTGCAACCCCAAAGCCCAAGCCTTCTACGAACGCATGGGACTCACTCCATATTACATCGGCATGGAGCAGGTGCTGTAGCGCCGCCGTTTCAGCAGCACGATGATGGCGATGATCGCAGCGAGGCTGCATAGGGCCACGCCATATACAAAGCCCGGAGTTCCGAAATTCATGAGGCAGATTGTGATGTTACCGGTAGTGGTTACCGAAAACACGACGATAAGCGCGACGATACGAATCATATCCAGCAGTCCAGCTGCTTGAGCCAACAGACGCTCCGGTACCACCAATTTGGCCGCCGTGCACAGCAAAGTCGCCTGAACGGCGAGCAGAATCGCCCATTCCCAGAACATGGACGGTTCTTTAAGCAACGTGGTCTCCGGAAACATAGACACCACCTCATTGATAAACCACGGCGCCACAACAATCTCCACATATGCGAGCCCAATGCAACACACGACAAGCACCACGGCAATGGCATAGCGCCAAGCGACGTCTGTTTTGCGAGATTTACGAGAAATGAATGCGATACCAGCGTTCATGGCTATGCTCCTTAATCCAATATCAATATCAATGGATGAACCTGCACTGCACCGTATGCCACCATCATAATATATCGAATATCGATATAAAAATATCGAAAAACACTTTCACCATTCACCTACACATCCGCAAACCCATGAATACACATGTTCTTAATCGGGATGGGGAGTGCACAAAGAAGCTCTGTCACCCCAGCAGATTGAGGAGATCGTCCTTGGTGAGGGTGGCGATGGAGGCGGGGGCTTCGGTGAGGGCGCTGGCGCCGGTGCCGGCTTCGTCGGCAAGCAAGGAAGCGTCGGTGAACTGGCGGGCGAGCTCGCTCTTAGTATGCTGAAGCTCCAAGATACGTTCTTCGATGGTGTCCTTGGCCACCACCTGATACACGTTGACGTCTTCGGTCTGGCCGATACGATGTGCTCGGTCGGTGGCCTGATCCTGTGCGGCGGCGTTCCACCATGGGTCGGCGTGGATGACCACGCTGGCACCGGTCAGGTTCAGTCCGGTGTTGCCGGCCTTCAGGGAAATCAGGAAGGCAGGCGTATCGTCCGCATTGAACTGGTCGACGAGTTCGAGACGCTTCTTCTTGGGCGTGGAGCCGGTGATGGTGTAGTAGCGCAGGCCTTGCGCGTCGAAACGTTCGGCGATCAGATCAAGGAAGCTGGTGAACTGGGAGAAGATCAGCGCCTTCTTGCCTTCGTTCACACAGGTTTCCACCAGTTCGGTGATGGCGGCAAGCTTGGCCGATTGATCCTTGGCATCGGCGTACAGCAGCCTCGGATCGCAGCAGATCTGGCGCAACTTGGTCAACTCGGCGAGGATGCGAATCTTCGACGTGTTGAAATCGGCTTCTTCGCTGTGTTCGAGCTGCATTCTGAGCCGCTGCTCGTGAGCCGCATACAGTTTGCGCTGTTCGCCGGCAAGCCGCACGGTCAGCGTGGTCTCTAGCTTGTCCGGCAAATCGGTCAACACCTGGGACTTCAGCCTGCGCTTGATGAACACGCCCACCAACGACTGCAATTGGCGAGATACCCGAGCGGCCTCAGGATTGACTTGTGCGGCGGCCCGACCTTCAGCCGTGCTGCCATCCGCGGCCCGGGCATTGGAGATGGGCAACTCATAACGCTCATGGAATCGCTTATATGAGCCGAGCAGCCCCGGCATCAGGAAGTCGAAAATGCTCCATAGTTCGGAGAGTCGGTTTTCGATCGGCGTGCCAGTCAAGGCGAAACGATGGTCGGCGGCCACGGCCTTGACCGCTTTGGCTATTTTCGTGGTGTGATTCTTGATGTACTGGGCTTCATCCAATGCCATGACATTGAAACGTTGCTCATTGGCGGTGTAATCATCGACATCTCGGCGCAGCAGGTCGTATGAGGTGATGAGCACGGTGGGTTCATCCGCCCGGAACGCACGGCCGATGGCGGTACGGCGCTCGGCTTTGGTACCGGCCACCACCACGGCATTGAAGCTCGGGGCGAACTTGGTGAATTCGGCACCCCAGTTGTACACCAAGGACGCCGGGCACACGATCAGCGATGGGCCAAGGCTGCCGTCGCCCATCTCGCCGGTATTCCGCTGATATCGAGACAGGAGCAACGCGATAAGCTGCACGGATTTACCCAAGCCCATCTCATCGGCCAGAATGCCGCCAAAACCCTTGTCGCACAACGTGTTCAGCCATTGAAAGCCTTCGACCTGATAAGGGCGCAGAATATGCTTGAGACTATCCGGCACTTCATACGACTTAGGGTCGATGATCTTGAGATCGTCGATGTATTCGGTGAACGAAGCGTCCTTGACTACATCGGAGCCGTCATCCGGCAGCTCACCATCCAGTAGGAATGCTCGACCGCCCGGCAACTCGATCAGTCCGGAGTTGAGCTGCTGCTCGCTCAGATCGAGGTCGCTGGCCAATCGGTCCAACGTGCTGAGATTCGCGCCGCTGAGTTTGACAAGCGTGCCGTCCTTCAACTGATGGAATCGTTGACGCCGACGGTACGAAGATAGCAAGGCACCCACTTCGTCCGGCGGCACTTCATCAGCGAGGGGTGATATCTCCACCAAGTTGCCTTTGATGGACAATCCGACTTTGACGCTTGGTGGCTTGGGCGCGATCAGCCGGTCAAAAGCCGGTGTGGTGAAGACCTCCCCCACTTCCTTTAGTGCCGGCAATCCCTCGTCAAAGAGACGAACGATCTGCGTGGTGTCATCGCGATCGATAGTGGCCGCATCAGACACGAATTTTTTGGTGGCCTTTCGCGCGGCCGGCGTTCGGAACCCATTCACCGTCTGATGAGTGGCGGCCGCAACGCGCTTGCGCTGGTCAGGCATGGTAAAGAATTCACGCACTACATCAATCGCAAGATGCTCAGCGTCGAAATCACGCCCAATCACGCCCCGAGACAAGGGGATGGAACGCTCGCCCTCAGCATGCACCGTCGGGCCATCGGGTAGCAACGGGACAATGGCATCGCCGTAGCGTGCCTTGACCTCGCATTGCACACCATGCTCATCACGATCCAGATAAAACTGGAGGCTGCATTCCGTAGGACTTAATTCAGCCAGCTCGCGAGGAATCTCACTGGCCTCCAACAGTCCGGCACCAACCAGCTGAGGCAATAGCGTGCGTGCGAATAGGGCGATGTCATCGCCGGCAATGACCTGTCCCTCGCCATCGGGTTCAAACAGGTCTCCCAATAGTCCTCGCAACGGAATCAATCGTTTCGGGCAACGGACGAATCGGCATCCTGCTGCGCTTTTACGCTGAGAGCCCACCACCATGGCGGATACCGCACCGGCCGGATTAGTGGAGGCGAGCAACAGCCATACATTCTTGCCGCCGTCAATCACGGTTTCCACCGCTGGCACTCCGGTAAGCAGGTATCCGGCATCCGGACCATACGTATTGAAATCACGCCGCGCAATGCGCATGAGAAAATCTGGCTCGCCACCATCAACTGGCACCGATGCAGGCTGCCCGGAGAACCATGTGTTCAGCACGAGCTGTACGCCTCTGCCCTCACGTACGGACAGCAACCGGGCCACTTCCGGTGCTGAAAGCGTCAGATGACGGTCGATGGCGATATGCCCGTAATACCTGTCCTGCTGCTCGGCCGCACGACGCACGGCCATCGCATCATCAAGGACGTCCAGCAGGGGGCGCGAATCATCATCGAGCATATCCGGCGTATGAATAAAGGCAAGCTTCTGCCCATAATCCGCATAGTCGCCGTTCGCCATGGCAAGCACAAATTGCGGAATCGATTTCAGCACATAGCTGGACCCATTGGAAGCCGAGCCGATCTTGAACTCCACGCTCCACACGCCGTCGATGAAACTCAATATCGGGACAAGCTGCACCTGCCCCAAGCCCACAGTCTCGCTGTCACCCTGATACCCGCCGCCTCGGGTGCCGGCACGAGAGCCGTATCCGCTTTTTGTACGCCGAGCATTTGCACCGTTTTTCCCTTGCGTGGCATCAAACCGACGCATAACCGCATTGCGACGACGAATTTTGGCTTGAGCGTCTTGCCTATCGGCGTGCTCCATATAGTCAATCAGCGTCCGAGACGGTCGTGCGGCCCCGGCACGGTAGCCTTCAAAACGCTGCGGATCATCGCAGAATATGAAGGCGAGCGCAATCATGTGCTTGCACATGCCATAGCCACGGCCGTAAGCCGGGCATGAGCACTTGCCGCCGACGGCTTCTCCCGTATCGAGGTCGAATTGCACGCTGGTACGATACCTACTCGATGGGCTGGTGGTGCCACGTAGAATACCGTCAAGCTCGGCATACCCGGTTCGATGATTTTCGCTGTATACCGGATTGATAACCATGGTGGCCGCTTTGCGCGCAATGCTACGGGCACGAGCGAGCACGGCATTCGACGATGACGATTCCACATCGTTGCGTAACGCAAGGATAGGGACGGCATGGGCTTCGGCACGCTTCGCAGACCCGGCGAAATGGCCTTCGTCCTCATCGTCGAACCATACGGAACGTCCTTGCCTGAAACGATAGGGCATCACCGCATCGGCGGCGGACAAACTGTCCGTTCCACCAAACGTTACGTCTCTGCTGCCGGCCGCGCCTGAGCTACCAAGTATTCCACCCGTCTCACCAGAAATGCCGCCTACTCCGCCGCTTTTACCGGCATAGATGCCCCTGCCCCCATTAGTGTCATCAGTGTCATCTATGTCATACCGACCGTCGTCGTAATCGGCATCTTCGTCGTCTCCTCTTTTCCAAGGATTGCGACGACGCAACGCATGGCCCCAGGAAACGCCGGAATCATCATCCTCATAAGGCAGGAGGCCATCGTCATCCTCATTATCGGGAACATGGCCAAACACACCATACCCTTTGCTCATGGGCGAGCCTCCTTTCCAGCGAATGCATTTCAACCCAACGTTTCCATCCTAGACGAAGTGCGCGGTAGCCTTAACGTATGGATGCAGACAAGCCGGCGCAACGCAAATCCTATGCGGGGAACACCACCCTCGAAATCTTCGAGGTGCTATGGCGTCACAGTTACTTTGGGCATGGCCTGACCGTGCGGCAAATACTCGATGAGCTTGCCCGTAAACACCAGCTGGAAGATCCAAGCGAGCTGCCGACCGAGAAGACCATACGAAACCAGCTCAAAAAGCTTACCGCCACGGAATTTCTCGGCAGACATATCGGGCATCTCACCGAAAGCGACCTTGCCGGCATCGAATGCAAGAATCCACAACCCGGCTGGTATCTTGACGCATTCCTATCCACCGCCGAAATGCGACTGCTACTAGACAGTCTTACCCTATCTCGCATCAGCCTCGACACCATGGACGACCTCATCGGTAAAATCCGCGAGCTCGCAGGCGCCGCCGGGCAGGCAGTAGGCTACCTGGACCATGTGGCCACCTACACGCATATCAACGGTGAGTTCCTATCCACTATCGACCAGCTGAATCAAGCCATCGAAGAAGGCCACGGCGTAACCTTCCAATACCGTGATTACGGACCGGATGGCACCTTGATACCGCATAAAAGCCGTACGGGTGCAGGCCGAATTACCTACACCGCCGACCCGTACCAGATGGTGTACAAGAACGGACGCTATTACCTCATCTGCCACCTGCATGGCGAAGACAACCTCCGCATTTTCGTGGTCAACCGAATCGCCAACGTCAGCGCCAAAGGCAGGAACGGCACAGTGCCACTGGAAAAACCAGCACCAGCTGATTTTGACGCAGTGAACTTCATGCGCCACCGTCCATACCCCGTAGCCGATGCCCCGATTCGCATCCGCATGGCCGTACGAGACGAATCCATGCTCAACAACGTGTTCGAATGGTTCGACGACCCTCAAATCAAACATTCGCCGGACGGCACACAGTTCGAAGTCATCGTCGATGCTCCCGAACGCGCTGTGTTCTGGTGGGCATTGCAGTATTCCTGGGATGGCCGCGTAGTGATTCTTGAGCCCGATTCGCTCAAGCGCAAACTCTATGATGCCGGGCGTCGCATGGCCACAGCCTATGCTCCCGAATGATGCAACATCACATCGCACACCTCCTTGTCGAGTTGTTCACCAGCGAATTTCACCGGAGAACCTATCATCCCATCGCCAATCACACTCGGTAATTTTTTACCGGGAAATACGATTTCAAGCCATTTCGCGGGCATCGTCCCTCACCTAGGCGCACATAAGGCTAAGGTGGGAATCATTAATCGCATCGCGCGTCCACAAGCGTGCACTAGCGCGTACAACAATAAGGAGCAACTATGAGCGAAGAGCGTACCGCATGGGGCTGGGGTCTGGCCAGCGTAGACGCCGCCGGCACCACCCTGGACGTCTGGTACCCCGAACTGAATCTCGGTGAGGCACCGGCCGAGGCCGATCGCCCGAACCACAATTTCGGCACTTTGGCTCACGATGAGGCCGACGCCCGTGGCATTCGCCGCGTGCCGGTATTCGTCGTCAGCCAGTTGGACAAGCCGATCAGTAATGCCGCGGACGCTTACCTGAAGCTCCATTTGATGAGCATGCGCATGGCCAAGCCGAACACGCTGAACCTCGACGGCATCTTCGCCCAACTCGCCAATGTGGTGTGGACCAACTACGGCCCCTTCGCCGTTGAAGACTTCACGCTGCGCAAGGCCGACGTCGAACGCGCCTCCACCGAAGCCGCTCTCGCTTTCGCCTCCCAGGCCGGACTGTCTGCCGCAGCTCCTGCCGCCACTGTCAACGTGTTCGGTGTGGATAAGTTCCCGCGTATGATCGATTACGTAGTGCCCACCGGCGTGCGTATCGGCGACGCCGACCGCGTGCGCCTCGGCGCTTACTTGTCTTCCGGCACCACCGTGATGCACGCCGGATTCGTGAACTTCAATGCCGGCACGCTCGGCGTCTCCATGGTCGAAGGCCGTGTTTCGCAAGGCGTGGTCGTGGGTGACGGTTCCGACATCGGCGGCGGCGCCTCCATCATGGGCACCTTGTCCGGTGGCGGCAAGCTGCGCAATTCCATCGGCGAGCACTCGCTGCTCGGCGCCAACGCCGGTATCGGCATCTCTCTGGGCGATAACTGCACCGTCGAAGCCGGTCTGTACATCACCGCCGGCACTAAGATCACCATCTGGGACAAGGCCAAGGCCGCCGCTGGCGAACCGCTGGAAGTGGTCAAGGGTGCTGAGCTCTCCGGCAAAGACAACATTCTGTTTATCCGCAATTCGGTGAACGGCCGCATCGAAGCCCGCTACCGCAAGGTGGGAATTGAGCTCAACGCCAAGCTGCACAAGAACTGAAATTGAAATAATGGAGCGTTATCTTCGTTGCCCCTCGGTCGACGTACTTTCGTACGCCTTCCCTCGGTGCGCCTCGATACCGCACACATTATTTCAATTTCAGAACTAGCCCTGCTAGTTCTTATGCAGCCGTCGCAGCATAGCTGGTTTGCGCTGTACATATAGAAAGCGCCTCACTGGAATCTCCAGCGAAGCGCTTTCTCAAACCAACAATCACCGCTCGTCCATCGGCACGAAATCGCGCTCGACCGGACCGGTGTAGACCTGGCGTGGGCGGCCGATCTTGGTATTCGGGTCGGCCAACATCTCACGGTACTGCGCAATCCAACCGGGAATGCGGCCCAGCGCGAACAGCGTGGTGAACATGGCCGGATCGAAGCCGATCGCCCGATAAATCAAGCCCGTGTAGAAGTCGACGTTCGGATACAGGTTGCGCGATACGAAATATTCGTCATTCAGCGCAATATCTTCAAGCTCGGTGGCCACGGCGAACAGCGCGCGCTCGTCAGACGGCAGCTTCTGCGTATCTTCGCGCTCCATGATCTTTTCCAGATACTTCCTGGCAATCGCCGCGCGCGGATCATACGACTTGTATACACGGTGGCCAAGGCCGGAAATCTTCTGGCCATTCTCCTTGGCATCACGCACGAACTCGGCCACAGACTTGCCGGAATCACGAATCGCCTTCAATTGGCGCAGTACGGCCTCATTCGCACCACCATGCAACGGACCAGACAGCGCATTGACGCCAGCGGCCACCGCCGAATACAGGTTGGCGTGGGCGGAACCGGCGATACGCACCACCGAGGTCGAGCAGTTCTGCTCATGGTCGGCATGAATAATCAACAAACGACCCAAAGCATGCACATACAGCGGGTCGGATTCAAACGGCTCGTACGGCACAGCGAAGCACATGCGCAGGAAGTCGTCCACATAGCCGCGCGCGTAATCGGGGTACAGCATCGGCTCATCGCGACGACGGCGGAAGATGTACGACACAATCGTACGGGCCTTGGCCATGATGATCTTGGCGGCCTCATCAAGCTGGTCGTTGTCAGAAATATCGGTGGTGTCCGGGTAGAACGTGGCCAGCGCATTGATGGCGGAGGCAAGCACGCTCATCGGGTGAGCGGAGCGCGGGAACGAACCCATGAAGGTACGGAAGTCTTCGCCAACCATCGTCTTGTGATTGATGTCCGCACAGAACTGCTCATACTCAGCCCTGCTCGGCAGCTCGCCGTGGCGCAGCAGCCACGCCACCTCCAGAAAATCGGAGTTCTCGCACAGTTGCTCGATGGGGTAACCGCAGTAGCGCAAAATCGAATGCTTGCCGTCGATGTAGGTGATTTTCGATTCGCACTGCGCGGTGGTGAGGAATCCGGGATCAAGCGTTACCCAGCCATCGTTGCGCAGTTTGGAAACGACGATGCCATCCGGCCCTGCACTAGCCTTAACCACGGGCAGGTTGAACTTGTTCGAATCGACATCAAGTTGTGCCGTTGCCATTCGCGCACCTTCCTCTTCATGAACCACTTACCCCAAACATTAACGTTCACGCGTTCGCGAACACTAGTGTTCGGTACTCTATGTCTTCTGTGTTACCGCTGGCGAATGCCGGTCGATACACGAAAGCCGAAGTGCGCTCATGCTATCAAAGCAAACGCACTTCGGCTTGTTACGTCTCGAATTCGCGGGAAAACCGCGAACAGACGGACGGCTAATGAGACGCTGATCGCCCATCACAGGCCAATCAGGCACCTACCATACGCCAAACGCCGATCAGAGGTTGGTGCGATCGGTGAAAACGATCGGGCCGTTCTCGGTGATGGCGATGGTGTGCTCGGAGTGGGCGCCGCGCGAGCCGTCGGAGGCACGCAGGGTCCAGCCGTCCTTCGGATCCTGGAAGATCTCGTCGGTGGTCTTGAGGAACCACGGTTCGATGGCGATGACCAGGCCTTCGCGCAGCTTGTAGCCGTGGTGGGCGCGGCCGTCGTTCGGCACGTGCGGGTCGCCGTGCATGATGTGGCCCACGCCGTGACCGCCGAACTCGAGGTTGATCGGGTAGCCGTATTCGCGCGCGACGTCGCCGATGGTGTTGGAGATGTCGCCGAGACGGTTGCCGGGCTTGGCCACGTCGATGGCGGCGGCGAGCGCTTCCTCAGTGCACTTGATGATGCGCAGGTCTTCGGGGTCCGGGTCTTTGCCGACCACGAAGCTGACGGCGGAATCGGCCACCCAGCCGTCCACAGAGATGGCGAGATCGAGGGAGACGAGGTCGCCGTCCTTCAGGCTGTAGTCGTACGGCACGCCGTGCAGCACGGCGTCGTTGACGGAGGTGCAGATGTAGTGGGCGAACGGGCCGGTGCCGAAGTCAGGAGCGTAGTCAACATAGCAGGATTCGGCGCCCTTGCGGTCCACGATCTTCTTGTGGACGAACTCGTCGATTTCGAGCAGGTTGGTACCAACTTTGGTGGTCTCCTGCAGTTCCTTCAGAATGCCGCCGACAAAACGACCAGCCGGCTTCATTTCCTCGATTTCACGAGGGGTTTTCAGTTCGATCATGAGATTCTTTCTACCTTGTTGAGACTTGTTCTCAACTCTAGACCAGCCCGAGGTCAACCGCCAGAAGCCTACCTGAAATCCACTCGCAGCCCATTAATAGCCAAGGCCGAGAAAAAGCGCCCGGCAGCACATAGCCTGCACGGGCGCTTTGGATTGATTGTCTGGGGACTGGTTGCATGAAGCGTGAGATTACTTGCGACGCTTGCCGAAAGTGAACGCGCGAATCACTGAAGTAATCCCCATCACCACCATGGCGCATCCGCCGAAGATAATCATGAATACGGCGGAGCTCAGCGGGCTCATCAGCACCACGAAGCCGGCGATAATCGAGATGATGGCATAGGCGATGGCCCAGCCGGAATGCGGGATACGCCACGATTCAACCAGCGACAGCACGCCTTCCATAATCCATCCGAAACCGACCATCAAAGTAATGAGTAATGCCAGCGTCTGACCGGTCATGCCGTAGTTGCGCACAACCACCACGCCGCCAAAGGTCAGCAGAATGCCGACGAACACGTCCAGCACACGCCAGCCGCCCGGCAGACCCGGCTCCACGAGAGCGCTGACGATGCGCACCACGCCGGAAATCACGAAATACACGCCGAGCAACAATGCGGCCAAAGCCAGCGTCTTGTTCGGCACCAGCAACAGCGCAGCGCCCAAGGCGATGGCGGCCACGCCCACCACGCCGTAAATGATGCGAATCTTGGTCTTGGCTTTTTCCGGCAGCCATTCCTCGATCAGGCGGAATGGACTGAAATTGCCGACATACCAGTTGGTCTGCTGCCAGCCGGGTTGACTTTGATCGCCCCATGGACCATTCGGCTGCCCGTCCGCTTGGCTATTCGATTGGCCGTCCGCCTGATACCGCCGACCGTCCGGCCCCCATGCCGGCTGGCCGTTCGGGCCATAGTTCGGATTGTAGGCGTACGGGCCGTAGTACGGGTTCTGGTTCGGTTCGCCTTGTGGCTGGCCGTTCTGCGCATGCTGATTCTGAGTGTCTTGCGCTCCCGGCGCACCTTGCGGAGGATATTGGCCGCCATGATTGCTGTCATACGCACCATACTGCGGTTGGCCCGGTTGACCCGCCGGATTCGGCTGGTTCGGCTGGCTCTGGTTGGGCTGGCCCGTCTGGCCATTCCACTGGTCCTCGTTCGGATTGCTCATCGTAACTCCTTAGCTCAAGGTCCATGTTCAGATTCCACATACTATGATAGACAAGTTGTCTAATTTGAACCATCACCACAATTAGGCAATCTGTCTAGTTCACTGACAGCGCAATGCCCATAACGCAATATCTGCACCATCAACGCTTCTCCCCCGCCGCGATTAGGCTTAGGGCCATGACCAACGAAACCGAAACGCTGACGTCGGGCATCGACCCGGCATCGTTCTCCTCCGTCATCAAGCCGACCAACGACCTGTTCCGCTACGTGAATGGCCCATGGATCGACACCTACCGATTGCCCGACGATCGTTCGCGCTACGGCTCCTTCGACAAGCTTGCCGAAGACGCCGAAAACCAAGTACGCGACATCCTCGACGCCGACGACTGCCCGGCTGTCAAGTCTGAGGCCCTGTACCGCTCATTCCTCAACACCGACGCCATAGAGGCCGCCGGCCTTGACCCGATCCGCGATGAGCTTGACCTCATCGATTCCGCCATCGACAAGGCCGCTCTCACGCGCGTGCTCGGCACCATCAACCCAGCCGGCGGCCCCGACCTGTTCGGCTTGGCCGTTTACGGCGACCCCGGCGACCCGGACCGCAATATCGCCCACCTTGAGCAGGCCGGCCTTTGCCTGCCGGACGAAGCCTACTATCGTGAGGACCACTACGTCCCCGTGCGCGAAGCATACGTGGCGATGGTCGCCACCCAGCTGGTGAACGCCGGGTACGCGCCCGCCGCCGAATCCAACGGTGGCGATGAACTGCCGGCCAACACCGGCGATGACGAGAGCAATGCCCCCGCCACGGTTCCCAGCGAAGCCGCGCTCGGCATGGCCCGCCACTTCCTTGCCGTGGAAACCATTGGGACAATGTGGCCACGCGCGACTCGGTGAAGACCTACAACCCCACCGATTACGCCGATCTGGCCGCCACGCTGAAAAACTTCGATCTCGGTTCTTGGATCGACGCTTGGCAGACCGCTTATGACGCCACCGAAGCCGCCAAGGCTCAGCCGATTGATTTCAAGTCTGTGTTCGCGCGCGTCATTGTGCACGAGCCGAGCTTCCTCACTGGTCTTGATGCGTTCTGGGCCGAGGCCGATCTGGCCGACCTTAAGCTGTGGGCCCGTGTTCACCTGATTCTGGGCTTCGCCTCCTCCCTGTCTCGCGACTTCGACACCACCAACTTTGACTTCTACGGCAAGGTGCTCTCCGGTGCCAAGAAGCAGCGCGATCGTTGGAAGCGCGCGGTGAGCCTGGTCAACGGCATTTGTGGTGAAGATGTGGGCCGCGAATACGTGCGCCTGCACTTCCCCGAAAGCTCGAAGCGCCGCATGGAAGAGCTGGTCGCCAATCTGATTGACGCCTACCGCGTGTCCATCACCAATTCCGATTGGCTGGGCGAGGACACCAAGGCCAAGGCTCTGGAGAAGATCTCCAAGTTCACGCCGAAGATCGGCTACACCAACCACTGGCGCGATTATTCGGCGCTGAGTGTTTCCGCGGATGCGCTGCCCGCCGAGAACGCCAAGGCCGCGAACCTGTACGAGACCGGCTATCAGCTGGCCAAGGTCGGCAAGTCGGTCGACAAGGACGAATGGCTGATGAATCCGCAGACGGTGAACGCCTACTACGAGCCGAGCATGAACGTCATCGTGTTCCCGGCCGCGATTCTGCAGCCCCCGTTCTTCGACCCGAAGGCCGAGGATGCGGCGAATTATGGCGGCATCGGCGCAGTGATCGGCCACGAGATCGGCCATGGCTTCGACGATCAGGGTTCGCAGTACGACGGCGACGGCAAGCTCAACAACTGGTGGACCGACGAGGATCGCAAGAACTTCGAGGCCCGTACCGGCGCATTGATCGCCCAGTACAACAGCTTTGTGCCGCTGCAGCTGGCCGAGAAGTACGCTGACGAGCCTGATAAGGCACCGCACGTGAACGGCGCGCTGACCATCGGCGAGAATATCGGCGATTTGGGCGGCGTGAACATCGCGCTCAAGGCGTATGCATTCGCGCTCGGCAAGGCGGCAGGTAAGTCCGACGCCAAAGAAGACGGCTCCCCCGCCGCCATCAAGGCACTGCTCGATACCGCCCCCGAAATGGACGGATTCACCGGCCTGCAGCGCTTCTTCCTGAGCTACGCCTCCATCTGGCGCACCAAGAACCGCGACGAGCTGGCCGAACAGTACCTGCAGATCGACCCGCATTCTCCGGCCGAATTCCGCACCAACGGCATCGCCAGCAACGTGGACCTCTTCTACGATGCCTTTGGCGTGACCGAAGGCGACGCCATGTGGCTCGCGCCCAAGGACCGTGTGCGTATTTGGTAATCCCCGTTATGTAAAGGAAAACCGCTGTGTTTGCCTCGATTACAGGCGAACACAGCGGTTTTTCATGATGTATGGTTGGCACTCAGAATTCGGAATCACCGGGATTGGAAGATTCGGCGAAACCGTCGACGTAGGTTTGTTGGGCCACGGGCTGTGGCTGATTGGTGTCGGCGTCCGGTTGCGACATGACGGCATCGGCCACGGCCGCGGACTCGGTTGATGGCGACGGCGATTGGCCGGAATCGGAGGTGACCCCAAATTCGACGGGGCCAGATTCCGACGAGGTCGCATACGGGTCAATACCCACACCGGATGCGGCACCGCCCGCGCCATATTGCGTTGGCCTAACGTACGGCGACGATGCTCGTTGCCCGTTTCCGCCATCCATACCTTCGACGGCACCGTTGGCATTGCCGTTACCGCCGGCACCATTGCCTCCGTTCCCATTACCGGCACGCTGTGGCTTGATCAGCGACGTGGTGCCGAAGGTCAGGTCATGCCCAATGTTGGTGGCTTCGAGAACGGTTCTACTGCGCGGTTCGCCTTGCTCATTGGTCCACTGCTCGGTGATGAGTGAGCCGACCACAATGATGCGGTCACCGCGGCGAACCGAACTGGCGGCGTTCACGGCCAAAGCACGGAACGCTTTGACGCCCACCCATGCGGTTCCGTAATCCTCCCATTGTCTGGTAGTCGGGTTGAGTCGACTGCGCGTGCTGCCCATACGGAATGTCACCACGCGGAAGCTCTCGGTTCCGCCTAGTGTCGGATCACCGGCCACAAAGCCGGTGACGGTCACTGCTGCTTGTTGATTTGCCATGATCGGTCCTTTCCTCGGCCTGCTGGCCTGTTGTTTGGATGTGGACCGCCGGAGCCTGTCTCCGGCTTCATTGCCGGCTTGCACGCCCCAGCGGTACCTCCACTGTGAG
>OODM01000908.1_pt1 | contig 14943 bp, 7 predicted proteins | sample 1671471 | NCBI WGS metagenome assembly OODM01 (sample SAMN06348160, study PRJEB24527) | human gut metagenome | biome: human gut; feature: ankylosing spondylitis patient; material: feces | host: Homo sapiens | place: China | collected 2015-10 | reverse complement strand
TGATGAGCACCATTTCACAGCACAATCCCGCTGGAAAAACCTCAACATACCTCGCTACAGGTCAACATCCTGGCGTGTCGCAACCACACTATCCGTTTACGGCCCATCCCCCAAGCCAACCCATCCGAGAAAACCTCCCAGCCGAAAGCTGAAATAGCAGAGACCGAAGAAAGCAGATAAACGGAACCACACCCGGATCGTTGGTCTGAACACATTCAGATCTCAACTGACTGGAAGTGCGGTTTCCCACATGCGCAGCCGCAAGCGACGGCAGAACAAGGCAGCGCAGCCAAAAATCGATTAATCGGTGCAACCGAAACGGTAGAGGGCCCACCCCTGGCCGTATTGCGAATAATCGGCAACCTTCACCAACGTGCCGCCATCCACATACGTATCAATCAATTCCTCATTGTGGAAGGAATCGTACTGGGCGCGATACGGGAATGACTGCAGACTCTGCGCCTGGTCGCCCATCGTAAGGAAGTATTCCGGAGCGTCGGTCAGCGGACATACCGTGCCGAGCACCTGCTGCGCATCGCCGGAAGCAAACGCGGTCTCCACTTTGCCGAACGGAGCGGATGGCACATCGGTGCGCGCATTGATGATCGGATACAGCATGTTCGCGTTGAACAGCGTCTCCGCATACATCGAACCGTTCAACGGATCGGAAATGATGGTGGCCTGGGTGCCCGTACGTTTCGTGACCTTGCGCAGCACAGCGATCTTTTGCTCGGTGAGCTGCTCGTTGGGGTCGCTTTGGTTCAGACTGGAATGCGCGATGATCGTGTCGCGAGCCGCGGAACGCGATGGGCATACGATCTGCGCGGAAACCGCAAGTATCGCAATCACAAGGAATACGGCGATTAGAACGATCCAATTGGAAGCGAAAGAAGCGTTCTTCACGGAAGAGACAGCAGACGCAGAAGAAAGGGAAGGAACGGAAGAAGCACTATTCTTCGTGGAAAAGGACGATGCAGAAGGAGCGAAAGAAGCGGATGCGGCGCACGCGGAAACGCATTCGGCAAGAGCGTTGATTCCAATGACAAACAGCGGCAGCGTGACCAGCGGAAGCATGGTCATAATACGGTTTTCATCGCGATACCACGGAGCGCTGATGATATTCGGCAACGCGCCGACCAGCGTGACCGTGCACACATACACCAGCGCGACCAGCAGGAATGCGGCCGTCAACGCAATCACGTCACGCAGGCGATCGTTGCGACGAAGTCGAGATGATTCGGACGACGCGGACGCGGCATCAGTGGCGTTGGAGTGCGACGCAGGTGGCGGACAGGAAACGGAAACCGGGGAATCAGCGGCGGAAACCGCAATATCAGAAGTCGAAGCATCAACATCGACATCAGCAGAAGCCACGGGAACCACAGTGGAAGCAGCCGACGAAAACGAATCCGAAGCACGCGCAGCCGCGCGGCGGGAAGCGCAAACGAAAGCGGCCGCAGTTCCCGCAATCAGCAACAGTGCGAACAGAATCGCAGGAAAACCGTCAAGCCCATCCGTGAGACAGAACGAAATCGACTCCCACAAATTCTTGGACGGCTGATGGCTATGGAACCAGGAATCGGGATTCGCCCAACGGTCCGATTTGAACGACGTCAGCATCAACGCCACAAACGCCACCGCACCGACGCACATGGCAATGAACGCGCCAAGAATCAGCTTCCACGGCAAGCGCAGCACAATGAACGGCACCAAAATCAGAGCATACGTGAATGCGATACGCGGGTGCGCAACGAGGCAAACCACGCCTGCGACAGCAGCGATCGCAAGCCATTTTGCTATATGCTCGCGCGCGGCGATCGCATCGAACAAGCGCAATGTGGCGGCGATGAGGAACGGCAGCAGCGACGTGGCGAAACCGAATGCGATCAGCGGACCGGCATTCAGCAGTCCGTACGGGTGGCACACCGAGCTGACGGCAAGCACGGGCACGAACAGTCCAATCAGATTCCGCAGAACGAAAGTAGCGTCGAAAGTGACGTTATATTGCCGATTCACAGCTGACGATACCTGCTGATTTGAAACATTCGACGATTCAGATACGGACGACGATTCAGGCGTAGACGATGCTTGAGAAATACGTGAAATTGGATTGGAAATTGGATTACCGCGATTCCAACGTTGCAGGAAATACCTGCATAATACCAGCATTCCGGCAGGGAAAATCACGCCCGAAGCAATGATCCACGTGATATTGAATGCCGCGTAGATCGAACATTGCACGCCGAACAGCGCCGCGATCTTAATCACAAGGTAAGCACAGATGTGAAACAACGGCGGATAAAACGAATCATGCGGCCACAAATGCAGAGCCGCCCCCAATCCCTCGTCAAGCAGACGGTGAATGAAATAGTAATGCGCGGGGGCATCGCTGCTGACGATCGGCGTATTCCACACCGTGGAGGGGAACCACGCAATCACCAGGCATAGTGCGGACGCGACGCCGATAATCGACGTAAGCCACGGCAATAACGCGTGACGCGATGCAGGACGCAGCATCGCGTGGCACCGCTGCAGGCCATGTTTCCGCCCGGACGGACCGCCCTTGGCCGAATCATTCCTGGCTGGACCATTCGTAGCCGAACCATCCTTGGCCGAGCCATTCTGCCGAGCCTGAGTCTGCACATAAGCCTGCACATGAGTTCGCGCACGAGCCTGAGCCGAGCCACAATCGCCCGACACGGAACCGGTATTCGTAATCTGTTCGGAAGTCATCGATTCCATCGTAGCGAGTGCCGCAACCATGCTCAACGCTTATTCTCTGGAATCACTTTTCAGGAATCATTCAGACTTCATGCAGGGGTATAACAGTGTTGCGCAAGAAAACAATCACGTTGGAAGCACAAGATGATTGCACGGGACGCACCATGCGCTACGGGCCTGCCTTGCTGCGGAGCGCGCGTCCCGGCCAACGCTGACGTCGGCATGCGCCGGCGCGCTATAACAGAGAACTGGAGAAGTACCGCATGTTCGTTCTCAAGAACGCATGGGCGGCGCTTGGTCGCGTCAAATGGCGCACCGCGCTGATCGCCCTACTCGCACTACTGGTGTCTTTCTCGGCTGCCGTGGACTTGGCAGTGATTCGAGCCGACGACACCGCCAATAATGAAACATACCAGTCGCAAAAAGCCACGGCGGTGATTCGGCCGAACGCGCAAACACAAGCCAAGCGCGACGGTGCCGATTCCAGCTATACCGACAAGTATTTGACGTGGGAAAAGTACAGCACGTATGCAACGGCCGCACAGAGCAACAACGTGACCTTCAATTACACGTTGGCAACATCGGTGCCGGTGCGCGAAAGCAAGTCGTTGCAGGCAATCGCCGCGAAAAACGATACCAGCGAAGACAAGACCGGCGGCAACCTGACCCTGCAGGCGTTCTACACGTTGGACGCCGCGAAAATCAACGATTACGGCTACTACAAAGTGGTCAAAGGCAAGCATCTGAGCTATAAGACGCAGAGCGACGGCGTACTCATCTCGCAAGCGCTGGCCGATAAGAACAATCTCAAGATCGGCGACAAGGTGACGGTCGGTAATCCGTCGAAGGCTTCCGACACATACACGTTCACCGTGCGCGGCATTTACGAATACGACAGCGACGTGCCTGAAGGCAACGGATCCGACGCGAAGTATGCGAAGGACAATCGTGAGAACGTGATCTACACGACGTATATCAACTTCGCCAAGAACGGGCTTGACACGACGGAGGCCACGGGATGGGGCGTTCCGAATCTGAATATCATCTTCTCGCTGGCGAATCCTTCCACCTACAACACGTTCGTGCGCTTGGTGAAGAAGGCCAAGTTGGACACGAAGACGTACGAGATCACCTCGCCGTCGCTTACCGCTTACAAGAAGTCGATCGAGCCGCTTGATTCCGCCGCTTCGGCAGCGCGCATCATGCTGATTGCCGTGACGATTGTCGGTGGCATCGCTTTGCTGGCATTGGTTGCATGTGCTGCGATTGGCGGCCGCCGCGATGAGATCGGCATGGCGATGATCACAGGTGTGACCAAGGGCCGTTTGGGATGGCAGTTCATGCTGGAAACGTTCATGATGACGGTTCCGGGTTGGATTGTCGGTTTGGTTGCGGGCGCGCTGTTGGCGAAGCCGATCGGCACCGCATGGGCCGGCGGGCAGGCTGTGTCGATGACGTCCGCTTCGGTGTGGAACGTGATCTGGTACGGCTTGGGCGCATGCCTGGTGCTTGGCATCGTGGCATTCGCGCGCGTGGCCTGCTTCAACCTGAACCAACTGTTTGAGGAACGCTCGGAGGTGAAGGCATGAGCGACAACATGAATGATAAGAACGAGAACCTCGACGAGACCGTGGTCGACGAGACTGCCGAGACCGCATCAAACGAGACCGTCGATGATGTTGCGACTGACGATATTGCAGCTGACGCATCTTCCGCTGATTCCATTGAATCCATCGATTTTGCGGTGGTATACGACGATGACAATGCAGATATCGAAATTGCCGCAACTGACGGCGCGGAAATTTCCGACGATGTAAACGATGGCGATACTGCAGTAGCTGCCGACGGCGATGCTGTGGTATCTGCAGATAATGCAGATACCACCGAAGTTGCAGATGACGCTGCAACTGCTGCTGATACTGCGGATGGTTCGGATGCGGTCGCCAACAATGCGAATCAGGTGAGGGAAACGCTTGCCTTGCGTTCTTCCGACGAACCGACCGTGCTGGAATCGCATGAAATGGTGAAAGCCGATTCCGCAACCAGCGTCTCCTCACAGCTCGACCGCGAAATCAAGCATCATCGCAAGAAGGATGCGTTTTTCTTCAAAGCGAATCCGACGTTCGCACTCGATCATGTGACCGTGACCAATCGCAAGACCGGCCGCAATATTCTCGACGACCTGTCACTGTCGTTCCATGCGGGCGCCACGCATGCGGTGCTCGTGGACGCGGAGGATCGCGAACAGCATCAGGCGTTGCTGGCCACCATGGTCGGCATGGTGCGCACGGACCGCGGCAACGTGATGCACAAAAGCACCAACCTGAGCGACGTCGAACCGGTCGAAATGTTGGGACACCGCATCGGATTCATTCCGCAACGTTTTGCTTTCCGCCCCGATCTCGACGCGGAAAGCAATGTACTGTACGCCATGGATGCGTCAAACCGCAACTTCCTCAAGCCGAAGCCTGTGATCGCCCGCGAACTGCTCAAGCGCGTGGGCTTCGACGAAGTGACGTCCGGCCTGGCAGTCGGCGAAGTAAGCGAACTGAACCAGCGCCGCGTGGCCATCGCTCGTGCGCTGAGCTGCGAGGCTGAAGTGATCATCGCCGACGAGCCGACCGCTGGATTGGATGCCGACGATGCGGCCGTGGTGTTGGATCTGTTGAAGAAGTTCAAGCGCGATGCCGACCGCAAGCGCGCCATCATCGTGGTGACCACCAATCCGGAGATCGCCGATGCGATGGAGCACAGCGTGGAACTCGACTAGCCGCCTAGTGCAACGGGCGCACGAACATAGACTCTTTCGTGCGCCCATAGGTAAGCCCTTTGGAATTCTGGTTTTAGCCAAATTTCAAAGGGCTTGCGTGTTCTGGAAACGGTCTGCCCTACTCGACGATACGCATGTGGTACTGCTCGGCGAGCGGCGTGACGTCAAGCACGCCGTATCGTTCGAGCAGCCGCAGCCATTCGCGCCTGTTACTTTCGCCGAAACGGGCCGCCTTGCGCGCATAGGCTTCGGCCGTCAGGAACTTCGGCGGAATCGACTTGCTGTTGTACTTGTCGGCCACCATCACCACTTCCTGCTCAAGATTCATGGGCACATAGTCGGCCGGAGGCAATGGCAATCCTTGCGATTCCACCGCTTCTTTGGTGAGTCCCACACCGGTGTGGTTGCGCGCGAACTGCGCGATAGACTCGTCAACACCCTCATTCAACAAATATTCGTAGCCTTTAAGCCCATGCCGCACGTAATTCGGACCGTCGAATTTCAGCGGTCCACCGTCGGAACCGTCTTGCTTGAGCAGAAAATACGTGCCGATATCATGCAGCAGACCACCGATCACCACCAGATGCTCGTCGATCAGCCTCGGCGGAACGGTCCCGCCCGTAAGCCCGTCCGATGATGGAATGGAGGGGATGCGAAGCATACCGAACGATTCGCTTCCATTGCCGTCTTGCGTAAGCCTAAGGCCGAAATCGCCCGCTTTTTCAGGGGCATCGTCCGGTAGTGTGCAGCGGCGGGTGAACAGTGCATTCTGCCTGCGTGCCATGCGACGTGCGATGTCGGCGACGACTACGCAATGTCCGTGAATCAAATCGTATGCGGCTTGCGATTGCGCGATTTTTCGATGCAGTTCGTCAACTTGGGCGAGTGTAGGAATATATCCGGTTGTCATACCGCCTATCTTAGGCGCTGTATGACGATTGCCGCATGCTGAATCCGGTCGAAAAAAAAACTGGAAATCCCCGATGAAAGTTTCAGCCGAAAAATTCCGAAATACGGATTTCAGATTACGGATTTCAGATGGAACGCACACGAAATGCGCCGGTACGGTTGGAAGCAACGATCATCTGATTGTTTTCCAAACGAGTCCAGCCATCTTCGGCACACTGATCGAAACCGGAACTGGCCACAACCACGCCCTTCGGCTGGCCTGCAGCCTGATCCGCTTCGGATTCACCGAGCGTACGATAGCGCATCACACGATAGTCATGCGCCTGGTCGCCACGGCCGTACTGGTCATAGATTTCCACAATGCGCTTGGACGTGACCTCACGACCGGCCGCGCACAGAGCGATGAATTGGTCTTGACTCTGGATCATGCAGTTGTAGCTGGACTTCGGATAGCTTTTGCGCAGTTCGCGCACCGCCTGCGCGACCGCCTCGTCGAGTGCGAAACCAAAACCGATGTACTGCAGGATCACTGCGAAGAAAATGGCGGAATCGGAACGGCCGCCAGTGGACTGCACGATGTTGGGATCGACCGGGAACGCGCGGTTGGTGATGATGTTGCGACCCTGATCGTCGGAAATATCGCCATTGTGGATGAAGCTCAATCCGTTGGCGTAGAACGGCTGCTGGTTCTCGAGAATCAACGGCAGGTTCGAGCTGGCCAAACGCAGGTGCCACAGGCCTCCACGAGCCGGAGTGTTCGCAAGCTCGTCGAAAATCGGATCATGTCGGGCTGCGATCGTGTTCTTGTAGACGGCGGTGCCGGTTTCCGGGGTGGGAGCGCCACCGTCACGCAGGTACGGCGACTCGCTCGGCACGGTGACCAGCGCGGAGCCCCAGCCATCGTTGTGGATTTCGCTCAGATTCCGGAAATCGCGTACGGCCTGCATGCCGAGCACGCCATTGAGACTGGTGTTGCTTCCGGCTGCCGCGAATCCAAGTAATCTGCACATGGTTGATTACTCTACAGGGCTTGTAATGCAACGCGCGCATATGGCTATCGACATTGCTTATAGCGTGCGAAAAACAGCGTGATTCCAACGATTCTTCGAGATAAGACCATGCAAAAACCTATAAAATGCCCTACGAAAACGGGCTGCGCGACGATGGCAGATACGATCGCCATCATCACGCAGCCCGTTTCACGGCTTGTTTCACACACGCTTTAGCCGCGGAGGACGCTGAGTCGCGAGGAACAGCGGCTGTATCTCAATCAGCGGATTGTAAGGCGCAAGGCCGAACCATTTGACCGGAGATCCCGCAAAATGACGAATCGCATACTTGACTTCCAAAGAAATCGCGCCACGCTGCGACACCTTCGACTCAGGCATAAGCGCCTTGTGTATCAGCACATATCGAATCGGACCGATATTCGGATCAGCATCAAGCTTCGGATAGCGGCTTTCCTGCCTCGGCAGATCCCCCGACTTCGACAAATCGTTCATGATCTGATGAATGTAAGCTGGAATCGACTGAGAAACCTTGAAACCAAGCCGAATGCGAACACGGAACATATAATCCGTACCGAAATTCTCAACCGAATACTCGCGGGTGAACGGCTCATCGGCAGTCTCGACGGAAACCGCCCACCAAGCGCGGGCACGTTTTGGATGGTCGGCGAAAATCGAGAAGAAGATATCGGTATCGATACGCTTCGTCTCCGGATCCGACGTGAGATAGACGATATTGTCGGCAAAATACGGAATCGTATCGTCATCATGCAACCGCTTCAGCACCGGTAGGCATTCGGCGGGCTGCATATGGCGACGCTGCGCACGTTCCAGCTTCGTGCCTTCGTTCCACGTGTACATAACCAGCAGAATCGCGAAGGTAAGCAGCATCGTGAACCAACCACCATGCAGGAACTTCGCCATGGAAGCGAAGAAGAACATGAATTGGATCGCAAGGAACAGCACGGTGAATACGACCGCTCCGATACGACGCCCCGAATGCCAGATGTAGACGGCAAGCAGAATGGTGGTAGTGATCATGGTGATGGTCAACGCCAGACCATACGCCGCGGAAATATGCTCGGAATCACGGAATAGCGCCAAAACCAACAGCGTGGAAACGCAAAGCACCGCATTGACCACAGGAATGTACAGCTGACCGCGGGTACGGGCCGGGTAACGGACCTGAAGATGCGGCATCCAGTTCAGATGGGTGGCTTCAGACACCATCGTGAACGCGCCGGTGATCAACGCCTGCGATGCGATAACGCCCGCGACCACGGAAAGCACGACGGCCACGTAACGCACGCTGGGCGTCATCATTTCGAAGAACGGGTTCAAACCGTGCGTGCGGATGTAAGCCGAATCATCCCAATGATTGAGCATCCATGCGCCTTGACCGAAATAACAGAGCACAAGCGCGATTTTGATGAACGGCCACGTGAAATAGATGTTGCCACGGCCAACATGACCCATGTCGGAATAAAGCGCTTCGGCACCGGTGGTTGACAGGAACACCGTACCCATGATGGCAAGCCCGGCGGCATTATGGCTGCTGAACAGGAATCTGACACCGTACACGGGGTTGAGCGCCGCGAACACGCTCCAATACTGACTGAGGTTCGCCAAGCCGACAACCGCCAGGAACGAGAACCAGACAAGCACGACCGAACCGAACGCCTTGCCGATACGCTCGGTGCCACGCGACTGCACAGAGAACAGCATCAGAATGATGGCCGCGGTGATCATCAGGGTCAGCTGCTTGTTTTCAGTGAAAAGTTTTTCAAAAGCTGGTAGCGTCTCCAAGCCTTCCACTGCCGAGCTGATGGACACAGCCGGGGTGAGTACGGAATCGGCGAGGAACGCGGCGCCGCCGAGCATGGCAGGAATCGCAAGCCATGCACCGTACTTTCGAACCAACGAGTACAGCGCGAAAATGCCGCCTTCGCCCTTGTTGTCGATACGCATGGCAATCAGCACGTATTTGACGGTGGTGATAAGCGTGATTGACCAGAACACCAACGAAAGCACGCCGAGCACGGCTTCGCGGTCGGCATGCGCAAGTCCGCCCTGCCCGTTGAGGAACGTCTGCATGGTGTACAGCGGCGAGGTGCCGATATCGCCATATACCACGCCCAACGCCACGATCGCCATGGCGGGCGTGATTCTGTTTGGACCGGATTGCAGACGGCTCCACCAACGACCGACGGGACCCTTGCTGGCCACCTGGTCAAGTTTGGCGGCCTCCTGCTGTTTCTCCTCGTGCTGCTTGATCAGCACCTGTCGCTCTTCCTTGGTCAGCACCTTGTGCGAAACCTTCGGCGCCTGCGTGTATGTGGCTGCGTGAAACAGCGGCTCATCCTCGTTTGGCTCGTTAGCCATAACGCTACCTCCAAGTGGCGGGCCTTCCAACCCACTCCCCAAAATAAACGCAAAAAGGCACGTTAGGAGCCTTACGAAGTCTTGTCAAATCTTCACATTGTTTCTTGCGATTCTTGATCTCGCACGAAGTAAACTTCCTGTGGGTTTTTTCTTATTTTACCTCTTGTCTTTCTCTTACTCTCTCTTATTTTCGGATAAATCGTTTCCGTCCTGTCGATTTTCGGAATTTGTTCAGATTCCGTACACTTCGCGCGTGGTCTTTCGCGTTGCCTGCGCGACTTCCGTCAGCGGTTTATCGAGATAATTCGCCAACGACTGCAGGGTGTAGGGGATCATGTATGGCGCGTTGGTGCGGCCCCGATACGGCATCGGACTTAGGTAGGGGGCATCTGTTTCGACCATGACATGGCTCAATCCGACAATGCGCGCCGACTCGCGAATACCATCGTTGCCCTTATAGCTGGATGTGCCCGAAAGGCTGAGATACCAACCGTTTTCACGTGCGATCTCACCCATTTCGGCATCACCGGAATAGCTGTGGAACACGGTCCGTTCGGGAGCGCCGTCCGCCAGCAGCGTTTCGATGACTTCCTTATGTGAATCGCGATCATGGATCTGCATGGGCAGGTTCAGTTCTTTCGCGAGCGCGATGTGCGCGCGGAAGGCTTCTCGCTGCAGTTCTTTGGCGGCTTCTCCGGTGCGGAAGAGGTCCATGCCCGTCTCGCCGATGGCCACAACCTGGTTGGGGTAGGCGGTGGCGAGGCGGTGCACTTCGGCCATGGCGTCTTCGAAGCTGGTGTCGTGCCATGGCTTGTATTTGAGCGGCAACCCGTCTGGGCCCGGCACCCCGCGGTGACCGTGGAGCACGGATTCGTTGGGGTGTATGGCGATGGCCGCATGCACGGTTTGGGGGTGTTCGCGTGCCATGTCGATGGCCGTCATGAGGTTCGGCAGTTCGCATCCGCAGTCGATGACGCCTTCGACTCCGACTTGTTGCGCTTGGTTCAGCAGTTCGTCGACGCTGTATACGGGGACTTCCGGCTGTCCTTTTTCTTGCGCTTCGTGGCTCATGGCCCGCGAGAACGGCACGACGGACGCCACATGCGTGTGGTTGTCGATGACGTGCGCGTTCTCGGGAAGTGGTTGCGGTGCTGGCGCCCAGCTGCGGTCACGATGGTGTTTGCTCATGCCTCCAGCCTACGCTCGATGGCAGTCTTGCTTCGGAAGCCGCGTTATTCATTGATGGCAGTGGGATTAACCAACGCACCTCCATATGTTTTGCGGCGTAGCGCTGAAACGCTTTCCGCGATTAGTCATGGAGGGTGAGGGTGGTGAAGGACCAGGAGGGGGCGGTGTAGGCGCCGCTGGTTAGGTCGATTGCGGTTTCAACCGGAACGGTTGGCGAAGCCTTGCCGATTTCACCGGCGTACGGGTCGGTTCCGGCGAGCACGGTGGCGGTTGCCGAAGCGCGGGATTCCGCGGAAACACCAAGCTCTTCAAGCACTTGGTTCAGATCAATCTCGGCTTCAGCGTCGAGCGCGTTGACGATACGCACGTAGGTGACGCCTTCAGCATCATTGCGAGCCACGGTGACGGTACGGCGGGGCTCTTCCGGCTTCTCAACACCCTGTGCAACAAGCTCTCCATCGATATACAGCTTCATGCTTTCGCCGCGATCGGCCACTTCGATGCGCACCTGCCACACGGTTCCGGGGAACACTTCGTCCATGGACCATTCGGTGCCGTCAAGATTGTAGGCGGTACCGTCGCGCACCACCTTGATTTCGAAAGCACGACCGAAGGAGGTGATGTTGTGGTTCTTGCCGTTGATGTCGCCGTGGACCAGCTGCAAGCCCCAACGACCCTGATAGTAGGTGATGGTGGCGTTGATGGTGTAGGCGTCAGAGTCAATGTTGAGGCTCGTGTTCATCGGACCATTGCCTGCGTAATGGCAGTCCTCAAGATCGACATGGCGGCCATCAGCGGTGTCAACGCTGAAGTTGGTGATGTCGGCGTGAGCGGCACCTTCCAAGCGCAGGCCAACGGTTGGTGGCAGTTCGCGACGCAGCGTGGTCTTGCCTTCCACCGCGACCGGCCATGCGGTATCGGACGTGGTGGTGGCATACATCTGCTGCACCCAGTAGCTGTACGGCAGGTAGGTACGTTCGTTGTCGAAGTAGATCAGATCAGGATTCCAGCTGTGATGTCCGTTCTTGGCAAACAGCGGCGCATACGAAGACATGACCACGGCATCGCCGTTCAATTCCATGCGACCCATGAACGCCGCTTCGGAAAGACCGTTGATCAGCTGCGTGTTCCACGAACCATACTCGCCCAAGTACACCTTCGGGCCCTCACGATCCGTGGTGTCGTAGTGGTCGAGATTGTGGAACCACCAGCTGGAGGACTGATAGGAATGCTCGTCAACGATGGGAACTCCGGCTTCACGCGCATACTGCCAACCAGCCTCGTAGTCGGGACCGCTCGGAGCCGGACCGACCGTGCCAACCACAACAATATCCGGGTAGGTGGCCTTGACCGCGTCGAAGATCTGCTGGAAGCGGTTCCTGAACACGTCATCGATGAGATCTTCGTTGCCGATGCCCAAATATTCAAGGTTGAACGGTTCCGGATGACCCATGGCGGCACGCTTGGCACCCCATTCGGTGGTCGCGGCATCGCCATTGCAGAATTCGACCAAATGCAGCACTTCATCGATGTATGCCGGCATGTCTTTCTGCGCGATCGGCACCGGGCCCTGACTGGTGTTCTGGCAGCTCACGGCGGCGGGCAGCACCGGCAGCGGCTTCGCGCCAATGGTTTCGCACAGGCACAAGTATTCGTAGTAGCCGATACGGAACGACTGGTGGTAGCCCCACAGGTTGAAATTGTGCGGCCGATGCTCAACATCACCGATGGTGCGATCCCAGTGGTACATGTTATCCATGCCAAGACCGTGGGTGATGCAGCCGCCCGGGAAGCGCATGAAGCGCGGCTGCAGGTCGGCGAGCGCCTTGACCAAATCGGGACGGAAATGCTTGAGCCCGTTGTAGGTGGTGCGTGGTTCGAGGGTAACGAAATCAAGATCGACGGTACCTTCCGTGGTGAAGGTGAGTCGCAAAGCGCCTTCATGTACAACGATGGCATTGCTTTCACCGGAAACCGTCAGCGAAATCTCTTGCTTACGCCAATCGTTGGAATCGACGGTGATATCTTGTTCTGCAATCGCATTTCCATCGTCGTCAATCAGAGCGACGGTGACGGGAAGTGCAGAAGCTTCGCAATTGCTGGAAATACGCATCCATGCGGAGAAATCGTAGGTTTCGCCGGCACGGAAGACCATGCCGTCCCAGCCGATATTTTCAAGCGAAGCCGGCGCCTGTTCGACTTCGACGGACGCATAGTGCGGGTTTTCTTCGGCTACCGGATTGTCGGTGAGCACGTCGAAGGCTGCGAAGGAACCGGCGGGCACGATTTTGCGCCAGAAGCTGTAGTTGCTCCAGTCGGAGGAGTCGGCGCGATTGTATTCGAATGCGCCGTTCTGTACGAGGTCGGCGTTGAGTCCGCCGTCGCCGGAGTAGCTGATGTCTTCGTAGAAGATGCCCCACAGGTCGGTGCTGATGTTGCGCACGCCTGCCTTGTTGAGGGTTGCGATGATGGTATCGGTCATGGCATTCCTTTTTGTGTTTGGTTGGTGGTTTGTCATTGAGTTTTGTTGGAAATTTGATGATTGATGGCGATTTATAGCGACTGCTGGTTGCCGTCAGCGCGGGTCGAGTGCGAACCAGAGCACGCCATGCGCTGGTATGGTTCCACGGATGACTCGATCTTCGCCCTCACCTTCGATACGTGCGCCGGTTACATCAGTTTCGCCAGTTGCGTTGGTTTCGTCGTCAAACAGATTGGTAATCGTCCACGGATCGTTGCGTTGGCTTAATCCGACGATGGATTGCAGCTCGATGGTTGCCGGCAGTTCGTAGTCGCGATCGCCGGTCCAGAAGATGGCTGCATAATGTCCGCCCGAATGTGCGGAAGGAGTGCCATCCGCCCAGTCGGCCGCATCGGCGGCCCACACCACGAGATCCCCAAGGTAGGAGTTTTCGTCATCCCAACGTTCGAAGATGCGTTCGTACACGGTTTCGTGATTGTTGGTGGATCCTGCGGTGACTTCGCGCAATGCCGGATTGGCGAGCAGTTCAATGGTTTCGCTGGTACTGGTCGGCAGGTCGCCGCCTACCATAAGTGGGCTGCGTCCCATGCACCAGAGGGCAAGCAACGTGCGGCTTTCATCTTCGGTGAGGCGGCTTTGGCGATCGTCTCCACGTTCGGCCCGCAATCCAATATGCCCCAACGGCAGCATGTCGGCGTCAGCCCAATGACCGGTGGTCTGGAACGGCGCCCACCTCGCAAGACGCGGGAATTGCTGGTAGATGTCTTCCCAACGATCCCATAAATCGTCGCTGATACGCCACATTTGCGCGCTGTCTCGCAGAAATTCGGTGTAGCCGGTGCTCACCCAACCGCCCGGCGAGAGCGACAGGCTGATGCTGCGACCGTATTTCGCTTCAGCTTTGGCGATGGCGTTATGGTAGGCGGCGATTTCCGCGCTGTGGAATGGCGTTTGCATGTCGTCGACTTTGAGGAAGTCAAGCCCCCATGAGGCGAACAGGTCGAGCTGTTCGTCATACCAAGCTTGAGCTCCGGAGTGGTTATGGTTCAGCCCATAATTGTCTGAATTCCACTTGCACACGTGGTTAAGGTCCGCCACCTCTTGCGCCGTGTATGGAGTGCCTTTGACCGGCAGATTGTTGTCGACCGCCAAGCGCGGAATGCCTCGCATCATATGTACGCCAAATTTGAGTCCCATGGCGTGGATCTGTTCGGCAAGCGGTGCGAAACCGTGCCCGTCTGCAGCGCTGGGGAATCGTTCAGGGTCGGGCAGTTGACGCCCGTATTCGTCGAGGATCAGCGGCGCATTGGCATTGTAACCGTGTGCGCGGGCGGTCGGGTCATACCAGTCGATGTCGACGACGATCGTATCCCAGCCGGCGTCTTTCAGGTGTTCCGCCATGAATCGTGCGTTGGCAAGCACTTCGCTTTCGGTGACGGTGGTGCCGTAGGAATCCCAGCTGTTCCAGCCCATTGGCGGTCGCC
>OODM01000907.1_pt1 | contig 15015 bp, 10 predicted proteins | sample 1671471 | NCBI WGS metagenome assembly OODM01 (sample SAMN06348160, study PRJEB24527) | human gut metagenome | biome: human gut; feature: ankylosing spondylitis patient; material: feces | host: Homo sapiens | place: China | collected 2015-10 | reverse complement strand
CGCTCTTCCGATCTAGTTCTTTTTTCTTCCGGCAGGAAGCAGGAAAACTAAGCATAATTTTTATTTTACCCGCTATGACTCTTGCTATGATTCCTGCTATGTAATTCTTTTTATCTTCTGAGCAGGAAATCTCGCCTCCCAGTTTTTGATAGAAATTCAACAGGGAACAGATTACTTTATCATAATTCAATTCATTCTTCTGCATCTTATCGAGACCGACGCTCTGTCCTTCCCGCCCAAGACGATAATAATAAACGAACTGATCCACAAAGCAGATCGTTGTAACGCATGGTATAGGATACGTAATATACTCAGCATCTACATAATAGCAATGCTCATCAATCCGGATCCAATTTTTTCGAAGAAGCTCCGTTCGAATTGTCATATTATGCATCTTCATATACAACTTATCTGCGATATCGTCAAACTGATATACTTTTCCGTATTCAACACCTTTAAACGGTGTTGTGATTTCTGCCTTTGTCCGAAATTTTGATTTATCTGCTTCTCCGCAATCATACGTCCACAAAAATCCGGAATATACAACATCCGCATCTTTCTTTTTTAATGCTGCGATCAGACTGATAAACGCATCTCTCCCTACCCAGTCATCCGCATCAACGACTTTAAAATACATTCCTCTGGCATGTTCAATTCCGCAATTGATGCCGGACCCGTGACCCCCGTTTTCTTTGGTGATCACGCGATAACTTTCCGGATAACGTTTCGTATATTCCTCAGCGATATTCAATGACCGATCTGTAGATCCATCATTAATGGTCAGGATCTCTATATCCTGAAGGATCTCCGGAATCTCGAAAGACTCAAGATTGTCACGGAGATATTTTTCCGCATTGTAAGTTGGTACGACTACCGTTAATATTTTTTCCATCTTTTCATCCATTCTATTCCTTCAAAGCCGGATCTTCCCACAGTCCCTCTTCAAAACCGTCTGTCGATTCCTTCATAAGAAGAACCTTTGGTGTCATTAAAATCAATTTCAAATCAAGCCATATTGAATAGTTCCGTATATAGGTCAGATCAAGCTTCAGTTTATCATAACTCGTAGTGCAATAACGTCCGTGTACCTGCGCGTATCCCGTAAGTCCTGCCTTCACCTTCAGGCGGTATTCAAACTCCGGAATGTTTTTTGTAATAACACGCGCAAGCTCCGGTCGTTCCGGTCTCGGTCCGACAAGGCTCATATCGCCTTTCATAATGTTCAAAAGCTGTGGCAATTCGTCCATACGGGTTGCCCGTAAGAACCGCCCCACCGGTAGAATCCGTGGATCCTTTTCTCCGGCTTTTACAGGTCCGCTTTTCTTTTCCGCATCTACGATCATCGTACGGAATTTATAGATACGGAACACTTTCCCGTCTTTTGTCAAACGATTCTGTGTATAAAATACAGGTCCCTTATCCGTATTCCAGATAAGAAACGCAATGATCAGGAAGAATGGACTCGTTATAAGAAGCATCGCCCCGGCAATGATCAGATCCTCCAATCGCTTTACAACTGCCTGATCCCATGCCAATCCCCCGTCATTTCTGGAAAGATACAGCGGTGAATCGAAAATGTTAAGCTCAACAGATGTCCGGAGTAAAATATCACTGATCTTCGGTACTGTGTAGCTGCGGATATTTTTTGAATAGCAGAGCTTCATAAGCTGGTTTCTCGCTCTTGCCGGGATATCTCCTATAATAACTCCATCGTAAGACTCTGCCAGCTTGATAATACGTTCCAATCCCATATCGATCGACATATTTTCTGCAATCTCATACTTATCATCCCGGGTATCGATTCGATTTACCAGATGAAACATTGGCTTTTTCCCATAAATAAGCAATAATTTACGTTTAGGAAACATCGATGCATACAATTTTTTGAATACCAGTGCCCAAACCAAAACCATCACAAAATCTACGATTGTCAGAACAAACAATGCGGTCGGATTATGCATTTTTTTATCAAACAAAACAACCTGCACATAAGAAAACGCATTGACTCCCACAATAGAGATCATGTGGGAATATACCAGTGTCCAGTACTTATAGATTCCTACTTTCAGACCTCCATACAGCCTGTGCAGCACCAGCGATAGTGCCAGGTATTCTCCTGCGATCAGCCAGTTTCCGCGTCTCCAGAAGGCTACTGTCATATTTTTATTGTAATAATTCATCCATACATAATAGTACGCTGCCAGTTCCAGAAGAACAATGACCGCAGATCCGCTGAATTTTACGATGCGCTTATATTGTTCAAAATTATTATTTGTATTTTTAACATTCATTCCCTTTGTAATTCCTTAGTTATAACCCTATCTGTTCTTCACGGCATCTTATAATTCTTTTGTCTTAGACCGTTTTTCTGATTGGTTCAACAGAGATTTTGCCATAATCTCGGAAAATTTTGCTTTATTTCATTCAATTATGCAAAATAACCCTTAATACAGTATATCACCTAACAGGTATTTCCGCAATATTACGTGGATAGGACTTCAGGTTGTGCATCAGTTATTTTTAATACCGGAAACGGATTTTTCCAATACGCTGCAGGGGCATTGTACGCCGTTTTCTTTCCACATGCCCCTGTTTGTAATTCTTATTTAGCGATTACATTTCCTGTCAATGTCTTTTGTTGATAATTTTTCGATGTTTTTAATGTTTTCTCAACCTTTTATCATACAGATATTTTCGTATGCCGTTTGGCATCAGACTCACCAATACTCGTGCTGCCGTCATTGGAAAAAATTCCCAAAATGTAATTATCCGGCTGCGATACATCTTCCGGCGAAACGCCACAATATATTTAGCATACTTTACTCCCCCCCGCCGCTGATGCATTCCATTCACGCGCATATACAACAGTGTGTCTGGTAAGTTCGCAAGCACCGCCTGATCCCGGTACATCCGCACCCACAGATCATAATCCTCAAAATACGGACACAGCTGATATCCGCCGGAGAGCTCCACACTTGATTTCTTGAACATCACGCACGGGTGGTTGATCGGATTTCTCTGTTTGATATACCCGGAGATCTCCTCCGGCGTCTGCGGAACAGTTTTATAGGAGGTAACTGCCTTTTCCGCCACCTGCACATCCAGAGCGTCCCCCTGAAACTCCGCAATCGTTCCGCTTAGGGCATCCACGTCCGGATGACTTTCCAGATATCTAAGCTGCTTTTCACAACGGTCCGGTGCCGCAAGATCGTCCGTATCCATCCGGGCGATCCACTCACAGGAACAGTGGCCGAGACCTTCATTCAGAGCCTTTCCAAGTCCCTGATTCTCCGTGAGACGGACGACCCGAAATACTGTTCCCGGCATGTCCAACTTTCCATCCGGCGTCACACGATCATCCATATCCGTTTGTGTGCTCCGCGGAGTATCTTTTGAACAACTGTCTTCATATTCCAATATCACCGCGTCTAACGCCGCCGTCAAGGGTCCATCGCATACCAATACAATTTCCGTTGGCAGAACTGTCTGATGAAAAATACTGCTTAACGCAGCCCGGAAGTATTCCGGATTTTCTTTCTGATATACAGACATCAAAACTGAATACTCTTTTTTCACGATGCTGTTCCACCCGCAAATTTTTCTTCTATGTACTTATCAAATTCAGCTTTTGTGTAGGTATGCACTTCACGAAAATATAAATGCTTATAACGTTCCAGATCGAATCGGATAAGTTCCTCATTTCCTTTACTAAGGAAATATTTGCCGATTGCAATTCGCGATGGTGCATCTGATACTGCTTGTTTCTTAAATTGATTAGGCAGAGGATTCTTTTCTTCATTGTATACTACAATAAAGTCCAGATTTTTTCTAGTGTCAGATATCGTCTGCTTTGTAAGATCACAAAACAGCAGCAAACTATCGCGGATCTTATCTTTTATATTTCGATTATTGACCTTTCCATTTTTAAACTCAACAAAAGCTATATTCTCATCCGTTTCCAGCAATGCGTCTACTGAAGCAGCACATTCTTCCGAAAGCACCAGATCATTCGCATATTTCGTTTTAACTGTATCAAAATTTATCGCCTCTAACTGAGATTCTGTCATAAATTTGATGCAGCCCGGATCGCTATGATCTTTTGAGCACTCTTTTAATGTAGATATATGCCCTCGAAATGTTTCATAGAGATTATACTCCATCATAGCGATACCTCTCATTTTCCAGCACCTGCAACGGTCTTGCAAGTTTACTGTAGATCTTCTCAATATTGTCTGTCACGTCTTCGATCTGAGATACTTTGTCCACATTTTCAGTAAGATAATATTTGCACTTATCCGAAACCCGGTACTTTGCTGCATATACCTCAATTGCATTGAGGAAATATGGGCTGTGCGTATTCAGAAGAATATGAAGGTCAAATTCTTTGTGTAAAAGAACGATCAGTTCAGCAAATAGCAGCTGCCATTCTGGGTGGAGATGGATTTCGGGTTCGTCTAAAATGATGGTACCGTTCGCTTTAATATATCCACTGGTTAAAAGGCTTTTTAGTATCACAAAGGTTTTTAAGCCCGTTGACATATTTCTTACATCCAATTGATGATTGTCAATCCGATAGCCAACCGACGATTGCTTTTCCTTCACAATATTTCCCGCGCAGACAGTTGAAATTTTCTGATATATCTGTTCAAACTTTTCATTTGCGACAATCTCATCAACAATATTAAACGTATTCACACTCGCGTTGGAAGCGGTGTTCAAGTAACTTTGCAGACAGGATCTATGATCAAGGAATTGCAATGTTCCAAACCATATTCGCGGAAGTGGTTCTGAAAGTTCATCTAATATAAACGGATCATCAATATAAATCACTTCTGTATTCAATCTGATTGGATTTTTTATGCCCGTAACTTTATTATCAGATATCCCTACTTCTGTATTTTCATTGTGGATTACAAGTTGTATGGAACTATCCTTTTCAAGAAAGACATTCCCTATCTGTCCGCGGAATTCGGCATCCAATTTTTTTTGTAAAACGCTTCTTAGAATCTCTTCATACGGTACTGACAACACTTTTATGATATGATTAACAGATGTAAGTATTACATCTTCTGGAACAGACGCCGAAATCTTATCATTATGTGCGGCAATGGCACTATAAATTGCTTTTTGAAGTTCGCTTTCTAATTTCGTTTTTTCTGCGATCGCAATGATTTCTTTTGCTAATGCACTCGGATTAGTATTAAAGAACTCAAATGTTTTTAAACTTCCAAGCATCAATGCAAGCTGGCTTTCTATACTCTTTTCTCTCTCCGATATGATTTCTTTATCTATATTGTAAAAGCCGTTAAATACAGAAAACAGTGCTTTCCCAACCGTACTTTTTCCCGTATCATTCTCACCTGCAATGACCGTGATACCGTTAATTTCCACCGTGGCATTCTGCACTTTTCCAATATTTTTCAATACCAGTTTCATATACTCCTCCTGATTTTGAACCCCGCTACAGCCCTTACACTGTATGAACCGTAACCATTTTGGCCAATACTTTGCATTTCAAATCGGCAAAGTCTACCGCCTCCACAATATCATACAGAATTTTCATTTCAGAAAATCACCACATATTTGCAGCAGCCGAAATCATGCCTCATACCAATTAATTATATGTGCCCTACCGCTTTTCATACGTCTCCGGCGTATAATGGATCACTCTCGTACCGCTGTTCTCAAACTCAAACGGAACATATAAGAGTTCCTCCATCGCCTTATGAACCGCCTCCTGCTTATCCGGCTCTACATAGAAGAGCAGGAATCCGCCGCCGCCTGCGCCGAGAAGCTTTCCGCCGAGGGCACCTGCTGCCATTCCCTTTGCGTAGAGTCCGTCGATAGAATCTGTTGAAATTCTATTGGAGATTCCGCGTTTCAGCTTCCATGTATAGTCGAGAAGACGGCCAAACTCGTTGAGGTCTGTCTTGGATGTAAGGACTTTTTCCGCGTCATCCACCAGGGACAGCATCTCAAGGAGCTGCTTCTGCTTATCTACCAGCGCTTTTTCCGTTGTCTGCTGGATATCGGAAGAAAATCTGGAAAATCCGGTAAAGAACAGCATCAGATTCTGGTTTAACTGCTGCTTCCGCTCCGGAGAGATAATAACCGGGTTTACCTCATACCCGTCAGCATTGAAGTTGATACGATTCAATCCACCGAATGCCGCCGCGATCTGGTCCTGAACGCCGCCGCTCTCGTTGCAGAGAACTCGCTCCAGATAGATCGCGTCATCCGCAAGCTTTCTCTTATCCGCGTATTTTCCCTTTAACGCATAGAACGCGTTCAACATTCCAACCGCGAAGGAACTGCTCGTTCCAAGTCCGGATCTTGCCGGAAGGTCGGCCTCGTAGGTAAGGCGGATCTCCTGCATATCCAGATATTTCATCGCCTCGCGGATCGCCGGATGATTGATATCGTTGACATCCGTCACACGCTCGATCTTTGAGTAGGAAAGCTCTGTGGAATAATCGAAAAAGCGCGGTAAATGGCGCACATTTACATAGCAGTATTTATCAAAGGTTGTTGAGATTACGGCTCCGCCGTGTTCCTTATAAAAGTCCGGGAAGTCAGTTCCTCCTCCGAAGAAGGACATTCTAAAAGGGGTCTGTGTGATGATCATAGTTAACTCCTAATTACTTGATAAGTTATGCATCTATGGAACCATCTGTTGTTTCCTGGAACATAAATGTTTAACCATTTACGTTTAGATGATCCTGTATTGATGCTTTAATTCTTCGCAACAGTTCAATATCATGATACTTACTGGTTTATAAACCTGTCTTGTCTTTATCGTTTCAGTAAACCAGTCTGGTATTCTCAATTCTCAAATGAGTTTTACCATCCTCAATCCATCTGCAGAATCTTCTCTACAGCATCCAAAAGGTCCCTGCAGACAAGCTCCGGCTTCACATCATATTTCTTATCGTTTCCGGCCTCACCGGTCAGTACCAGCGCCGTACGCATTCCTGCGTTGATCCCGGTCTGGATATCCATCGTCGTATCGCCGATCATCCAGGATCCCGCGAGATCAATATTATACCGCTCCGCCGCTTTCTGGATCATACCAGTCTTCGGCTTTCTGCACTCGCACGGGATCTTATAAGCCGGATTCTCCTCCGGATATCCCTTATCCGGGTGATGCGGGCAGTAGAATACATCATCCAGGAACACTCCCTCTTTTCCAAGAAGTGTTTCCATTTTTTTATGGATATTCTCTACATCTTCGATCTCACAGAGTCCCCGCGCAACCACCGGCTGGTTTGTGATAACGATTCCAAGTCTTCCCGACTGGTTGATCTTCCGGATCGCGTCGACTGCGCAGCTCTCCAACGTAAAGTCCTCTTCCTTGTATACAAGACCTTTGTACTGGTTGATCGTACCATCCCGATCCATAAAGATACAACGCTGCTTATTTCTAAGGCATTTTCCCGCAATTACACCGCGCTCAATATCCGCCAGTGCCTGGTTTACACGGTCCACAGTTCCGACATCCTTCACATACTCCGGAGAGCAATATCCATAGATCGGCTCCCCCGCCTCTAACATTCCCTTGATCACATCATTCTCAAGGTTCCTCTTCACCGGCTCCGGAACATAATCACAGATCTTCTTTTCAAATACAAAAATACCTGCGTTTACGCAGTTCTTATACCAATAATCCCGCACATTATGCTTGGAATCAAACGCCGTGATCTTGTCATCTTTGTCGAGCACAAGAAGATCCGAATCAAACGGATGCCCATTCGGATGTACAAACAGCGTCGCCACCGCACCTTTTTCTTCATGGAAGCGGATCATCCGCTGAAAATCGATATCAAAGAACAGATCGCCGGACATCATAACAAACCGTTCTCCATGGATCATATCCTTTAAATAATAGAAAGATCCAGCCGTTCCAAGCGGCTCCGTCTCCTCATAATACCGGATCGCAACGCCAAATTTCTCGCCGTCACCGAAATATTCCTTGATCTTATCTCCAAGATGTCCGATCACCATGATAATATCTGTAATTCCGTTCTCCTTCAGCCGCTCCACCTGCCATAAAAGCAGCGGCTTTCCGGCTACCGGGACCATCGGCTTCGGAATCTCGTCCTTTGTAAGTGCTGCCAGTCTCGTTCCCTTTCCACCGGCCATGATGACTGCCTGCATCATAATATTTCCTCCCATGGGGCAGGAATCTGCCCGCCCCATTATTGTCTCATATGTTTTATTTACTTACTCAGTCTTTCTTCTCTTCACTGACCGCCGTCTTCCTGCATCCAACACCCATAGCAAGCAGCTGCAGAATAATCGGCATAGCGATCGGCAGATTGATGTTAACAGTCGCCTGGATCATGTATGCTAAAACAGCCAGCATAACCGCCGCAACGACCGGCTGCTCTTTCATTCGCTTTGCCATAACCACAACGGAAGACACCATAAATACAATATAAGATGCCATACCGGCAAATCCAATGGTAACTAAATAATGCAAATACTCGTTATGAGCACTGTCAAAGATAACCATTTTTCCATTCTGCATGTCCGCCGGGAAATAGTACTGCATGAGAAGCGCAAATGTATCTGCGCCATATCCGAATACCTTCTGAAGCGGAGTCAGCTTCTTCGTAAAGAGCTCGATCGCACGTTTCCATACGTATCCACGCTGTGTTCCCCAGTTATCATCAAAAACAACATAGGAACTGATCGCTCCGTATTTGTCCGCATGTCCCGCTGCGTTTGCGTCGTAGAGTACGAAAACTACCACAAGGCACACAACAACAATGACGCCAAGCCAGATATAAACCGCGATCTTATTCATCTCATCAGAGCTCGTTCTGTTCATCAGCGCCTGCGGCTTTCTGCTCATGGCAACAAGCGCCGCGCTCACGATCCAGAGAAGTACCGCAATAACCGGAAGGAATTTCTGCTTCGCGATAAGACCAAATGCACTGTCGATTCCAAGTACGGAAAACGCATATGCCTGGTTGATCCCGTTGATGCAAAGGATCACCGTAACAAATGTGGCCGCGGAGATCACATATCTGCGGAGTCCTGTCTTCGTCCTGAATAACCATAACGGAGCCAGGCCAAAAATCGCCGCTAAGGACAGGTACGCGTTATCACTGGTACCCATGATCAGCGCAAAGCTTGATAATACCATATTTCCGAAGTACCAGAGCATTCTCTTCTGGTTCTTCTCCTGCGTGAACAGGATCATGGAGACAGCTAAAAGCGCTGCCGCATAGATCGTATAGGTATTGATGTTACCGAATGTGGCTGTGTAGATCGCTTTCTGCTCATCCACCATGTTTACCTTAAATCCGAGAACATCCATCTGGAAGTAGTCTGTAATTCCGAACACGCAGACAAGAATACCGACTGCAAGGAACGCATCCAGATACCACTGCTTTAATTTAAAGAATCTAGTTACAAGGAAGTAGGAAGCCATGTAAACGGTCATAAGGAACACACCGTTATAACGTCCGGATGTTCCCCAGAACGCCTCCCATTTCCAGTCTTTACAGAATACCCAGGAGAGCACATTGCAGAGCCAGAATGCCAGCATTGCCCAGTCGCACACGTTCATGCTCTTTCTCCATGTCTGGAAATTAAACTTTGAGAACCACTCGATCATCTTCCCGCTCGCCAGGCCATATCCGCCCATGATCACAAGCGCCGCGATCGCAACCACACTATAAAACTGATATTTGGTTTCCAGGATATCAAAATAGAAATCATGGAACACTAACGGAAGCACGCAAAGAACGATCAGCGTGAACACTCCCATAATTAAAGCAACATTATCCTGATAGCTGCTTTTCGTCTCCTCTTTCTTCTTTATTCTGTTTGCCATGAATTTACTTCCTTTCGTCACGTCATAAAAAATCTATTATATTATAACATCCTTCGACTTTTATAGCAACTTACGCCGATGGGAATTTACTTCCTTTTTGTGAAATTATTTTTAATTTTCTCCCCGCGCTCCCCTCTCCATCCCTCTTTTCTCTCCATTTTCAGCCGTTCCCGCAACTTGCGATAATTTTACTTATCGGAAGTATAATGGCTTCGTAATGCAATTAGGAATTTCAAAAAGCGTTTCAAAAAAACAAAAGGAGAGTGCATTAATTATGAGAAAGCAGACTAAAATTGCTGCAGTAGTATCCGCAGCAGCTCTGTTAGCATTAGGCGCTTCCATGACATCTTTCGCAGCTTCCAAGGGAACCTGGATGATGGTTGATGGCGAGTGGTATTGCTACGACAAAAACGGTGACGCATACACAAACACATTCTGCTCTAGCAATGGTAAGGATTACTATGTAGGAGATGACGGACAGCTCGTTCGTTCCGCATGGGTTGAGGATGGCTCCGATAAGTACTTCGTAAACAGCAGCGGTGCTAAAATCACAAACGATTGGAGATTAACAACTCCGTACGAAGATGAGGGCGCTGAAGAAGAGTGGTACTACTTCCAGTCTACTGGTAAGATGGCTGCTAACAAGAAGATTACATACAAGGGAAAAACATATTTCTTCGATAGCGAAGGTCAGATGCTCACTGGTTGGGTAACTTACGAGAGCAAGAATAACAATACTAGTGTTGATGAAGACGGCGAATTCAACAAGGATAACTCCTTCTACTGTGACGAGACGGGTGCTCGTGTAGAGAAGGGTTGGGTATACACAACAGAGTCTGGTGTTGAAGACGACAACGCAGATGCAGATGAATACTGGTTCTATTTCAAATCCTCTGGTAAGGCTCAGACAGGCAAGGCTACAAGCATCAATGGACAGACATATCTGTTCGATACAGAAGGTCATATGCTTACTGGTTGGGTAGGCTTTACAGGTGCTGATGTTGCTCAGGACGGAAAGAACTATAAATATGAGGAAATCGGCGGCGAGAACAGCAAAGAACAGCTCAGCAACTATACAGATGTATACTTCTGCGGCGACGAGGATGACGGACACGCTAAGAAGAACAAATGGTATAAGACATGGAGACCGGAGCAGTACGATGCAGCTGATGAGGATAACGATCAGTGGTGGTACTGGATCGATAAAAACGGTAAGGTTTACATCCCGTCCACTTCTGATGCAACAAAGGTTGCTACAGCTTACAAGTACCAGTTAAAGGATGCTGCTCTTGAAATCAAGAATGGCGGAGATACTTACAAGGTAACTAAGAAGAAAGTAAATTCCAAAGACTACTTCTTCAATGAGAATGGAGAAATGCTTTCTGACTTCATCCATGTAAAACATCCTGGCAGTGGTCTTTTAGCAGATGAAGTTTACTACCTTGGCGGTTCCAACGATGGTTCCATGAAGTCTGGTTCTCAGTCTGTTAAGGATGACAACGGTGATACTTACAAGTTCTATTTTGAGAACAAATCTGGCGCTAGCAAGGGCACTGGTGTTACCGGTAATAAGAATGGTTACCTTTACAACAAGGGTCTTCTGATCACAGCTGATGATTACAAATATCAGCTTGCTGAAGTTCTTGGCGCGCAGTTTATCGTTAACGCAAACGGTACCATCCAGCATGGTAACGTAGAGTACAAGGAAGATGGCGATGTTCTGATCGATACAAGAAAAGTTGTAGATAAAGACGATAAGACTATAGTTATCTATGAGGGAGTTACCTATAATTCTGCAACTGGTGCATTAAAGAACAGCATTACTGGCGGTGACTTGAGAACCTTCAGAAATGATCTTGATATTGATGTAAACAAGGTTATGGATTTCAGCCAGGAAAATTAATTCCATTTACATTAACAAAGAAATTCTAATTGCAAAAACGCGGGCGAGGAATTATTCCTCGCCCATTTTGCTTATACTTGCAAAGTCTGCTACTGGCAGCATCTTTCAGATGTTGGCAACACAAAACGGGTGGGAATCTCTTCCCACCCGTGCTTTGCAATCAGAATTTCTGTTTTAATTTAGTGTAGTAAATCAGATTACTTAATGTCCATTACATCTGTAACGTTGATTGTGTCAACTTTATTTTCTACACCAGCTTTAATGCTGTACTTGTAAACATCAGCAACATCTGTTATATTGAAGGAACCACCCTTTGCATTAATCAGAACATCGCTATCCTCTTTGTACTCAACAGAAGAGTGCTGGATGGAACCGTTCTTGTTAACGATAAAGTCATGATTATCAACTGTAGCGATCTGGTACTTATAATCATCAGCTGTGATTAAGAGACCCTTGTAGTAAAGCTTGTTGCTCTTGTTACCTGTGATACCTACACCCTTCTTCTCAGAACCACTGGTCTTTGTTCCGAAGTAGAACTTGTAGGAGTCACCGTTGTCATCTTTAACAGTCTGAGCACCAGTCTTCATAGAGCCGTCATCGCTACCACCGAAGTAGTATACACCGACCGGAAGATCTTTTGTAGAAGATTCAGTTACATCGATGAAGTGGGACAGCATCTCACCGTCCTGGTTGAAGAAGTAATCTTTGGAGTTTACTTTCTTCTTCGTGATGGACTTTAATTCTGTTTCATCCTCAAGTTTTGCATCTTTTAATTTGTACTTATAACCAGTTGCATCGGAATCGGACGGAATATAAACTTTACCGTTCTTGTCGATGTAGTACCAGTACTCATCGTTATCTTCATCAGCTGCATCGTACTGGTTCGGTCTCCAAGTCTTGTACCATTTATTCTTCTTGGCATGTCCGTCATCTTCGTCACCACAGAAGTAAACATCACCAGCTTTGTAAGATTTAAGCCATTCAGTGCTGTCTTCGCCGCCGATCTCCTGATATTCAGAATCAGCGTCAGTTCTAGCTACCCAGCCTGTAAGCATACGTCCGTTATCATCGAAGAGGTATGTCTGACCTTTGATGTTTGTAGCCTTACCTGTCTGAGCTTTACCAGAGGCCTTGAAGTAGTACCAGTACTCATCAGCATCAGCATCGTCATCCTCTACGCCCGGCTCTGTGGATTTAACCCAGCCTTTTTCGATACGAGCACCAGTCTCGTCGCAGTAGAATGTCTTCTTGCTATCAAATGTATTAGCTTCGTCAACATTAGCTGTGCCCTCGTTGTCGTATGTTACCCAACCTGTGAGCATCTTTCCGTCGCTATCGAAGTAATAGGATTTTCCCTTGTATGTGATCTTCTTGTTGGTAGCCATCTTACCAGTAGACTGGAAGTAGTACCACTCTTCATCAGCAGAATCATCATCCATCGGAGTTGTTAATCTCCAGTCGTTTGTGATCTTAGCACCGCTGCTGTTTACGAAGTACTGATCTCCGTCATACTCAACCCACTCGGAACGAACGAGCTGTCCGTCATCTCCTACGTAGTACTCTTTACCATTGCTGGAGCAGAATACGTTTGTATATGCGTCACCGTTTTTGTCGTAGCAATACCACTCGCCATCAACCATCATCCAGGTTCCCTTGGAAGCTGCGAAAGATGTCATGGAAGCGCCTAATGCTAACAGAGCTGCTGCGGATACTACTGCAGCAATTTTAGTCTGCTTTCTCATAATTAATGCACTCTCCTTTTGTTTTTTTGAAACGCTTTTTGAAATTCCTAATTGCATTACGAAGCCATTATACTTCCGATAAATAAAATTATCGTGGGTTCGCAGTCCCTTTGGATTCATCGATTATAGTCGATAAAATTGAATATTTTATTTGAAAATCGTATATATATTTGATATACTGAACCTAGAATTTGAGAATAATTGTTGTAGAAATGGAGGCTGATTTTTTGATAAAACGTGAATTATACATGCGCCGGATCCGTCCATTTATTGGAACTGATCTTGTTAAGGTCATGACTGGTATTCGACGCTGTGGAAAATCTGTTATGTTAGGCCTGATAAAGGAAGAGTTAAAAGAGTCCGGCGTTCCAGAGACACAATTTATCGCATTTAATTTTGAGGATATGCGGAACGCAAATCTCTGTACGGCACAGGCTCTTCATTGCGAGGTAGTTAATCGTGCGTCAGAGATATCTGGAAAAGTCTACCTGTTTTTTGATGAGATTCAGGAAGTGACGAACTGGGAGAAATGCATTAACTCCTTACGAGTCGAAATGGATTGCGATATCTATATTACAGGTTCAAATGCCCGCCTGCTCTCCGGTGAGCTTGCGACCGTCTTGGGTGGACGATATGTGGAATTTACGATTTATCCGTTCTCATATGCAGAATTTATAGAACTCTATAAAGACATTTTTCCGGATGTTACGGATTCAGTGGTGTTTCAAAAATATCTAATGTTGGGAGGAATGCCGTATCTGGCTAATCTTCATTTTGTTGAAGAGCCAAGCAGGCAGTATCTTACAGACGTCTATAACTCTGTTGTTTTAAATGATGTGGTGAAACGAAATAAAATACGCGATATTGATCTGCTCACCAGAATTGTCACTTATGTGATCGGAAATATAGGAACAACTTTTGCCGCGACATCTATTACTAAGTTCTTGAAAAATGAGCGGCGCACAATAGCCACTGATACGGTATTAAATTATATTCAGTATTGTGTCAGCGCATATTTATTCTACCAGGTAAAGCGGCAGGATATTCAAGGAAAGCGGATATTGTCATCCAACGAAAAATATTACATGGCTGACCACGGATTACGTGAAGCGGTTTTCGGCGGCAACATGCGTGATATCAATCTGGTACTCGAAAATATTGTGTATATGGAATTACTTCGCCGTGGGTATGCAATAACTGTGGGAAAAATCGGCGCAAAAGAAATTGATTTTATCTGTCAGAAGCAGGAACAGAAAATCTATGTACAGGTTACCTATCTTCTTGCGTCCGAAGAAACGATTCAGCGTGAGTTTGGTATATATGAATCCGTCCGGGATAACTTTCCTAAGTACGTTGTCTCAATGGACGAGTTCGATTTTAGCAGGAATGGGATTAAGCACAAAAATATTAGAGAATTCCTGTTAATGAAGGAGTGGAATTAACCTGGGGATGCCATTTATAAGAGGGCATATATGTCAAAAATAAATATTCCAGTTGGTATTTCGGATTTCATTGGCAACTCTCATTAC
>OODM01000902.1_pt1 | contig 15078 bp, 13 predicted proteins | sample 1671471 | NCBI WGS metagenome assembly OODM01 (sample SAMN06348160, study PRJEB24527) | human gut metagenome | biome: human gut; feature: ankylosing spondylitis patient; material: feces | host: Homo sapiens | place: China | collected 2015-10 | reverse complement strand
TGTGCTCTTCCGATCTAATGTTCAGATCTTCCGTTCCTATTTTTCCGCTGAAATAATCGCGTTCCAGCTCATATCGCAAGATAACATGAAGGCTATATGTAACTTCATCTGCTCCAATTCTGCGCAGGCTTGGACGGACTGTATTCATGGCACGATAAAATTCATCCATTTTTATATCTTTGAAGAATGGGAATGCTTTCTGAAATTGTGGATAATAAAACTCCCAGTATTCCCTGCTTCTTCCCACGATATTTTCATAGAATCTGGCATTTGCTTCGCGCTGGAAAACATTGCATGTCCCGCTTCATGAAGACAGGTGAAGATCAGATGTGGGCTTCCGCTTCTCTGTGTTGATACGCGGGCATCCTGCGGTCCAAGAAATGACGTAAATCCGTGAATAACCTTGTCATTAAATCCACCCTTTCGCTGATCATATCCGGCTTCCGCTGCTAATCGTCTTCCAAATGCAGACATTTCATCCGGGTCCTCTTCTCTGAGAAATATTTCTTCATTTACTCCAAGATCTGCTTTTGTAATCTTGTCAAGAATTTCTCCGATTCCCCGTTTTAATACATCAAATTCTCTGCTTACGTCTGCACTTTTCAAACCTTCATCCACAGCTCCGATCATCGTGTCAAACGCAGGAGCATCCGGATCTATCGCCAGGGCAATCTTCTTTTTCAGATCAAATACCTGTTTCAGCCACGGTTCAAACACATGATAATCTTTCCGCTCCCGTGCATGTTTCCATGCCGACATCACATCCGCACGCAGAAGATTATACTGTTTCATCGTTTCTTCCGGCACACGGACAGCATTCTGGTACCTGCTTTTAAATGTCCGGATCAGTCCATGTTCTATTGGGTCCTCTATTTGTCCTTCATCTACATTTGCAAAATATTCAAAGGCCTTTTTCGCATCTTCTGTTTGAAACAGCCCCGCCTTCTGTGTCCCAACAAAAGCGCTCATCTGCTGGCGATACGCGCCTCCAAGCTCCGGAAGACCGGACCATTGATCCAGTTCAAACAGGGATTCTATACTCTTATAATAGCGAAAACGGTCATTTACCGTCCGGATTATATCCATATATTCCTGATATCGCATATCTACTCTCCCCTTTCCTCTTTTTTCTCTGTTTTCAGATAATCCATTACCGCGACCACTGCTGACACGGCAATCACAATCAACATATAATATGCACTTGCCACTTTTGTACAGTAGCAGAAGAACAGGCAGACTGCCAGTGGAATCAGATAGCGAAAGATTTCTTTTTTCCCTTTTATCACAGTCTGAGCCACAAGTCCTCCAAATAGCGCCGGAACTACATAGTCAAATGCAGGTTGGAGAACAGGTGCCTGGATAATCGGGGTAAGCGGTCCTGATACAACGACTCCGAGTGCAACAATCACTATAGATGTGATCACAGAAGCGCCGCAGGCAATAATTGCCAACGTATGACACTCATCCGTATTCGGTTTGATTCCCAGTGCATTGATTGTGCCAATCGTAGCAGGCATTCTAAGATTGGTGACATTGCCGGTAATGTAAGAAAGGTATAATGCTCCTGGTCCCATAACCGACATATAGCCGATTGTTTCCGATGGAAGATATGGTGCCATAAATAAAACAACTGCAACAAATCCAGGCCATAGTTCTCCAAAGTCCGGCCAAATTCCGTAAATAAGGCTGGCCGCTACCGGAAGCCCTATCATTGCCGCAAGAAGAAGGAGGCTTGTCGAAATTCCGAACTTATGGATCCATTTTTGATAATTGCTTTTCATTTTTCCTGCCCCCTAAAAAATAACACAGGCTGCCGCCATTGCCGCAAGCATGCTGATCGTCATAATATAATCTGTGAGCCATTTTGCCTTTTCTACTTTGTTCGAGACGAGCATAAGAAGTGCTCCTACAGCAAAGCTGATGCAGAATACAACGCCTTTCGTCGACATGGCGCTGAAACCATATGACACTGATACATAGGCCATAACACCTACCAGGCATCCGCTTCCTACCGCCAGAACAAGTTTAATATTGATCTTTTCTGCTTTTTCATAAAGCATCGAAATCGGTTTAATGGCAAATGCCGACCATAAAATACATACGCTTCCTCCAATCGTCATTACCCACAAGGCCGCGATCCATCCATTCGCGCTGTACCCGTTGATCTGGAATGTCTCTCCCAGGCACGATAACGCAGTTGTTGCTGCATATGTTTCATAATAAGCAGAACCGATAACCGAAAGACGCAGCCACGGAAGCGGGATTCCCAGGAGTGGTGTGAGCGAAAACAACACCAGTAAAACCGGAAGTGTTGGCATGATACTGATCGTGATCCCTGTCTTTAAACCTTTTTTTAGCTGCGATTGTTTCAGACCGATCTCCATGCCGTGTTTCCATGCTTTGCTCATGAAGAGCATACATTGAGCTATTACCGCAAAGAGCAACAGTCCGACCCATATAAACAGCCATTTATCATTACATATCTCTGTATATTTCATTTCAAAATCTATTGCGCGACTCGCAACATTCCTTTCCTACATAAATACATATGCCCCTGGTCCAATTGGAAGATTTAATGTTACCCAAATCACCAGCTGAACGATCCATCCCAGCAAGAATGCAACTGAATACGGGAGCATCATGGAAATCAAAGATCCCATTCCAAAGTTTTTATCATATTTCTTAGCCATTGAGATCGCAATCGGAATATATGGATAGATCGGAGTGATCGCATTCGTTGTGGAATCTCCGATTCTGTATACAACCTGGGCAAATTCCGGGCTATATCCAAGCATCATCATCATTGGCACAAGAATCGGCGCAAAGATATACCATTTTGCTGTACCACTTGTCATAAACAGGTTAACCACACAGCACAGGAGAATAAAGAAGATCATTAACGGGATCCCTGTGAATCCTGCCGCCTGCAATGCACCCGCACTCTTGACCGCAATGATCATTCCCAGATTCGTATAATTGAACATGTTGATAAACTGTGCAATTACAAATACCAGCACAATATATCCTGTGGTTCCCTCCAGCGACTTCGCCATGATCGTTGGCACATCACTGCTGCTTTTGATCGTTCCTGCTTTTAATCCGTAGACAATACCTACCAGAATAAAATAGATGATCAGGATCGCTACCAGTCCCGTAATCAAAGGTCCATTTAAAACAGAGCCGTCTTCGCCCCTGAAAAAGCCGTTTTTCGGAACTGTAAGTATGGCAAGGAGAGCAATATAGGCGATGCTGAAAATACCAGCCGCTCTCAGCGCGCTAGCCTGAATCGGTGTGATCTCCCCCGATGCATCGGCTGCCCCAGCCTCTCCATTTGCCGGATTATATTTGCCAAGACGTGGAACAATGAAATATTTGTTTACAACAACACCAACTGCGGTAAGCATGAACACGGAAACGATCATAAAATACCAGTTGGCAGTTGCATTAACTGTAATCGACGGATCTACAAGCTGCGCTGCCAGTTCAGTAACGCCGCAAAGGAGTACGTCTGTTCCTGATACGATCAGGCAGGCTGTAAATCCTGCATTTGTTGCCGCATAACCAGCCAGAAGTCCTGCGATCGGGTGCATTCCAACAGCCTGGAATGCTGCGGCTGCCAGTGCCGGAACAACAATGATTGCTGCCTCCGAAGCAATACTTCCATTAATTCCAAGGAATAGCACGGTTGCAGTTAATGCCCAGAGTGGTACTCCAAGAATCGCTTTTCTCATAGCTGCAGTCAGTAATCCGACTCCTTCAGCAAATCCAATTGCCATCTGCATGGCAAGTACCAGACCAAGTGCTGAGAAGCCTTGAAAATTTTTTAGTAAATTTTCGAGCAGCCATACAATTCCATCTCTGCTGAAAATTGCTTTTGCCAGAACAGTTTCTCCAGTTGTCGGATTGATCACCTGAACTCCTGCCAGGCTGCACACTGTACTGATTCCAGCAAGAATCAGGCAGAGCCACAGGAACATAATATACGGATGCGGCAGCTTATTGCCGACCGTTTCGATCACATCCAGGATCTTTCCTCCTTTTTTCTTCTCCACAGTGTTGTTCATACAAACATCCTCCTCGTATTTTTAAAAATGACTACAGTCATTTTTATCTATCATACTTTCGGATGTTATACGGGTCATTTATAGCAACCTGCCTTTTAATATAAATGCTCATTGTTAGTACGTCAGTGCCTTTTTGTTTGGCAGTATCCCCCGCAGAATTTCCTGTCAAATAAAAAGCTGAGTACAGAATCTCTTTCTATACCCAGCTCCTCTTGTTATTCATTATTTAGACTCGATATTCTTACTTTCCCTGCGGATTGCGCGGCAAAACATCCTCGCAAAGTTTTCACATTCTTGTTTTAGAACAAACTCATCTCCCTGTATACACCACTCAAAAAAGATTCCCCTGATACAGGTGACAAATCGATTTGTCAGCACAATACTGTTTTCCTCTGCCGAAAAAATTCCCACATTCTGTCCTTCTTCAATTAATTCGTGCACAACCCGGTACAATGCACGCTTTGTATAAAGATCTCCATTTCCCTGTTCCATCAGCTGGTTACTATACAAGACCCGTATAACATCCCGCCCCATCACATTTTCCGTAAACTCACTGGAACTTTGGGTAATGACGAGAAGTCGCTCTTCAACTCCCATCTCCGGCAAGAAACCTGAAGCAACTTTGTCATAGTAATCATCATATGCTTTCAGCATGTAAATGAGAACATCCGCTTTTGTCTCAAAATAGATATAAAAGGTTCCTTTTGCCGTTCCTGCACACTTAACAATCTCATCTACAGAAACCTTGTCATATCCTTTGGTTCGGAATAATTCAATCGCACATTCATAAATATGCCGTTTGGTTTTTTCTCCTTTTTTCATGGCATTCCTCCGTTTAATCTACTCCCGTTACAGGACAGACTTTACCAGACCGACTACAAGGTAGGAAAGCATATTGTGGTCATACAGCCACGTCAGCCAGATACTTCCATTGATCTGTTCAATCATGCTCTTTCCGATCTCACTGCCTGAAAACAGGGTAATGACCAGGGCGCCCACCCATATAAAGATCAATGCTTCCGCGAGTCCCAGAACCGCACCGGCGATCTTGTTAAGCCCATACAGGATCGGCAGTCTGGAGATCAGGTTCAGCCAGACTATGATGATATGAAGGAACGCATAGAATACTATAAACAGCACCGTAAATATGATCACGCGGATCACACGGTCTGCAAGGTATTTCCCAACATAGTCCTCAAAGATCTGGACGCCCATTTCCTGATATATTTCTCCGTTGTTATTCTCGATCAGAAGCTTTTTGATCTGGTCCGGGATCTCCAGGCTCTCTATGACCGCGCGTTCCCCGGCTTTTCCCGCGAGACCGGCTGTCTGAGCCATCTCTTCCATCTTCTCATCAAGGCCGCTGGCCTTCAAAGCACTCTCCTTCATCGTTTCGTATACAGCCGTATTATGTTCCAGCCAGGCTGCCGCCTGTGGAATCGCTACACGCGCTGCAAACAGCGTGATGAAAAGGGACATTGCGGAAACTGCTATTTTTATAAAACCTCTGTAATGACCGTAGAGCATCATCCCGATGAGATATACCGCTACAGCCACTTCCAGCCAGCGGCTGGATAGAATCTCCATTATTTCCATTATTACTCCTGTCACATATGTGCATAGTTCTTCCGTAAAACAGACAAAGCCTGGATGATCCAGATACCCCGCCGCGTCTATTACCTGAAAGTCCTCATATGCCCATCATTCCTGTTATATCTGAATTCCTGTAAAATGGCAGATCGCCTTCGCGACACCTGCCTCATTGTTGGTCTTCGTGATATAATCTGCTGCCTCCTTTACGGATTCATGGCCATTTTCCATGGCAACGCCAATTCCAGCCATGCGGATCATGCTGAGGTCATTCTCCCCGTCTCCAAAGCCCATGGTGGACTCTCTGGCGATTCCCAGACGTGCGGCAAGACGGAGCAGCGCTCCGCCCTTATCAGCTCCCTCCGCGTTGATCTCGAGGTTATTCGGGATCGATGAGGACACAAGGATCCCCGGGAGCTTCGAGAGTCCCTCTCTCATCCGCTTTCTGGCATCCATGTCACGGAAGAACATGTTGATCTTCTCCGCGTCCTGTCCCCGCTCTTTTAAGTAAGCGATATTATCGGGAACCGTGTCCCTGGTTCTGCGCACCAGCTCCGCCAGTCCCTCCGATGAGACATATTTATATACATCATTGTAGAACTCCGGCATGGTGTAGCCGATTCCGCCCACATATACATCATACATGATCTCATCCGGACTTGTCCGGGCCATCATCATGATCTTTTCTGCCAGAGCCACCGGGATCCGGCAGGAGTCGATGATCTCGTTTTTCGCAAGGTCTACCACCTGTGCCCCGTTCGTGAGGATCGCATAGTGTACGCCCGGCATATTCCGAAGCTCATCCGGCAGTCCGCGCATCGTGCGGCCTGTCGCCGGGACGATCTCGATCCCCTGTGCCGCGCATGCGCGGAAAGCGCGCAGGTTCTCCTCCGGGATCCCTTTTTCGTCATCAAGCAGCGTTCCATCCATGTCCGCCGCGATCAGCCTGATCTCCATATCTTTTCTCCTATAAGAAATCTAGCGCACATGCAAAACATTGTTTACGGCGATACTCCGGAATTGAAAATATCTGTTGCAAAAGGGCCGCATGCGCATTCGTCTTGTCTGTGTTCAGCAAACATTAGTTCGTGTGTATTGGTGAAAAATTTGCGCACCCACTCATCGCAAAAACAATGAGCTTATGGTGCGCATATATTCAGTTCCTATAAGCATGTCACGGAATTCCTGTGTGCCGTCTGGGCTTGCCCAGAACAGTGTGCAGGGATCCCATCACACTCTTTATCAGTCAAAGAAATCCTTTTCATGAAGGATCAGAAGACCTTCTTTTGTATAAGTCGGAGAGAAAAGTCCCGCGATCTTCTTTCCAAGAGACTTTTTCTCTGCCTTGTCAGCAGCTTCCTCGATCAGATCTACGGCTGCTGCCTTTGTCAGGTGGACTTCATCCTCCTCCATCATCTCGATGCGCTCATAGAGGGCGAGAAGGCTCTTTCCGGTGATGCTGCAATCGATCTCCGTCGCATACTTGCACGCGTACTGGGCGAACTCATCCGGATCCATCTCTTCTTTGTCATCGTAGTCTTCCGGAACAACTTCCTCTTCCGCTGCGGACGCAGTCTCCTCCGGGAGTTCCGGCTCTTCTTCAGTCACTGGCGCCTTTTTCTGAGGTTTCTCCTGCTTTGCGAAGAGTTTTGCCTTCTTCGGCGGTACGTATTCCTCTGGCTCCGGTTCTTCCTCGTCCTCTTCATCTGTTTCCGGCTCGGATGATTCTTCCAGGATGTCCGTTTCCTCTTTCTCGTACTCCGGTTCTTCCTGCAGTGCTTCAGCGTCTTCCTGTTCCGGCTCCTCTTCTGTCTCCTGCTCCGCGTTTACCACATCACGGGCGATCTGTTCCTGCTTTTCTGTGGAGCGCTTCAGCGCAGCTTCCATCTCGGTATCTGCCTCTTTCTGCGCAGACGCGTTCTCATCGCTTCCGATATACTGGAACTTGCTTGCAAGGGATGTATTGTGGGCATGGAGTGCCTCAAGGTTCTCCGGTGTATCGATCAGGACAACGATCATTCCGGAGCGGTCTTTCTCCATCAGATCATCCAGTTCGTTCTGGACAGCATCAGTGAGTCCTGCCGCATGCTGGATGATCAGGTCTTTTCCTGCCAGCATATCGGCTACCGCGCTGATTCCGCGTTTATTTAACTTTTCACTGCTGATCTTTGCAACCGGATTCTTGATGCCGAGCTCACGGTGGATCTCCTTTAAGGAGTTGACAGCCATGGAAAGCCCTTCCTCGTCCGTCTCCGCCTCGATCATCAGGTTGTTGGTATCCAGCATGTCATCCAGGGATTCCAGCTCCAGCTCTCCATCGTCGTCCTCCTCTTCCGGAGCCGGGATGTTGCGGACCTGGTTTCGGCGGGCACGTTCGCGGTCGATCTCCGCCTGCTTCTTCGCACGGCGTTCCTCTTCCTCGCGTCTGGCGGCTTCCCGCTCTTCCTCAGCACGGCGGAGAGCTTCCTCTTCCATCTCTTCCCGCTCTTTTGCGGCGCGGATCGCCAGCTTCTGGCGCTCGATCTCACGATCTTCCCCGGTCGGGATCGTGTTTTCTTCCTCCTGTACTTCCGGTGCAGCCGCCTGTCCGCCTCTGCGGACCTGGCTTAAGTCAGCGATGGTTCTTGTGGCACCCATGTCATCGTCTTCCTCGACAACAGCAGTCCGTCCCTCTTCCTCAGAGAGTCTGGACATCTCGTCTGCCAGCTTTTTCGCCTGGGCATCCTCATGAATCTGCATGGCAACCTGCTTGGAAGCTTCGGAATCCGGGGTTCCCTCATCATAATCATCCAGCTCCGGGGCATTTCCGCTGTACTCTTCCTCAACAGCGCGCAGCTTTGCCTCGTATTTGTCCCTGTTTTCCACAAGGTCCATCTGGTATTTGTTCAGCGGCGCGTACTGGAGCTTCAGATCCATTGCCTTATCCACATATTTGCCGAGACCAAATAAGAGCATGATGCGGTCACATGTGGCTACACACTTGTCCTCGATCCCCGCTTTGTGGTAGAGGTCAGCCAGTTCGTAGAGCCATTTTTCATCCACCTCAGATGCTGTATACACTTCCAACGCGCGGATCAGCTGATCCACCGGTGCTTTCTTCGCTTTTAAGATCTTGTAGCGGAGCAGATACTGGCGCGGATCATCCTGCGCGAGATCACAAAATTCTCTGTAGTATGCCTCCGCTTCGGCGGTACTTCCGTCCTTTAAGGCGAGATCCGCCAACTTATAGAGCAGGCGCTTTCCCACCGGCGCGCGCTCGAATGCCAGGAGCAGAATATCCTTCGCCTCCTGGTACTCTTCATTTTTCTCATAGATCTGAGCGATCATGGACAGCAGGCTTGCGTTGCGGACACGGTGCCAGTCAATGGTATCTGCGATCTTCATCGCAGTTCCGTAGTCTCCGCGGCTGACCATCTTTTTGATCTGCTCAACTTTAATATTAAACTCGTATTTATCCATTTCTTTCGCATCTCCTGAAACCGCCCAGCTGTCCAGCTGCCGGTTTTATAACTCCACCCGGCCTTCTAACGCCCGAAGAAGTGTGACTTCGTCAATATATTCCAGATCGCCGCCGACCGGAACGCCGCTGGCGATCCTCGTCACCTTGATCCCTGTCGGTTTGATCAGTTTACTTATGTACATTGCGGTCGTCTCACCCTCAAGGCTTGAGTTTGTGGCGATAATGACTTCCTTTACTTCCTCTGTCTGAAGACGCATCATCAACTCTTTTAATTTGATATCTCCCGGGCCGATTCCAAGCATCGGGGAGATCGCGCCGTGAAGCACATGGTACACCCCGTCGAATTTGCCCGTTTTCTCGTACGCCGCCAGATCGCGCGGGTTCTCCACGACCATGATCACGCTGTGGTCCCTCGTCTGACTCCGGCAGATCGGGCAGAGTTCCTGATCCGTCAAGGTAAAGCACTCCTTACAGTAATGAACATTGTGCTTCGCGTCGCGGATCGAGCTGGAGAGACGTTCTACCTGTTCCTCCGGCATGTTGATGATATGGAATGCCAGACGCTGGGCTGTCTTGTTTCCGATCCCCGGAAGCTTCGACAGCTCCTCGATCAATTTTGATATCTGACTGCTGTAGTAATCCATAATTAGAAGGAAAGTCCTCCCAGGTTTCCGAGACCGCCTGTAAGCTCAGACATCACTGCGCTGGATTCAGCTTCCATCTGGTGGAAGGCCTCGTTTGTAGCGGCAACGATAAGGTCCTCAAGCATCTCAACGTCATCCGGATCTACTGCCTCCGGTGAGATCTTTACAGCGACAACTTCTTTTTTACCGGATACGGTAACGGATACAGCTCCGCCGCCTGCTGTTGCTGTGTACTGCTTCTCCTCAAGCTCTTTTGTCTTCTCTTCCATCTGGCGCTGCATTCTCTGCGCCTGTTTCATAAGATTTGTCATATTGCCCGGCATACCGCCCGGGAAACCGCCACGTCTTGCCATGGTGTAATTCCTCCTGAATATTCATATTTTCTATGTGGCTGTCTTACAGCCATTTCTCACTCCCGTCAGGCGGGAGTAACGGGTCCTGCTTTCAGCTTTCGACCCGGATATTTTATTATTAATCGCAGCATGCTGCTGCGGCTAATCTTCGATCGTGATATCCATATGGATGTTTTCCCTCAGCTCATCATCGCTGATGTAGCGTGTATCCATCCGTTCCCCGCTCTCCCGGACACGGGATTTAAAATACAGGGATTTTCCGTATTTCTGTTCCACATACCGTTCCAGGTCCCCGAGAACACTCGGGCGGCTTCCGATGGCAAAGTTCATCGGATCATTGAATACGATGCAGAGACAGCTGTCGCCCGCCGGTTCCACGACCGTCTCCCGGAAACTGGGGCGGATGGACATGCCCATATCACGGACGATCTTTCCCCACTCGTTGCGGATCATGTTGAGATCTTCCAGCTGGGCTTTCGGCAGGGATACGGTCCTCGGCTCATAATTCTGGCCCGCACCTTGCTGGTTCTGCATATCTGCCGTATTCTGTGCAGGCTGCCCTGAGGGGACCATGCCGTTTCCCGGCGCGCCAGCGCCGCTGTAGACCGGCTGCGCGTATGCCTGCGGCGGGATCTGCTGCCCGGCATTTATCATGGGATCGCCGTCCATTCCGGCAGTCTGTACCGGAACATAACCGCCCGCGGACATTTCCTCCACCATGCGCTCCAGCTTCTCCAGCCGTTCCAGAACAGAATCCATGCTCTGTTCCATCTCCGGCTTTGTGAGTTTGATGAACGCGAGTTCGATCAGCACACGTTTCTGGTTCGCGAAGCGGATCTGGTTCGACAATTCTGAGAACACGCGGATATACCGCATCAATGTATTCTCATCTACAAGCGCCGCATCTTCCCGCAGCTGTGTCAGATTATCCTCTGACATATCTAAAAGGTCTTCCGCGTCATCTGCTGTCCTTAAAAGCAGCAGATTGCGGAGGAACCAGATAAAATCCACTACAAACTGGGACAGTTCCCGACCCTGGACTACCATCTCCTCGAGTTTCAGGATGCAGTCCTTTGTCCGGTTCTCCCGGACCGCATGGAACAGGTCCCGGAATACGCTGTTGTCCACAGCGCCGAGAACATCCAGCACATGCTCATAGGTCAGTGTCTCGCCGAAATGGAACGCCGCGCACTGGTCCAGGAGACTCAATGCGTCTCGCATGGAACCGTCTCCGGCTTTTGCCACGTAGCGGAGTGCTTTGTCCTCCACCGGCATGTTTTCTGCTTCTGTCAATTCCTTCAGCCGGGCCGTGATCGTGTCCAGCGTGATGCGCCGGAAATCATATCTCTGGCATCTGGAAAGCACCGTGATCGGGATCTTATGAACCTCCGTGGTCGCAAGGATAAAGATCACATAGGACGGCGGCTCCTCAAGTGTCTTTAACAGGGCATTGAACGCGCCTGTGGACAGCATATGAACCTCGTCGATGATGTATACACGATATTTTCCTTCCGTCGGCGGGTACTGGACCTGTTCCCGGATCTCACGGATATTCTCAACGCCGTTGTTGGACGCAGCATCGATCTCTACCACATTTAAAGATGTTCCAGCTAAGATCTGCTTACAGCTTGGACATTCTCCACAGGGGCTTCCGTCCACCGGGTGTTCACAGTTTACAGCCCGGGCCAGGATCTTTGCCACCGTCGTTTTACCTGTTCCGCGGGTTCCGCAGAAGAGATAGGCGTGACCGATCCTGCCGGAACCGATCTGATTCTGTAAGGTTTTAACGATATGGTCCTGGCCTTTTACATCCGCGAATACCTGCGGGCGCCATTTCCTGTATAACGCTTGATATGACATTCTCTATCAGTCTCCGAAACTGATTCCGATAAGCTTCGCCTCTTTTACAATATCAGACTGCGGATCCACATATTTCAGTTTTCCGGCAGATTCTGCCAGCGGGATATCCGTGATCACATTGTTTTTTACAACGACCAGCTTGCCGAATTCATTATTCTGGAGTTCAGACGTGTGCTCTTCCGATCTTGATCATGTCGGCCGCATGCGCGCCGATTCTTGTGGAGAGCACACGGTCATACGGAACCGGAGTGCCGCCGCGCTGCATATGGCCCGGAACCGTCACTCGGATCTCCTGGCCTGTCATCTCCTGGATCTTCGCGCCGATCTCATACGCAACGGATTGGTATTTTGTGGCGCGTTCTTCCAGATATTTCTTATATTCTTTCTTGGAAAGGGCTGCCTGCTCTTTTGAGATTGCGCCCTCTGCCACCGCGAGGATCGAGAAGCGGCTTCCATTCTTTGTGCGCTCTTTGATCTTCTTTACGACCTTGTTTAAGTCATACGGGATCTCCGGGATCAGGATGATATCCGCGCCGCCGGCAATTCCCGCGTGAAGGGTGAGCCAGCCGACCTTATGTCCCATGACTTCCACGATGAAAACACGTCCATGGGAGGACGCGGTGGTGTGAATGCAGTCGATGGCGTTTGTGGCGATATCCACAGCGCTCTGGAATCCGAAAGTCATATCTGTTCCCCAGAGGTCATTATCGATGGTCTTCGGAAGACCGATCACATTGAGTCCTTCCTGGCTTAAGAGGTTCGCCGTTTTCTGGCTTCCATTTCCGCCGAGGACCACAAGTGCATCCAGCTTCAATTTATAGTAGGTGTGCTTCATGAGCTCCACCTTGTCGAGTCCGTTCTCGTCCGGCACACGCATCAGCTTGAACGGCTGTCTGGAGGTACCGAGCATCGTTCCGCCTTTTGTGAGGACACCTGAAAAATCTGACTGTTTCATCATCAGGTAGTTTGCGTACATCAGACCTTTATAGCCGTCTTCAAATCCGATAATTTCCACTTCATCTTTGTAGATCTGGTACAGACCTTTCGCGACTCCGCGCATCGTTGCGTTTAACGCCTGGCAGTCGCCGCCGCTCGTAAGGAATCCAACTCTCTTCATCGTCTTGTCCTTTCTCCGATTTCTTTCAGTCGAAATATGAATGCATGTATCCAAGATAAGATTATAATACAAAGAAAAGAGAGGGGCAAGGAAAAAATCTTTGTACGGAATTTTCAGTTCAGAAAATGTTACTGTACACGGGTAGGAATAACTTGCTGCATCTCTCTTTTCTTACGGTAATATTATGGCCGCTTCAAGTGGATCGGATTCGGGATCTCCGCGTGATTGTTCGCCGAGATCGAGTCGCGCATCATTCCGTCGAGCTGGCGGAACTCAGTGCTGGGATCCATATAACGGACCCAGAGTCCGTAGCCGAACTCATTTTTCTTCTCCGAATAGCTGATCGGCACACCGGCGTAATAGTCTTTATACAGATCCGTATAAAAATCGACCATGACTTCCCTTAATTCTTTCGGAACATCTTCCAGCTTCCGGGCTATCTGGTTTTTGAGGACTGTCTGCAGATAATTTTCTGTGTAGGACGAGAAGTCGAGAAGATTCTCATCGGTCTCCCCATTCGCAGCCGCCCAGCTGGAAACATCCACGGTCTTTGCCATGTAGTCGATGCTGCCGTCCGTATTTAATGTCACTGTTCCGTACTGGCACGGCGGCAGGATCAGGGAATTGCTGACGATCTCCCATATTCCGTATGTATCTGAATCCATTCCCGGCTCCGTCAGGTGTTTCATGACCTTCTGTGTATGCAGATGGCCGCTGAAGTACACCGGTGTCAGGTAGCGCTCGAAGAGTTCTAAAACCTCGTCACAGTTTTCGATCACACATTCTTCCACGTAGACACGGCTCAGGCGCTGGAGATTATGGTGGCCCACAGGAATCACGGTGATTCCCTCGGCGTACGCCTCCTTCAGGCATTCTTCCATCCACTCGAGCGTGCCCTCTTTGATCTCGCCGTAGACCTCATTTTCCGGCTCGCAGACCGTTGTGTCCAGCATCATGAGCCAGGTGGTATCGTTTAACTCCACCAGGTAACTTAAGGAATCCGGCGCCCCGCTCTTCGCCTCGTTATAGCCGAAGTCCGCGTAGATCTCCCGGAATTCTTCCGATGTCACACTCTCCACATCGGTTCTCTGATCCCCGAAGTATTCTCCGGCGTCTGGCTTATTGATATCGTGGTTTCCGGGGATCACATAGACCGGAACTCCCGCTTCTTCGATCTCATGGAGCTTTTCGGAAAATTCCAGGTGGTTTGCCTTTTCACCGTTTAAGCTCAGGTCTCCGCTTAAGATCAGGGCGTCAGGGTTGGCTGCGAGGACTTCCGATTTAAACGCCTGCCATAACTGTGGCTGATAGCGGATCACTTTTCCATCATTGCTATTTACGAGACTGTCAAACGCCGCGCCGTAATCCGTCATGGATGGTGACATATAGTGCGTGTCAGAGGCAATAATCAGATGAGTCTCCACCTTTTCACGGTCCACCGGGTCTCCGGGACCTTCCGTCTCCTCCTCAGTCGTTTCTTCTGTCTCGGTCTCAGATTCTGTTTCCGTCTCTGTGGGCGTTTCTGATTCTGTCTCCGTTGTTGATTCTGTCTCTTCTGTGGCACTCTCTTTCGTCTGATCCGGGGCATGATCCCGCACCGCGGGCAGGACAAAGATCACTCCGGCCAATAAAAAAAGAAGCAGAAGCGCCAGCAATAACAGAAATTTCTTTCTCATTAGCTGTCACCTCTTAAACTTTCCTTTTTTGTCCGCACGTTCTGCTTTGAATACGTCTCATGAACGTTACCCTGGCAGCCAGCTCGGTCCCGGCTCCCTCGCGGCACATGGAAGGTTCTCTTTAATGCTGCTGCATTCCTGCCCTGACATGGTTCAGAGAGTCCCATTGCGCGAGACCAAAACGTCAGCGCCGCTTACCCGGGGCAGCTTCACAAGGAAGTACCCGAGGCAGAACAACACCCCTGCTGTAGCGGATTGCAGGTACAGGGCACCGCTATCTCCCCGGCTGCACGGTAGTTTACAGTATAACGGGT